>Ga0316191_10003541_pt1 | contig 11564 bp, 9 predicted proteins | sample Eddworburr2cm_MG_FD_204928 | JGI IMG/M metagenome (GOLD analysis project Ga0316191, IMG submission 204928) | Coastal sediment microbial communities from Maine, United States - Eddy worm burrow 2 cm | ecosystem: Environmental > Aquatic > Marine > Coastal > Sediment | place: USA: Maine | collected... | reverse complement strand
TTCAACTCGCCATACTCCGGCAGCCTTTTCCGGAACTCCTTGAGGTGCTTATGGGCACAGTCTTTGTGGTTATCGGCCTCATGCTGTTTGTCCAGGGCCTTGAGATGGGACTTTTCCCCATCGGAGAAGCCCTGGCCGTCGCCTTTGCCCGAAAAGGGAGTCTGGTCTGGTTATTGATCTTTGGATTTGGCCTGGGGTTTTCAACTACGGTGGCCGAGCCTGCCTTGATTGCCATCACCCGGGAAGCCGCTAAAGTGGCGGCCCAAGCGGGCATTATCGCATCTTCCGAAAACGTCCGGGCGTCCTATGCACTGGGCCTGCGTCTAACGGTGGCGGTTTCCGTGGGACTGGCTATCGCTATCGGCATAATACGTATCCTGCGCGGCTGGCCCGTTCATTATCTGATAATCACCGGTTATATACTGGTCGTTTTGATGACGCTGATAGCCCCTGAGGAAATTGTGGGGATTGCCTACGACTCCGGAGGTGTGACCACCTCCACAGTAACGGTGCCCCTGGTTACCGCCCTGGGAGTCGGCCTTGCTTCCTCTATTCGGGGCCGTAACCCTATGGTGGACGGCTTTGGTATGATTGCTTTGGCCTCACTGTTTCCCATGATTTTTGTTATGGGTTTTGGTATGATCGTTTTCGGCGTTAAAGTCGCCTGGTAGACGGATATGTTGCTCGAAATCGTACAGACTTTCGTGGCTACCTGCAGGGATGTTTTTCCAGTTTTGGCTCTGATAGCGGGTTTCCAGTTCATCATACTGCGCCAGCCTATCCCCCACTTGCGTCAGGTGGTGGTGGGCTTCGGTTTTGTTCTGATAGGGCTCACACTGTTTCTGGTGGGATTGGAGAAAGCCCTTTTCCCGTTGGGAAAAATCATGGCGACACAACTCTCGGCTCCGGAGTTTGTCTTCGGAACAAAGATAGTGCCTGATACTCCGGAATGGTGGGCTTACGGCTGGGTTTACATATTTGCAGCCCTGATCGGTTTTGCCACCACCATAGCCGAACCGGCGCTCATTGCTGTTGCTTATAAGGCCTATCATGTATCCGGTGGCACCATCAGCCAGTGGGGGTTGCGGCTTGTGGTGGCCTTTGGAGTTGCGATCGGGATTGCGCTGGGGACCTTCCGGATCGTTACCGGGACCCCCCTTTTTTTGTATATTGCTGCAGGATACATTATCGTGGTGATCCAAACCATCTTTGCACCCAAAGCCATCATACCCCTCGCCTACGATTCCGGAGGGGTAACCACGTCTACCGTGACCGTCCCGTTGGTCGCGGCCCTGGGACTGGGTCTTTCGGCAACCATACCGGGACGTAACCCGGCCTTGGACGGCTTTGGTTTGATCGCCTTCGCCAGCCTGTTTCCAATAATAACAGTGATGGGTTATGCCCAGTTTACCCAGTGGTGGACAGGTGTACGTCGAAAATTCACCAAGGAGAGATAGCATGAGATTTAAATTAATCATTGCGACCGTTAAAACCAATGTGACCGACAGTATCGTGGATGCCGCCAAGGCGGCCGGCGCCACCGGCGCCACCGTTACCCCCGCGCGAGGTACCGGCATTCACGAGGCAAAGACCTTTTTTGGCCTGACCCTCGAAACACAGACGGATTTGGTGATGTTCCTGTTGGAGGAACACCTGGTGGAAGCGGTCATGAAAGCAATTTGCAAAGCGGGCCACTTTGAGAAGCCAGGCACCGGGATTGCTTTCGTATTGCCGGTAGACCAGGTGGCTGGTCTGGAGAGCCAGATGGAACATTTCAAAGAAAAGGTTTGAGGAACATACTTTTAAATCTCAGAATTCGAAGACTGGGATCCGGATTTCAGAATCGGCGAGTCTTCAGAAACATACTCGACGGGAAAATCCTGTAGACGGGCAGAAAGGAGACCAAAGAGATCCCAGTTACAACCCCCATTGTTCAAGCAAAAGAGATCATGCGGCGAAATGTGGTAACCATAGATGGTGGGGCCTCAGTCCGGGAGACCGTCGCGAAGATGCGATTCGAAAGATCTTTTCCGAACGGTACAATTTCAAAATAAATATGACATCTTCCAGATGTAAACTTATACCGCAAGAAAGTGATATTTGTCCCGGGAGAATCAGCCGGTGTGCCTTTTGCAATAGAAAGGAAGTCTGTTATCATTCGGGCGGGACCGTTTTCACCCTTTTCTTCCCTTTCAAAACAGCAACCACCGTGGCCTATCAATTTTTTGAGGCCGGAGTGTAATCTGTCATTTAATTCCGCCCGGGGGGTGGGGTGGGGAGTTTCCCCTCGCCGGTGCAAAACTCCCCACCGAAGAAGCATGCCTGGATTCAACAAGCCCACCCATGGAAGTGCTGATCCCCTCATCTTTTTCTATAGGACTCATCGACAACTCATTTAAATCACGTCAGATACATTCATTCAAGCAAAATGCCACCGACAGGCGCACGCGCTGGCACATCTGTTGCTCTATACATCTTAAAAAAAGGAGACCCGTGCCGTGAAACGATTTAAAAACATTCTTTTACTCGCCGACCAGGGAACCGACAGTAATGCGATTCTTCGCAGGGCTGCGGCTCTGGCCAACAACAACCGGGCGCGATTGACGGTAGTAGACGTCATCGAAGAACTGCCCCGCGACATTCAGAAGTTTATAGTCGTAATAACGCCTATGGAGTTACAGAAGCGTGTCATCCAGGAACGGCAGAAACAGCTGGAGCGCTTGGTCGCACCCATCCTTAAAGAAGGACTTCGTGTTGGTATCAACGTGCTAAGTGGAACGCCGTTTCTGGAAATCATCCGCCAGGTGTTGAGACAAAAGCACGATTTGGTGATCATGGCGGCCGAGGGCCGCAGCGGATTGAAAGACCGGTTGTTTGGCAGTACATCACTGCACCTGATGCGTAAGTGTCCGTGTCCGGTCTGGGTGATGAAGCCGACCCGGCGCGAACGCTTCCATCGGATCCTGGCGGCCGTGGATCCTTCGTTTGCCGAGGAAGAGAAGAACCTGCTTAACATCAAAATCATGGAACTAGCCACCTCCCTGGCACAAACGGAGCAAGGCGAACTGCACATCGTGCATGCCTGGAATTTTCGGGGAGATGGTCTGTTGGGGGTTCGCGGCAGGATGTCCGGCGAAACGATCGATCAGTTGGCTAACCAAACCCGGGCTATACATAAGAAAGGGTTCGATGAGCTTATTGGAAATTACTCACTGAAAAACCTGAATCACCGGTTGCATTTTTTAAAAGGTGATCCGGCTGCGCTGATCACTGATCTGACCGCCGAACACGGAATCGATCTCATGGTCATGGGCACGGTCTGCCGAACAGGCGTGGCGGGTTTTTTCATCGGCAACACTGCCGAAAATGTGCTCCAGCAGGTGGATTGTTCGGTGCTGACGGTGAAGCCGGAAGGTTTTGTTTCTCCGGTCAAGTTGAAGGCTGCCTAAGTCCATCGATTCGTAAATGCGATGACGTATATGCTCACTCAGGACTTAGTGCTGAGTGAGCAATTATGTTGGATTGGTCAATAATTATATGTGACTGTAATTGCGAATCGAAGCACTAAGTTCCGGAAATGCCGTGAGAGGCAAAGCAGGGCTTTAAATCCGTCTTAAATTCAGGATCGCTGTATGCAGATAATAACGACCCATAAAGGCACCGATTTTGACGCCGCGGCTTCCGTACTGGCGGCAAAGATCCTGTATCCCGAGGCGGTTGCGGTGCTGCCCAATAGCCTGAATCCGAATGTCAGGGCCTTTTTGTCGATCCATAAAGACCTGTTTGATGTACAAACACCGGATGGAATTGAACTTGAAGCAGTGATGAGTCTGATCATTGTCGATACCAACAAATGGGACCGCCTTGATCAAATGGACAGATTGAAAGAAAAGGAAAACCTCGAAATACTCCTGTGGGATCATCATTTAAATGAGGGGGACATTGATGCGACCTGGAAATGCATGGATGCAGTCGGCGCCAATATCACGCTGTTGATCCGAAATTTAAAAGAACAAAACAAAAGACTAACCCCCATCCAGGCGACCCTTTTTTTGGCCGGACTTTATGAAGACACGGGCAATCTGACGTTTCCTGCCACAAAAGCCGAGGATGCCCTTGCCGCAGCCTACCTTTTACAGCAAGGAGCGGATCTAAGTGTTCTCAACTCATTTTTACGCCCGGCCTATGGTGAAGGCCAGAGAAAAATTTTAACCCGAATGTTGCAGTCCGCCCAAAGAAAGCGGTTAGGCGGTTATCAGATCGGCATCAATCAACTGGATATAGCCGGACATGTGGACAACCTGGCAGTGGTGGTTGGGATGTATCGGGAGATTTTAAATGTAGATGCGGCTTTTGGTATTTTTGTTCACCCAAAACGCGGCAATATCATTGTCATCGGCCGCAGCGGGACAGACGGACTCGATGTGGGGCTCATCATGCGCGCCTTGGGCGGAGGCGGCCATCCGGCCGCCGGTTCCGCCTTGATCAAATCCGTCAACACCGATGCCGTGGAACAGATGATCGTTAAACTGATCAGCGGCAATCAACCAGCTGCTGTTCAAATAAGTGACCTGATGTCTTATCCCGTAGAAACGCTATCTTCTGAAACACGTATGAAGAAGGTTTACACTATTTTGAGAGAAAAGGGGCACATGGGGATACCGGTCTTGGATGGCGGCAGGTTTGCGGGCATTATATCAAGACGGGATTTTTGGAAAGCAAAAAAAACGTCGGCCTTAAATGCCCCGGTCAGGGCATTTATGACCAAGAATGTAGTTACAATAGAACCCGGAAGAAGTCCGATGCAGGCGGCCCGTTTGATGATAAAGCATGACATCGGCCGCCTTCCGGTGGTGGAAAGCGGCCGCGTCATCGGCATCGTTACAAGATCCGATACCATGCGCTATCTTTACGATCTGCTGCCGGAGTGAGCAAATCCGGCGCTAATTATCATTAGGAGAAATATCATGGAGCATAAAGACCTGCAGGAATGTATTCGCAGTCTGGCAATGATGGATGAAACCGACAGCTTTCTAATCAGCTGTTACCTCAGCCTGGAAAAAGGTGCTGCCGGCTGTCGGGATTTTTTGAGGGAACGGGAGTTGCTGCTGGAAAAAAACGTACCGGACGGGTTGCGGAACAACTTTAGCAAAACAATGGGAAAAGTTCACTCTTTTCTCAGTGAAAAGTCATTTCACGGTGTAAAAGGCCTGACAATTTTTTCCCGGGAAGGTTCTGTGCCCTTCTTCCTTACGCTTGAATTTCATGTGCCGTTGCCGAATCAGATTGTCATGGACCTGACGCCGCACATCTATCCGCTCATTGAGCTGATGGACACCTATCACCGTTACGTGGTTGTCATTTCCACCGAGGAAAGAGCTCGTATTCTGGAAGTCCACACCGGTTCCATCACAGAATCCTTGTGGATGGAGAGGTCGGATCTGCGAAAACGCGTCGGCCGCGAATGGACCAAAGAGCACTACCAGAATCACCGTGAGGATCGCGGCGGCAAATTCATCAAGGAGAAGATCAGGATTCTGGAGCGGGTAATGTCAGCCGGCGGACACACCCACCTGATTTTGGCCGGAAGCCCGCAAAGGACCTCCCGGCTGAATAAGGCGCTGCCCAAACGCCTGGCGGACAGGCTTGTCGATACGGTTGTAATTGATGAACGTGCCGAAGCCGGTTCCGTGGTGGAAGCAACCCTTGCAACGTTTATCGAGCAGGAGCAAAAAGAATCACTCGCGGCCGTTGAAATGCTCCAACGGGAGATAAACACCAACGGCCTGGCGGTGGTCGGATCGGAAGCAACCCTTGAAGCTCTGAAACGCGGGCAGGCGGATATGCTAATATTGGCCAAAGAATTTTATGAGGGAGAACTAAAAGAAGAGCTGGTAAAACTGGCGGTTCGCTCCGGTATTAAGATTGAAACGGTAAGTGGCAGTCACATCTTGAACCAGTATGGCGGCGTGGGATGCCTGCTGCGATATTTATTGCCGGAACATTACACCTAAATTTTAAAAAGAGAGGTGAAGAGATGAAAAAAAACCGCAATTTGATGTTGCTTGTTGTTTTGATCATAATCGTGTCTGGGATCACCCATGCCCACGCGGCGCTGGCCATGAGCGACAAAATTATTAAGCAGCGAATTGAAGACGATGCAGCCGACACCTTAAGTCTGAGGGAAACGAAAGTCGACCTCGCCGTGGAGGATGGATACGTCGTATTATATGGTACGGTTGGCTTGTATATCCAGAAGATGCTTTACGAACAAATTGCCTGGAAGACCGAAGGAGTGGTCGAGGTGGACAACGAGATTCGTGTCGTGCCAAGGTTGCCGAAGACCGACGCGGCCATCGAGCGTGAGATCATGGAGCTCGCCCAGACCCACCGCAGGTTCCAGGGCGTAAATGTTATCGTTACGCTCGTAAAAGGCGCCGTTCAAATTCGCACCACCCTCGATCACCCGCAGGATGTTCTGTTCCTAAAGCGCAGAGTGGCGGAGATCGAAGGTGTTATCGACATTAATATTCAGGCAAAGTTCATTGCTTAAATCACTCTCGAAAAAAGGCCGCCTTTCTGACTTTTTGCGAGGCCATAAAATCTTTGATTGCATTGATTTTCGATGGATGCCAATCAAAAGGCGTCGTCGGTTTTACAGTTCTGGCGGTTGGAGTCGTTATGATAGTATTGCCGGGTCCTGCTTTTATCGTAATACCAATTGGTGTCGGAATCCTTGCCACTGAATTCGCATGGTCAAGGAGACTACTACGAAAGGTAGAGGGAAAAATCCGCGAGCAAACGGGCAATACTGAACACAACAAAAAATCAAAGTGAAAAATAATGAAAGGTGAAATGGGCGTGGATTGGTATCAAATGGAGTCAGGTGAAGTTGTCGGTGAACTGGGTTCAACCGTCAAGGGTCTGTCCGCGCAGGAAACACAGAATCGGCTTAAAAAATACGGTCCCAACGAGCTGGTGGAGAAAAAGAAGAAAACAGCGTTTATGATGCTCATGGACCAGTTTAAGGACTTTATGATCATTGTCCTGATGGCGGCGGCCGTTGTGGCCGGTGTGGCCGGAAAACCCACGGATGCCGTCGCTATAATCGCCATTGTTATCTTGAACGCCATTATCGGATTTGTTCAGGAATACCGGGCCGACAAGGCCATGGCGGCCCTAAAAAAAATGGCGGCATCCGCATCCACGGTTATGCGGGATGGCCGGCCCGTCGACACTCCGTCTTCCGAGATCGTACCGGGCGACATTGTTTTGCTTGAAGCCGGCCAGGTGATACCGGCCGATATGCGCCTGCTAGAAACGGCGAACCTCAAGGTGGAAGAAGCCGCCCTGACCGGCGAATCCGTGCCGGTTGAAAAACACACCGAACAGCTTAGCGACGAACACCTGCCCATGGGCGACCGGGTGAACATGGCTTATCAGGGAACCATCGCCACATATGGTAGAGGCCGGGGTGTTGTGGTCGCCACGGGCATGCAGACCGAGATCGGGAAGATCGCCGCCATGCTTCAGGCCGAAAAGGGGTTGAAGACCCCGCTGCAGAAACGGCTCGCCGTCTTCGGCAAAAAGCTTGCCATCGCCATCCTGATCATATGCGCCATAGTATTTGCCAAGGGGCTGCTGAGGGGCGAACCGGTGCTGCTGATGTTTTTAACCGCCATCAGCCTTGCGGTTGCCGCCATACCCGAGGCCTTGCCGGCGGTGATCACCATCGCCCTTGCCATCGGTGCAAAAAAGATGGTGAAAAAAAACGCCCTGATCAGAAAACTGCCGGCGGTGGAAACCCTTGGCTCGGTCACCTATATCTGCTCGGACAAAACGGGGACCCTGACCCTCAATCAGATGACGGTGGAAGAGATTTTTGTAGAGGGAGAAATAATGGGCAGTGCCGGGTTTCAGGTGGGCAAAGGCGCCCAAAGCCCCTCACACCTTCTTATGACAGCTCTAGCCCTGAGCAATGATGCCAGGCCGGGAAATGAAGATCGCATTGTTGGCGATCCCACTGAAGTCGCCCTGTACAGCATTGCAAAGAATAAAGGTTTTGACAAGGACGAGCTGGATAGCAAGTTTCCGCGCGTGGCTGAAATTCCCTTTGATTCCGAGCGTAAATGCATGACCACCATTCATAAGTGGACGGACGGATATGTGTCTTTTACCAAGGGCGCCATCGATGTCCTGATCGAAAAATCAAAGAACATTTTGACGTCTGACGGAACAAAAGCATTAAAGGCTGTTGATATCTATGGTGTCAATGAGCGGATGGCCGCCGATGGGTTGAGGGTGCTAGGGGTGGCCATGCGCAAATGGGATCGTTTGCCCGATGATATCTCATCTGAAAACATCGAGACGGACCTGACAATTCTGGGTTTGACGGGTATGATGGATCCTCCCAGGAACGAGGCTAAAAATGCGGTGGCCGTATGTCAAAGTGCCGGGATTAAGCCTGTCATGATTACCGGTGATCATCCCCTGACCGCCAGGGTCATCGCCAAAAGACTGGGAATTGTCGATGACGACGCAACGGCGGTGTTCTCCGGAAGTGAGCTGGAGCAATTGTCGCTGGAAGAATTTGAAGAAAGAGTTGAACAGATAAAGGTGTATGCCCGGGTGGCGCCCGAACAAAAATTAAAAATCGTAACGGCGCTCCAGGACAAGGGGCAATTTGTCGCCATGACCGGAGACGGCGTCAATGATGCGCCGGCCCTTAAGCGGGCCGATATCGGTGTTGCCATGGGGATCACCGGCACCGATGTTTCCAAAGAGGCGTCTTCTATGATTCTTCTGGACGATAATTTTGCCACCATCGTCACGGCCGTTAAAGAGGGCCGGCGAATCTATGACAATATCTTAAAATTTATCAAATATTCCATGACATCCAATGCCGGGACCCTGTGGGCCATTGTCCTGGCGCCGCTTTTCGGGCTGCCTCTGCCCCTGGTTCCGATCCAGATATTGTGGATGAATTTTTTAACAGACAGCCTGCCGGGGCTGGCCCTGACGGCGGAACCGGTGGAAAAAAACGCCATGAACAGACCACCCAGACCACCGGACGAAGGGATATTCGCCCGTGGCAGAGGCTTTTTTATCATCCGGTTCGGACTGGTCATCGGCATATCCGCCCTTTTGTTCCAGGCCTTTGCCCTAAAAGAAGGCCTGCCCTGGCAAACCATGATATTCACAGCGCTGGTGATCGGCAGAATGGCGGTGGTGATGGGGCTTCGCTCTGAGCATGACTCGCTGTTTACAATCGGCGTCTTCAGCAACAAGCCGCTGCTGGTCGCCGTCTTTTTAACCTTTGTTCTACAAATGACCACCGTATATGTGCCTTTTTTCAACCCGGTTTTTAACACGGTGCCGCTGTCCCCCTTTGAATTTGCACTGACTCTGGCCTTGTCGGCGGTGGTGTTCGTTGCCATTGAGATGGAAAAATTATGGGTCAGGATACGACGGCGGACGGTTTGATTAAATACTAATAACTATTGATCAACCGAAATCATTTTGAATGCCACTTCGGCATGCTCGCTGAAAATCAAACGAGAGCGAAATCGGCAATGACATACATTTTTCCGAGGGAGCGCATCCTGGGGCATCCGGGGAGTCCCCGCCACCGCAACAGGCGCATGGTCCAATTCATCCTGCTGGCGGTGGCGGCGGACGTTGCACTCTTATGTACTGAACTGGCTATCGGTCTGAATCCACTAACGGATATAGCGCAACGCCCCTTTTTGTACCTGTACGTGTTTTTGGGTACCATGGTGGCTTTCGGTATCTTCGGGGCCATGGTCGGCTCTCGCGAAGACCTGCTGGAGGAGATGGCCCTGCGCGATTCCCTTACCGGGCTGTTTAACGCGCGGTATCTGCAGATGCGCCTGGAGGAAGAACTGGCGGCGGCCAAACGGCACCGTTCACCGGTGTCGTTCGTGCTTTTTGACATCGATCATTTCAAACGGGTAAACGACGAGCACGGCCACCCTGTCGGTGACCGGATGCTGCGACTTATCGGCCGGACGATCCTGTCAAAACTGCGTGAAGGCGAAACCGCCGCGCGCGTCGGCGGCGAAGAGTTTGCGCTGCTATTGCCGCACACGTCCGACAAAAGTGCTGCCATGGGAGCAGAGCGTATTCGTGATGTCATCGGTCAGACCATCCTTGAAACGGACAGTGGGCATAACATTTCCCTTACTGTGTCCGCGGGCGTGGCCTGCGCAACGGACCCTGCCGCCCACAGCGCGGAAACCATCTATCGTCTGGCTGACCAGGCGCTCTACCAGGCCAAGGAGCAGGGCCGCAACAGGGTGGTCATCGCAAGATAGAGGATATCTTATACCCAACCCGGATAAGCCGGGATTGAATATTTTCGATTGAAGATTTATGGTATCGCTCTCCGAGGCGTAGGCGCTACAACCCCTACGAGCCGGAGGCTTCGCTCTGTCTTTTGAATTTAAATCGATCGTATTCCTAAAATATCGGGATGCTCAACCCAACCTACGAGTCAGTCGTGGCCGATGTTAGAACCAAGCCTGAATCTGTGAACGGTTACAAATCGCTCAACAATTACGGGTCAAGAGTCGTTTGCGTCTCCACCTGGCGGTTCAATTCCATTACCAACTCCGGGGGAAGGTTCAGGCGTGCCGCCAGCATGGCAAGATAGGATTTCTCGGCGGCGGTATCCACATTGATGGCAAGCCGTGAGGCAAGGTAGATCTCAGCCGCGACCTCGGGGCTGTCGGCGCTGTTGACGATGGCATCCATGTCAACCGGCCTGCCCATCTCCGCCACTAATAATGCCTGATTTTCGGGGTCCATCCCGAGAGATTCGATTCGTTGAAAAATAACCTGACTTTCCTGGGCATCGAGCCGGCCGTCCGCTCGCGCTGCGGCAATCATTGCGCGAACCAGAATCAGTCCCAACGCTTCCCGGCCGGCAAGATCGCTTTTCGGAGGCAAAAATGCCGAACCTTCCGGAGGTTGTGAGAGCGCAGCTTCAGCGGTTGCAGGCAATGCATCGGGCGCCGTACTCTTGCCGGTGCTGTAACGCTGGTAGGCGGCATAGGCAAGCGCACCCACTGCGGCAATCCCGCCCATTTTGAGTGCCTTTTTACCCAGCTTGCGACCCGACTTGCTGGTCAGCATGCTACTGGTGAGTCCGCCGGCCAATCCGCCTGCGAAACCACTGGCCGCACCGCTGCCAAGCAGTTGACTAAGAAGTTTGTTCATATCAGCCATGGTTTTACGTGCTACTTTTTGAGTGATGGTTTGCTTCAATATAGGTTGAGCGGTTAAGGATCCAACGTTTCGGATTAAAAACCGCCAAACAGCTCATATAAAGCCGTTTCGCCCAATGGGGTATGTCCGGTATTCCGGATCTTGATCAATATGGTGAGCAGTGTCCACCGGTTGTAGCCTTTGAACCTTGAACCCTGGAACCGATTAGTTTAGCCCCAAGTACGCAGGCGCCTATTTGAAAACCGAAAAGACGGAGTTTTTGACCTTGCCGAAAATCCCCCTTTCGCCTTCGAGGATTTTTTCCATTTCGCCCGGTT
>Ga0316191_10003538_pt1 | contig 11568 bp, 12 predicted proteins | sample Eddworburr2cm_MG_FD_204928 | JGI IMG/M metagenome (GOLD analysis project Ga0316191, IMG submission 204928) | Coastal sediment microbial communities from Maine, United States - Eddy worm burrow 2 cm | ecosystem: Environmental > Aquatic > Marine > Coastal > Sediment | place: USA: Maine... | reverse complement strand
GCGCGAGGATGTCACCGATGTCGTTCCGGCTGACATCACTGGTCCAGCCGGTTATCCAGGCGAAATTCTCCGACACCGGCAGGTTGCTTACGTGGGTGATAAACCATTCCATTTGCTCAATATCGCCCAGCACCTCGTGCAGGGTATGGGCCTTTGCCAGTTCATCCAGCGCCGCGTGCAGCTGGTTGGCCTGCTGTTGTATTGCCTGCCGGCGCTCGCTCACCTGCTCACTGGCGGCATCGCGCCTGCCCCGCAGCCAGGTCGGTATCATGATCACCTGGCCTTTCAGGGCCTGCATGTCGCGCTGCAGGCTGTCGATTACCCCGGCCTCACCGACCACCAGCAGGAAAATCCGTTCCTCAGACAGCACCCGCACTGACAGTACCGCCGGTGGCAGGTGCTGGATCCTGGCCTTGGCAGGTAGCACGAACAGGCGTACTGCCAGGGCCGGGCCGGCGTCCCCGGCGTGGGTGAAATCGATCTCGTCATTGGGCATCTGGCTGAGAAACGCTTGCAGCACTTCCAGCTCGGCGTCTTCACCCAGCAGGGTTTCAAGCTCGGCAATCAATGGATCGGCCTGCTGCTGCCACTGCGTGAGCCTGGCAAGCGCGTCGGCCAGACGGCGGTCAGGCCTGGCGGGTGCCTCCGAGGGCCGCAGGTATTCGTCAGGCCAGTACTGCTGGTAGCGGCGCAGCAGCTTGTCATAGTCGGCAAACTGGTCCCTGAGATTGGGCATGCTTACCTTTTGGGTGGTTTCACTGTAGACCTCCAGCTCGATGTCTCCGATCCTGGCCAGTGCCTCCACGCCCTTGACCAGGTCCTCGGTCGCCACCAGTACTTCAAACCAGCGCGCCGGCACGGGTCGCATGGTCATATGCTGTCCTCCCGATAGACCGGGAACAGTTGACGCTGCAGGATGTCGCCACGCAGGCGTTCCACGTCCATGGCAACCAGCAGCAAGTGGATAAATATTGTCGCGGGCTGGTAGCGGAGCTGGCGAAACAGCGAGCCCAGCTTGAGCGCCAGTTGTTGTCGCTGCGGCCAGGCCGCGTCGGGCGCTGCCTGTGCGAAGGACTCAAGGTGTTGCTGCAGGAGTCGGTACAGTTTCTGCAGGCTGGCGCGATCACTGGCGCACAGCTCAGGCCACAACGCTTGCCAGCGCGCCGCCCATGCCGTCTCCAGCGGCTGGCCCTGGTGTTGGGCGTGCACCAGTGGTGAATAGTCCGACTGCAAAAACGCCGTGTTGCGCTGTTCATGGTGGATGGCGGTGAACGGTTTCAACACCGGGTCCTGCAGCATCCATGGCTGGGCAGTATTGCCCTTGAGCAGGTGTAGCAGCGCCGGCAAATAGGTGAGGTGTTTGGTCCACTCCACCGCCGCTCGCCAGGCCCGGGGCGTCCAGGACGCGATGTCGTCAATGTAGTTCCGGTAGAGCGTCAGTATCCCGGTTTCCAACAGCTGGTGGGGATCGCTGGCCTGCAGTCCGGACACCCAGTGTTTCAGACCGGTCTGGCGCGCACTTTGCAGAAAGTTGCCCAACTCGCGCTGTGACTCGGCCAGTTGCCAGCTGCGCTCATCCGCGCGCATGCCGTGACGGGCCTGCAGTCGTGTCTGGGTGTATATAAAGCCGCTGCGCATAATATTTACTGGCTGCCGCTGGTTAACCGTTCGGCAAGCTGTTCAACCGCAGCCGCCACTGCATCCAGGTCGACGGCAGAAGAGTCAAAGGTACTGGCCTGGCTTAGCTGGTCCCGTTCCAGTTCGCCAATCGTTGCAGCCAGTGCAGCGCTGGTGCGGTGGTGAATGAAGCCGATGCGCCGGTCGGCGCGCTCTACGATACGCTTGGCGGTTGCGCGAGCGTCTCGCAGAATGTTTTCAGCCTCCTGCGCGCAGCTGTGCACTGCCTGCCGTGCCTGGTCCTCCGCCGCAAGCACCTGGTGCATGGCATTCTCGGCGCCGGTGGCGGTATCGCTTTGTGACGTTTTCTGCTTCATTCCTCTATCTTTTCTCCGCTAACAAATGCGTGGCAGCTGTTCGCCGTGCAACCAGTCGATAACGCGCTCCCCGCCGATGCTGGTCACCATGCGCACCAGGTGCATGGGGTCGTCGATCACCTCGCCGACGATTGCAGCGTCGCGGCCGTTCGCGTGCTGGCGCATGGTGTCGAGCAGGGCATCTGCATGTTGAGCTTCAACAATCGCAATCAATTTGCCCTCGTTGGCCACGTTCAGCGGGTCCAGCCCCAGCAGTTCGCAGGCGCCGCGTACCTCCGGGCGAATCGGCAGGCTCTGCTCGTTCAGGCGTATGCCTGTGCCGGACTGATCCGCGATCTCGTTGAGGGTGGCGGCCAGCCCGCCACGGGTGGGGTCGCGCAATACCGCGATGGCGCCGCCAGCCCGCTCCACCATGCGTGCCACAAGATCGTTCAGTGAGGCGCAATCCGATTGCAGCGCGGTGTCAAACTGCAGGCCCTTGCGCAGTGACATGATCGCCACGCCGTGGTCGCCGATCGTGCCCGACACCAGTATCTTGTGGCCGGGTCGCGCCCGGTCCCCGGAGATAGTTACCCCGGCCGGTACCCGGCCCACGCCGGCGGTGTTGATGAATACACCATCACCTTTGCCGCGTTCAACGACCTTGGTGTCGCCAGTGACAATCAATACTCCGGCCTGGCGAGCGGCTGCGGCCATGGCGTCAACGATCTCTGCCAACTGCGCCAGCGGCAGGCCTTCCTCGAGTATAAAACCCGTGCTGAGGTACAGTGGTTGGGCGCCGGCCATGGCCAGGTCGTTGACGGTGCCATGTACCGCCAGGCTACCGATATTGCCGCCCGGAAAAAAAAGCGGTGAGATCACGAAGGAATCCGTACTCATCACCATGCGTCCGGCCTCCACTTCGAAGGCGGCCTGGTCATTGCCCTGGTTGAGTAGCGGATTGTCGAATGCGCGGCGAAACATCAAATCGATCAGGTCAGCCATGGCGCGCCCACCCGCGCCGTGTGTGAGCTCGACCCGGCCGTTTTTCAGGTCCAGCTTGCGCGCCTGGCGGCGGCCCGCCTGGAAGTTCATTGGCTGCGGCTCAGGCACGTGCGGCCTTGTGCTGAGCCCGTTGTTCGGCTTTGCGTTGTTCGGCGTCCTGGCGAAAGCGCCCATAAGTGAAGTAAGCGGCGCAGGCGCCCTCGTCGGACACCATGCAGGAACCCAGAGGCGATTCGGGCGTACAGGTGGTGGCAAACAGTTTGCAGTCGGTGGGCTTTTTGGCGCCGCGCAGTACTGCAGGACACTCACAGCCTTTGGTGCCGGCGGCTGCCGTGTAAACCATGTCAAAGCGTTGCTCGGCATCGTAGGCCTTGTAAGCGTCGCTGATGCCCAGCGCAGATTCTGGAATGGCGCCCAACCCCCGCCATTCGAAACTGGGCCGCAGGGTAAACACCTCGGCCACAGCCGCCTGGGCTTTGCGATTGCCGGTGGGAGTCACCGCGCGCGTGTACTGGTTCTCGATATCGGCGCGCCCTTCGTTCAGTTGGCGCACCAGCATGAGGATGGACTGCAGCACATCCAGTGGTTCGAAGCCGGCTATCACCACCGGTTTGTGATACTGGCCGGCGCAGAAGCTGTAGGCGTCAGAGCCTATGATCACGCTGACATGTGAAGGCCCGATAAAGCCGTCCACCTCCAGTGTTTCGCCGGGTTGTGCGCCCGGTGGCACGTTGAGAATCGCCTTCATCGCCGCGGGGGTGAGCACGTGGTTACAAAACACCGAGAAGTTGTCCAGCCCGCTGCGCTGCGCTTCCAGAATACCCAGGGCGGTAGGCGGGGTAGTGGTTTCAAAACCGATGCCGAAGAACACCACCTGCCGCTGCGGATTGGCGCGGGCCAGGGCCAGCGCATCGCTGACCGAGTACACCATGCGCACGTCGGCGCCGTCTGCACGGGCCTGCAGCAGGGTGCGGCGCTTGCTGCCGGGTACGCGCAGCATGTCGCCGTAACTGGCCAGGATCACTTCCGGGTGATCGCAGACCAGGCGGATGGCCATGTCCAGGCGGCCTATGGGCAGTACACACACCGGGCAGCCGGGGCCGTGGATCAGCTCGATATTGTCAGGCAACAGGTCGGGAATGCCGTAGCGGAACACCGCGTGGGTGTGGCCGCCGCAAAACTCCATCAGCCGGTATTGGCGGTCGGGGCGGGCCTCGGCCTGCAGCGCGCGGGCCAGTCCCCGGGCGCGTTCACCGTCGCGGAACTCATCAATGTATTTCATGGCTCACCTCCATGGCTTCACTGGTCGCGCCTATCGCCGCCATGGCCTCCAGGGTTTTTTCTGCCTCTGCCTCGTTGAGCTTGGACAGGGCATAGCCCACGTGCAGGATCACGTAATCGCCAACCTGCAGGTCATCCACCAGGGCGGTGTCAATTTCGCGCACGATGCCACCGGCACTGGCCAGCGCGCGGTTGTCATCCAGCAGTTCAGTAATGCGTACAGGTATTGCCAGGCACATGGTTTATCCTCGCCTTAATCAATGGTTGCCGGACTCCGGCGCTGTGCTACCCAGGCCTGGCCCAGGCTGATAGCGCCGTCGTTGGGGGGCATGGCGCTGGCCAACAGCGGGCGCAGGCCCTGTTTTTGTAGTTGTTTGGGCAGTTCCCGTGCCAGGTGAGCGTTGAGGAAGCAGCCGCCGCACAACGCGACGGTATCTACGCCTGTGGATCGGGCGGCCTGTACAGCCCACTCGGTGAGCGCGTCGACCAGGGTGCCGTGGAGCAGGTTCGCGCCCAGCGCAGGATCCTCGCAGTCGGCCAGCGTCGCCAGCAGTGTGCTGAAATCCAGTATGCCGGACTCCAGGGTATAGCCCCGCGCCAGGGCGCGAGGCTGGCGCGCCAGGCCTTCAAGTAGCATGGGTGGTTCGCCTTCAAAACTGGCCCGGCTACAAACACCCAGCAAGCCGGCAGCCGTGTCAAACAACCTGCCGGCAGCCGTGGTTACCGGCGTGGAGCCTGTGGCCAGCATCTGTTGCAGTGCCGATGCAAGGGGCTGTTCGCTGAATCGCTGCGCAATCTCCTCGCCCCGACCCAGCTGCTGCAGTGCGCCGGCGGCCATGCGCCAGGGCTCGCGTGCGGCGCGATCACCGCCGGGCAGGGCCAGCGGGGCGAAGTGTCCCAGCCGCTCGAATTCGCCGCCGTTTACCAGCAGCAGTTCGCCACCCCAGGATTCGCCATTGTTGCCGGTGCCGTGACCGTCCAGCACGATGGCCAGTGCCGCTGCCTCATACCGGTGTTCGGCGAGAATGGCCCCGGCGTGAGCGTGATGGTGCTGTACCCGCAGCAGTGGCAGTTCGAGCTCGGCGCTCAGTTGTTCCGCCAGCCGGGTGGAGGCGAAATCGTTGTTCCAGTCGCAGGCCAGGCGTTGGGGCCGCGCCTGCAGCATATCCAGCAAGGCGTCTACCGCCTGGCGATGGAAGGCCACCGCGGCCGGGCTGTCAAGGTCGCCCAGGTGTTGGGAGGTGTAGGCCAGTTCGCCGCGGGTCATAGCGACGGTGGATTTCAGGTGGGCACCCAGGGCCAACACCCGGGGGCCGTCCACCGCCAGGCTGATCGCCTGAGGAGTGAAACCCCGTGCGCGGCGGATAATCATGTTAGCGCCCGGGGTCATCCGCAGTACCGAGTCATCTGTGCGCGCGGCAATGTCGCGGTCATGGTGCAGGATGAGGTCGGCAATACCCGCCAGCTGTTGTTCTGCCTCGGCATTGTCGGTCAGTAGCGGGTCCCCGCTGATATTGGCGCTGGTCATTACCAGCGCGAGTTCGTTCGCCTGTTCCAGCCAGCGCTGACCCGCGGGCTTGTCCAGCAGTGCGTGGAACAGCAGGTAGTGTATGGCGGTGTAAGGCAACATCAGGCCCAGGGTTGCCAGCCCGGGGGAGAGGGCAGGGCTCAACGCCGGGGTAATCCCTGTTGTTGGCAGTACCACTACCGGTCGCTCCCGGCTTGCCAGGGCCTCGCCGCCGGCCGCATCAAACTGCACATAGCCGGCTGCGCTGGCGGTGTTCAGCACCATCACGGCAAAGGGTTTGCCGTCACGCAGCTTGCCGCTGCGCAGGCGCTCCACGGCGCTGTGATCACTGGCATTGCAGGCCAGGTGATAACCCCCCAGCCCCTTGATGGCGACGATCCTGCCCGCTGCCAGCGCCTCGGCGACAGGCTGTATGTTCTGCGACAGGGTTGGTCCACAATTATGGCAGGCTACCGGTTCGGCGTGGAAGCGGCGACTCAGCGGGTCGGTGTATTCCGCCTCGCAGTCAGTGCACAGGGAGAAACTGCTCATGCTGGTGTTGGCCCGGTCATAGGGCAGGCGCCGGGTCATGGTAAAGCGCGGGCCGCAGTCGCAGCAGGCGATGAACGGGTGCAGGTAGCGGCGGTTAGTCGGGTCGAACAATTCCCGCAGGCAGGTCTGGCAGATTGCGGTATCTGCTGGAATCGCAGCACCGTTGGCAGCGCCGGCCTTAGTGGCGACGATGCTGAAGCCTTTGTCGTCGGCAAGGGCAAGCGGTGACTCGATCAGGCTGTCGATGCGCGCCAGCGGCGGCGCATTATCCCGCAGCAGTTGCGTGAAGGCGTCCAGGTCACAGCCCTGGGCCTCGATCACTACACCCTCGGGACCATTGTAAACGCTGCCGCTGATACCCAATTGCCTGGCGCAGCGATACACGTGGGGACGAAAGCCAACACCCTGCACCAGCCCGCGCACGCGAATTCGCCGCCGCTCGATGGTGGGCGCAGCGGTCAGTTGGCCGGCGGGGTGGTTCACAATTCAGGCACTCGCCACCGCCATGTCGCGGGCGGCGCTAATCCAGCGCAGCCAGCGGTCGATACCCTCACCGGTGGTCGCCGACACCTTGATCACTGCAATCGATGGATTCACCCGGCGGGCATTGGCAATCAGCAGCTCCACGTCAAAGTCCAGGTGCGGCAGCAGATCCACCTTGGATACCAGCATCAGGCTGGAAGCGGCAAACATGTTGGGATACTTCAGGGGTTTGTCCTCGCCCTCGGTCACTGAGGCGATCACCACCTTGTGTGCTTCACCCAGGTCAAAGGCGGCGGGGCAGACCAGGTTGCCCACGTTCTCGATGAACAGGGTGCCGTCCTGGATGTGGAGGCGGTGGAACGCTTCGTCAATCATCGATGCATCCAGGTGACAGCCGCGGCCGGTGTTGACCTGGATGGCCGGCGCACCGGTGGCGCGAATCCGATCGGCATCCGCGGAGGTTTCCTGGTCGCCCTCGATTACCGCGACCGTAGCCGCGGGCAGCAGTTGTTGCAGCGTCGCCACCAGCAGGGTGGTCTTGCCGGCACCGGGAGACGACACCAGGTTAAGTGCCAGCACGCCGTGGCTGTTGAAGTGCTGGCGATTATGCGCCGCCAGCGCATTGTTCTTGCCCAGGATATCCTGCTCCACACTTACCAGGTGCGCGCGCCGGGCGGGATCGTCCCGCAGGGTATCCTTGTCGTCATGGTCATGGTCATGGTCATGGTGAGCATGGTCATGCTGAGCGTGGTCGTGATCGTGATCTTGATGAACATGATCGTGACCTGCGTGGTCCTGCCTTCCCGTATCTACTTCCATCCTGGTTTCGCCTTTTCCGCATCCGCATACACCGCACATCAGACCACCTCCAATTCTTTCAGGCGCAACTCTTCGCCCTGTTCCACAATCAGCGTGAAGCCGCCGCACTCCGGGCAGGCATCACCGCGCCGCACAATCGTTTCAAGCCGCGAACAATCCATGCACCAGGCACGGCCCTGGATCTCCCGGATCTCCAACTCGGCGCCCTCGGCCGGGGAGTCCTTCGCCTCTACATCGAAGGCAAAGTCCAGGGCGCGCGGGTCAACGTGACCCAGTACACCCACTTCCACTATGACGCGTCGCACACGTTTGAATCCACGATTGCGCTGTTGCTCGCAAATCATCTCGACCAGGCTGTTGCACAGCGCGACTTCATGCATGGTGTTCGACCGTTTCCGCCTGATGCAGGGTCCAGGGTGCGCAGGGGTCGTAGCTCGCAACCACCAGTGCAATGTCCTCGCGGGTTGGTTTCGCCAGGCTCTCGAGCTCACGCGCCACCGGGCCGCGACGGGCAAAATGCCAATCGGTAGGTGCCAGCACCCGCCAATCAATTACCGTATCGGCCGCGGTATCCTTGCCTTGCGACAGTCGCACCTGGTGAAACACCGGGCCCCGCGCGGTGACGGCGCAACCCACTCCGCTATTCTCACCGCCGGCTTGCAGCGACCAGGCGCTGGCAGATGCCGGTGTTTTTTCTCCGTTGGTTTCCAGCAATGCCCGGGCAACAAATCGTGCGTCCAGTAGCTGGGCGAGCAGGCGGCTCAACACGCTACTGCCCATACTGTCCTGCAACTCCCGCACCAGTGGGTCACGCGCCATGGCCAGCGGGCCAACTTCCAGTGGTCCACCCGCCGGCTCCAGGGGGTCAAAGGGATCGTCAGCCAGCGCGCTACGAAGCTTTGCGCGCACGCCGGAGTCATTTAGTGGAGACAACGGCGGGATCATTGTTTGCTCGTTTGCAAGCTCGGCAGCGTGACGCACAACCCTTGCCGCCAGGCACTCGCCGTGCTTTACCCAGGCCAGCAGGTCATTGAGACTGCGAACCGCAGCCAGCCCTTCGATCATTTCCCCCAGGGCGGCGGCGCGCTGTTTATCATCCGCTGCCTGGTGCAGTTGTTTCAGTGCAGGCATCTGCCGGATTTCACCCAGCAGGTCCGGCCAGTCCACGCACAGGCGCCAGCCGCAGGCCATGGCCTGTTCACGCCAAAGGCGGGTATCGAGACCGGCCTGTTGCTGTTGTGGATTTCCCTTTGCAGCCGCTACAGCCCTGGCAGCTGCCGTAGCCTGGGCGTGGCCGCAAATGGGCAGCAGGTTGGGAATACGCTGCAGCGCAACAGCGGCAGGCAGGCCCACTAATGCCCGAGCAATAGCCGGGCGCTGTTGCTGAATATCGATGCCACCGTGTGCCAGGTGGATCTCGATGCGCGGTTCAATAAATTCAGGCTGGGGGCTTGTCACGGCTTTGGCCGCTCCCGCCCCGGAGAAAGTCACGGCGGCTGACGCCAGCTGTAGCAGCGTTTGCCGTTGCCGGCTCACGCAGCAGTTCCTCCAGTGCATGCCTTGCCACCTGCTCCGCCACTTCGGGGTCATCGAACTCGTCCATGGGAGAGAACAGCGAGCAGCTCTCAAGCGGTCCTATCCCGGCAAGCTGCCCGGCGATAAACGTGTAGCTGCCGGAGGGGAACAGCAGTTCACGTTTTGTTCCCTCAATCGGTGCAGTGATATCCCCGGTCGGTAGCAGGGTAAGGTTCATGCACCAGGGGGTGATGACCACGCCCAACAGACCCTGCTCCCAGCGGTGCAGTCCGACGACCCGGATGTCCAGGTGCTCGTTGTATACCGGCAGCTCACGCATGCGCTCACCGACCGCCCGGTACGCCTGCAGCAATTGCTGTTCGCGCTCGCGGATGCGTTCCAGTCCCGCCGGCTGCTGCGGGCGCGGATGAGCGTCCACACCGTTCGCGGCCTCTTGCCGCACCACCATGAATTGTTCCTGCGCGGTGTCGCAGTTGGGGCAACGCCAGTGGGAGGGCAGTTCGGCGAAGGCAGTACCTGCCGGCACCTGCCAGGTTTCATCGCCAAGGGCCGGGTCGTAAACCCACCAGCACACACCGCACTCCAGTACCGAGTCGGGATCGAGGCGGCTGCTGTTGCCCCCGAATGAGCTTTCGAAGGTGTTCATACCAGGTAGGTATCCAGAATCTCGGCGAGACGCCCGCTGGAGTCCTCCAGATCCTGGCTCGCGGCAATGGCGGCATCGGGAATACGGCCTATCTCGATAGTATCCATAATAGTCTTGCCCATGCCGTTGACGTATTGCACTGCCCATACATGGCGTACAGTGGTGGCCATCACCCGGCAATTGCCGAAGCCCCCGGAATCCAGTACCAGCTCGGCGCGCCCGAGCACGTCGATCAGTAGTTGCTGGTCCGCCACACTGGTGGGCAGCAAGGTAAAATTGAGCACCCGGTTGTGTTCGATGCCGGGGTGCCAGCTGGCGGCATGCTCATTGATTTCTGCCAGCAGGGCAAGCCCGTTCATAATGCCCGGGCCCGCTTCAGGCAGGGGGATGGGTGCGGTGCGCAAGCTGCCCGCCGCACGGGTAATAACCGAGGGAATGGCCGCAACTTCCAGGTATTCGTTGCCGTCGGAGCCAGTCAGGTGCCACACCCCGGGCAACACTGATTCGACGATACTGTACTGCACCTCATCGAGGGTAACGCTGCCACTGACCTCGCCCTCGCCGAGCATTTCCAGCAGCGCCTGACGGGAGTCCGAATCCAGTTCGACCATGTCCAGCAGCTGGCCTTCGCCGCCGGTAGCGGCCGTTTTAACCGCCTCACGCAATTGCTCCAAGCGGGCGCGCAATAACGGGCCGGGTGTAAAATCGATAGGCAAGCGCGGTGTGGCCGGCTGTTGCAGGGCCGGCATACCCAGTAGCGCAAGTGCATCGTCAGTTTCTCCGGCGTCCAGGAATACCCCCACAGGCTGCTCCTCCCCGGTCCAGATCATCGGGTTTTCCCGGGTCAGGTCTGGTGCCGGCTGCAGGTTGGTAACAGGAATCAGGTCGGATTCGTTCATGATTGGCCTACTGTTGATTGGATCCTGTGAATGTCTGCGCGCCGGTGTTGCCGAGATAGCGGCGGAAGGCCCGGCTGTAGTCGCCCCAGTCGCGAACGCCGGGGATCACTTCGAGGGTTTCACCGCCTACGCACAACGCCAGGCTCGGCAGCGTCAGCACCCGGAAGCGGGGTTGCAATTGAGCCTCGTGCGCTGCTTCTACCAGCGCGGCGCACAACCCAGTTTTATATTCCTTGAGTACTTCGCGCAGGGCTACTGCCACGTCGTGGCTGTCGCCATGCTGGTTGCCGGGCCCCGCGAAGAACACTACCCGCAGGCCTGGCCCGGCCAGGAAACTGTCCACGTTGGTGCTGTCCACGGTTTGCAGTACACCCCGCTCGAGCATGTCTGCTATGGCGATGCTGTTCATATGTCTACGCTACTCATTGGAAATCACCGTTTGCTCCTTGTCTGTAGCGGCCTCGGCTTCGGCCTGCGCTTGCAGGTGCGGCGGCAGCTGCGGCTCGCGATCAATAAGGTCGGCCAGCAGGTGTTCAAATGACTCTCCTGTCGCCGCCCGGTTTACCGCGAGTATGGCATCGCTGATTTGCTGCGCTTCGCCGGCTTCCAGTGCGCGAATCGCAATATTCACGTGTACCAGCAACCAGTCTCCGATATCGGGAACTTGCAGCAGCAGGGATGTTTCTATGCGCAGTGGCTGCGCACCCTCAGCGCTTGTATGGCACACGGCAATGCCCCAGGAGGGAACGGACTGCACCTGCATGGGAACGCCGAGGCACATGGTCAGTCCCCGGGCGACCTGTTCAATACCCGCTCGTCGCCATGGCGGCAGGCGATCGATGCGTCCGGCCGGCCCGACTCGTAACT
>Ga0316191_10003537_pt1 | contig 11568 bp, 10 predicted proteins | sample Eddworburr2cm_MG_FD_204928 | JGI IMG/M metagenome (GOLD analysis project Ga0316191, IMG submission 204928) | Coastal sediment microbial communities from Maine, United States - Eddy worm burrow 2 cm | ecosystem: Environmental > Aquatic > Marine > Coastal > Sediment | place: USA: Maine... | reverse complement strand
GTCGATCTCGAAGCTGATCATGGCGCCGAAGCTCTCCTGCTGCTTCGCTGCGAGTTCGTGGCCGGGATGACTTTTCAAGCCCGGGTAACAGACTTTTCTGACCAGATCATGTCCATCGAGAAAATCAGCAACGGCGGCCGCGTTTTCTTCGTGCTGCCGGTAACGGACACCAAGGGTTCTGAGGCCGCGCAGGGTCTGGAAACTGTCAAATGGTGATCCGGTCAGCCCCAGGCAGTTGGCCCACCAGGCCAGTTCTTCCACCAGCGCCTCCTCTTTGGCCAGCACGGCGCCGCCGACCACGTCGGAGTGTCCATTGATGTACTTGGTGGTGGAATGCAGCACGATGTCGGCACCCAGCCTGAAGGGACGCTGACCGGCCGGGGACAGGAACGTGTTATCAACAACGACCAGCGCACCCACTTCGTGTGCCGCTTTCGAGATAGCCTCGATGTCCGTGATTCGCAACAAGGGATTACTTGGTGTTTCGATCCAGACAATGCGCGGCTGAAGTTCCAGAATCTGCTGCACGGAAGAGTCCGTTTCCCACAAGGGCAGCCAGGCAAGATCGAACAGACCCCTGCTGGAGGCGGCCGTAAACAAACGGTGACAGCCACCGTAACAGTCGTGCGGAGCAACGATCAGTTCACCCGGCTTGACCAGCTGTGTGGCCAAATGAACCGCTGACATTCCCGAAGCGGTGATCACGCCCCCTGCCCCGCCTTCAAGCGCCGCCAGTGCTCCGGCGAGCTGATCACGGGTCGGGTTGCCGGAACGCGTGTAGTCGTATTCGCGCTTTTCGCCAAAACCCCTGAACGAGAAGTTGGAGCTCATGTAAAGCGGCGGAATGACTGCGCCGTGTGCTTCATCACTGTTCACTGCATAACGCGCAGCCAACGTGTCCTGGTGTACTGAGTTGGGAATTTTGCTCATGCCGTTGTTCCTTTGCGATTCCGGTTGCCAAAATTCTCAATCGGAAACCCCGCAAAGCAGGCTGAGCATGACCAGGTCCATCAGACGCGCTTCCTGGTCACTCATTTCCCGAAAACACAAGCGTGTCTTCGCAGGAGTTGGCACCTTTTCGAAGGGGTTAGCTTCGCTGGTTGCCCCGGCGTCTAAGGGCCAGTCCCTCAGCCGGTCTGAATGAGTAAGGCTCGATCATATGAGAAAAACGACTTGAAACGCAAGCACAAATATTCAGGAGCCGACATCTCCGCGATGAACATGTGTGCCAGAGGAGCAGTCGGGTGGCAGTCAGGTGTAATCCTGGTAGGATTTTTCTTCGATGATTTCGGAACCCAGGTGCAGGTTGAGCTCTTTCTTGACCTGTGAGCGCCGGTCGTTGGTGACGTAGACCGCGCGGGCCAGTTCGATAAAGCGGTCATCGAACTCCCTGGCCCGCTCCTTGTCGCGGATGTCGTCTTCAATCTCCCACAGGGCTTCATTGATTTCCTTCAGCCTCGCGTGCAGATCCTGGATGATTTCACTGTCCCGGATGTTGCTTGCCCAGGTTTCCTGCAGCAGCGCCAGTTCCGAACGGACATTGGCCACTTTTTCCGGGTCAGTGATGCGCTCGGACTTGATCTCGAGAATGGTGATCTTGTCCAGAACCTCACCCGGAGAAACGGGTACCTGCAAGTTTTCCATTGGGCTCTCCTAAACCTTGAAGCTGTAGTCCCTGTCCGGATCACGTTCGATGTCCGGCGGGTAGTTGTTCCGCTTATCAGTATAGTACTGTTCGCGCGAATCGCCTTCAGACCGCTTGTTGTAGGTGATGTAGAGAACGCGCCGTGCCTCGTTGGTGCGGTTGGGCTGCGAACGGTGCGGAGCGAAGGAATCGAAGAAAACCGCGTCGCCGGGCTGACAATGCACGGCAACATAATCAGCATTGCCGGTATCTTCATCTGTCAGCGGCGCCCACATGGAACCGAGCACGCCTCGCTTGTGCATGCCGGCGATCATCTCCAGGCTGCCGTTCGCCTCGTTGGTCTCGTCGATGGCAATCATCGCAGTGACGTGGAGGTCTGCGTAATCGTCCCAGCCCGCCTGTACATCCTGGTGTTCTCTAAAACCGTCTCCGCCGGGCAGCTTGAAGTTGATTTTGTCCTTGAACAGAACGGCTTCCTCGCCGAACAACTCGGATACCGCCTGTTGCATCCGGCGCGCCGTGATCAGCTTTGAAAAGCCCTCGTGATACGGGACAAAATTCTCGATCCGGCACAGGATGCGGGATCCGTCCGCCTGGCTGTTCTCAAAATACATCATGTACTTGCCGGGCACTTCGGGCCGGGCAGCGACTTCATCGGTCCATTCGCTGATGGCTGCCGTTTCTTCCGGGGAATACATGCTTCGCACGACCAGGAAACCATCGCGGTGAAATTGATCGACCTGCTCCGGGCTCAGTATTCGTTCACGGGTCATTAGGGATTTCTCCTTTTCCGGCCTGATTCTAGCGGCGAGCCCACAGGCTCTTGATGACGGAAATCAGGTTGTTGGTGGTCCAGTACAGCACCATGCCGGCCGGGAATGTGTAGAACAGCACGAAGAAGGCCACGGCCAGCAACAACATGTTACGAACCTGTTTCTTCCTCAGCTCTGCGTTCAGGGCCGGGGGATTGTGCAGGCTCGAGGCGACGACCGAAAGCCCGGTCATAAGGAAGGGCAGCGCATTCAGTTCATTGCCAAAAAACGGCAGCGTGAACGGCAGGTTGAACAAATCATCCGGCCGGGAAAGATCGGAAATCCAAAGGAACCCCGTATGCAGCAGGTGGATGTTCTCAGCCAGCATGTCGAAGGCGCCGATGAATACCGGGATCACCACGGCCACACCCATCAGGCTCTTGAGGCTGTAGAGCGGATGCACGCGCTCAGTCTTATACAGGGCAAGGATTTTTGCGGCCTGCACTTCCCCCTTGTAGTTTTTCTTGATCCGCTGCAATTCCGGCGCAAGCCTCGCCTCCGTGTCATTCACCTGGTCCTGGAAGCGTTCAGCTATCCGGCTAAGCGGCGTCATCAGCACATTGACAGTAAGCGACAGCGCCATCACTGACAGGCCCCAGGAAGGGATAGCCATATGGATCCAGGCCAGCAGGTGGAACAGCGCAAAACAGATCCAGCGCAGCCAGAACCACAACCCTGCATACAGCAGGTTACTCAACTCATGGCCAGCATCGCTCAAAATCCTCGGCTCTATTGGTCCTAGGTAGAACGTCCAGGCGCCTTCAGCCATGTCAACACTGAGCTTTGCATCGATGTTGCCTTCAGTTGTTTCCAGTCGCACGGGAACGCTGGAAGACGGTGCCGCCATCAAGGTCCAGTAGCGGTTCCGGTAGCCCAGCCACTGGTTGGCTTCCAGCTCCGTGGTGTCACTTTCATCCAGTCCGACCTGCTGCGCATCTCCGGAATCCAGGATGACGTAGCGGCTTTGTTCGAGCCAGTTGCCAAATCCGGCGGCCTCTCGTGGCCTGAAGGACTCACCGGATTGGATCGTCATACTTTCTATACCGGAGTGTTCCAGATCAACGCTGTAGCCATGGAACGGGATACGCCAGGTCAGCGAAGCGCCTGAGTCCTGCCGGAACGTCAGCTCATAATGCGTCTGGGTGCTGTTTTCAGACTGGGTCCAGCGGCCTTTGCCGGCTGACTCCATGCGGATAGCCGATGCATCGGCGAACTGCTGAACGCGTGCGTTTTCGCCGGTACAGGCCGGGAAACAGGCCAGCGCGGATTGCAGGTTTCCGGCGCTATCGAACGTCAGGCGCAGCGAATCCGTGTTGATTCCGGTTTCAGCGACCGCCTCGGCACTGGCGGAGAGCGCCAGTAGTGCCATGAAAATCCATTGTCGTATCCGGGTTTTCATTGCGGGCGCTCCTTCCTGGCTGCCAATTGCTCGTCCGCGAGACGGACAATCTCCTGCGCGCCGTCCGGAATGCTGTGCCCCAGTCGAAAAACCAGGGTATCGCGCAGTTCATGCATCCTGTGCCGGAACCGCTCAGGATCGCTGATCAGGCGTTCAATGGCTGCCGTGGCTTCCTGCAGCGAGTCAGGAGAAACTATCTCCCCGACCTGGGTCCGGATGGCCGCTTCGATGGGTTCTATGTCCAGTTCGCGCCAGTTCGGATTGCGTATACGCCGCGGCACATCTACGAACAATACCGGCTTTTCCAGGCCCATCGCGTATTCCAGCGCCATGGCTGACCAGTCACTGACCAGGATATCCGAACGCAAAATGGAATCTGTCTCACCCATCTGCGCAATGTATTCAAACCGCTCATGGCCGGCAAAAGCATCCCTCAGCGCAGCGATGACTTCAGGAGTCCTGCGGTTGCTCTGGTAGTGCGGCCGCATGATGACACGGTAGCCGGCTGCGAGCAGCACGCCGATCAAAGCCCGGCCGCAGGTATTGAAGATCGAATGCTCGCCCCAGGTCGGCGCGATCAGCACGGTAGCCGGCTCGCCCGGTAACTTTTGCGGCCGGTACTGCAGGCCCTGTTCGATCACCTGCTCCAGCCGGGGGTGCCCATAGTCGAACAGGTGCTTGGCGGGCAGTCCCCTGAGTTCCTCCCTTTTGCGGATTTCCTTCACCTGGTGCGGTCCGGTACAAAACAGGCTTTCGTAATGGTCGAACGAGTTCTCATTGTCGACCATGTGAGTGCTTCCCATGCTGTGAAACAGGTAAATATAATGCACCGGGTAAGTAGACCGTTTGAGCTGCAGGTTCTGCAGGTCCATCATCGTCAGAACGAACACATCCGACTGGTTCACCTGGAAAAAAATGGTCTGGAACAGCCCTTCGGGGATGCAGATTGCCCGGTAGTTTTCGTGCCTGCGTTCAAGCCCCGGATCCCTGTTGTCTGAAGTGACGTAACAGACTTTGCGGTCCAGCGGACCATTGAGTTGTTCGACCAGCCCGGAAAACTGGTGCCAGTCCTGGCCGCTCTCGGAATAGACAACGATATTACGCCAGTCCCAGGGCAGCTTGCGGAATTGCCGCCACCCTTTCCAGCCGGAAATGAAGGACATCCCGCCAGTCCCGCCGCGCTAGTCGGTCGTATCCCGGGCGGTGGAATCCTGCTTGTTGTCCCGCCTGAAGAAGCCCTTGATCTTGTACCAATAGGTTTTCAACGCCAGGGCGATGGAGGCAAATATGCCGACAATCGCCGAGACCACCATGCTGCCGGTGCTGGGATCCAGGTACGCAAACGCAGCGGGTGATACGGTCAGCAGGCTCAGGGCAATAACGGCCAGCAGCAATTCAGTGGGGCGATTTGAATTTCTCATAGCCGGATTTTACCACCGATCATTCAGAAAACACCGCGGAAAGAGCGGCCAGCAGGCGCTCCATGTCGTAACGGCTGATATCCCCCATGGTAGATATCCGGAACATCTCGGTCACCAGGCTGCCCTGGCCGGCATAAATTATGAAGCCGCGCTGCTTCAGGCCGTCGTGAATTTCGACGTACGATTTCCCGTCCGGCAGGCGGTAGGCATTAAGCACGCAGGAAGACTCTCCCGGTTCGAGCAGTGACCGGACACCGTGCCGGGCTAATTCCCGTTTCACCTGGCTGGCCAGGCTGGTGTACAGCGCATGCCGGGCCCGCCAGCCGCCCTGCTTCTCAAGCTCGTCCAGCGCCTTGTCCAGCGCCAGCACGCTGTTGACCGGCGGCGTGAACGGCGTGCCTTGCTGGTCTTGCCTTTCGGCCCACAGCGGCAGGTGCATGTAAAGGCTGCGCGGCGGCTCTGCGGATTTCTCCAGCGCTGAACTCCGGCAGACTACGAAACACAGGCCGGGAATACCGTGCAGGCACTTGTTGGCGGTCGCCGCGCATGCCGCCAGGGCGGGTGAGTTGAAAGGAATATCTTCAGCGCCGAAACTGGACACGGCGTCCAGCAACAACTCCGCGCCGTGTTGTTCACACAGGCCCGCCAACCGGGCAACGTCATTCAGCCGGCCCGTTGTGGTTTCATGGTGCACGGCGGCAACATGGGTAAAGTCATCGCCCGCCAGGGCATCTTCGACACGCTTAAAATCAATCGGATCAGTCCACTCGTGCCCGACTGAGTGGTGTTCTACGCCATGAATTTCAGCGATGCGGCTGATCCGTTCGCCGTATACGCCATTTTCAATGACCAGCAGGCGCGCATCACGCGGCAGCAATGAGGAAAGCATGGCCTCAAGAGCCGTCGTTCCTGAGCCGGCAAGCAGCACGGAAGTCCACTCATCGCGGTCACAACCGTAGACTTTGAGCAAAGCGCTGCGGACACGGTCCTGCAGCGAAAAATACTCGGGTTCCCGGTGACACAGGTCATCACTGACGGCCGCTTTTCGAACGCCGTCACTGATACTGACCGGCCCGGGGTTAAGCAGAATATATCGCATCGTTTGTATGCTCAGCTGGCTGCGCGGTACCAGAGAAGAACGGCCGCGCCGATCTCAAAAATCGTATACACCAGTTCCCCGTTACGGATCATGGATTGCCGCAAGTCCCAGCTGGCGTCCTGGTTTGACTGCCATTTGAGTCCGGTGGGAAACATGCCCGGAATGTTCTTGCTCCAGGCGCGCCATTCATCACCAAAAATGCCTTCCAGCTTGTAGTCCTCGTAGCGGATGGCGGCGGGATAGTAGAACAGGAAAAAGAAGGCAACCACGGCCATCACGATCCAGTTGCCGGACGCGATGGCGAAACCCACCAGGATCAGGAAGTTCCCCAGGTACAGCGGATGGCGCACCAGCGAGTAAGCGCCGGTAGAAGCCAGTTGCCTGTTCTTGTGAATGACGCCGGCAGCGTATATCCGCCATGCCTGCCCAATAGCGGCCAGCATGAACCCGGCGACTATGCGCGGCTCACCCGCCGGCATCGCAAAATAGGCGCAGACCAGCAGCAGGATCAAACCCAGCCCCTGCCTGGAAGCTTCATGGTAGCGCAGGCGATCGATAAAACCGGCCAGGCCGCTTCGGTTACCCATCTTTTCGGTACGACTCGATGCCATGGTGTGATTCCTTGTTATGCGCCAACGGTCATTGTAAGAGCGGACGTGACAACTAGCCAGATTACACCGCCATCCACGGGGTATCCACACCCAGGTGCCGCATCAGGCGCTGTTTCACCTCACGCGGGCTGACATCCGGTCGCGGCAAGCCTTCCGGCACACCCCGCCTGGTTTTCAATTGCAGCAATGACGGCCCTTCGCTTGCCTGCAGGAAGGCCTCGAGCCCGGCCATTGCGGTCGCTTCAGATGCCCGGCGGTATCCACACGCCTTCGCTATGGCCGCAAAACTCACCGCGGGACTCACCGTCGCCTGCCCACCCGTTGATTCGTGCACAGCATTATCCAGCAACAGGTGGCGATAATTATCACGGCCGTAGGCGCCGATCGTCGCCAGGTTCCCCATCCGCATCAGTGCGGCGCCGTCACCGTCTGCGACCAGCACCTGCTTTTCGGGCAATGCCAGCGACAAGCCAAGCCCGAGCGAAGAAGCGCAACCCATCGAGCCTACCATGTAAAACTGGTTCGGCCGGTCGGCGATGGCAAACAGCTCCCGGCCAGTGTAACCGGTGGATCCGATCACAACGCTTTCCTCCACCGGGGTATGCTCGATCACTGCAGTCAGCGCTTCCTGCCGGCTCAATTCCGGAACCTCCCTGCAAAATTGATCCTGTGCAAAAGAAGCAGGCTCTACGCCGGGCAACCAGCGGCTTTTCAGCTCCGCTTTGTCTACTGAGCCCTTGCGCATCACCAGGGCATAGGGCAAACCGCTCCGCTCCATTTGCCAGTTGGCAACGGTCAGCACGCCTTCCACTTCGTCCGCGTTGCGTGGGAAATAGACCCAGGGTATCTGCAGTTCATCCAGTATCCTGCCGGTGATCTGCCCCATCAATTCGTGTTGCGGTTCGTCCGGAAGGCCGGGTTCTCCCCGCAGCGTGATGATCAGCAGGATCGGAATCCGGAACACCCAGTTCAGCGAACTCAGCGGACTGACCGCGTTACCCAGCCCCGAATTCTGCATCAGGGCGACAGCCCGTTGCCCGGCCAGTGCCGCGCCCGTGGCCGCAGCCACCGCATCGCCTTCGTTGGCCGCCGAGACGTAACTCATGTCCGGGTCATCGATCACGCTGTTGATGAACGGCGTCAGGAAGGAACAGGGCACACCCGCCCAGGTGTTGAAACCGAATTCCTTTGCGGGATTGATGAAGTCACTGGCTTGAATCATGGTTCCTCCCGGTATCAGGAATCGTTATGGTGCGCGAAGTCGCCTGCTCTCTGCAGGTCTTCAAGGTTGTTGATGTCCATCCAGTGGCCGGAAATATACTGTACCTGGGGCGCATGCCCATTCCGGACCAGGCGGTTGACCAGGTCAGGCACAGCCAGGTCATTGAATCCATCTTCAGCCCGGAGCTGTTCGAGTGCTTCCAGCAAATGGGTCTTGCCCGCGCCGCTGGCCCGCAGCATCCCGATCCAGCGCCCGTCCGGTCTGCGGCCTTGCCAATCGCGAGTGTTGCAGATCTGCTCAAGCGTGACTTTTTGCTGGTACATGGCGCGGTCATCCGGAGCTGAACAAAAGGCAAGGTCATTCTTGTTGCCCTGTACCTTGTCCAGCGGCGAGGAATCCACCACCACCAGCAGCTCTGAATCCCAGTCCATCAGGTTGTTCAGGATGTAGGTGCGAAACAGCACATCGCCATAGATCAGGACCGTGTCGTCAGACACCGACTCCAGGGCGCAGCTTAGCGAGACCAGTTCATCGCTGTTTTCCCAGGCGTCGTTAACCACGACACTCACACCCTGCGCATCGATCGCTTCGCTGTGATAACCGCCTACAACAGTGATTTTGTTGATGCCCTGGGCCTTGAACTTGTCAACCTGGCGGCGCAGCACCGTCTTGCCGGCCACCGGGATCATGACCTTCGGCCGTGTCAGGGTCAGTTCATCCAGACCCCGCCCCCGGCTGGCGGCCAGGATGATGGCTGAAGCATCCGGCCGGGCGCTGCGGGAATAGAGTTTTTCAGCTTCCAGCAATTCTTCCGCGCCCTGCAGACGGAATATCTCCGGCACCGTCGCGACGCGGCCTTCCACGTCAACCAGCGACTGGGACTCGAAGATGGTGCGGGCTGTGGCCTGCATGGCGGCAATGCCGGACCGGATCATGTGATTGGCCCAGATCACCAGGCTGATTCCATGCTGCCGGAATACTTCCGTGGGGGTTGAATAGTACTTGGTGGGTACAATCACCAGCGGGCAGCGTTTATCCCATTCCTTCGCGAAGGCCAGGACTTCATCCGGCTGTGACAACTTGCTGTGAATCAGGATCGCATCAGCGCCGGCCTGCCGGTAAGCTTCACCACGCTTCAGGGCCTCATCCAGCCCCCAGCCGGCGATAAAGGCCTCGACCCGGGCCACGATGCAGAAATCATCGTCTGTTTGCGCATCCTTGCCGGCCTGGATTTTGCCGCAGAAGGTTGCGATATCTTCCAGCTCCTGCTGCTCACCCTTGATAAAACTGTTGGTCTTCGGAAAAAGCTTGTCTTCAATGCAGACACCGGCAATATCGCGCTGCTCCAGCTTGCGCACCAGGCGCCGCATGTTGTTGAAGTCGCCGTAACCGGTGTCGCCGTCCAGCAGGATGGGAATGGTGGTGGCGTCAGACATGAACTCCAGCATGTTCACCACCTGGGTCCAGCTGAGTTCGTTGTTATCGCGCACCGCGTGTTGGGCGGACAAGGCCAGCCCGGACCCCCAGATTCCGCTGAAGCCGGCTTCTTCCACGATTTTTGCACACAGGCCATTGTGCGCCTCGAGAATGAATTCGGTCTGATCGGACTGCAGCAGATTTTTCAACCGGGTGGTTTTTTTCAACGTATGCATTTCCAGGTTCTCAGAATTTGGGGTAGTCCCGGCGAATCGCGGGCAGCACTTCCTCGCCGGCGCGCACCACGTCTTCGGGGAAATCAATCTCGATCCACGGCAGGCCGCTGACGTCCTCGAATCCGAACTTTTCCGGATAGCGCAGCAGGACGTTCCTCAATGCTTCCTCGTGAGGCGCATCGCCCAGGCCTTCGGCATCGAAACGCGCGCATTCGGCAGCGATGATGGCCGAACATTCGGGGCCGAAACGAAAAAAGCCCACCGATTCCCCGATGGTGTCGTAGCTCAGGCCTTCCGCCAGCTGTTTGCGGAACTCAACCATCACGCCATCGCGCACGGCAATCTTGACCGGTTCGTCACCGGGGGCGAAATCACGGTCCAGCAGGTAGCAGTTTTCAACGGGCGTTTGCACCAGCCTTTGCAGGATGCCCGGATGGTAAAGCACATCGGCATCCATCACGATGACCGGAACGCCGCGATCCAGCGTTTCCCGGGCCGCCCACAGGCTCAAAACGCTGCCCAGCTCAAAACGCGGGTTGAAGTGAAAGGCTACGTCAGGACGTGAAAACAGAGTTCCAACGTGGTCGATAATGCGGTCGGCCTCAAAGCCCAGAACCAGGTCTGCCTTGCGCACACCCATCTGGTTCAACACGTCCAGGTGCCGCTCCAGCAGGCTGCGTCCGCCAAACTCCATCAGGCACTTGGGATGCCCTTCCGGGTTATGTTCCGCCAGCCTGCTTCCGCGGCCGGCGGCAAGGATGATTGCATGCATGCGCTATTGTAACGCGAACCGTTTGTTGCAAAACACCTCCATCCGGGGGTTCAATGGTAAGGACCTGATTCATCGATTGAACCCCTAAACAAAGGATTCCACACATGAGCTACCCAAAACCCGAATTCAAATCACGCTACGAGAATTTCATCAACGGCGAATGGACGCCTCCGGTCGATGGGGAGTACTTCTCTAATTCCTCTCCCGTAGATGGCGCCGACTTCTGCGAGATTCCCCGCTCCAAGGCTGCTGACATCGACCTGGCCATTGACGCTGCCGAACGGGCGTTCCCGGCCTGGTCGAAAACATCCGTGACCGAACGCAGCGGCATTCTTTTGAAAATTGCCGATCGCATGGAGCAGAACCTGGAAAAGCTCGCTGCCGTTGAAACCTGGGATAACGGCAAGGGCATCAGGGAAACCCTGCTTGCAGACCTGCCGCTGGCGATCGATCACTTTCGCTATTACGCCGGCGTCATCCGCGCCGAGGCAGGAGACGTCTCCAACATCGACGCCTCCACCGTTACCATGGAGGTCCACGAACCCCTGGGAGTGGTCGGCCAGATCATCCCGTGGAATTTTCCCATCCTGATGGCGACCTGGAAGCTGGCGCCTGCATTGTCCGCAGGCAATTGCGTAGTGCTGAAACCGGCCGAACAGACCCCGGCTTCGATACTGGTGTTGATGGAACTGGTTGGTGACCTGTTGCCGCCCGGCGTGCTGAACGTTGTCAACGGCTTCGGTATCGAGGCCGGCAAGCCGCTGGCTTCATCCCCCCGAATTGCCAAGGTGGCCTTCACCGGTGAAACCACCACCGGGCGGTTGATCATGCAATACGCCTCGGAGAACATCATTCCGGTTACGCTGGAACTGGGCGGAAAATCACCCAATATCTTTTTCCCCAGCGTGATGGCGCAGGACGATGAATTTCTCGAC
>Ga0316191_10003536_pt1 | contig 11569 bp, 9 predicted proteins | sample Eddworburr2cm_MG_FD_204928 | JGI IMG/M metagenome (GOLD analysis project Ga0316191, IMG submission 204928) | Coastal sediment microbial communities from Maine, United States - Eddy worm burrow 2 cm | ecosystem: Environmental > Aquatic > Marine > Coastal > Sediment | place: USA: Maine | collected... | reverse complement strand
TTATTCCTGAATGGTTTGCAGATTGTTAAGGAGTTGTTATGGAAACGCTGTACACAATACTCAGGTTCTTCCAGTCAGGCGGGCCATTCATGTACCCGATACTGCTGGTGCTGGCGATTGGTGCCGCCATCGCGATTGAACGTTATATTTATCTTAGCTACGTACGCACCAGGAACAAGGGTATCTGGAACCGGGTATTGCCGTTACTGGAGAACGGGAAATATGACGCAGCGCGTGATTTCGTTATACGTTCGGATGCGGCGGTCAGCAAGATACTCGGTTACGGCTTGAGCCGTGCCGAACAGCATGGCAGCGGTGACGAGATACAGATGGCTATGGAGGAAGGCTTGCTGGAAGTGGTGCCGCGACTGGAGAAGCGCACCCACTATCTGGCGACGCTGGCAAATATTGCGACGTTGCTGGGTTTGCTGGGTACTATTATCGGACTGACAGAGGCGTTTTCCACGGTTGCTGCTGCTGACCCGGCTGAAAAAGCCAACATGCTCTCGGCGAGTATATCCATTGCCATGAATACCACGGCCTTTGGCCTGATGGTTGCTATCCCGCTACTACTGGTGCACGCGGTCATGCAGACCAAGACCTCGGAACTGGTTGATACCCTGGAAATGGTTACCGTACGACTCTCCAACCTGATCACCGGTGCAACGGTGACGGACAGGGATGTGAAGTGAAACCCCGCTGGCAGCGAAAGGCACGGCGCGAGGTACACACGGTTGATGTGACCGCCTTCCTCAGCCTGATGGTGATACTGGTGCCGTTCCTGCTGGTAACGGCGGTGTTTTCGCGCACAGCGATTCTTGAGGTGCAACCAGCCGCTGGTGATGGCGATGGTGAGCTTGCTCCTGATCCGTTGCAACTGCAGGTCACGGTCCGGCAGGAGATCATCGAAGTAGACTATTTCGGGCCGGCAGGTCAGGCGCAGTCTGTCAGCATTGACAGGCTTGCTGATGCGCAGGCACTGGCGGCGCTGGCGGCACTGGCGGACGAATTGAAAACGCGTTACCCGGACAGTCTTGAGGCAACCGTGTTACTGGAACCACAGATTGCCTATGAAGTGCTGGTTGACGTGCTGGATGTGCTGCGGGTGAAATTGCTGGCAGAAGGTGATGTGATCAGGCAGCAGGAACTGTTTCCGTTGATTGCACTCGGCCCGGTGCCGGCAACAGTCGGGCGGGGTACGCAATGACACGCATTCCGCGCGGTGCTGCACAGTTCAAATGGCGTCGTCAGCGCCAGCAAAAGGCACGCCGCTGGCCAAGCCTCAACCTGGTCGCCTTGATGGATGTGTTTACTATCCTGGTGTTCTTCTTTCTGGTGCATTCTGCAGATGGTGGTAGCGAGGCAGCCAATCAGCTGGTGGTGTTGCCTGAATCCGTCGCCGGGCAGGAGCCACGCCAGACGCTGGTGGTGATGATTACCGCCGATGCTATCCTGCTGCAGGGTGAAGCGGTGGCAAGTGTTGGGCAGGCTGGTGGTTCTGCCGGGAATATCGAGGCACTGACGGCGGCATTGCAGGTACACTCCGAAACCGGGGTTTCCGCAGATGCCGTGCGCGAAATCACGATTATGGGTGACAGGTCGGTAACGTTTGCAGTACTCAACCGTGTCATGCGGACCTGCAAACTGGCGGGTTATGACAGCATTTCCCTGGCTGTGATACAGCGCATTCCGGAGTCAGGCTGACACATGACGAGTGTGGCGCTGCAATCAAGCATGCTCTGGGCACTGTCGTTCGAGGAGGACCGCCGTTTTCGTCGTATCCTGTTGCAGGTGTTGCTGGTCTGCCTGCTTGTCGGGGTGGGGATGCCTTATATTCATATCCCGCAGATCGATCCGGTTTTTGAGGAGCCATTGCCGCCGCGGCGTGTACGTCTGTTGTCCGAGCAGCAGCCGGAGCCCGAACCTGAACCTGCGCCGCTCATCATTCCGAAAATTCCGCCACTGCCGTTGCCGGATGTGCCACCGGCACCTGTAAAAGCGCCGCTGCAGGCACCGGTTGCGCCGGTAGTGACGCCGCGCGCAAAAGCAGCCAGCAGCGGTGTGCTCGCCATGAGTGATGCGCTGTCAGAAATGCGTAATTTCGTGCCGCGTACCGGTACCGCTTCGGGCCGGACCGACAGGACAGAACGAGTACCACAACGTGTCCCGCAGCCTTCATTACTGACGACGGACGTCACCCGCGGCAGCAGGGGTATTGAGGGCGGTGTTACGCATGAGTCAGTACTGGGGGCCAGCGGCTTGCCCGAGAAGCAGGCGGCTGTGCGCGGTTTCGCCAGCGGACAGGTTGCGCTGCCGGTTACCGGGCGGCTTGCTTCCCCTTCGCAGGGAGCGGTTCGCAGTGAGGAAGAGATACAGGAAGTACTGGATCGTAACAAGGGTGCCATGTATACACTTTATAACAGAGAGTTGCGCAGGCAACCGTCTTTGCAGGGCAAGCTTGTTATAAGTATGACCATAGCCCCCGATGGTCGGGTGACTCGTTGTTCGATTGTCAGCAGTGAACTGGGGTCGGTATCACTGGAGCAACAACTGGTAGCACTCGTCAAGGGTATTCGTTTTGCTGACAAGCCGGGCGTGGCAGCAGTGACAACGAAGATACCGGTCGAGTTTTTTCCGCAATGAGTACTATTCGCTACGGACTGATTGCCGGACTGCTACTGCTGCTGTGTACACATGCAGCAGTTGCAAATACCCCGGTGCTGGACTGGCAGGCGTTGCTGACAGATCCGGATCCCGAGGAGTTGAGAGAACTGGCCGGCCAGTATGAGCGCGCCATTGGTTATCGCCGTGATTACGGGCGTGCACGGCAATTGTATTGCGCGGCTGCGCGGCTTGGTGATATGCAGGCGCAGATGCGGCTGGCCTGGATGTATGCCAATGGCCTGGGTGCGCCGAGAGATACCGACCTGGCTGCGGCGTGGTTGCAAGTGGCAGCTGCCAGTGGTGATCTGACGGCGCGCAAGTTTCTCGCCTATGTCGGTGAATCGGGTGTTAGCCGCAAGCCGAGATGCACCTATGAAAGTCGCTATGATGCCTATGCAATTGCCACCATCCCTGGCCTGAAAGCGGGCGTGGGTGTTAATACCAGCAGCCCGGAACGCGCCCAGATCGCGACATGGGTAGGTCTGCTGGCGCCGGAATACGGGCTTGATCCGAACCTGGTACTCGCAATTATCCAGACAGAGTCAAATTTCAACCCGCGCGCGCGTTCGCCCAAAAACGCGCAGGGCCTGATGCAGCTGATCCCGGCAACAGCGGCGCGTTTTGGCGTCAAGGACAGGACCGACCCGATACAAAACCTGCACGGCGGCATGGCCTATGTACGCTGGTTGCTTTCCTATTTTCAGGGAGATTTGAGGCTGACGCTGGCCGGCTACAATGCCGGTGAACGTGCGGTAGAGAAATATCTGGGGATACCACCGTACCCGGAGACAAAAAACTATGTACGCAAGGTGATACGTGCCTACGGGCGCGACTCGCACCCACCGATAGAACCGGTGGTCGCGCCGTCGAGAGTGATGCCGTCGCCGGTCAGGAATCGGTGACCCGCTGGTCTCCGCCAGCTGTTATCGAAGCAGGCACGCAAGGCATGCCCAGATGAGTGGTGTCGGGTGCTAACTACCTTCACAACAGTGAGTGGCGGGTTTATTTCCCGAAGGTGTTTTATTCGCCCACACCCGACGAAGGTTCAGGATAGATTCTGCTGTCACTTGTGTATATTGTACCTTGGTACAGTAGCCGCGCTGTTGTCAGGGCGGCTGTTTATCGACTGTTTTTTCTAACCAGCAGATACAGGGAAACAATACTATGAAATGCAAAGCTGCCGTCGCGTGGGGTCCGAAACAACCGCTGCAAATTGAGGAGATCGAAGTGCAGGGGCCGCGTGAAGGCGAGGTGTTGCTCAAGGTTATTGCCTCCGGTGTGTGTCACACCGATGCCTTTACCCTGTCGGGGGAGGATCCGGAGGGGGCGTTTCCCTGCGTGCTTGGCCATGAAGGCGGTTGTGAAGTTGTGGAATGCGGGCCCGGAGTAAAGACCCTGCAACCCGGTGACCATGTTATCCCGTTGTATATTCCCGAGTGCGGAGATTGCGAGTATTGCAATTCCAGCAAGTCCAATCTGTGTCAGTCGATAGCCGCCACCGTGTGGACCGGCTACATGCCGGACGGTACACGTCGGTTCTCGCAAAACGGCAAGCCGATTTTTCATTACATGGGTTGCTCCACGTTTTCTGAATACACGGTTGTTCCCGAGATCGCGCTGGCTAAAATCAACAAGGCTGCACCGCTGGACAAGGTGTGCCTGCTGGGTTGTGGTGTCACCACCGGAATCGGCGCCGTGCTGAACACTGCAAGGGTTGAGCCGGGTTCCACGGTGGCGGTATTTGGTCTTGGCGGTATCGGACTGTCCTGTATCCAGGGTGCGGTGATGGCCAGGGCGTCACGAATTATTGCTGTCGACATTAATCCTGACAAGTGGGCTATGGCACAGGCGCTGGGGGCGACAGACTTTGTTAACCCGGCCGGCATTGATGGTAATGTTACGCAGTATATCGTTGACATGACCAATGGCGGTGTCGAGTACTCGTTCGAATGTATCGGCAATGTCGAGGTGATGCGTGAGGCGCTGGAATGTACGCGTACCGGCTGGGGCGTCTCCACCATCATCGGCGTGGCGGGCGCCGGCCAGGAAATTTCCACCCGGCCGTTTCAGCTGGTGACCGGGCGTACCTGGAAGGGTACGGCCTTCGGTGGCGTAAAGGGTCGCAGCGAACTGCCGGGCTATGTGGAGCGCTACATGAGTGGTGAGATTGAGCTGGACAGGATGGTGACCCACACCATGGGGCTGGAAGACATCAACCGTGCATTTGACCTGATGCACAGGGGTGAGAGTATTCGTTCTGTCATCCTGTTTTAGTGTCCGGTCGCGAGCTTTACTGCTGGATGTTTCGCCTTGCGTACTAAAACGTTTACCCGTTGGTTGGCTTTTTGCCGGGTTTCATTACTGGCTTTCGATACGACCCGTGATGGCATCGATGCGGGCTTCCTCCTGTCGAAGTTGCTCAATGATCTCACTTCTTCTGTGGATAATTTCCTGATCAAGTTCAGTTTCTGAACGATCCACTTCCTGTTCTGTCGGGTAGATATGAGCCAGTATCGTCGAGGAGGCGTCAATCAGGTTCTTCTGGATGTTGCTGGAAAAGGCGCTGTCATTCATCAGTGAAGTGGCCATGTCCGAGCTGATACGCTGCTCGCGAATCAGTTTGTCCAGTGTGCCGTTGCTGACAATATCATGTTCCTTGAGTTGTACTGCCAGTTGCTGCAGTTGCTCTTTCTTGACGGCAGGAGATGTCTCTGCATCAATCCTGAACAGCACGCGCAGTACCACGGCGATGCTCAGCCGAATGCTGTTGTACTCGCTGCGTATGTATTCATTGTCAGAACACATGTAACGGTCGATGTTCCCCTGCATTTCCTTCATCGACTTGATGGCGTTGACTACCCGCCAGCTGGCGCGCCGGTTGCTGTTAAGGCGGGCCAGTTGCTCGTTATCCATTTGCTGTTCAGCGCGAAACGAATAATCAATGATGGCGCTGTATAGCGGTTTTACCTTGCGCTGGTAAAGACCTTCCGTGTCGCTGTCAAAAATCTGGTCGCACTTTGCAAGCACCGCATTGAGGTCGTTACCTGAAGTGATATCGCTGCGATTCAGGTTCAGTCCATGGGCCAGTATTTCAAAGGCGTTAAACAACAGGTGGATGGTTTCCCTGGAAATGACTTCGAGGGCGGTATCGGGGAACTCAAGGGCCGAGTCATTCAGGAACAGCACGCGGGTTGTCTCCAACGGTTCGACCTTGTCACGCATTACTGTTTCCAGGAACTTTACCAGCGCCCCGATCATTGGCAGCATCAGTGCTACGCCGACAAGGTTAAACAGGGTGTGGAATACCGCGAACTTGAGAGTGTGGTTATCGTCGGCAATGCCGACAACACTGCTGATCCAGTCTACCGCCTGTGCAAACTGCCCGATAAACAGAATGGCGAGTATGCCGGTGACCAGGTTGAAAACCAGGTGTGCTGCGGCCAGCCGCCGGCCGGCGACACTGGCGCTGATCGCGCCCAGCAAGGCAGTTATGGTGGTGCCGACGTTCGAACCGATGGCAAGCGCCAGCGCGTTTTCATAGGTCACCTGTCCCGCGGCCAGCGCGGTAATGGTCAGAATCAGCGTGGCGTGGCTTGATTGCATGATGACGGTGGCAGCAATGCCCAGACCGGTGTAGATCAGCAGTCCCCTGAAGCCGGGAATGGCATACTGCGACAGGTCGATCTGGCCACCGACGGCATCAAATCCGCCTTTCATGTAGGAAATACCCAGAAACAGAAAACCCAGCCCGATCAGCGCCCAGCCGGCACCTTGCATGCGCGCGCTGTTCTTCTGAAAGGTCAGGATCACCCCGAACACCAGCATCGGCATTGCATAGGCGGCAATATCGACCTTGAGCCCGAAACCGGCCACCAGCCATGCGCCGGTGGTAGTGCCGAGATTGGCGCCGAAAATTATGCCGATACCCTGGGTGAGGGCGATCAAGCCGGCGCTTATAAAGGAAATGCTCAGCACAGAAACCAGCGAGCTGGATTGCATCAGTGAGGTGGACAGAAAGCCAAAGCTGACACTTTTCCAGGTCTTGTCCGTGGTCTTTTTCAGGAAGGTTTCCAGTATGCCGCCACTGAAGGACTTGAAGCCTTTCTCGAGGGAAAACATGCCAAGCAGAAAAATAGCAATGCCGGCGGTGATGGTCTTGAAGTCAGGGCTGGACCAGAATCCCCATGACAGCACGGCGAAAATGGCAGCAAGTAACAGGAGTCGGGTCATGGTTTGTCCATAAAAATATTTTTCCGTATCTTAGCAGAAATGACGCGATTACGTGTCCTGATTTGCTAGTCTAGCAGCTATTGCGGCTGATGCCTCGCATTGTATCGGCCGGCAGGTGGCCGCAACAGTACCTGGCATATCGCTGACATGATTATCAGTTGTACAATAATTCCAATGGTTGTCTGGCCGGTTGATATTGGCGGAGCCGACAGGTTACTCTTCCGGCATGGTGTGCCGGCCTTCAAAAAACTTTCCCTGACCGCAGTGTGTTGAATCAAACCCCGAAAGAAATTCTCCAGGCCGTGTTTGGCTACAGTGAGTTTCGACCTCACCAGCAGGAAATCATCGACGGTATTGTGGCGCAGCGTGACGCCTTTGTGCTGATGCCAACCGGCGGGGGAAAATCGGTTTGCTACCAGTTGCCGGCGCTGTGTCTTCCCGGAACAGCGATTGTCGTTTCTCCGTTAATTTCCCTTATGAAGGACCAGGTTGATGCCTTGCAGGCCAACGGGGTTGCTGCCGCCTGTTACAACTCTTCGTTGACAGAAAAAAACTCTCGCGCGTTACTGGCGCGCTTCCATGGCGGCGAGCTGGACCTGTTGTATGTCGCGCCTGAGCGTCTGATGTCGGCCGGATTTCTGGCGCGCCTTGAAGATATTGATATATCCCTGTTTGCGATCGATGAGGCACATTGTGTTTCGCAGTGGGGGCATGATTTTCGTCCCGAGTATGTCCAGCTGGGACAATTGCGAGAGCGTTTCCCCGGGGTTCCGGTGGCGGCCTTTACGGCAACTGCTGACCCCCAGACGCGGGGTGACATTATGCAGCGTTTGCAGTTAAACAACCCGGACATTCATGTCACCGGTTTTGACCGGCCCAATATTCGCTACAGTGCACTGGAGAAGGCCAAACCTTTCGACCAGTTAACGGCTTTTCTCGGTCGTCATCAGGGTGAAGCGGGAATTGTCTATGCGCTGAGCAGAAAGCGCGTTGAGGAAGTGGCGGGCAAGCTGCAGGCGGCCGGGTTTCGTGCGTTGCCTTACCATGCCGGCCTGCCGGCTGCACAACGCCAGGCAGCCCATGAAGAATTCATGCGGGATGAGATCGACGTGGTGGTGGCAACCGTGGCTTTCGGTATGGGTATCGACAAGCCGGATGTGCGTTTTGTGGTGCACTATGACCTGCCCAGGAATATAGAGGGTTACTACCAGGAGACCGGTCGAGCCGGGCGTGACGGTTTGGCGGCTGAGGCCTTGTTGTTGTTTGGTGCGCAGGACATGCTGCTGGCACGCCGCATGGTGGAGGGCAATGAAAATGAACAGCAACGGCGTATCGAGTCGCACAAACTCAATAGCATGGTTGCCTTTGCCGAGTCGCTGACCTGCCGACGGCGCGTGCTGCTCAACTATTTTGGTGAGGAACTCGGGAAAGACTGCGGTAATTGTGATATTTGCTCCGATCCGCCGGAATGCTATGACGCTACTGTCGATGCGCAAAAGGCGCTCTCCTGTGTATACCGTGTCGGTCAACGCTTCGGCATGCGCCATGTCGTAGATGTGCTGCGCGGGGCGGATAATGAAAGAATCCGCAACCTGTATCACAACGAGTTAAGCACCTATGGCATCGGTTCTGATCATACGGATGCCGAGTGGACCAGCCTGTTTCGACAGCTGATACACAGGGGCTACCTGGTACAGGACATAGCCAGCTATTCCGTGCTGAAACTGACGCCGGAGTCGCGCCCCTTGCTGAAAGGCGAGTCGCGGCTGGAGCTGGCAAAGCCGCGCCTGCGGGAGCGCAGCAGGAAAAGACAAAAACTGGTTGCGCCGGTTGAAGGGCGCGATGAGATGCTTTTCGAATTGCTGCGCGAATTACGCAAGGAGCTGGCAAGAGACGAGGGTATAGCACCTTACATGGTGTTTGGTGATGCAGCACTGACCCAGATGGCGATATTGTTGCCGTCTTCCCGGGACGAGTTTCTGGATATAAACGGGGTGGGCGCGAGCAAGCTGGAAAAGTATGGCGAGGTATTTCTCAGGGAGATTGCCGGTTACCGGAATTAAGCCTGAACTGACTACGTGGTTTTTTCAGGTAGATAAGCTTTCGACCAGCTGTTAATTTACAAGGGTCAATGGCGAGACGGAAATTGCATCCGGGCAACCTTCGGTGCTTATTTTTATTTGCCGGCCAGGCGCAGGTCTGTCGTGCTGCCTGATCACGTATTCTGATTATTATGCGATTGCACTGGCCGCGCGCTGTCTGTCCACGGGGTAACGCTGTTACACACACTGTTTTAACGACTGTATCTGGAGGGTATTACCGATGGGGCTAAATACAACTGTTGATGGCCCGATTCCCGAAGGCATCGGGCTGGTTCATATGCTAAACAGGTATGCGCTGATTCTTCTCGTTGCCCTGGGCATGATAACGCTGCCGGTGTGTGCGTTTGCAGAGGCGGACACCGGGCAAACGCAGCCAGCGAATACACAGATGCTGGGTACCATCAAAACCCTGAATTCACTTGTCAAGTTACAGTCCGAGCTGAGAAGCGATATCCAGCTGCTGAGTCGCCAGCTGGAGGATACCAAGAGCGTATCTGAACAAAAGGATATTCAGGCCCGGCTGGACAAACTCGATGCCGACCTGGAGAGTACTACCCGGAATCTGAAAGAGATTGCGGCAGGCGCGGATATCATCAGACTGCGGTCCAGGGAGGAACTAAAATTCAACTTCCAGGAAGAGCTGTTTTCCCTGCTCCGGCCTGCCATGAAAGAGATGAAGGATATGACCAGTCATGTCCGCCAGAAAACTGATCTGAAAGATAAAATTACTTACTACCAGGAGAGATTGCCGGTTGCCGAACTGGCAGTTGCCAATATCGCGGGCTTGCTCAGCGAAAACGAAGAGGAATCGCTTGAAAAATACCTGCAGGGAATGCTGGCAGAGTGGCAGAAGCAACTGACGTTCATGCAGAGCGAGTTGCAGTCTGCAGAACTGCAGCTGCAAAAACTGGAGGCCTCTGAGGCCTCGCTGGCCGATGCCTCGCAAAGTTATCTGAAGTCATTCTTCCAGAAGCGGGGTCTTTATCTGGCCCAGGCCATACTGGTAGTAATGATCATTTTGGTGCTCTCTCGCATGAGTTACAAGGCGATGGGGCGGCTGATTCCCGGCTACCGTAAGGAATACCGCAGCTTTCGTCTGCGCCTGCTCGATCTGATGCACCGCATACTAACGGTCTTTCTGGCCATTATCGGGCCTATGGTGGTCTTTTATGTGGCAGAGGACTGGCTGCTCTTCACTCTGGGCATCTTGCTGCTGCTGGGCATCGGTCTGACACTCAGGCAGGCATTGCCTCGCTACTGGCAGCAGATCCAGTTGTTTCTCAATATTGGTTCCGTGCGCGAGGGGGAACGGATATTTCTTGACGGTTTACCGTGGCGCGTAAGGAGGATCAATGTATTCAGCCTGCTGGAAAATCCAGCGGCCGAGATCAGCCAGCGGGTGCGCATCGATGACCTGGTTGATCTGAAATCCCGTCCGGCCCATCAGGGTGATGTCTGGTTTCCCTGCAAGCGGGGTGACTGGGTGCTGCTGAGTGACGGGATGCGCGGCAAGGTCACGGGCATAACCCAGGAACTGGTACAGCTGATCGAGCGAGGCGGTGCGCATCGTACCTATCAAACGGCGGATTTTCTCGCCCTGTCACCTGTCAACTTGTCGACCAATTTCCGTATCAAGGAGACGATCGGTATTACCTACAATCTGCAACAGGAGAGCGTGACATCTATCCCGGACATGCTGAAAGCACATATCGAACGGCGCGCTGACGAGGAGGGCTATACCGGTAAGCTTTTAAACCTGCGGGTCGAATTCGAACGTGCCAACACGTCTTCACTGGACCTGGTGGTGATTGCCGATTTCGACGGTGCGCTGGCGGATCTCTATAATCGATTGCGTCGAGCCATACAGCGCTGGTGCGTGGAGGCCTGCACCGAAAACCACTGGGAGATTCCGTTCACGCAGCTAACACTGCACCAGTCTGAATCGCAACCTTGAGGTCATTAAAAGTGCGGATTGCGGCAGGTTTGATGATCAACAGGATGGTTCCATGATTGGTGAATTAATTGTTTGTGACCCGGGAATGATGGACATAACGCCGCCATGATTACATCTGCACAGCAGAGCATTGCGCGCCAGCGGGATGCGTTATCTATTTTTCTACATGCCCCGTTGGCCGAGTTGGCATCGAATTGCGCGGGGTTTTGGGGTGATCGCGTGGCTATGGAAGGTGCATTGCGTATGGGCCTTGCAGCGCTTCCTTACTGCGATCATTTGTATGTTATGGACCTGAATGGTGTCCAGGTGACTGCGCAGATCAGCGTCCAGGGCGATGATATGGAAAACATTGGCCTGGACAGATCGTTGCGGCCGTATATGAATAATGTTCTACCTGTGTCTGATTTTATTCTTTCCGAGGCATACATAGGCGAATACAAAAAGCGCCCGAGTATTACAGCAGTTCAACTGGTGAAACGGGATGGAAACCCTGTCGGATTCATGGGTGCGAACTTTGACCTGCGCAATTTACCACTGACTGCACCCTTGTACGAAGAATCCAGAAGTTGGCGACAAATGAAGGGAGACCCGTCTATCCGGGGAGGGCTTTTTCTCCAGC
>Ga0316191_10003534_pt1 | contig 11571 bp, 8 predicted proteins | sample Eddworburr2cm_MG_FD_204928 | JGI IMG/M metagenome (GOLD analysis project Ga0316191, IMG submission 204928) | Coastal sediment microbial communities from Maine, United States - Eddy worm burrow 2 cm | ecosystem: Environmental > Aquatic > Marine > Coastal > Sediment | place: USA: Maine | collected... | reverse complement strand
GTGCGCGCCGTCGCGCAGCCGCGCTAACAGGTCGGTCAGCTCGCGTGGCAGTATGTCGCCGGCTTCCATCGACAGCAGTTGGCCGACCTTCATTACCGCGCCACGCATTTGCGCCAGCTCGTTGGCGATGCGCTCGGCGTTTGCCGGGTGCAGCAAAGCGCCGGCCGCAGTTGGCGTTTCGCCGCGGCCAAGCTGTCTGGCGCTGTGGTTTAGAGCCGTGGCGGCGATGCCGGTGGCCATCCGTCCGAGTCTGAACATACGGCTGAGCCGGCCGGTGGGCAGGGCGGAGACAGAATTGCGTGGCATTCCGGGAAGTTGCTCCTGGCGGTAGTTGCGGGTGTAGCAGGTGGATACGCAGCGTGGAGCCTGGCGGACTTGTTGAAGCTATTCCGCGGAGCTCCTGGCGGATCCGCAGTTGCTTCTGCTAAAGATTGATGTGGTTGCCGTCATCAATGCCGCGACCGTCTAACTGGCAGGGTAAGGCCAGGAATCCAGAGAATGGTTGCCGGCGCGCATCAGTGGCCCAGCCCTGCTGGGTCCGTCCGCATGCGTTGTTGCACTGCAAACTTGATACTAAGACTTTGCTAGAACACCATCGCATGATCACAAAGAAACTTCTCGTTTTGGTGGACCAAAACCATTTCTGCCACGAATTCCCCTCTTGCCTTTGTGAATGACTGTTTCCAAACAATGGCTGCGGAATCTGGACGTCTGAAGACAGCTACCTGTTTGCGTTCTCCAAAGAAGCCTTTTTCTGCCTGATAGTGCGCGCAGATTTTTTGCAAATAGTCCCTGGTTACTATTTTCTTCATTCTGTCTGTGAAGTCCCTGGTATGCCTCTCATGGTCGATATCTGTCGAGGCATTCATCAAGTTATCCATTATCGGATTGGCAATATCAAGAATCTCTTGCTCCGACATTTTCTCGAAATTCATTTTCGTCTCGTTAACAGTGCTAAACAGTATTTAAGTTGATTGGTCCGGTTTCCCGGTCAGTGGCAATAACAGTTTGACGATCAACAGTAACCACGGCGTTGCGTGGAGCATTAAATCAAATATATCGATAAGTTTGCCGAGCTCACCCGAAGCCAGCATCTTGAGCTTTTCCAGTAGATGCGGCTCAGGTGTAAACGGCGCCAACCCCAGCGACAGGCATAGCACGATCAGCAACGACAAAGGTAGCCGCTGGAATAATTTTTGAAGAGTAGACATATGTGTCCGGTTCGATATTTTTCGGGACTCGGGGACTCGGGGACACAATACACATTCACCTGATTTGCAGCAATGAGTCGGGTATTGTGCCCCCGGGGTTATCTAGCTGGGTTTATCTAGCCGGTGTGATAAACCTCCTGCAAACCGTATACCGGCGTTGGAAGATTTTCCATGCGCGCCTTGATCTGTAACGAGAGGTAGCTTGAATAGTGGCGCGACTGGTGCAGGTTGCCACCATGAAACCACAGGCCCGGTTGCTGGGTTGGTTTCCACATGTTGCGCAGCTCGCCCTCCCACGGACCGGGATCCTTGGTGGTGTCCGAACCCATGCCCCAGACCTTGCCGACCCTGTCGGCCGTTTGCTGGCTGATCAACTGCGCGGCCCAGCCGTTCATCGAGCTGTAGCCGGTCGCCAGTACGATGACATCCGCCGGTATTTCGGTGCCGTCAGCCAGCACCACACCGGTTTCGGCGATGCGCTCGGTTTGACCGGTTTTGAGCTTGATGTCGCCATTGGCGATCAACTCCGAAGCGCCGACATCGATATAATATCCCGAGCCGCGGCGCAGATATTTGCAGAACAGGCCGCTGCCGTCTTCGCCGAAGTCGAGCATGAACCCGGCCTTTTCGAGCCGCTCGTAAAGATCCTTGTCGCGTTCTTTCATTGCGGCATACACCGGTATCTGCAGTGCGGGCAGAATGCGATAGGGCAGGGATGCAAAAATCATATCCGCCTTGTGCGTGGTCATGCCGTTGGCGACGGCCTCCTCGGAATACAGGCCGCCAAGCGCCAGGTCCATCAGGGTTTCCGAGCGGGCAATATGCGTGGAAGAGCGCTGCACCATGGTGACATCGGCGCCGTTTTCCCACAGGTCGGCGCAGATATCGTGCGCGGAGTTGTTGGAACCGATAACTACCGCCTTCTTGCCCGCGTATTTATCGCCGCCCGGATGTTTTGACGAATGGTGAATATCACCTTTAAAACTATCCATGCCGGGAATATCCGGAATGTTGGGCACCGCTGACATGCCGGTGGCCATTACCAGTTGTTTGGGTTTGAGCACTACCGGCTTGCCTTCACGTACGACGTGCACGGTCCACTCACCGGTGGCTTCGTCGTATTCGGCTTTTTCGCATACCGTGGAGTTCCAGTAGTTGAGCTCCATGACCCGGGTATACATTTCCAGCCAGTCACCGATTTTGTCCTTGGGCGCAAATATCGGCCAGTGGTCCGGGTAGGGCAGGTAGGGCATATGGTCGTACCAGACCGGGTCGTGCAGGCACAGGGATTTATAGCGATTGCGCCAGCTATCGCCGGGGCGCGGATTCTTTTCGATGATGATGGTGGGCACGCCAAGACGCTTCAGGCGCGCACCAAGGCCGATACCACCCTGGCCGCCACCGATAATCACGCAGTAAGGCTGATGCTCGTAACCGAGCTCGGCTTCTTCCTGCTGCTTTTTTTCAAGCCAGTTCTTGCGACCGCGTTGGACGCCGTGTTCGACGCCTTTGGGTCGAGTCGCTCCCTTCGCTTCCTCGTAACCTTTTAACTCGTAGGAGGTGGTCAACAAGGTCCAGGCCTTGCCGTCGGCATTGAGACGCAGATGACCTTCGCCACGGCTGGTGGCGGTTTCAAACTTGATCCAGCCTTCGGTTATACCGTCGGCCTCCGACGCATCCCCATCCAGTGTCCAGTTAGCGGGCTTCACCGCATCGAGCGTTGCGTCGAGCATTGCGGCGATCTCGTCGCGGCCCTCCATTGTTTTCAGGTTCCAGGTAAAACTGACAAAATCACGCCAGTAACTCTCCTCGGCAAATAGCCCTGCCGCCTGTTGGCTATCGTTTTTCTCTAGCGCGGCATTCAGTTTTGCGAGCCATTCATTAATTCTGTCGTTTGCTGTGTTGGCCATTTTTGCTCCTCTTTTTAGTTATGGGCAATTCTTTATTTGAACTGGAACAGTCGCAGACAAGGAACGTTAAATGTTTGCGATCCCGGATAAGAATATCGAAGCATTAAAACATACCGACACCCGGATGCAAATTAGCGGGTTCGTGCTTTGCTGATTGCGCTAGTACGGGGTTTGCACCGGGTCCCCGGATCAGGTCCTTGGACGGGACCGGTGTTAAAATGTGCCCTGTATTTCCGGGGTGCGCAGCAGCTGATTATTCTGGCGCTCGTGATTTCATGGCTGGCAATGAAGCCATAAACGCACGGTGCTGCTCGGTTCAGTTCACCGGCAGAAAGTAAAACCCGCCGGTAAAAGGAAGACTTCGTCCAGGATTTATGCCTGCCTTTCATTGGTGGGTCAGATCAGTGGTGACAGGCTGCGAGGTGCTGCGATCAATCTTCTGCAGGATTAATGTTGGCGCTCGGCGGCGACCTGTGAACGATGGGTGCGCGGCGAGCTGCCAAAGAACTTGCGGTAACAGAAAGTGAAGTAAGACTGGGTTTCGAAGCCGGTCGCGATCGAGATATCGATGACGCTGCGATTGGTGTTGAGCAATAGCTGCTTGGCGTGCGTTAATCGCAACGACAGGTAATACTGGCTCGGCGTCTGGTCGCGATGCTTGTGGAACAGGCGTTCTATCTGCCGCAGTGACAGGTTGCAGCGTTCGGCAATGGCAGGTAACGACAGTGGCACTTCGATGTTCGACTCCATCACGTTAATCACATCGATGAGTTTTGGCGCCTTCATGGCCAGGTCGAGACGGCTGGCCATCTGCTGTGAATCGTTATCGCTGCGAATTCGATCGTGATGATAATACTGCGAGATTTTCTGCGCCAGGTCGCGTCCGTGACGGTTCTCGATCAACTTCAGCATCAGGTCGAGCGTCGCGGTTCCGCCCGAGCAGGTGAAACGCTTTTTGTCGATTTCATATAGTGAAAAAGCGACATCGAGATGCGGGTAGGCTTCCTTGAATACCGGGATGTTCTCCCAGTGCACGGTGCTGCGATGACCATCGAGTAAGCCGGCCCGGGCCAGGATGAAACTGCCCCAGCTCACCGTACCGAGAGTCACTCCCTGGTGATCGAAGTCTTTCAAAATCTTGAGCGTTGCGGAGTCGTTAAAATGCTCAGCATTGTCCGGAGCACAAATGACCAGGGTGTCGAGATTGCGAGCTTCCGAGAGTGGCTGTGTTGGAATCGTGATACTACTGTTGGAGGTCACCGCATCATCATTCGGGGCATAAAAATGCCATTCGTATAAACGACTGCCGGACAGACGGTTTGCGGTGCGCAGTGTCTCGATTACACAGCTAAACGGAATAAGTGGATAACCATCGATGAGCAGAAGGCCTATTTTTTCCGTGATTGTCCTGGTGGATGCTGGAGGAATAACCGGCTCTCCTGATGTCGTTTTATTGATAGATTAGGATATTATAAACATAGTTTTTCAATTCTAAAAGGCTAACCCGTTTTGACCCTTGAAGGATGACCGATTCACCTTCAGTCGCTGATGGCGGCTGAGGGCTTCGCAGGAGTGCGAGGTTGATTTATCTATACCATGGCCGGCCGTGCTCAGGCTGTAAATTAACGCTCAGCTGCGCGATCAAAAATAGTCACAGTCAGACCTTAAAATCGTTTATTCTTCCTGCGGTGATGCCTGTCGAGGGCCTGAGTTCAGCCACGGGGTTGAAATTCAAATCTTATGGTGAAGTCACGATGTGAATTAAACTGCCACCATTATTTTTCTGCGATGCTATAAAGAGTAGATCGACCTGAAGTGGCACCATCGAACCAGGGTGAAGGTTGATGAAATTATTAGCAGATAAATTATGTCATCTATAGATATCAACAATTATTACCGTCCGTTGTGCGTGCGCAACGTCGCTTTTCGACCAGTTGTGCCTGGCGCCTGGTGTGGCGCTCTGCAGGTAGTCGATAGCAGTAGTGTGGCGGGATGGCTATGATCTCCAGGCGCAGCTTCGTCACCCTCGGGGCAGGACTAACGGCAAGCCTGTTTGCAACCGGTCACTCGCGCCTGCGTCCAACGGTATCCAGCACGGATAGTGCTGCGCTGGTTGGAGCTGAATTGCCAGTAGACCCTTCGGTAGATCTTCCATCAAACATGGCAACGCCCCCGGTTCCGCGTGGCAGTTATTCGCCGCCGGTCGCTGACCTTCATCCCGACAACATGATCCTCGACCAGGTGGCACTTGCCTCACCAGACCCGCTGCCGCAGCCTGATGTAATCCTGGATCCGGCGCAGCGCATCGCCTTCGATAGCGCGCTCGCCCGTTTACGGCGCCTGCAGAATTATGTCGGTTACGGTAATTTCAATATCATCGGCTGGGATGAGTCGCTCAAGTTGGCGCGCAATCTAGATGTGGTGGGCGCCTTTAGCGCTCGCGAGCTGGAGCTGATCGAGGAGTTGTTTTTCGCTGATGCGCAAACGCTAGGGTTTTACGGCGATAAAGTGGTGACCAGCCTTTCATCCAACATCGCGCCACGGGATATCGTCAAGATTCCACGCAGCGGGCACTTCCTGTTCAAGGGTGAGTCAACCGCAACCTATCACAAGATTCGTCGTGACCTTGGCGACTCGGTGATTCTGACCTCCGGGATTCGCAGTGTGGTCAAGCAAATCTACCTGTTCATGAACAAGGCCGAGAAGGTTGATGGCAATCTGTCGCTAGCGTCCTACTCGCTGGCACCCCCCGGTCATTCATACCACGCGGTGGGTGACTTTGACGTCGGCAAGAAGGGGTTTGGTCACCGCAACTTCAGCGAAGAATTTGCCAAAACCGATGAATTCAAGCGCTTGATCGATCTCGGCTACCTCGATATCCGCTACCCGCAGCAGAACCCGTTCGGTGTGCGCTACGAGCCCTGGCACATCAAGGTAGTCTAGCTTTTAACCTGGCTGGCTCAGCGCCGTCAAAGAGCGGACCTGCGGTGCCGCACCGAGCCCCTCGACAAGCTCGCGATCAGTTTCAATAGCGCGTTATTTTCAATCCCCATCGTGTCAGCTCGTCAGCAGACATGATGACGACATAGCCAAATCTGCTTGCTCCCGAACGTAAATTGTCCGTATTTGCGGTAATGATATTTCAGAGAATTGGTGCTGGCAGACGATGGATGTTAGCAATGCCAGTGCCGGTGAAGATTTGGTGGATGTGGATGGCGAACCTGAAGTGGAATCCGCTCGGAAGTTCGGCATGGAACCAGGGTATGGAACTACAGGATTGCTTCTTTTCCGGCAATCGTAACGGTAACATTTCGAGTATTAAAAAACTTGAGATCGTCGTTACCGTCATCAAGATTATCGAGATTAGAATTGCAGGTAAATGCGATTGTGTAGTCACCCAGAGGTAGAAACGCCGCTTCGTATCGGTAGGAGGACGACAGGGGATGATACTTGATGATCGTGGTCGTGAACGGACTGACATCCAGGTCCGAGTTCTGATTGATGTCGTCCGGAATAACATCGTGCCCCTCGTAGACATAAAGCGCGTTGAAGGTATCGACATTGTCGTCTGAACAGGCCGAAGCTGAACTCAGCAGTAGGGGGCTGACCTTGCCGCGCAGATGGCTGGCATTTTCGTTATCAGCCAGGCGCAGTACAGGCTTGATACTGTATTTCCCGGAGTTGCCATTTCGCTTGATAGACTGTCTCAGGTCGAAGTCGATTACCAGTGAAGTGGGGCGGGAATTGAATACTGTGAAATCACCTTTGATCTTGAGCTCCCCTCCGGGGACCTTCAGGTCGACCAGGCCGCCTGGACCAAGGTCGAGATAGTTTGTCATCGGTGCATCGCTAAGCAGCAGGCGAATTTCATCGTAGCGGGCGAGGCTGGCCTCCACATCGACAAGTAAATCGGCAGTGAGTGTGCCCTGTAACTGCAACACGTCGATGCTCTTCGGGCTGGGGAAGACGTAATTTATCCAGGTGCCAGCTTTGGTGCGCAGGGCAACCGCGGTGACCTCTATCACTACGGCGAACATATCGTCGACCGGAGCGTCAGTCAGGCGCAGCGAGAAGCGGGATTTAGTAGCACTGGTACTTGTGCTGGGGGTAATCACATCATTTTCTGATACAAAGTCGCCGCTACTACTGCCTTCGCTACCATCACCGCCACCACCACAGGCGGTGAGCAGTACGCAAAGGGCGCAAGCTGTGAACTGGTATAAAGCTCGACTCATTTAATTTGCTCTTGTCTGTCTGCAACCTTTGCTACAGGAATGATCAATGGGAATCCTGTGCTGGATAAGGGGTCGCTGATGAGCAAGGTATAGGTAGATTGGGTAAGGCAAAAGGTGAACTGGCTCACGTTTTGGTCTTGCGCAAGATCAGACGGTAGCAATTGGCCGACCAATGCACTTCATTGTCGCCATATATGCTGTGCGCTGGTTTTCTTCGCGCCATGAGCCTCAGGCTTTATATGAGCCATAGCAGGCAATGCGGGCTGCATGTGCCAGGTCGATTAATCGCAATCGCTAAGTGTGGGGGCAAAAGTCGGGGTCGGGAGAATCAACCTCTTTACGACGCATGCGAGTACTGCCTGTGCCCGGTTCACCTGTAAATATCGGGGTAGCGTGTATCGGCGAACTGGTAGCCTTCCCGGGTCGCCATCTCGCAGGCTAGTTTCAGGCCAGTCCCAGGGCCTGTTTCCTGCTGTGTGCCCAGGTGCGTAAAATCTGATCGACCGCCAGACCAATGAAGGCGACGCACAGACCAAGCATGAGCCCGTTGCCGATACCAAATTCATCCGACAAGGATTTCAATATCAATTGCCCCAGATCATCGGTTCCAATCATCGCGCCGATAATGACCATGAACAAGGCAAAAACAACCGTTTGATTGATACCCAGCATGATGTGCGGAAAGGCGAGTGGCAATTCAATCTGGATCCATCTCTGCATACGATTGACGCCCGACATCGAACCTGCATCCTGCAACGCCTGTGGCACGTTGCTCAGGCCCTCCACCGTATAGCGGGTTGAGGGGATCGTGGCATAGATAATCACCGCGATTAACACGGATGTATCGGTGACGCCGAAGAGCATGATAACCGGGATTAGATAGATGAATGACGGGAATGTCTGGAAGGTATCACAGGCCAGTAATATAGCCCTGGTGGCGTACTTGTTCTGGGCACACAAAGAACCCGTAACCGTTCCAATAACGACCGATACAATGACGCCAAAAGTAGCCATATACGCGGTAATGAGGGCCCGATCCCACCATTCGGTTGACGCGATGAAGAGCAGTAAACCACCAACCACCAGTGCAGAGCGAATGCCACCTACGATGTAACCAATGCCCATCACCAACACAAAGGTTGCCGAAACCGGCATACTCAGGAAAGCGTTTTTCATGGGTATCAGCACATTCACAATCAATCCGGTATTAAAGGCCTGCAGGCCCCCGTACCAGTTCTCCACCATCCAGTCCACGCCGGATTGCCAGAAATTTTCGGTCGTCAATCCCTGGTTGTGCGGAATCAGGTAAAAATAGTTGATGCCATCTTTGAATATAGCGCTGCCGATCGCGGCTAATATCACACCACCCACCAGGATCGCCGCCATAATCAGGGGATACCTGTTGCGTTCGACAAAAGAAAGATCGGCAAAATAGTCGATTTGCTTATTGGCCCAGCCTAGCGATAGCTTGTCCAGGGTAACGGCAATCAACACGATACAAATTCCCAGTTCCAGTGCCTGCCCTATTCTTAGCTGATTCAGTGCCAGCAACAAGTTGAAGCCAAGACCTTTCGCGCCGATAAAAGAAGCGATGACGGCCATTGCCAGGCATTGCATGATGACCTGATTCACACCGACCAGAATGTCGTGCCGCGCGGTTGGGATCAGCACTCTGAACATGAGTTGAAGCTTGTTGCAGCCGTTCATCTCGCCCGCTTCAAGTACTTCGGGAGACACCCCCTTAAGCCCTAACAAGGTCAGTCGAATCATGGGAGGTGTTGCAAAAATGACGGTGGCGATAGCGCCCGCATGGTCGCCGACGCCGAAAAAGACGGTTACCGGTACCAGGTAGGAAAAATGCGGCATGGTCTGTGCGACGTTGAGCAGCGGCATCAATGCATTTTCGAACTTTCGACTTTTGAAGGCCAGAACCGCCATGAAAATGCCGAGCAATACCGATGCCGGCGCAGCAATCAATACGAATGAGAGCGTTTCCATCGCAGGGACCCACTGTCCAAAAATGGCGATGTAAGTGGTTGCGCAAGCGACCATGAAGGCGAGGCCTCTGCCGCCGAGTGAGTAGCCCAGAGTAACCGCCACTCCGGCAACGACCGTCCAGGGCAAAGCCGGCCAAAAAGCCCATTCATTTTCGCCAACAAAATCCCAGCTGGTAAATGCGACGATGGTTTTCTGGCCGCCTACCAGAATTTCACGAATGAATTCAATGCCAAAAAGCACGGCGCGCGACATGGTCCGGGTGATCTCGATTAACAGTGCCGAGTCTTCGTAGTCTTCGATTTCCACGTTATAGGTCTGTATCGGCATCCAGTCGAACATCATGTACTGCACGGCATTGTTCAGCATTTCCGGAACCCCTGACATAAAGGCGGGCAAACGCCACAGGATATTATTTTCCGACGGTTCGATGGCAAAACACAAAATGAAAAATACGGCCAACACGGCCGCAAACTGTGTGAGCTGGAGATGTCTGGTTAAATAATTCATGGGGTTACTCCCCAGCCGCGTGGGCGCTACCCAATGCCTGCGGTTCGTCCTTGCTAAACAGGATATGAATAATCGATTTTCTATGCAGAACCCCAATCCTGTCGCCTTTGTCGTCAATAACAGCGACTGCTTTCGGCTCGTTTAAAATAGCCTCGGCAACCGTTTCAATGACCGCGTCCCGGGGTACTGTTATTTCACTGAAATCATCGCTGGCAGCGATTTCTTCCATCACGTTGCCACAGGTCAATACCCGCTCGCGCGGTACGTCATTGGTAAACTTGGCAACGTATTCGGTGGCCGGGTGGAGCACAATATTGGCCGGTGTGTCGCACTGCTCGATGACTCCGTCTTTCATGATGGCGATTCGGTCGGCGAGGCGCAGCGCCTCATCAAAATCATGTGTGACAAACAAAATGGTCTTGTTCAGCATTTCCTGAAGTCGCAAAAACTCATCCTGCATTTCTTTTCTGATCAGCGGATCAAGTGCCGAAAAGGGTTCATCGAGAAACCAGATATCGGGCTCTACGGCCAGTGATCTGGCAATACCCACCCGTTGTTGCTGGCCTCCGGACAATTGCCTGGGGAAGTAGTTTTCGCGCCCTGTGAGATCAACCAGTTCAACCATTTTCATGGCTCTATCCATGCTGTCCTGGGTGCTCGTGCCTTTCACCTGCAATGGGAAGGCAATATTTTCGATTACCGTCTTATGGGGTAACAACGCGAAACTTTGAAATACCATCCCCATCTTGTTGCGCCGGAGTTCCATCAATTCTTTGTTGTTCATGGCGAGCAAATCGTCGCCATCGATGAATATGTTTCCACTTGTGGTGTCGGTCAATCTCGAAATACAGCGCAGCAGGGTTGATTTTCCGGATCCGGACAGGCCCATGACGATGAGCATTTCACCCCGATGAACTTCCAGAGATGCATTGTTAACGCCAAAAATGCATCCGGCCTCTTTGAATGCTTCGACATCGATATTGCCGTTTGATTTGCGCATCATTTCGTCGGCGCTATCACCAAAAATCTTGTAGACAGAATCGCACTTGATGACGGGATGGTCATCCGTAGAAGGAGAGGTATTGCTGCTGGCTTCGTTAGTCATTGTTTTGGCCCCTGAATTCATCTCAAATGCCTGTACAGTATTACCGGCCTTTACAGCATCCCTTCAGTACCGGTGAACATCTGACAGAGCATGCCCTGAAACTGGTAGTTTAATCCCGTGTCGTCGGCTCCCTGATCGGGAACTCCCCGGTGACCAGGTCAGCCGGGGAGGATTTTTTTATTAACGATGCCCCTTCCTGTCAGGGAGTGAGCGGAGCATCGGTGTGCGACAAACCCTTACTGGGTGAAGGGCATCCAGACATCTTTATTGTCAGCCAACCACTTCTTGGCCGCATCTTCATGACTCAATTTGTCAACATCAACCAGGGCGGCCATTTGACCGATTTGGGCAGTCGTAAATGATATTTTGGAAAACGTTGTATAGGCGGCGGGATGGGTCTTCGGGAACTTGTAGTTTGCCGCTTTCTTCAACCAGCCTTTTGGTGAACCACAGGCTCCATCACCACCGTCAGCCTTGCGGCAGCCATCGAAATACTCGGGGAACTCGATGAATACAAAACCTTCAGCATCGGTAAAGTTCGGCGTCCAGTTAAAGGTAATGATACCGCGACCTTCTTTCTTGGCCGACGCCAGTTCTGCCCAGAT
>Ga0316191_10003531_pt1 | contig 11576 bp, 6 predicted proteins | sample Eddworburr2cm_MG_FD_204928 | JGI IMG/M metagenome (GOLD analysis project Ga0316191, IMG submission 204928) | Coastal sediment microbial communities from Maine, United States - Eddy worm burrow 2 cm | ecosystem: Environmental > Aquatic > Marine > Coastal > Sediment | place: USA: Maine | collected... | reverse complement strand
CAATGAAACTGTCACCTTCCTGAAAGACGGACGCATCCGGCTGATCACCGAAGCGTACATCCCCAAGGGTAGCGATCAGGAGAAAGCCCGTATTCTGGGCACCGACGTCTCGGACCAGATAAACACCATTGATCACAATATGACCTGTGCAGACGATGAGCGCTGGTTTCAGCGCAAAGTGTGTTACGACAACGTACCGTCTGAAATGGTGACGCTACTGCGTGAAAAGAGTTCCAAAAAAGCGCAAGCCGCGTTGATCAGCATCAACCGTGATCTGGCCAGAGGCGACCGGGACAATAACCCGAAACTCACCGGCGAAGGAAAGTATCGGGTTGGGATCGGCATCTACTTTTTTCAGGAAAAAACTGAATAACCGGGACGCGGCTATGACTGAGAATCGTTACTTTACAAGTACTGGCCGGATGGTAATGCTGCTGGTTTCGATGCTGATCTGTGCGTGTAACGCCGAGCAGCAGCTCGCAGAGGGCGGGATAGAGGGAACCGGAAGAACCATTGGCCCTATTTCAGGATTCGGCAGTGTGTACGTCAACGGCATACGGTTCGACACCAGCAACACCAGTTTTACCTTCGAAGGCAAGCCGGGCTCGCAGGACCAGTTGTTCCAGGGCATGATAATTACCGCCAGTGACGATACCAGCGCAGGAGACCCGGTCGCTTCGGCGAGCTTCGTCGATTTTCGCTTCAACCTGATCGGCGCGGTTGACCACGTGGAAGAAGAAGACAAACTCGCCAACAGCTTCAAAGCGGTGGGTCAGGTCATTCTGTTGAATGAATTAACGGTGATCCGGAATGCCGACAGCTACGACGATTTCGCCGACGACGACGTGGTGGCCGTAAGCGGATTCCGCCGTGCCAACGGGCAGATCGTGGCCACCTATATTGAAAAAGTCGATACCGAAAACCCGGGGCTGTTAAATGCCACTGTACTCGAGGGCAGAGTACAGGCAAACGACACCCGGCTCTTTACCTTCAGGATCGGCGACCAGTTGATTAATTATGCCTCGGCGCAACTGGATCTGCCTGCGGGTGTGCTGGAGAACGGGCTGCTGGTCAGGGTTGCAGGGCAGGAAGCCGGTGAACAGCTGAAGGCCTTCACCATCGAAGAGCCACAACCTGCCGGCCCGGATACATCTGACATCGATGCCGTCAGCATTTCGGGGCTTGTGACCGAGGTCGGGACAGAAGCCTTCACCCTGAACGACACACCGGTGACCATGACATCCGCTACATCGCTGCAGAACGGTGATCGTTCCGACATAGTGATCAATGCCAACGTACTTGTTCGCGGTCTGCAGGACAGTCGGGGCGAGGTACTCGCAGACGAGATTATATTTTCCAGTCAACCCAATATTTCTGTCGAGGCCGACGTCGAGGCAATCGATCCTGCGTCGAAGACGGTCACTGTTGCCGGCTTGACGGTTATCGCAGACAGTTTCACGCTGCTGATCGATAGCAGTCCCGCAAGACTGAACACGTTCTCGGTGGGCGATATTGCCGTCGGTGATCGTCTGGCGATTGCCGGTCTTGAACACGGTTCCCGAACGGTGCTCGCATCAAGGCTGGAACGAATAATACACCCGGCCGGTGATGCTCCGGCCCTGATCGAAGGCGAAGCCGATGCGCCCAGTGGAACCACGGTCTTTTCCATCGCCGCATTACCGGTCAACACGGCGGGCCTTCTGGACTTTAGCGGATTCTTCGAGGGCGATGTGATTCCCATTACCCGCGATGACTTTTTCACGTCCTTGCAGGCAGGTGACCGCGTACGTGTATCAGGGGTTCCAACAAACGATTTTCTGCAGGCAACGAGGGTGTCCTTGCTCAATTTCGGTAATCTGTCCGTACTGGATAGTACCGGAGTACCATTTGGAGGTACTAACGATCTGGTGGCTGTGTGGGACGGAACCCTGAACACCCAGGCCGATATCGATAACAACACCCTGCGCGAAAACATGACCATCACAAGCGCCAGCGCGTGGCCGTTTTTCGGTTTCCCCCTGCAGATCCACGACGTTCATCTGTTCGCCCCGGGTACCTACAGTATTGAAACATGTCTGGATGATGGATCGAGTTCTTGCACTGCGCCACAACCCCTGCAGTTTACGGTGGGCCCGGATCAGCTGGGGGGGCATATGCTCCTTGACTGGACAGTAAACACCAATATGGATCTGGTTGTGGTATGGGAAATCAACGGGTCGTTCCCGAACGAACTGTTATACCTGGGCCCGGCAGGCTCAATCCCCGATCCGACCTCGGTGTGGAATCTGGTTTCGGTTGATGCCGACGGTGATGGTATTCCGGGCATCGCCATGGTGGATGGACCATTCATCGGAATGAGCTGGAATCTGAATCTGAACATTTCTTCCATGGCGCGGCCCTAGAGTCGGGTAACGACACAACCCGGGCATATCCCTTAAAACCCATAAATCATATATCCGTTTTCACAATCGCTCTCACCACGCTTGCCCGGACACATCAGGTTTCACGGTTTCTTGCCGCCTGTTAACTAGAGTGTCGCTCGGCAGAGCTCGGGTACTTCAGTCTCTATCATCCAGGTGAAGCTTGACTGAGCCACCCTTTCCGCCGGTAACGCAATGCCTTATGTCACGCGTTTTCCGGCATTCCACGCCTCTGCCCGTCTCGCATCCCCAGCCTGATTTGACAATTTATTAATATGGGCCTATCGTCCCATATTAGCCATATGGGACGATAGGCCCATATGGCTAATATGCCGGTGAAGCCTGTACCGGATGGGTGACAGGCCGTTCGTGTAGCCGGGCAAACCAACCCCCCGTCGGGGACAATTAACGCAATGGAGGAGATTCTCATGAAGACACATTTAGCGGGCGCGGTATGCGCCTCTGTACTGGGCGCGGTACTGCTGTGTGGCTCGGATCAATCTGCAGCAACATCGTTCACCAACAGCAATTTCACTATGATGGATGCAACGGGCGTTACTTTTGGCGGTACAAATGATGTCGTCGCCAGCTGGGACGAAACCTTGAACACCTCGGTCACAGACACAAACTTTAATATGGATCTTGGATCAGGCTTTCCATTTTTCGGCTTTCCCTGGACTGCCCACCATATCCGGGTATTTGGGTCGGGCAGCTATAAGTTCGATTCCTCGTGCACAGTAACCCAGATTGAAGCGGGTACAGCCGTCTGCGGTGGTGGCCCAGGATTGGATTTAACAGTAGGCGCAGGGCAGGTCGGAGCGCATATGCTGTTTGACTGGAACGTCGAAGAAAATATCGACGTCGCCCTGCTCTGGGACGTTGATGGTGTATTTACAAGCACTTCGACGGGCGAACTGTATCAGGGACCTGCGGGTTCTCCTCCCGCTCTTGATACAGTCTACAATCTCGTATCGAGAGATGTGGATGCTGACGGCATAGCCGGAGCCGGCATCGTTGATGGTGCATTTGAGGGCTTTTCGGCAAACTTCAATCTGCGCACGACCCCGGTACCTCTTCCGGCAGCGGTCTGGCTGCTCGCCTCGGGCCTGATTGGGCTTATCGGGTTAGCCAGGCGTAAAAACGCCTGACAACAGACGGTGGCCTCCGGGTCAGCGCCTTCCGGCAACGCGAAAGGCCGCCCCCGTTTGATGGACGGGTGGCCTTTCGCGGACAACAGGACTGCCGCAAAAAGTTTACCGCCAGAGCGACAGGGTTTCTCAAGTGCGATGATGTCGTTAATGCCGATTGAGACAATACACTAGTAGCTCCGCAGCAGGCCCTTCAACACCCCCTGTATCTGCACGTCGACGGGTGAATAGATCATCGCCTGCATGCTGGCATTGGCCGGATGCAGAATCACCTGCCCCGGCTTCTGTTCAATGCGTTTCAACGTCACCTCTTCATTAGCCAGCAATGCCACAACAATCTCCCCGTTGCTTGCGCTGTTCCGCTGTTCGATAACCACGTAATCACCGTCGAGAATGCCTGCCTCGATCATCGAATCCCCGCTCACCCGCAGCACGTAACAGGGCCTTTTGCCCAGCAGCTCATCGGGCACCTGCATGGTTTCCGCTTGCGGCACAGCTTCTATCGGGCGGCCGGCGGCGATGGTGCCGAGGACGGGGGTGCCGTCCCCCTCCCGCGCCTGTTCGACCAGGCGGATGCCGCGGTGGCTGCGCTCCATGGGTTCGACCAGGCCGGCCTGGATGAGGGCCTGGATGTGTTTGTGCAGGGAGCCGCGCGAGCTCAGGCCAAGCGCCTGGCAGAGTTCGTCGTGACTTGGAGGGTGGTCATAATAATCCCGGTTATCAATAAGATATTGATAGACTTGGTGCTGGCGGCGGGTCAGGTTTTTCATTGGCGATATTTTGGCTTGCCGGTTCTCTGTTTGTTCTCTATTCTACACCAGGAGAACAGATGGAGAACATAGCATGAGCACCCCGGCTGAGAAACTGATTTCCAATGGGGCATCGACAGGCGTCGATCCGGCCGCAGCGCTGGCGGCACGCTTGCGCTCGCAGTATGCGGCGCGCATTACCGGGGCGCTGGTGGTGCCGGCCAGGGATGGGCAGTACGTGGCATTGCCGGAAGGGCTGGATACACGCCTGGCGCGGGCGCTTGCCGGGCGCGGGGTTGAGCAGCTCTACACCCATCAGGCGGCGGCCTGGGAATCGGTGCAATCGGGCCGGCACACTGTGATCGTGACGCCGACCGCGTCGGGCAAAACACTGTGCTACAACCTGCCGGTGTTGCAGGCCGCCCTGCGTGAGCAGGCCAAGGCGCTGTACATGTTCCCCACCAAGGCGCTGGCGCAGGACCAGGTGGCAGAACTGACAGCGTTGAATGAAGCCGGTCAACTCGGCGTGCGCGCCTTTACCTTTGACGGCGATACGCCGGGCGATGCACGTAAAGCGGTGCGCACCCGCGGCGATATCGTGGTCAGCAATCCGGACATGCTGCACCAGGGCATTCTGCCGCACCACACCAAGTGGGCGCAATTCTTCGAGAGCCTGCGCTATGTGGTGATCGATGAAATGCACAGCTATCGCGGCGTGTTCGGTTCGCACGTGGCCAATGTGCTGCGGCGCCTGCAGCGCATCTGCCGCTTTTACGGTTCCGAGCCGCTGTTCATTCTGTGTTCGGCCACTATCGCCAACCCGGCGGAGCTGGCTGCCGAGCTGATCGATGCCGAGGTGAACGCCATCACCGACAGCGGTGCGCCGCAGGGTGCAAAGCACCTGTTGCTGTGGAATCCGCCAGTGGTGAATCCGGACCTGGGCATTCGCGCCTCGGCGCGCTCACAGACCACCCGCATTGCCCGCAAGGCGGTGAAGCATGGCCTGAAGAGTATTGTGTTTGCGCAATCGCGGCTGATGGTCGAAGTGTTGACCAAGTACATGAAAGACGCCTTCGACAAGGACCCACGCAACCCGGCGCGGGTGGCGGCCTACCGCGGCGGTTACCTGCCGAGCGAACGCCGCGCCATGGAGAAGAAATTGCGCGAGGGCGCGATCGACTGCGTGGTGTCCACCTCGGCGCTGGAACTGGGCGTGGATATCGGTGCGCTGGATGTGTGCGTGTTGAACGGTTACCCCGGCACCATCGCCGGCACCTGGCAGCGCCTGGGCCGTGCCGGTCGGCGCCAGCGCACGGCACTGGGTATACTGGTGGCAAGCAGCCTGCCGCTGGACCAGTACATTATCCGCAACCCGGAGTTTTTCCTCGGTGCCTCGCCGGAGCAGGCGCGCATCGATCCCGACCAGTTGCTGATTCTGCTGGATCATATCCGCTGTGCGGCTTTTGAACTGCCGTTCCGCGACGGTGACGCCTTTGGCAAGGAAAACCTCGGCGAGATGCTGGGTTATTTACAGGAGCACGGCGTGGTGCACCACGAAGGCGGGCAATGGTACTGGATGGATGACAGTTACCCGGCCAACAGTGTCAGCCTGCGCTCGGTGGCGGAAGGCAATTTCGTTGTCATCGACACCACCGGCGGTGCGCAGACGGTGATCGCCGAAGTCGACTACAGTTCCGCGCCGGAGACCCTATATGAAGGTGCCATCTACATGATCCAGTCGACGCCCTATCAGGTGGAAAAACTCGACTGGGAGGGCCGCAAGGCCTTCGCCACCCGCACACGCGCGGACTACTACACCGACGCTATCGACTATACGCGACTAAAGATCCTGGATGAGGAATCAATGGGGTCAGACTCGATTGATGCGATTGATGACCCATCAATGGGATCAATCGAGTCTGACCCCATTGATTTCACCGTCTCGCAGGGCGAAGTGCACCTGGTCAGGCGCATCGCCGGTTACAAGAAGATCCGCTATTACACCCACGAGAATGTCGGCTACGGCAATATCGATCTGCCCGACCAGGAAATGCACACCACGGCGGTGTGGTGGCAGGTGAATCCGGATGCGCTGTTCGCGCCTGCGGGGCTTGATAATTCCCCTGCTGAAGCGGCTCCAAGGCCGCGATCATTCACATCGCGGCAACAGGCACTGGATGGTTTCCTCGGCGCCGGTTATGCCCTGCACATTGTCGCCGCCATGCGCATGCTGTCGGAACCGCGGGACATCGGCCGCGCGGTGGGTAACGGCGATGCCGAATGGTTTGCCACCGTCGGTGCCAACGGCCGCGGGCAGATGCATAACAGTGACGGTGAAACGATCGATCCCGGGCAGTTACAACGTTTTACGCCGACGCTGTTTCTGTATGACAACTATCCGGGTGGGATCGGCATCTCGGCACCGCTGTTTGAAAACAGGGCGGCTATTGTGGCCGATGCGCAGGCGCTGGTGAGTGCCTGTGAATGCGCGCACGGCTGCCCGAGCTGTATCGGGCCGATTCTTGCGAGTGACGAAGTGCGGGGATATTCGCCGAAGCAGGTCGCATTGCGGGTGTTATCGCTGCTCTCCGACCACGAACCGTAGGGCCCGCATAGGAATTAATCTGCATTTCGGGGCATCAAGATGCCCGTCGAGAAGGGCAAGAGAACCGGGATCAATCAAATGAACCTCAAATCCAGACTGACACACCTGCAAACCCAGGCCGGTGCCGGCGTAGCTTCCCCTGCACCGACGTCCACAGTGTCGGGCCTGCGCACCCGCATTGCACAGCTGGAAAAAAGGAGACCGGCGCCTGCAGGGGGTGATCGTCGCCCCGGCAAAATCGTTTCGGCTGCTGGTTCAACCGTAGCAACGGCACTCGGGGGCGAACCCATCGCAGATGGCTTGATTCGCATCCGCAAACGTTTTCCGCTCACCGGCACACTTGGCTCCATTGCCTTGCCGTCGCTGCGTAAAAGACCGTTGCTGCCGGGGGAACCGGAAAACCGGAACCTGCGGCGCGTTTACATCGATACCGAAACCACCGGACTGTCCAGCGGCAGCGGCACCCTCGCTTTCCTGATCGGCATCGCCGTAGTCGAAGACGATGCCATCGAGTTGACCCAGTTTCTGATAACCCGCTTCGCAGCGGAAGCGGCATCGCTGTCGGCCTTCGCCGAAACCCTCTCCCCCGATGACCAGCTGGTCAGCTACAACGGCAAGAGCTACGACCTGCCGCTGTTGATCAGCCGCTTTCGCATGCAGGCCATGCAACACCCCTTCAACGGATTGCCTCACCTGGACCTGTTGCACCCGGTGCGACGTCTGTTCAGCCGTCGCTGGGATGACTGCCGGCTCGTCAGCCTGGAACAGAACCTGCTTGGCTTCAGCCGGGTCGATGACCTGCCCGGCAGTGAGGCGCCCGCCGCCTGGTTCAGTTACATCCGCAGCGGTCAGGGTGGCCAGCTCATAAAAGTGGTCGAGCACAACCGGCAGGACATTGTCTCGCTGGCCGTTGCGCATAGCGCCCTGACACAGGCTATCAAACAGCCGCAGGCGTTTAATGTGGAGCTGTACGCTCTCGCCCGCTGGTTGTCGGAAAGCAGTGAGGACGATGCCCGCGAGTTGCTGCAGTCGCACGCACACAATCTCTGCGACGACGGCAAACGTCTGCTCGGCCATCTTGCAAGGCGCGCCGGCCATTGGCAACAGGCCATCGCTATCTGGGAAGCCCTCGCTGCCGCTGGCTGCACCGATTCCCTGGAACGCCTTGCCAAGTATCATGAACACATCAGCAAGGACCTGGCCGCCGCGCGGCGCTGCTGCGACCTGCTGCCGGGCAACGCCGCCTGTGTACATCGCCGCCAGCGCATCGAAGGCAAGCTAAACCGCCTGCTGCAGGAAAATCCGAAAAACCGTGGGACACTTTTGCCCTTCAGGGTGTAAGCGCCGGACTTCGGCGCCATCGTGTAAGAATTTTACAAACAGACGTCACAAGGAGGTGACATGAATATCACGAACCCACACGCAGGTAATCTGCGTCATGGCCGCGTATCGGAAACCGGCCGCATCCACCTCATCACCTGTGTGACCTATAAGCGGGAGCCTGTCTTCTCGCAATGGAACTGCGGGCGTCTGCTGGCACAGGTATTGATGGAAGAAAACGACGGAGCCGAAACACTCGCCTATGTCGTTATGCCTGATCATCTGCACTGGCTCATGAAGCGTGACGATGACACAGCACTGGGCCCGTTGATGCGTACTGTCAAAAGCGTCAGCAGCTGGCGGATAAACAGGGCGTTCAACCGCTCCGGAAGACTATGGCAACCCGGTTACCGGGATCACGCGTTGCGCAAGGAGGATGATCTGGTCGCCACGGCACGCTACCTGGTGGCCAGTCCGCTACGCGCCGGCCTGGTGAAACGCATCGGTGATTATCCCTTGTGGGATGCCGTCTGGCTGTAACGGTAGCCCCGCTGCAGGGGCGCCGGCCTGCGGCGCGATTGAAGTCAGGGCCTGTGCTTTTGCAGGAATATCTTTATTTGGAGGAAACGAGTTTCAGGGGCGGCTTCTGCTGCCTGCCGTATAGCGCTTCTTCAAGCGGCAAGGGTTTGGCGATGCCGTAGCCCTGGGCGTAATCGACGCCGATATCGCGCAGCGCCTGCAGGGTCTCTCTGTTTTCGACGAACTCGGCGATGGTCTTGATCCTGAGTGTCTGCCCCACGTAATTGATGGCGTGAACCATCGCGTAGTCGGTACTGTCCCGGGTCATGCCCTTGATGAAACAGCCATCGAGTTTGAGATAGTCCACCGCCAGGTTCTTCAGATAGCCGAAGGAACTCAAGCCGACGCCGAAGTCATCAAGCGCGAACTGGCAACCCATGGCGCGCAGGGTATCAATCAGTCGTGTGGCGTTACTCAGGTTGGAAATAACCGCCGTTTCGGTGATCTCAAAACACAGCAGTTCAGGCGGTATGTCCATGTCTTCGATCATTTTCGCCAGGGCAGACATAAATCGATCATCAGAAATCGACTGGCCGGACAGATTGATGCTGCAGGTACTCATCCGGTTCTGCACGTAGTCGATATCCTGACCGAGTGTCTCGAGCGTCTTTTTTACCACCCAGCGATCAATGGCTCCCATCAGTGAGTAGCGTTCGGCGGCAGGAATAAAGGCATCGGGACCGATCAGGCTGCCATCATGATCGAGCATTCGGACCAGCACTTCACCGTGCAGTCTGTTGCGCTCACTGGCGATATCCTCGATGGGCTCGATTGCCTGAAAATACAGCCGGAAACGGTCCTGTTCCAGCATATCCTGGATGCGCTGTACCCACTGTACCTTACCCCTTTGTTCCATCATGGCAGCATCTGTGTTTTTGTAGACATGTATCCTGTTACGCCCGCCTTCCTTGGCAACATAGCAGGCGGAATCCGCTGCACTCAGCACATCGCTGATGGTCCCGCTTTCGGCGGTGACAGGCACCAGGCCGATACTTGCGCCAACGCGGAACGACTTGTCTTCCCAGACAAACCGGAAATCCTCCACTTGTTGACGGATTTTTTCGGCGAGTCGCCTGGCCGATGCTATCGAACAGCCGGAAAACAGGATACCGAATTCGTCACCGCCGATTCTGGACAGGGTGTCGCCTTCGCGAAGCACGACGCGCAGCGCCAGCGTCAGCTGCTTGAGTAATTCGTCGCCCGCAACATGTCCACAGGTATCATTGACCACCTTGAAGTTATCGAGGTCGAGGTAACAGAGCGCGTAACGTTTATCCCGGTCGCGCGTATAGTCCAGCGCCTGGTTGACGCGCTTTTCGAACTCCCGCCTGTTGATCAGGCCGGTCAGGGAATCATGGGTGGCATGGTAGGTCATCTGTGCCAGGCTGCGCAGCTCGGACACATCGTGGAAAACCAGCACGACACCACTGATCTCCTTGTTGGAGTTGCGCATCGGCGCCGCATTGACCTCGATGGACAGCTGCTGCTGTATATGGCGGTGGATCAACAGCAAGTAGCCAGGCAGCATGGTGGCCCGACCTTCCTCCAGGCACAGTTCAACCGGATCCAGGGTGGATTGCAGGGTCTTCTCGTCAACGATCCTGAACACTTCACGCAGCCGCCGGCCGTGCGCATCTTCGAGGTTCCAGCCGGTGCCCTGTTCGGCGACGATGTTCATGTAATCGATGGTCCCATCCATGCTGACAGCGATGACTCCGTCACCGATCGAACCCAGGGTGACGTAGGCCCGCTCCTGTGCCAGGAACAAGGCCTCTTTGGTGTTCTTCAAGGCAGTGATGTCGCGCAGTGTCGCCTCATGACCAGTAATACCGCCCACCTCGTTATACTGGTAGACACAGTTTTCCGAGACCCACACACTGTGACCCGATTTGTGCCTGAGCATGCATTCATGGTTCTGCAGGCCGCCGAATTTTGCATCGAGTTCTTTATCATGTTTTTCCCTGTCTTCAGGCGACGTAAAAAGCATGCCGACGTCAGCACCAACCACTTCGTGCGCGCTGTAACCGAGTAACTGCATGATGGAAGGCGTGGCCCACTTGATGATGGAGTCTTTGTCGACGTGAAGAATCGTATCCTGCATACCTTCTATTACGGCTTGAATTAGCTCTTTCGACTCACGAATCCGGCTTTCCGCCTCGCGTCTTTCATAGATCTGCGTTTCCAGTTTGTGGTTTGTCTTTTCCAGCTCACCTCTGGCCGCTTCAGCGGTTTCGCGCGCCTCGATCAGATCGCGGATGAGTTCGGTGTTGTGCGAGCTCAGCTTTATCGAGTGGACCAGCATAATCTTGAAGCTTCGCGACCAGGTGAACATCAACACCATCAGCAGGCTGGCCGAGGCAGCCATGATAATGTGGAAGTCTTCGCCGGTGGTGGCGGTGTTGTATATGCACGGCAATAGCGCAGGCACGGCAAATGCCGCGGACACTCTGGGAGAAGACTGCATGGACGTGTAGGCAGCCAGCGTAATGCAGATGAGTGTTACCAGGATTACTGTTTTCGCATTGCTATCCCCATACAGATAAGCCGCAACACCGAGAAATCCCCATGCCATGCCAGAGACCAGCGCGGCAAACACATAGCCCTTTCCCCAGACACTCACTTCATTTTCGGTACGGTAGGAAATAAACAGCGATCGCCAGGCCAGCGTGAGCAGGATCAACAGCGACCAGCCGGCGATGTACAGACGTGGTGCGGATTCCCAGAACAACACACAGATCGCGGCCACGACGCCCAC
>Ga0316191_10003527_pt1 | contig 11584 bp, 11 predicted proteins | sample Eddworburr2cm_MG_FD_204928 | JGI IMG/M metagenome (GOLD analysis project Ga0316191, IMG submission 204928) | Coastal sediment microbial communities from Maine, United States - Eddy worm burrow 2 cm | ecosystem: Environmental > Aquatic > Marine > Coastal > Sediment | place: USA: Maine... | reverse complement strand
TGCTGGCCCGGCTCGATCAGCTCGGCGTTGATGCGGACGTGGACGCCGTACCCTCGGTGTTCCTCGGAGCCGTGGAACTTACGCCCCTGGAAGTGACTCAGATTTACCAATCGTTGGCAGCTGCCGGTTACAGCGTGCCATTGCGCGCAGTGCTCGCGGTGGAAACCGCCGAGGGCGGAGAGCTGGTCCGGTACCCCTTACGGATGCTCCCGCAGCCGCGGCGCGAGGCCATCAGCGTACTAAACTATGCGCTGACCCAGGTGGTGCAGCAGGGCACCGCCTCCGGGCTGCCGGCGCTGCTTGGCAAGCCGGTTACGGTGGCGGGTAAAACCGGCACGACCAATGACCGCCGCGACAGCTGGTTTGTCGGCTATACTCGTAACCGCGTCGCGGTGGTCTGGGTGGGCAATGACGACAACCAGCCGGCGAGAGTCACCGGCAGCAACGCTGCCATGCAGGTATGGGCTCGCCTGTTCCGGGAATTGCCGCTGGAACCGGTTGATCTGCGCATGCCGGACGGTGCGTCCTGGCTCTGGGTGGACCGCGGCAACGGTCAGCTGACAGCGGAGCAGTGTGGCAATGCGGTCCAGATACCGTTTGTCGCCGGGTCCGAGCCTGCCGAGATGACCAAGTGCCTGTCCGCGGCGCGGGAAAACGACAAGGAATCAATCTGGAGAAAGTTGTTTGGCAAGAAACAGTGAAGGAATAGTCCGACTGAATCATCCGTTGCCCCTGCTGACGCTGACCTTGTTGCTCAGTGCCTGCACTGGCTGGTCACCGACCGAGCCAGGTTCCGGGCCGGCTTCACCGTCTGCGGGTGTGCAGACACCGTCCAGCCAGGGGAGTAACGGGGTACAGGTGTTTCCCCTGCAGAATCCTGCTGTGAAGGACTTGCTCGCCGACGCTGGTTCGGCGGAATCCGTCGGTGATTACGGCAAGGCGGTGGTGTTTCTGGAACGGGCCCTGCGGATCGAGCCTCGTGACCCGGAGATCCTGCAGAGCATGGCCGAGGTGCAGTTGAAAAACCGCGACTACGAGCAGGCTCTCAATTTTGCGGTGAGGTCCTACGATTCCGGTCCACGGGTGGGGGAAATCTGCAGTCGCAATTGGCGAACGATCGCCGCGTCCCGAGAGCAACTCGGCGACCGGGCGGGTTCTGTCGAGGCGGCGCAGCGGGCTTCCGCGTGTGAGAGCACCCCGCCCGATCGACTTTGACCGCGCCGTGACGCCATCCCGCAGCGCCGGGCTGCTGGATGCGGACGGCCCTTTTTCCGCCACGCTGGCGGGTTTCGCACCGCGTCGGGAGCAAATCCGCATGGCGGACGCAGTCGAGCGCAACCTCGACCGCGGCGGCACGCTGGTGGTGGAGGCGGGTACCGGCATCGGCAAGACGCTCGCATATCTGGTGCCGGTCCTGCTCAGCGGGCAGCGGTCGATCATTTCCACAGGAACCAAGACCCTGCAGGACCAGTTGTTTTTCAGGGACCTGCCCCTGGTGCGGGAGACGCTGGGACTTAACATCCAGCCGGCCTTGCTGAAGGGCAGGGCCAATTACCTGTGCCTGCACCGGATGCAATTGGCGCGCACCGACGGGCGCCTGCCCACGCGCGAGGCGGTCGCCGAGCTGGAAAGCCTGGTGGACTGGTCGGCGCGTACCGTGGATGGCGACCTGTCGATCGCCGGGGTGGTCTCGGAAGACAGCGGTCTCATGCCCCTGGTGACCTCCACGACCGACAACTGCCTGGGTTCGGAATGCCCTCAGTTCGAAGACTGCTTCGTCGCCCGAGCGCGCCGCGAGGCCCAGCAGGCCGATGTGGTCGTGGTAAACCATCACCTGCTTTTCGCGGACATGGCCATCAAGCAGAGCGGATTCGGCGAGGTGCTGCCCGGCGCCGAGGCGTTCATTATCGACGAGGCGCACCAGGCACCCGAAACCGCATCACGATTCTTCAGTGTGAGCCTGTCCGCGCGCCAGGTCGAAGACCTCTGCCGCGACTTCCTCGCTGAATCGTCGGGCGTCAGCGGCGCCATGGCGGTTTTGCGTCATCCCGTCGCCGAATGTCTGCAGAAATTGAAGGAGATCCAGTCGTCGGTGGCTGAGCGCATGCCCGAACGAGGCTCCTGGAGCGAGTTGCTGGCGGATGACCCCGTGCGCACGGCACTGCAGCAACTGGACCAGGCCATCGCGGAGCTCTCAGGCGCAGTGGGCGAACTCAGTGGGAGCGCGCGCGGCGTGGATGGCTGCATCGAGCGGCTTGCCGACTTGCAGGCCGGTTTCGACCGCTTCGATGCCCCGCTGTCGGGGGACGAGGTCCGGTGGTTCGAGAAGCGAGGCCGGGGCTTCGCCCTGAACATTACGCCGCTTGAAGTCTCCTCGGTGTTCAATGCCTTCCGCGAGACGGTCGACGCAGCCTGGCTGTTCACTTCGGCGACACTGGCAGTGGGTGGCGATTTCGGCCACTTCACCGGGCAAATGGGCCTGGCCGACGCCGACACCCTGCAACTGGAATCGCCGTTTGACTATCCGCGCAACGCACGGTTGTGGCTGCCAAGCGGCTTGCCCGAACCGCGTGATCCGAAGTTCTTGCAGGCCCTTCTGGACGAAATCGTGCCGTTGCTGTGCGCGAGCCGGGGGCGGGCATTCCTGCTGTTCACGTCGCACCGGGCCCTGCGCGAGGTCCGCGGGTCACTGGCGGAGCGGATACCTTTTCCACTGTTCGTGCAGGGGGAGCAGCCGCGCAGCATCCTGCTCGAGGAATTCAGGCAGTCGGGGGAAGGTGTGCTGCTGGGAACCGCCAGTTTCTGGGAGGGTGTCGACGTCATTGGCGACGCCCTCTCGCTGGTCGTGATCGACAAGCTGCCTTTCGCGGCGCCGGACGATCCGGTGATCGAAGCGAAGAGCGACCTGTTGCGCCGGGAGGGTGGCAATCCATTCATCCAGCTGTACCTGCCGCAGGCCGTTATTTCGCTGAAGCAGGGCGCCGGGCGGCTGATTCGGGACGTCAATGATCGTGGCCTGTTGGTACTATGTGACACGAGAATCCGGACGCGGTCATACGGGCGCACTTTTCTCGCCAGTTTGCCGCCGATGGCCCCGGTTTCCGACCGGCAGGAAGCCCTGGAATTCCTGGAGTCCCTGGATGGCTAAATTGCTCGCCATAGAAACGTCGTCGGAGTCCTGTTCGGTCGCCCTGAGCCTGGACGGGGAGTCCATGGAGGTGCACGAGCACGCACCGATGCGGCATGCCGAGCTGTTGCTGCCTGCCGTCAGCCGATTGCTGGGCGAGGCCGGTTTACCGATTGCCGCGCTCGACGCCATCGCCTTCGGGCGCGGACCAGGCAGTTTCACCAGCTTGAGAATCGGCATCGGCGTCGTGCAGGGCCTCGCCTGGGCCGCGGATCTGCCCGTCGTCCCCTGCTCCTCGCTGGCCGCCGTGGCGCAGGCAGCTATCGACCTGACAGGGGCCGGCAGCGGGCGCGTATGTGTCGCCGTGGACGCGCGCATGCAGGAGGTCTTCACCGCGGAATTCGTGTGCGGACCCGGAGGTTTGGCGGAAGCTGCCAGCGCCGAGCGCGTCTGCGCCCCGTCAGTGCTTGCCCACGAGGCGACAACACCCTTCGTCGCCGCCGGCAACGGCTTCGAGCGCTTCGCGGAATTGAAGGACATGGCCGAAACGGCGGTGGCCTGTTACCCGGATCTGTGGCCCCATGCAGCGGTCGTCGCCCGCCTGGCGCTGGCCTGGCTGGAGCACCACCAACCCCTCCCGCCGGCCCTGGCGCAACCCGTCTACATCCGCAACAACGTCGCCATAAAGCCCCAAAAGACTTGATTGGCTCTGGCCTGAATCGAGCTTCACCAGGAGGTGTCGGGGCGGTCCGTTCGGGACCGTAGCGCGCCGGGAGCACAGGCGACGAAGCGAGTGCGGTTTCACCGCAGGCGAAGAAGCGCTCGTGGAGTGCCGTTGTGCGTGCGCTTCGAGCGCCCAGGGATGGCTCGAGCGAGTCCCGAACGGACCGCCCCGAGACCTCTTTTGGCTGGAGTCTGGATAGTTATTGCAGACTACCTGCCAATCAGCACGAACGTAGCCAGGCCGATAAACGCCACGATGCCGATCACGTCGGTCACCGTGGTCAAGACGACCCCCCCCGCCAGTGCCGGGTCGATGGAAAGGCGTTTGAGCATGACGGGCACCAACGCGCCGGCCAGGGCCCCGGCCACGAGGTTCAGCAGGATCGCGGCAGCCATCACCAGTCCCAGCGGGATATCGCCGTACCACAGCATGGCAATCGCGGCGACCACGACTGAGAAAACCACCCCGTTGAGAAGCCCCACGGCCAGTTCCTTGCGCAGCAGGGCCGGCGTGTTGCGGGCGCTGACCTGGCCCGTCGCCATGCCGCGCACCATCAGGGTGAGCGTCTGCGTTCCGGCGATTCCTCCCATGCTCATGACAATGGGGAACAGCACTGCGGTGGCGACAATCTGGTCCAGGGTCGGCTCGAAAGCATAGAGTACGACGGCTGCCAACAAAGCGGTGATCAGGTTGACGCCCAGCCACACCCAGCGGCGTCGCGCCGACTGCACGATGGGTGCGAACATGTCTTCTTCTTCATCGAGACCAGCCATCGTCAGCAGGGAGTGCTCGGCGTCTTCCCGGATGACGTCCACCACGTCGTCGATCGTGATGCGCCCCAGCAATACATTATTCGCATCGATCACCGGGGCGGAAACGAGGTCATGATGCTCGAATTCCATGGCGACCTGGCTGTCGTGCATGTCGACCGGGATGGGTTCGATGGAGGTATCCATCAGGTCGGCTACCCGGCTGCCCGGGTCGCGGGTCAGCAAGTCCGACAGCTTCAGGCTGCCCAGGTAACGCCCTTCCCGGTCGACGATGAACAGCAGGTCGAATACTTCCGGCAGTTCCGCGCGCAGGCGCAGGTAACGCAGCACCACGTCGAGCGTGACGTCCGGCCTGATGGCCAACACGTCCGGGTCCATCAGGCCGCCGGCGGAGTCCTCCGGGTATGAAAGAACGTGGACCAGGCGTTCCCGGTCCTGGCGGTCCAGGCTGCGCAGGACCTCGCTGATCACGGCATCCGGCAAGTCATCCAGGATATCGGCGAGGTCGTCCAGGTCCAGGTCGTCGACGGCCGCGACCAGGTCTTCGGGCGAGGTGTCGCGGATCAGGCTGGCCCGTACTTCATCGTTTACCTCGACCAGTACATCGCCGTCCAGTTCCGGGTCGGTCAACTCCCAGACGGCCAGGCGCTTGGCGATGGGTAATGACTCGAGCAGATCGCCGATTTCGGACGCCGACAGGTTTTTCAGCAGGCTTCTGACCCGGTGCTCCGTGCCGGAATCAAGCGCGTCCGACAGATTATCGAGGTGGCGCGCGGCTTTTTCTTCCTGGGTCTGGTCCGCCATGATGCACTCCCGGGGCAGGCTGGGTGCGGTTTCAGCAATGAACCGCGCGAGCGGCCGGCGCGAGGCCGGATCGTGCGCATTATAAGGGATATGCCCGCAGTGGCGCAGCACGCGTCAGAGAGGCAGAAGGCCCGCTGCTTACCGTCGCACGCGAGACTTCTTATCCGCTGCGCTGGGAGTCGTCGATGACCTTCAGCAGGGACGAGCCGGTTTCGGTCGACGTGGTGTTGAACCAGCGCGTCAGGGCGGCCTTGGCCTTCGGAATGTCGGTTTCACGCACGACCTGCTTGACCTCCAGCAACCGGCCAGGGTGCATGCTGAAGTCTTTCAGCCCGAGCGCCAGCAACAAACGGGTGTATTGGCGGTCGCCGGCGACTTCACCGCACACCGTGGCGGGGATGCGCGAGGCGTTGGCCTCACGAAAGATATAGCGCAACAGGCGAACAACCCCCGGATGCTGCGGGTCATAGAGGTGGGCCACCTGTTCGTCGACGCGGTCCGCGGCCAGCGCGTACTGCAGGAGATCGTTGGTGCCTACCGAGATGAAGTCAAGGTGAGGGGCGAGCTCGATGATGGCCAGTGCGGCGGCGGGAACCTCGATCATGCCGCCGATCGGCATGTCGGGGTCGTAGGCCATGCTCCGGGCATCCAGCTCTTCTCTGGCCTCGTCCAGCAGAAAGCGAACCATCCGGATTTCCTGCACGCTGGTCAGCATCGGGATCAGGCAACGCACGGGTCCGAGCGCGCTGGCGCGGAGAATGGCGCGCAACTGGGTCTTGAAGAGGTCGGTGTCGCGCAGGCACAGGCGCACGGCCCGCAGCCCGAGGGCGGGATTTGTGCAGCGCCGCAATTGTGAGAAATCGAGGTAGTCGGTGGACTTGTCGGCGCCCAGGTCCAACGTGCGGATGGTCAGCGGTATGCCGCCCAGGAGTTCAATGGCGCTCGCGAACTCGGCCAACTGGTCCTCCTCCTCCGGGGGCGCTCCCTGCAGGTAGAGAAACTCGGTGCGATACAGGCCTATTCCGTTGGCGCCCTGCTCCCGGGCCAGCTGCAGCTCCGCCGGCCGTTCCGCGTTGGCCTGCAGGCTGATGAGCTGCCCGTCGAGGCTGCTGGCGGGCAGGTCCCGTATGGCTTCGAGGGATTTCTTGAAGCGGCGGGTAATGCGTTGAACCTGGTGGTAGTGGCTGTGGATGGCTTCATCCGGGTCGGCGTAGACGACGCCGAGACCGCCATCGAGCACCAGCGTCTCGCCTTCGCGCAGCAGGGCCTGGGCCCGGCGGACGCCCATGACGGCCGGAATGCCGAAACTGCTGGCCAGAATGGCCGTATGGCTGTGCGGGCCGCCGTGCTCTGTGACGATGCCGCCGACGCCGCGTTCGTGCAGGATGGCCAGTTCCCCCGGCGTGAGTTCGGATGAAATCACCAGGGTGTCGGCCAGCCGGTCCGGCATGTTTTCGAAAGGCTTGTCAGCCGCTTCTTCGTTGAGCTTGTTCTGGATCAGGCGGACCACCTGGGCGACGTCCTCACCCCGCGAACGGATGTAGGCGTCGTCGAGGCTGCGGAATTCCGACAAAATCTGCTCGAGCTGCATCTGCAGGGCCCATTCCGCGTTGCAAAATTCGCGACGGATGTGCTGCTCGGTGCTGTCCTGGAGCTTGGAGTCACCGAGCATCAGCACATGGGTCTGGATAATCTCGCCGGCCCCGATGCCGACATTCTGGATGACCCGGCCAGCCAACTCTTCCAGCTGCCGTCTTGCGGCCTCGACCGCGTTGCGGTAGCGCTGTATCTCACGCTCAACCTCGTCGACCCCGATGCGGTACTCGCCGATGTCGAGTTCATTCCGCTCAACCAGGTGGCAGCGCCCGATCGCGATGCCGCGGGCGACGGCGTGTCCCGTGAGGGCCAGCGTCATCCTGCCCCTCCTGGACGATGATACGGCGTTGCGTGAGGTCTACTCATCTTCACCGAAGCGGTCCTGAAACAATGCGACCACGGCCTCCAGCGCTTGTTGCTCATCCGGGCCGTCCGCCTCGATCACCAATTCGGTGCCGAGCGCGGCCGCCAGGGTCAGCACCCCCATGATGGATTTCGCGTTCACGGATCGCGTGCCACGCACGATTTCGATTTCTGCCGCGAAACCCGAAGCGCAGTTGACCAGCCGCGAGGCGGCCCGGGCATGCAGTCCCAGTTTGTTGACGATGATGACATCCGCTGCAATCACTGCTGGAAGATCTTCACGCCCCGCCGGCCGCTCTCGACGGCCTTGCGGGCCAGCAGGCCCAGTGCCTGTTTGCGGTAGTTCCAGACGGACATCAGCATGGCCAGGTTCAACCCGGTTACCATGACTGCATCGTGCGCTTCCAGTTGCTCGGCCACCAGGTTGGACGGACTGGAGCCGATCAGGTCGGTGAGGACCAGCACACCGTCTCCGGAGTTGGCCGCGGCCATGGCGTTCTTCACTTCGTCGTTGGAGGTGATGTTGTCGCCCGACTGCCGGAATGGAACCAGGCTGATTTCGGCCAGCGACTCACCGAGAATGAATTCGGCCATCTCGATCAGCGAGGCGCCGGTCGTCCCATGTGTGATGACGACGATACCGACGCTCACGCCTGCAGTTCCCGATGGTGAATAAGCACCGTCCCGAAGTCCTGCCCCAGGCCCTGGGCCAGCCGATCGACCAGGTATACGGAGCGGTGCCGCCCGCCGGTGCAGCCAATGCCGACTGTGACATAGGTTCGCTGGCTGTGCCGGAACTCCGGCAGCCAGGTCTTGAGGAACTGCAGCACGTCGGTGATCATCCGCTCCACCGACTCATCCTGGTCCAGCCATTTGCGGACCGGCTCGTCCAGGCCACTGAAATTGCGCAGGCCATCGACCCAGTGGGGGTTTGGAAGAATGCGTGCGTCAAAAATGAAGTCGACGTCTTGCGGCACGCCTCGTTTGAATGCGAACGATTCCAGAACGATGGTCATCGAGTCGTTTTCGGCGTCGACGCACTTCCAGACCTGGCGCCGCAGCTGGTGGATATTGGTATCCGAAGTATCGATGACCCAGTCGGCTCGCTGCCGAAGGCCGGCCAGTAACGCTATCTCCCGTTCGATCGCCTGGGGCAGGGCCCGGTTTTCGCTGGTCAGCGGGTGCCTCCGCCGGGTTTCGCTGAAGCGCTTGATGATGGCCTTGCTGTCCGCATCCAGGAACAGCATCCGGCAGTCGATGCCGGAACCTGAAAGTCCTTCGAGCCAGGCCGGTATCTCGCGCAGGTCCTGCTCGGGCGAGCGCGCGTCGACCCCCAGCGCGACCCGCGCGTAGATCGCCGCGCCATGCTTGATCTGGGTCGCGAATTCGGGGAGCAGGGCCGCCGGCAGGTTGTCGACACAGTAATAGCCAAGGTCTTCGATGGCGTGCAGGGCCGTCGATTTTCCACCACCGGAGAGGCCGGTGATCAGCACGAGGTGCCTGTCTGCGTCCGGGCCGTTCAATCCTCACGGCCCTCGGATTGGCGGCGCAGCAGCCGCGCGTGGCGTTCGATAAAGGCGGAGGCCGCGTCGAAGCCTTTCATTTTCAGCATGAAGTCGCGCGCCGCCGCCTCGGCGATTACCGCCAGGTTGCGACCGGCAACGACGGGCAGGGTGATTCGCGGAATCTCCAGGTCCAGCACGGTTTGCGTGCTGGTGTCGCCGCGCAGGCGATCGGTCGGTCCCGGCAGGCCTGCGTGTCCCGGAACATCCAGGTGAATGATCAGCCGCAGAAACTTGTTCAGCTTGACCGCGGAATCACCGAACATGCTGCGCACGTTGAGTACGCCAAGGCCACGTACCTCGAGGCAGTCCTGCAGCGCCTCCGGGCAGGTTCCGTCGATAATGTCCGGCGAGATCTGGGTGAATTCGGGAGCGTCGTCGGCGATCAGCCGGTGCCCGCGATTGAGCAATTCCAGCGCCAGTTCACTTTTGCCGCTGCCGGCTCCACCGGTTATCAGAACGCCAATCGTGAAGACCTCCATGAACACGCCGTGCAAGGTAGTGCGGCGCGCCAGGCTGCGCGATACATGGTAGTGGAGGTAGTTGACGAGTTCGTGGGCGCGCGACTCGGAACGCATCAACGCGCTTTCATGTTGCGCGGCTTCGGCCAGTATCGATTGGGGCACGTCCAGCCCATCCGCCACGATGATCGCCAGTGGACGGTTGGCAAACATCCGTTTGATCGTGATGTGCAGTTCCCGTTCGTCCAGGCCGTCGAGGTAGTCGAGCTCCTCCAGTCCCAGCACCTGAATCTTGTTGGGATGGATCAGGTTCAGGAAGCCCACGGCCGCGGGCCTGACCGTCAGGTCGTCACGGGAAATCGAATAGGCCTCCTCCTCTTCCGGTCCGCGCAACCACTGCAGTTGCAGGCGTTCCTTCAGGTCATCGAAGAGATTCCGTGCTGTAATCGAACCGGCCACGTCCATCAGTATTGCAGGAAGACCGCGATCGGGCTAGTACCGGCGCGGGCCGGACCTGCATATCCCGAGCCCGGACTTCAATGGCTGGGTCCGGACAGCAGTTCCAGCAAGCGCCCTGGCGTCTCGGCTTCCCGGAGCCCACGCAATACCTCGGGGTCGCTGAACAACTCGGCGACCTGGGCCAGCAGTTTGAGGTGATCCTCGCCACAGTCTTCGGGAACGGCGAGGCAAAACAGCAGGTCAACCGGTTCCCCGTCCGCGGCATCGAACGCCACGGGCTTCTTGAGCCGGATGAACGACGCCTGCACATGCTGGCTGCCCTTGACCCGGCCATGCGGAATGGCCACGCCCTTGCCCAGGCCGGTACTGCCGAGTCTCTCCCGCGCGCACAGGCTTTCGAATATTTCGCGCTTACTGAATTCTTCAGTGTTGCGCGCCAATTCTTCGCTGATCAATTCCAGCAACCGCTTCTTGCTGCTGCTTTGAACGTCGCAACGAATCCGCTCCGGGCTCAGGAGATCGCTAATCAACATCTTTTGGCAAGATCCTAGATAGGGGTTAGTACGCTATGCATCCCGGTATCAACCCAGCGATGCGGCCCGCTTGGCGCCATTGGCGTGGTTCCCGCGAACGCGATCCTTGTGGCGCCTGACCTGCTTGTCCAGCTTGTCGATCAGGCCGTCGATAGCGGCGTACATGTCGCCGTCGGATTCTTGTGCGAACAGGGATTTGCCGGCGGTGTTGACCTTGGCTTCGGCCTGCTTGTGGTGATTTTCAACCTTGAGAATGACATCGATGGAAATCACGTGGTCGAAGTGCCTGGAAATGCGCTGCAGTTTCTCGGTTACGTACGCCCTGAGCGCGGGTGTTACTTCGATGTGATGTCCGGTGATATTGATTTGCATGTCAGTCTCCATTTTGTGGGGCCTGTGTTAATACCAGTCCAACGGCCGCAAGCACGCCGGGCGTGCGGCCCTGTCAGATGTATCGCTGGGGGTGGCGCTGGTGTTCCGTCCCCTTGGCCTTGATGATCCTTGTTTTGAGAACGAGAAGGATTAAACAATCCATACCTTAATCTTATACCTGAAAACCGCGATTGCCTAGGCCCGGTTCCCGGCGGGCGGAGCCGGGAACCGGCAGATCCCCGAGGACACTGCCCCCGGGCATGACCATGCTCAATTGCTCCCGCCGCGACGGCGATAGAGGCGCCTGCGCTCGTTCGAGGGCCCGATACCGAGCGACTCGCGGTACTTGGCGACAGTTCTGCGCGCGGCGATGATCCCGGTCTGCTGGAGCAGATTGGAGAGTTCCTGATCGCTCAGGGGGCTCCCGGGAGGTTCCCGGTCCAGCAGCATCTGCAAGCGGGCCTTTACGGCCGTCGCGCTGATCGTGCCGCCACGCTCCGTCCGAACGTGGCTGGAGAAGAAGTACTTCAACTCGAACAGGCCTCGCGGGGTCAGCATGTATTTGCGCGTGGTCGCCCGGGACACCGTCGATTCGTGCACGCCGATCTGCTCCGAGACGTCTTTCAGCACCAGTGGCTTCATCGCCAATTCACCCTGCTCCAGGAAGTCTTGCTGGAAGTCCACTATGCACTGCGACACGCGCAGCAGGGTCTGGTTGCGCAGTTCGATGCTGGACATCAGCCAGCGGGCCTCCTGCAATCGGCCCTGCAGGTACGCCGCGTCGTCGCCGCCGGATTTGCGCAACAGGTCGAT
>Ga0316191_10003525_pt1 | contig 11586 bp, 8 predicted proteins | sample Eddworburr2cm_MG_FD_204928 | JGI IMG/M metagenome (GOLD analysis project Ga0316191, IMG submission 204928) | Coastal sediment microbial communities from Maine, United States - Eddy worm burrow 2 cm | ecosystem: Environmental > Aquatic > Marine > Coastal > Sediment | place: USA: Maine | collected... | reverse complement strand
CCTTTCCGTTTCAAACGCTGGTACAGCTCACTGGTGTCTATACCAAGGCCTTCAAACCAAAGCCATAAAAACATCGATCCCTCGGGTTTGTGGATATGCAGTCTTGAATCGTTAATTGCCTGGCGCAGCAGCGCGACCGCAAACTCTGCACGACTCTTGTAAAAAGGTCGTATCACGTCATGACACAGCGGCAGCAAGGCCTCGTCAAGAATCAACTGGTTGACAATTTCAGCGCCTATCCCGGCTGGCGCCAGGCTGGTAATCGCCGTCATGTTGGTAAAATACTGAATCACTTCTTCATTGGCGATAACGATACCCGTACGCGCTCCCGGCAAGCCCAGCTTGGATAAACTCATGCAGACAATGCAGTTTTCATTCCAGAGTGGATTCACCTCACCAAATATAATATTAGGAAAAGGCGTGCCATAAGCGCTATCAATCAGCAAAGGCACATCATTTTGTTTTGCTATTCGGTCGAGCTGCAGGCATTCGTCGTCAGTCAGCACGTTACCACTGGGGTTCGTCGGGCGCGACACGCAGATCAGACCGACCGAATCGTCAACCCGCAGATTTTCGAAATCGACCTGGTACTTGAAGAATCCGTCGTCAAGCTGCTGGATTTTTGCCTGCTGGCTGATCATCAGATCGGGCTCGATACCAACATCGCAATAACCAATATACTCGGGCACCAGCGGAATCAATACCCGCTTGTCGACACCCTGAGACCTGCCGGCAAACGAGTTGAACAGGATGAAAAACGAACTCTGGCTACCGTGAGTTAAGGCAATATTTCGACTACTGATGTTCCAGCCATATTGCGCCTGAAAGAACTCCGCCAAAGTTACCAGAAAGCTGGCCTTTCCCTGGGGTGAATCATAATTTGCGAGTGTCGATATCAGCTTGCCGGAATCCCGCAACTGGTCGAGAACGGCCAAAAACACGGCGCTCACTTCGGGAATGCTTGCCGGGTTTCCACCACCCAGCATAATAGTGCCCGGCTGAGCCAGGCCTTCTGCCAGATCGTCCATCAGATGGGTAATTCCCGAGTACGCCTGGAAGCGCCTGCCGAAGTCAGAAAGATTCATTGGCCGGTATCAAAAGTATCGTGAAAGAAATGACATTACGAACAGCATTACAATAAAAAGCAACCATTTTGAAGTTGTTTATTGATCTGGCGCGATGTTGACTCAGCCCCCAGATATGGCAACATGCCGCAACCCGGCGTCGGAACAAATATGCAATACGCTCACCAGATAGAATTCAAAGTACGCGATTATGAATGCGATATGCAGGCCGTGGTCAATAACGCCGTATATCAAAATTATCTCGAACATGCTCGCCACGAGTTTCTGAGCTCGCGCGGCATCGACTTTGCCGAAGTTACCGCGCAGGGTATCAATCTGGTCGTAATCCGTGCGCAACTGGACTACCACAGATCGCTAGTGAGCGGCGATGCCTTCTGTGTGCGCAGTGTATTGCGCAGGACATCAAAATTGCGTTTTGAGTTTCAGCAGGATATTTTCCGCCTGCCCGATGACACACTGATGCTAAGCGCCAGCATCACCGGCACATCGTTGAATCAACGGGGGCGGCCTTTCATCCCGGAATTGCTGCAGAACCTGTTCAGCGAGGACTGAGCATTTACTGTCCGCCCAATTAGAATTGAAGTATTTACAGCTGACAAACTTCTCCGATTCGAGGATAGATGGTCTACACGACTGCTAAAATCTCGAACGCTATTCATCGACAATTCATCGACGATCGAGCCAATTGGCCTGGACAGGTTGTCTTCCAGTAGTGACAGCCTTCACTTTCAGTGAATATACCCGGCAAGCGGCTGAACAGTATGAAGCCGGAGCCTGTTGTCGATGGCCGTCACATCTTCACCGCGAAGACAGCGGTCAGCAAGCTTTGTATTTGTGATTGCATGATGCGGGTGACGCTGACAAAATAGATTCCTTTTTCGAGAGTTATCATGGGATTCCTAGCCGGTAAAAAAGCACTCATCGTCGGTATCGCAAGCAACCGTTCCATCGCTTATGGCATTGCAAAAGCGATGCACCGCGAAGGCGCAGAACTCGCCTTCAGTTATGCCAATGACAAATTGAAACCGAGAGTTGAAAAATTTGCAGCCGAATTTGAGTCCGATATCGTGCTCCCCTGTGATGTGTCAAGCGACCAGGAAATTGATGACCTGTTCGTCTCACTGGGACAAAACTGGCAGCAACTGGATGCATTGGTACATTCAGTCGCTTTCGCTCCCCGCGAGGCACTTGCCGGCGATTACCTCGAAAACCTCGATCGCGAGGGCTTTCGTATCGCCCACGACATCAGTTCCTATAGCCTGGCCGGCCTGGCAAAGGCAGCACGACCGATGATGCAAAATACCAATGGTTCCATCATCACCATGACTTACCTGGGCTCACAGCGAGCGTTGCCGAACTACAACATAATGGGTGTCGCCAAAGCCAGCCTGGAAGCTAACGTTCGCTATCTGGCCGCTGCACTTGGGCCGCAGGGGATTCGTGTTAATTCGGTATCAGCGGGCCCCATCAAAACCCTGGCTTCTGCAGGCATCGGCAGCTTTAAGAAAATTCTGGATGAGGTTTCGACCAATGCCCCATTGCGTCGCAATGTGACGATCGATGATGTTGGCAATACCGGTGCTTTTCTGTGCTCAGACCTGGCAGCGGGCATAACCGGTGAGAACATTTATGTCGACTCCGGTTACAACATTGTCAGCATGGGCGTGCTCGAATAAACGAGCACGTACGAGGCTAGTAGTTATTGGCCTAGTAGTTATTGTCTGCAGTGAGCTCGTCAAGTGGCGTCTTGACGACTTCGGCACGGGCACCAAGGTAATTTAGCGCCGACCGGTATTCAACCCCACCCTTCGCTTCAAGCAGGTTCTGCAGGCTATCCTGTTCAGGTTCGGCATCGTTTGACATCACGGCCGCCAATTCAATAACCACGTACTCTCCACCGTTGAGCGACAATCCGTCATATACCAAACCCTGTTCAGGTTTCGGCATGCTGAAACCACGCCCGAGAATTGCAGGAGCAACTTCCGCTTGATCACGCGTAACAAACCCATGATCGTCGATCTGTCCATCCCATTCCTGCGCCAGTTCATCGAGCGTTTTTCCCGCCTTCAAATTCGCCAGCGCCTGTTCCCCTGTCTCTAGACTGAGATCCCTGCGCTTTTGATTTATCAGTTCGGCTCTAACCTGCTGTTGTACATCTTCCAGCGGCCTGACCTGTGATGGTTTACGTTCATTCAGGCGAATGAACACAACACGCTCCTGCCCCAGTTCAATAGCTTCGCTGTTAAGCCCCTCTTCCAGTATTTCGGAACTGAATGTAAGCTGCCTCACCCTGGCATCTGCGGCAATCCCGGTACCCGCTGAGCGGCTGAACCAGTCACTTGTCAGGACGTTGAAATCCATCTGCTCAGCGGCTGGCTCCAGTGAATCAGACTGCTCATAGGCAACATTAGCAAGACGCTCGACAAGTTCATAAATCTGCACCTCGGCCAACTCCGATTTGAGTTCATCAGCAAGCGCGGATTTCACCGAGTCATAGGACTGCACTTCACCACCAGTAATCGAACTCACCTTGATGAGATGCCAGCCGAAAGCAGTTTTTACCGGCTCACTGAGCTCATCCAGTTGCAGCGAATACAGCGCAGACTCAAAAGTCGGCACCATGTCTCCACGACCAACTTCGCCGAGGTTACCCCCATCGGCAGCCGATACCGGGTCTTCTGACAATTCAGCTGCGAGCGTTGCAAAGTCTTCTCCAGCCTGGATGCGTTGGCGTATCTCCTGGATTTTTGCCAGAGCTTCATCATCAGATACCTGCTCGCTTACCGTGATAAGAATATGGCTGGCTTCTCTGAACTCGGGGCTGGTATAGGATTCAAGATGTTCCTGGTAGCGAGCGCTGATCTCGTCTTCACTTACATCGATATTCTGCTTTACACTATCGAGGCTTAGCTCAATGTAATCGATGCGAACCATCTCGGGGGAATTAAAACGCTCCGGATTCGCAAGATAATACTGTTCAATTTCACTTGAACTGATGTCGAGCGACTGCGCATCAACACGGTAGCTAAGTGAACGAATCTTGCGTGTCTGATTTTTCAGGCTGGCGAACACCTTTCGATCGCGTGGGGTGACAAAAGCAGTGGCGCGGATACCATTCTGGAACTGCTCCATGGAGCCGCTCAATCTGAGCTGGTATTCGAATCCCAGGGGTGACAGGCCGATGGAGCGCAGCTGCGCCTCATAAACCTCGGTCTCGAACTGACCGTCGCGCTTGAATTCATCCATGTTGCGAATAATTCGTCCCAGGTCCGCATCGCCGATACGGTAATTCTGCCCTTCGATATACTGGCGTAAGGCGGTCTCTTCAACCAACTGATCCAGGACCTGGTTTCGTAATATCGATTCGCTTCCAAAAGATTCAGGAATAGCGCCACCAAACAGCTGTGCCAGACGTTGGCGGTAGTTGGTATAGGCCCGATCAAATTCCTGCAGGCTAATGTCCTCGCCATTGACCGTAGCGGCTGGCGGTACCTCGCCGCCTCCGAGATAGGAGTTCACTCCCCAGAGGGCAAATGGAATACTGATGAGGAAGATAATGCCGTAGGCAATCCACCCCGTCACCTTGTCTCGAATTGCTTGAAGCATGGGTTTTTAAATCACTGTATTTGTTGCCATCGAATATAAGCGCTCAAGATGAGCGCTTTCAATGATGGCGGAGTGGACGGGACTCGAACCCGCGACCCCCGGCGTGACAGGCCGGTATTCTAACCAACTGAACTACCACTCCTTGATGGTTGGTGGGTGCTGACGGGATCGAACCGCCGACCCTCGCCTTGTAAGGGCGATGCTCTCCCAGCTGAGCTAAGCACCCGATGTAGCCAAAAAAGGTGCGCTAGTTTACTGCGTCCTTGAGCGCTTTTCCAGCCTTAAATGCAGGAACTTTTGAAGCTTTAATCTGAATGGTCTCACCGGTGCGCGGATTGCGTCCAGCACGAGCTTCACGCTGACGAACGAGGAAAGTACCAAAGCCAACAACTGTTACCTGATCGCCAGATTTCAGCGCTTGTGTAACGGCTCCAATCACACCATCAACGGCGCGAGAGGCATCAGCTTTACTTAGGTCTGCAGCACTTGCAACAGCATCAATCAATTCAGATTTATTCATTAGATTTCTTCCATTTGGTTAAGTTGATATATTTATAGCCCGAAGGGCGGACGGCAACGCAAGTCTATCTTATGCTTGTTATCGTCATTAGCGAGCGTTGAACAGAGCTCGCCGCATCCCCCGTCCAGAGCGATGAATTAAACCAATAGCTGCCTTGAGGGTCAACCTTATTTGGTAAAAATCGCTAAATAAATCATATTATTTACGCAATCAACTAATGCGCTCTGACGCCGCTTGACTTTTTCTCTTTTACCTTGTCCTTGGGTTCGGCCGTGGCGGCTTCCGGACCTTTAGGCAACGGTACCGGTTGATGAGCAAGCGCAACCTCTAGTACCTCGTCAATCCAGCGAACTGGTATGATTTTGAGTTTCGCCTTGATATTGTCCGGGATTTCAGCCAGATCTTTCTCGTTTTCTTCAGGTATCAAGACGGTGGTGATGCCGCCGCGATGAGCGGCCAGCAACTTTTCTTTCAAGCCACCGATCGGCAGAACTTCGCCGCGCAAGGTTATCTCTCCAGTCATCGCCACTTCTGCCCTGACCGGAATTCCAGTTAACGCAGATACCAGCGCCGTGCACATCCCCACACCGGCACTGGGCCCGTCTTTCGGGGTTGCACCTTCAGGAACATGGATATGGATATCCTTGTTCTCGTTAAATTCGGGATTGACGCCAAGAATATCGGCACGACTGCGAACCACGGTCATAGCAGCCTGGATCGATTCCTTCATTACGTCGCCCAGCTGGCCAGTTTGTATGAACTTGCCTTTGCCATCCACAACGGCAGATTCGATGGTCAACAATTCGCCACCCACCTCGGTCCAGGCCAGACCGGTGACCTGGCCAACCTGATCCTTCTCGTCTGCAGAGCCAAAGCGAAAACGCTTTACCCCAAGATACTTGTCGACGTTGTTAGCAGTAACGGTCAATTTTCGAGTAGCCGGCTTCAGCAACATGGCTTTAACTGCCTTGCGGCAGATCTTGGAAATTTCGCGCTCAAGATTACGTACCCCGGCTTCACGCGTATAGCGCTGGATAATTTCACTCACCGCCGAAGACTTGAATTCGATCTCTTCCGGCTTCAGGCCGTTTTCCTTTATCTGCTTTGGAATCAGATACTTGATAGCGATATTCAGCTTTTCGTCCTCGGTATAACCGGGTATACGAATAACTTCCATACGATCGAGTAGAGGACCGGGAATATTCATGCTGTTTGAGGTCGCGACAAACATGGTGTCAGAGAGGTCGAACTCGACTTCCAGATAATGATCAGCAAAGGAGTTGTTCTGCTCGGGGTCGAGAACTTCGAGCAATGCCGAAGCAGGATCGCCGCGAAAATCCATAGCCATCTTGTCAATTTCATCCAGCAGGAATAAAGGATTTTTCACTTTGACACGCGACAGGTTCTGAATGATCTTACCCGGCATAGAACCGATATAAGTGCGTCGGTGACCACGAATCTCAGATTCATCGCGCACTCCGCCAAGCGACATCCGCGAAAACTTACGATTTGTCGCCCGCGCTATTGATCGCCCGATCGACGTTTTACCGACTCCGGGTGGTCCGACCAGGCATAAAATTGGACCTTTCAGCTTGCGCACTCGTTGCTGCACCGCAAGGTACTCCAGTATGCGTTCCTTAACTTTTTCGAGGCCGTAATGATCCTCTTCGAGAACCTTTTCAGCCTGTGCCAGGTCCCGACGGATCTTTGACTTCTTCTTCCATGGAACGCTTACCAGCCAGTCAATGTAGTTGCGCACTACCGTGGCCTCGGCCGACATAGGCGACATCATTTTCAGCTTGTTGAGTTCGGAATCAGCCTTCTCACGCGCTTCCTTCGGCATTCCTGATTCTTCGATTTTCTTCTGCAGATCTTCGACTTCATTGGGTGCATCATCCATGTCCCCGAGTTCCTTTTGAATGGCCTTCATCTGCTCATTCAGATAGTACTCGCGCTGACTCTTTTCCATCTGCTGTTTGACGCGCCCACGAATACGTTTTTCGATCTGCATCAAGTCAATCTCGCCTTCGATCTTGCTCATGATGTGTTCGATGCGCTCGCGCGGATCCTGGATTTCAAGAATATCCTGCTTTTCGTCCAGCTTGAGCGACATGTGCGCAGCTATGGTATCGGCCAGTCGACTAGGATCGTCAATACCCGACAAAGAAGTCAGGATTTCAGGCGGTACCTTTTTATTCAGCTTCACATATTGGTCGAACAGGTTTAATACTGAACGCAACAACACTTCGGCTTCACGATCATCGACCAGGTTGGACTTTTCCAGCAACTGGATAGCAGCCGAGTAATATTCATTGGTTTCCAGAAGGCTATCGACCGTAACACGATCCCCACCTTCCACCAGCACCTTGATAGTACCGTCGGGAAGCTTAAGCATTTGCAGGATCGTAGACAGCGTTCCTATCTGGTAGAGGTCTTGCTGGGCCGGATCATCCACTTCTGCATTTTTCTGGGCCAGCAACAGGATTTTCTTGTTATCTGCCATCGCTGCTTCCAGCGCCAGAATGGATTTCTCGCGACCAACAAACAACGGAATTACCATGTGCGGGTAAACCACGACATCGCGCAGTGGCAACACCGGTATTAACTGGCGATTCTGTTGTTCTACGAGCGGGGTATCTGGATAATCTGACATAAATGCCTCAAAGCTTGAGTGTCGACTTTATATGGGTTTCGAAACCAGGATTTCAACCCGGCGTCGCCTTGAATCGTCAGACCTGCAAAAGCACTGGGCATGCGGCCCTGAAACGGCTACCGCCGATATCTACTCGTCGGACGCCACACGCTTCATTTCGCCGCCTTCGTAGATCACGTAAGGCTGAGCATGGCCCTCGATAACCGCTGCATCCACCACGATCTTGCTGACGTTTTCCATCGCCGGCAGGTCATACATGATTTCCAGCAGGGTGTTTTCAAGGATTGTACGCAAACCGCGCGCACCTGTTTTGCGCTCCATTGCCTTGCGCGCAACAGAATTGAGCGAATCAGCGCGAAATTCGATTTCACAGCCTTCGATTTCAAACATTTTCTGGTATTGTTTGGTTATCGCATTCTTGGGCTCGGTGAGAATTTTAACCAGCGCGTCTTCATCGAGTTCCTCGAGCGTAGCCACCACCGGCAAGCGCCCCACAAACTCAGGTATCAGGCCATATTTAATCAGGTCCTCAGGCTCCACCCGACTGATTACTTCGCCGAACAAATCCTTCTTATCCTTGCTTTTTACATCGGCACCAAATCCGATACCACCTTTTTCAGAGCGATTCAGAATGACCTTATCGAGACCTGCAAAAGCTCCGCCACAGATAAACAGAATCTTGCTGGTATCGACCTGCAGAAATTCCTGCTGGGGATGTTTACGGCCACCCTGCGGAGGCACCGATGCCACTGTACCCTCGATCAGCTTGAGCAATGCCTGCTGCACGCCTTCACCGGACACGTCCCGGGTGATCGACGGATTATCTGACTTACGCGAAATTTTGTCGATTTCATCGATATAGACAATGCCGGTCTGGGCTTTGTCTACATCGTAATCACATTTCTGCAACAACTTCTGAATGATATTTTCGACATCCTCGCCCACGTAACCAGCTTCGGTAAGTGTGGTTGCGTCCGCAATGGCGAAAGGCACATTGAGCAGGCGCGCCAGGGTTTCAGCCAGCAGCGTCTTGCCGGAACCGGTCGGCCCGATCAACAGGATATTACTCTTAGACAGTTCGATGTCGTCTTTGATGTGACCTACTTCAAGACGTTTGTAGTGGTTGTAAACCGCCACTGACAGCACTTTCTTGGCACGGCTTTGTCCGATGACGTATTCATCGAGCACTTTGAAGATTTCATGCGGAATAGGTAGCCGGCTTTCTGCGTCTTCCCCGGTTTCGTGGATCTCTTCGCGGATGATGTCGTTACACAGGTCTACGCACTCGTCGCATATAAAGACTGAGGGGCCGGCGATCAATTTTCTAACTTCATGCTGGCTTTTGCCGCAAAACGAGCAATAAAGCAGCTTTTCATCCTTATTCTTGGATCTTTCGTCACTCATAAAAAAACTACCGAAATGTGAAGCGCAATCGACTTGATAATATTAGACCAAACCGCTTAGCACAACCGAAAAAAACGCTTTTTGACAAGGCGTTCACAGTTAAGCCGGGTCAGAAGCCTATTCTGAGACAACGTTCTCGTCGGGGTTGGCGCGCGAAGATAGCACTTTATCCATGATTCCGTACTCCACCGATTGTTCAGCACTCATGAAATTATCGCGTTCTGTATCTCGGTCGATATCGGCTTCACTTTTACCGGTGTGCCTGGCCAACAGCTGGTTGAGTCGACCCCTGACCGCCAGAATCTCCTTGGCATGGATCTCGAAATCGCTCGCCTGCCCCTGAAAACCACCCAACGGCTGATGAATCATCACCCGGGAATGCGGCAACCCGTAACGCTTGCCCTCACTACCGCCAGCCAACAATATCGCGCCCATACTGGCTGCCTGGCCGGTGCACAAAGTACTGACATCGGGCTTGATGAACTGCATGGTGTCATAAATAGCAAGCCCGGCGGTTACTGAGCCACCCGGGCTGTTGATGTACAGTGAGATATCCTTGTCCGGATTCTCCGATTCCAGAAAAAGCAACTGCGCGACAATCAGGTTTGCCATATGATCTTCGATCGGTCCAACGACAAAAATAACACGCTCCTTCAGCAGGCGTGAATAGATGTCGTAGGCACGCTCGCCACGGGCGGATTGCTCTACTACCATCGGCACCAGGTTCGCCTGGGTAGTCAGATGGTTGGGGCTAAGCGAAGTCAGTTCGGCACTGCTTAATTTATCTTTCATGAAATTTCCGGATTGTTTAACGCTAGATATTACCATTCATCAGGTCTTCGAAATCGACCTCTTTCTCGGTTACCTGTGCATGCTCCAAGATATGGGCGACAACCTGATCTTCAAGAACCATACCCTCGATACTGGAGCGTGCCTGTTGATTTTGTCGATAATAGGCACGCACCTGGTCAGGTTGCTCATAAGATATCGCCATGTGCTCAATAGTTTCATCCACAAGATCTTGATTTAATTCGATTTTATCTTGCTGTATCACTTCCGAAATGAGCAGGCCGAGCTGCACTCGACGAGTCGCTTCCTGGCGAAAAAGTTCATCGGGGAAGCTGCTTTCATCCATGGACTCAAGGTCCTGGCCCATGCGTTGCGCGGCCTGGGCACGCAGACTGTTGATCTCTTCGCTCACCAACGCACTCGGGGCAATAATGGAGTTGTGCTCGAGCAAGCCAGCCATAACGGTGTTTTTCAAATTCGCTTTCAGACGATCTGTTTTTTCCTTTTCCATATTCGCCCGAATATCAGTGCGCATCTTTTCCAGATCACCGTCCTCGATTCCGAAGCCCCTGGCAAATTCTTCGTCGAGCTCCGGCAATTCCGGCTTCGATACTTTGGTCGCCTTAAGCGTAAATTCAGCCGTCTTACCAGCGACGTCGGCACCATGATAATCTTCCGGGAAATTGACTTCGACTGTCCTTTGCTCACCGGCCTTGATGCCGTCAAGTCCTGCTTCGAACTCAGGAAGCATTTGCCCGGCGCCGATTTCTACCGGCATGTCCTTGCCGGCACCGCCTTCGAACAGATCACCATCGATGCGCCCCTCGAAATCAACCATGACCTGGCACCCCTTCTTGGCAGCGCCCTTGGTCTCCTTCCAGGTTTTCCGTTGCTCACGCAACTTGTTGAGCATCGCATCAAAATTCTCATCCTTGATTTCAGCCACGGCTTTCTCGACCGAGATAGATTTCAGATCGAGCTTGTCCACCTCGGGATAAACCTCAAAGGTAGCCGTGTAGGACATGTCCTGCTGTTCTTCGCTACTGACCGAATCGATACTCGGCATGCCGGCAGGACGAACTTTCTCCTGCAGCAGCGCTTCCTGATAACTGGACTCAATCACATCGCCGATTACTTCCTGTCGAACGTGACCGCCAAATTTCTGCTGCACAACCTTTAATGGCACCTTGCCGGGTCGAAAACCGTCAATACGTACAGTTTTTCTCAAATCCTTAAGCTTTTTTTCCACAGCTTCGCTGACCCGTTCAGACGGGATTTGAACCGTCATTCGACGTTCCAGGCCCTCAAGGGCTTCGATAGATACTTGCATGTCAAAATCTCGTGATTTTTTACAGAGAGATAAAAAAAGTTGCCACCGGCAAACCCCAGGTTCACCGGTTAATGCAGAAAAAGGAGCGCTTCGTGAAGCTGGCGCTGTCCCAAAGTGGCGCGGATTATACGCAGGTCCCCAACAGTTGTCAGCCAATTTCTATTTTCTAGTCAGAACTCTTTTGCACCTGACACTCTGA
>Ga0316191_10003524_pt1 | contig 11589 bp, 8 predicted proteins | sample Eddworburr2cm_MG_FD_204928 | JGI IMG/M metagenome (GOLD analysis project Ga0316191, IMG submission 204928) | Coastal sediment microbial communities from Maine, United States - Eddy worm burrow 2 cm | ecosystem: Environmental > Aquatic > Marine > Coastal > Sediment | place: USA: Maine | collected... | reverse complement strand
CGTCATGGCGACGACTTCGTTTTCCATCTGCTTGAGGCTTGGGAACGCCATCGGGCTCAAGCCGTTCTCGGCCATGAACATCGAATACGCGTCGTGCAGGAGCTGCATGACCTGCTCGCCGGCATAGTAGACGAGACTGAAGGTCTTCCCGCCTTTCCAGTCGACGTCCTTGCCGCGATGCGCCTGGAGCTTTTCGAGAACCGATTCCGGGCTCATGCCCTTCTTCGGGAGGGAAGGCTTCGTCATCAGTCAGCTCCTATGGAAGCTCAGGGCATGTGCTTCATCGTCAGGTCGATCATCTGCTCCTGCCGGCCCGTGTACGGCGGGTAGAACATGTGCAGCAGGGAGAACCAAGGGTTCACGTGGATTGGCCGCATCTTGCTGAACTCCACGAAGCCCTCGTAGCCGTGGTAGTGGCCCATCCCGCTCGCGCCGCTGCCGCCGAACGGAAGATCGTGCTGCGCGACGTGCATGATGCAGTTGTTGATCGTCACGCCGCCGGAGATCGTGCCGTAGATCAGCTTGTCCTGCTTGCTCTTGTCGTTGCTGAAAACGTAGAAGCCAAGCGGCCGATCGCGGTTCGTCACATATTCGAGCACTTCGTCGAGCTCGTCGTACGTCTTGATGGGATAGAGCGGTCCGAAGATCTCCTCCTGCATGATCATCATGTCCTCGGTTACATCCAGAACGAGGTGTGGAGGGAATTTGCGCATGACGTCGTTGAACGAGGAATCCGGCACGAGTGGCACGATCGTCGCCCCTTTGGCCTCCGCGTCCTCGAGAGTCATTCGAAGACGCCGATACGACTTCTCATCGATGATCGACGTATACGAGGGGTCGTTCGTGTCGGGGTAGCGCTCGGGCACCAGCTTTTTCGCCGCTTCCACGAATTGGTGACGCTTGCTCGTCGGAACGAAGAGATAGTCCGGCGCGAGGCAAGTTTGACCGGCGTTGATGCACTTCGAGTACATGATTCGCGACGCCGCCTCTTCGATGTCGAAGTCGTCGCAAATGATCGTCGGCGACTTCCCACCGAGTTCGAGTGTGACCGGCGTGAGGTTGTCCGCAGCCGAGCGCATCACGGTGCGGCCGACGTCCGCCGAGCCCGTGAAGCACATGTGATCGAAGGGGAGGGTGCTGAAATCGCTCGCTCGCACGCCGGGTAGGATCGCCACGGTGTCTTCGTCGTACGCTTCGCTGAACTTGTCCGCGAGAAGCCGCGCGAGGTTTTTCGAGTTCGCCGCCATCTTGATCATCGCGCGGTTGCCGGACGCCAGAGCGCTGATGAGCGGGCCCATCGCCAAAAACAGCGGGTAGTTCCACGGCGAGACGATGCCGACGACACCCTTCGGCTGGGGCAGGAGGCGGTTCTTTCCGGTCGCGAACAACAGCGACACGTGTCGCTTCTGCGGTTTCATCCACTTGCGGAGACGCTTGCGGGTGTCGCGGATGCCGTCGATGATCGGAAAGATCTCGAGGATCTTGGATTCCTCTGCGCAACGGTGACCGAAGTCCTTCTGAATGGCCTCGACGATCGCCTCCGTGTTGTCGAGCAAGATTCGCTCGAGAGCGGTCAGGCGTTCCTTGCGCTCTTCGAGGCTCGGGTACGGGTCACGGAGGTACGCGTCCCGCTGAAGCTGAAAAACGCGTTGGGCCTCGTTCTCGACGACCTCGATGCGGCGGAGTTGTGCTGTCTGAGCCATAGTCAGGCTTTTGTAACGCCACCGCGCTACTTGCTGCAACCCAAGCTCGGCGGGTCGATCGCACGCAAATGTACACTTTTGCCCGATTCGGCAAGAATCGCCGTGGAAAGCACGGCAACTCGAATGAGCAAGTGTCGCGGGAAACGGTTTTTTGATGTCGCCATGCTGTCCGTGGTCGGTGAGTTGCTGCTGTTTTGCGTTGTTGGCTGCACGCCGCCGGACTCGGCCGTGGCCCCTCCGCCGCAACACTCCGTCGAGTGCAGCGCGGGGATCCTGCCCGCCGGGACGCCGATCGTTGGAGCGGTCACGAGACCGCCTGCTATTGCCGATCCGCCCCTAAGACTCGTCGAGCTTCCCTTCAGCGCGGACGGTCGGGCGAGTCCGCCCGCGCGCTCCAGGGTCGAGCGGGTCCCCAAGCGCAGCGTTCAGAGTTGGCGAATCGTTCACACGCCCCTCGGGCCCCGCCGAAGCTCCGCGCCTTTTGCGACCCGTATAGACCGCGCCGACACGCTGGTGCTCGAGATCGCCCGTGAGGGAGTCGAGGCCATCGATCTGACCGCGGTCCCGGTCGGCCACGAACTCAGTGCTGTCGAGCGCCTCCACCGCACCGTCCGCTTGGACTTCCCGGCGTCCAAAGCATCCACCCACACGTTCGAGGTCGCGCTCCAGCCGCTTCTGCGCGAAAGCTGGCAGGGTGAACACGCCGAGTCGGATCGCTTTCGTATCGAGATAAGTGTTGAGCTTCCGCCGAGCGCGCTCCGTCGCGTCGAGGTTCGCCGCCGAGATGCGCGATTCGAAGGCGCGGCGGCGCGACGCTTGGATGGGCCCCCTGGCGCCCTGCGGCCTGCGTTTCACCTCCGAAGCGGCGCCACGTTGCGGCTTTCCATTCCGGGGTCGACTGACCGCAGAACACTCGTCTTCCACTTGCACGCCCCGGTCGGAGAGCCGACGGTCTTGGTGCGTCACACCGGCGATCGGCCTTCGATGCCCGAAACACCTGCACCACAGGCAGGCTGGACCCGGCACGAGATGTCGATTCCTGCGGGAGCCCCGAGCGAAGTGCACTTCGAAGCCAGCGGCTCAGGCGTCGCGCTCATCGGCGATCCAACGGTGTGGCCGGTTGCGAAGGGGTCGCGGCTCCCGGATGTCCTCATCTACATGGTCGACACCCTATTGGCGTCCCGAATCGGAGCACTTGGTAGTGAAGTCGCGGGTGTTTCTCCAGTCATGGACGAGGTGATACGGCATGGTCTCGCGTTCGTGCGTGCGACCAGCACGTCGGCCTGGACCAAGCCTGCCATTCCTTCGCTACTGGCCGGCGTATACCCGCTCACGCATCGAATTGGGACGCGCAACTACACCGATCGGATACCTGCTCGAGCACCGATGCTTCAAGCGCGGTTCCGCCAGGCCGGCTTTCGCACGCTGTCTCTCAGCGCGAGCCCGCTCGGTTCGACACTGAGCGGTCTCGAGCGCGGTTTCGATCTCGCTCACCCGCCCGCGCGATGGGCCAACGAGCTCGGCCCGCTCGGGCATCCCGACGCGCGGCAGATCCAAGCTTCGTTGCTCGCGTTCGTCGAAGAGGACCCCTCTCGACCGGTGTTCGCCTACCTGCACACGCTAGATGTGCATGAGTTCGAGCATCCGATGTTCGCTGAGGGTGCGGACGGGGAGATGCCATATGATCGCGCCGTCCGACACCAGGATATGGCGCTTGGCGAATTGCTGGAGGCCTATCACACGCTTCGGCGAGACCTGGTTCTGGTGCTTGTATCCGATCACGGTGAGGGTTTCGGCGAGTACGGGTTGAAAGCCGGACACGGCTACAGTGTCCGGCAAAACCAGCTGCATGTGCCGATCGTGTTCTACGCGCCACGTTGGATACCCCATGGACGCGTCGCCGAACCCGCCTCGCTCGTCGACATCGCTCCGACGTTGCTCGACCTGTTCTCGTTGGCTCCTCTGCCAGGCGCTCAGGGGCGATCGCTACTCCCCAACGCCGAAGAGGCACCCGACGCCGTCTACGCGGAAAGGACGTGGTTCCTATGGGAACCGAACGGGGCGACGCTTCTTGCGCGCGTGGGCGCGGATGGTCGCAAGCTGGTGACCGGCTATCAGCGACCGGTGTCATGGCACCTTGCGGAGAGCCCCTGTGAGGACACCGCCCACGGCTTGGTTCCCGATGCGACCGCGCAGTCGGAGCTCGCTCGATTTGTGCAAGCGCAGCGCGTGGCGGCCGAATGGTGGGACTCGAGTTACGGGGAATCGGAGTCGGTCCGCATCGACCCCGATGACGTCGCGCGGCTTCGTGCGCTCGGCTATTTGCAGTGAGTCACCGTCGCTGCCGAACCGACCAAATCGTGAGCAGCAGCATCAGAAGCGTGACGAGCCAGCCCCAGCTGTACGTGTTCTGGATCTGCGGGCCTGGTTCTTCCGGCGGAAGAAAGGGCACGATCGCCGCGTCCCAGTCGATGCGGCCGGCACTATGGAGCGCGCGTAGGTAGCCGAACACGAACGCTTTGAGCGCGTTGTCGCGATCTCCCAGCTTCAAGTACGGGGCTACCCAATGTCGGAGGATCGCCTCCTCGGGAATCGGCGGACCGTCTCGCAAGGCGCGTCCCGATACGATCTGCGCGTCGGTTCGGGTGAGCAACAAGTAGGTGGTCTCAGGGTCGAGGTTCGTCTGCCGCGACATGAGCTCTTCCGTATCGAGCTCGGCGTCTTCGGCGACGATTTCCGTAGCAAAACCCGACCGCCGTGCAGCCTCGAGCTGCCGATTCGACGACTCCTCGGTCGACGGACGAAGCTCGCCGACTCCGGTGCAGCCTGCGACTCCTGCTGCTACGACCACCAGGGTCATCAACAACGTGGTGGCCTGGAGAGTCATGGTGCGGACTCCACCTGATACAACACTTGCACCGGGGCCCCGTGAAGACTCGCTTCCACGCCGCGCTTCCACACGGCCACCGAGCTCGCGAACCGTTCGAGCTCAACCAGTCGTGCCGCGGGCTGCTTATGCAGTCCTAGCCGCCAATAGAAATTCCAAGGATCTGGGAAGGCGTGCCCGAAGCCTTCTGGCATCACGACGTAGTCCACACCCCTTTCGTCGAGCAGCGGCCAGGCGTCCGAGTCTCGCAGCGCCACGGCGAGTGATGCGTCGACGAGCGCGCCCAGGTCGATAAGCTCGCGGTTTCCGAAGTAGCCGATTCCGCCGATGTCGAAGCTGGCGATCGTAGCAGTGGCCGGCAGCTCGGCGACCACGCGCCCCATCGCGACCTCGGTGTCCCAGATGTGCGTGACCGCGTCATGGTGCGCGTGCCCCCAAGCCCGAAGCGACCGTACGCTCGGAGCAGCCAACGCGATGGTAAGCGCGACCATGGCGAAGCCCCGTGCTTTCGTCGGGAGCGAGTAGCGGGTCCAGGCCGCCGAAGCGATCGTCCAGAGTCCGACCCAGGCAAGACCAGTAAACAGCGCGGGCGTCAGGGGTTGATACCGCCCTCCGTGACCGGTCGTCGGAAGGAGCACCATGTACACCGCGATGTGGGCGGCGCCCCACGCGACCAGCGTTCCGAACCGAACCCAACGGTGCTGGAGCACGACGAACGCTCCTCCGAGGCTCAGTCCTAGGACGGTCCAGAAGAGCAGCCGCGAGGAAGACAGAGCCAGGGTGTGCTCGGCGAGCCGGTCTCCCCACATGGAGAGCATCCGTCCCGCGAGCTCAAGTGGGCCTGCAGTGGGAACGTCTTGGAACCACATGACGCGCCGCCCCTCCAACGTCGACGGACGCGCGTCGCCGGTAGCGGTCGCCATGCTGAAGGCGTACCCGGCGACCGCGACCAAACACGGCGTTGCGACGGCGATCAGGTCCCGCGGCGGGCGCCGCGTCCAGGGCAGCGCGACGACGAGAACGCCAAGGAGCCCGCCGGCCTCCGGGCGCGTCAGAAAGAGCAGCCCGAGGGTGACGCCTGCGCCCCACGCGCGTAGCCGCGAGCGCTCCCCTGGCTCGGTCCACAGCCAAATGGTCAGCGTCGATAGAAAGACTAGAAGCATGGACTCCATCCCTGACAACGCGAACCACACGAAGTTCGATGCGGTGGACGCGAGCACAGCTGTACCAAACGCTGCCGCGAGGGGGGCGCCGTCGCGGCGCAGCATGGCCAACCACAATTGCCCGGTTCCGATGAAGAGAGCCGCGTTGACTAGGAAGGCGAACAGCGCGGGCTCCATGCCGAGCCACGCATGATTGATGGCAACGATCGCGCCCCATGCCAGGCTCGTGGCCGCCGAACCGAAGCGCTCAGGTGTGTAGCCAAGGACGCCGGTCTCCGCGAGCGTTCGTCCGACGACTTGGTGGATCCACGCGTCGTCCAGCGGGAAGCCATGCTCGAACGACGTCAGCCGCGCGATGCAGAACAGCGCACCAGCTTGCAAAAGAAGCAGCAAACCGTGGGCCCATTTCCAATGCGCTTGCTTTTCATCCACCGGTCCGGGTCTCCCTCGACCGGTCATAGCCGAACGGCTCTGCTGCGTGCAAAAAGTGACCTCGTTTCGGGCACGGGTATACTGCCGATTTGGGGGCGTTGAGCACGGAAGTCACCAGCACGCCGAGTGTGGAGCTATCGGTCGGGCACACCTCGCTGGTCATCATGCTGACGGCGTGCGTCGCGCACTACTGGATCTGCTTGACGCTGACCTCCGAGATCGCGCTCGACGTCGATCCGATCAATCTGCTGTACGGCATGCGCGAGTTCAACATCGCGCACTACGCGCCGCATCCGCCCGGCTACTTGGTTTACATATGGATGCTGAGAGGCCTCCACGCGCTCGTCGGCGGAGACCTGCTCTCGACGATCCAGCTCATGGCACGGTTGCTTTCGACACTGACGATTCCGTTGGTCTACTTGGCCGTTCGGATCCTCAGGCCCGGTGACGCGTTTGCGAGCGCCTTTGCCGCGATTCTCGCGGCGTTTCACCCGTTCCTGATTTTTCACGGCGTGGATGCGCAGACCCATACCTCGGAAGCGTTTGCGGCGGCTCTTCTGGTCGTGGTCATTGCCTCGTACCGACGAAGTCCTTCAGTCAAATGGGCCGCGGCGGCAGGCGCCGCGCTGGCGTTGGGGAGCGCGTTCCGCCCGAGCTTCGTCGTAGCCGGGCTCGGGCCAATCATCTGGGCGATCGGATTCCGAAGGTTCTACCACCTGTGCGTTGCCGGTGCGGTGAGCGTGGTCGGCGCGCTCGGATGGGTTCTTCCGACGTTCGAGGCGAGCGGCGGCTACGCGCAATGGCGAGCCGTGCAGGACTCCCTCGTCTCTCAGATCTTCGTTCGCACGAGTAGCCCGTTCAGTGACGAAGCGATCACCGAATTCGTCGTCTTCAACTTCTCGAATACCGGCTACTGGTTGCTGCTCGCCCTCGCCCCCGCCCTCGTCGCCATGCTGGCCCGGCGTGGTCGCCATAATCCGCCCGATCGGGCGTACAAAGAAGCCCGGAGCATCGTGTTGTGGAGCGCAGCCCCATCCGTCGTGTTCTACCTCAGCATGTTCTGCTCCGAGCCCGGCTATCTGCTCGGTTTCATCCCGTCCGTGATTGTGGCCACTGCACTAGCAGTCACGCCCGAGCTCCCCATCAAGACGCGACGCCTCACCCTTGCCCTGGCAAGTCTCACTCAGCTCGTGATTCTGATGCTCCCTGCGGCGACCGAGTACGTGGCAAAGTCTCCCTCGATCCCCGAGCTCGTTCATCGAGAGGTCCTCTATCGAACTGTGCTCGGCCGGATGGCCGAGCGAATGCCGAAAGACGCTCGGATCCTCTACGTCTCGGACTACCCGGATATCGTCCTCAGTCGCCAGCTACCCGTGCTGCACCCCACGCTCCACTCGATGATCTATCATTCGGAAAACTGGCCGGGCTTCGAGGGTACTTGCATCAGCTATGCGACCCAGGACGATTGGATTCCAATCCCTGGGCCGATCTTGCTGCAGACGGGTCCTCCGACGATCAAGGAGATGCCGTTCACGTACGACTATATCGTGATCGACCCCGTCTCGAGTCCGGATCTCCGCGACGAGCTCCGCAAGCATACGACATGCGACGTGGGAAGCGTCGAGGGGGAGGTGGATGTGTTGGTGCTCCCAACCACGACGTGCTTTCCGCACGGGCTCATCGAAGTCCACGGCCAGGGCGTGCGTTTTCACCTCCCCAAAGGCTGAGCCATCCCCTCCAAGGGTGAGTAAGAAACGTTCGCGCCGACCTCCGTACACCGGGTACCTCGATGCCTCGGAGCCCAATCGATGACCCGTTTCTCTTTCTTCTCCTCCATGCCCGTTCTCTTGCTCGCGGCTTGCAGCAGCTCAGGAGGTGGCGAAGACACCGTCTCCGCCGAGGCCCTATACATGGAGCCGCCCACCGACCTCGATGGTGGTGACGAGACCGCCGGACGAGAGCTCTTCAACACGTCTTGCATCGCCTGTCATGGCGTCGATGCAGTTGGCACCGAGGGCGCTCCAGTGCTGCGGGGCTCACTCCTCGACGCCGAGACGATCGCCACGCGCATCCGAACGAGCGGCGCGACGGACAGCGAGGTCTATGATGGGCTCACTGGCGGGCGCACGCTGTTTTGGGCGGCCGATCGTCTCACGGATGACGAGCTGCGAGATCTCGTTGCGTTCGTTCTCAGCAACGAAGGCGGCGGTGGCGGCAACGGTCAGATGGGCGAGCTTCGCGAGTGCGACGCCACCCATCCGAAGATCGGTCAAGAGGCTATGCTGAGCACGTTTGCGCACTGGGTGTCCGGGGCTGCGGTGATCGTCGACGATTGCACGGTTCGCGTCGACGACTTCGTCTACGACGGGACGGGGGTCGACGTTCGGTTCTACCGGGCCTCGGCGGCGAATATCAGACCGGGTTCTTGATGAGCGAGAAGGATCTACGGCGACCAGAGGGGTACGACGGCATCGAGCCCGTCTATGCGCAGCTTCCGGAAGGCCGGACGCTCGACGACCTCGATGGCATCAGCGTGTGGTGCGTGCCCGTGCCCGCGAGCTTCGGCGATGGCCTGTTCCAGGCGCCATAGCCCGCTAGGGCCGGCCCGGAAGCCGCCCCGTCAGGGGGGGTTCACAAACGCGCTAGATCGGCTAGCTTTCGGCCCCATGAGACTTAGAAGACTTAGCCTGGTGTCGATTGCGCTCGTGGCGGCATGCAGCAGCAACAGCGACGGACCTGACCTCGAAGCACAGGTTCACAACCTCGTCTCGCAGATGACCCTGGAAGAGAAGGTCGCGCAGATGGCGGGGGACAGCGGTCTACTCCTTCCCGAGGGCGAAACGCTTTGGAACGTGCCCGGGGTCGAGCGGCTCGGCGTTCCACCGCTTCGCATGGCGGATGGACCGCGTGGCGTGGGCACGATCGAAGGCGCGACTACGTTTCCGGTCGGCATGGCGCGCGGCGCGATGTGGGAGCCCGAGGTCGAGCAACGGATTGGGGCGGCGATGGGTCGTGAGCTCAGAGCGATTGGCGGCAACGTCTTGCTCGCACCGACGATCAACATCCTTCGTCATCCGAGCTGGGGCCGCTCTCAAGACACCTATGGCGAAGATGCACAACACCTTACGAAAATGGGCGTTGCTTTCGTTCGCGGGGTTCAAGAATACGTACTCGCCAACCCAAAACACTACGCGGCGAACAGCATTGAAGACACTCGTTTCGAGGTAGACGTCTCTATCGATCAACGCACGCTACGCGAGATCTTTCTTCCTCACTTCCGGGCTGCGGTCCTCGAAGGCGGTGCGGCGTCCGTCATGAGCGCGTACAACTCCGTCAACGGTCAGTTCTGCGGTGAAAACGAGCAGCTGCTCAGGAAGATTTTGAAGACCGAGTGGGGATTCGATGGTTTTGTGCTGAGCGACTGGACCTTCGGAACCCACTCCACCCTCGGATCCGCGTTGAACGGGCTCGACATCGAGATGTCGATCGCCCGAGTGTACGGTGACGAGCTGCTCCGAGCCGTGCGAAACGGCGACGTTCCGGAGTCCGTGGTCGATGAAGCCGTCAGCCGGACCGTCCGCAAGAAGCTTCAGTATGGCCTAGACAAGCCTACCGATCTCGATGGGAGCGTGCTCGCGAACGACGAGCATTTGGACCTCGCCAAAGAGGCTGCGGTCAAGGGGGCGGTGCTCTTGAAGAACGAATCGATGGCACTGCCATTGGTGCCGAGCGCGCTGACTCGTGTCGTCGTCGTCGGATTGTTGGCCGACACTCCAAACACCGGTGACAACGGTAGCAGCGGCACCAAGCCCTCGTTCGTCGTGACTCCGCTCCAGGGCATCCAAGAGGCGTTGGGCGACTCCGTGGTGATCGACCACATCGACAAGAACGTGCTCGACGCCGCGGATCTCGCGACCATTGGCGCCGCAGACGCAGTCATCATCGTCACAGGGCTCACCTCGGAGGACGAAGGTGAAGGCCTGATCGGTGCTGGCGATCGAGTGGACCTAGGCCTCGGTGCTAGGCGCACGAAGTTGATCCAGGACGCCGCGGGCGCCAACGACCGCGCCATCGTCGTCCTCGAAGGCGGAGGCGCAATTACGGTAGGCGACTGGCTCTCCGACGCTGACGCGCTGCTCATGGTTTGGTACCCGGGTCAGATGGGGGGCCATGCGATAGCGGACCTCCTGTTTGGTGTGGCGAACCCCTCCGGCAAGTTGCCTCTCACGTTTCCGACGGGGCTCGACCAGCTTCCGCCTTTCGACAATGCGTCGCTCGAGGTCACCTACGACTACTTCCACGGTTACCGCTACCTCGATCGCAACGACGAAACACCCGAGTTCGAGTTTGGCTTCGGACTGAGCTACACCAAGTTCTCGCTAGACAACCTTCGCGCAGACCGCAGCGAGGCAGGCGCGGGTGATACGATCAGTTTCACGATCGATGTCACGAACAGCGGTCCGGTCGCAGGCGCGGAAGTCGTGCAGCTCTACGTCGGCTATCCCGACTCGTCCGTGGAGCGAGCGGAGCGCGAGCTCAAGGGGTTCGCGAAGGTCTCGCTCGAGCCCGGTGAGACCAAGGCCGTCGACATCTCGGTTCCGGTCGACAGCCTCGCCTACTACGACGTTGCGAAATCTGCCTGGACGCTCGAACCCTTGGAGCACGTAGTTTACATCGGGACCTCCTCGAGAGCCCTGCCCCTCTCCACCACGCTGCGCATAGCCGGGGGCATGGCACGGTGACGCGCTTCCTCCTCGTCGGCTTCGCTCTCAGTGCACTCGTGGCGTGCGGCGACCCGGACTGGAGCAGCGACACCGTCGAGCCACCAGACCAGCTCGGCGCTTTTGCGGTCGGCCACTCGACCTTCACCGCGGTCGACGACACACGCGCCGGCCGTTCGCTTCTCGTCGACATCTGGTATCCGGTCGACGCCGATGATGCAGTCGGTGCAGAGGCCCGGCAGTACACCCTGTCGGGCATCCTTGGACCGGTTTCAGAGGTCGCCTTGGCCGATCCCCCCGTGTCCTCGCGCCCCAAGCAGAGCCTGCTGATCTTCTCGCACGGCTACCGAGGCATCGGCACTTCCGCGGTCGGGCTGATGGAGGCCCTCGCGAGCCACGGCTTCATCGTCGCAGCCCCGGAGCACACCGGAAACGCCCAGCAATCACCGACCGATTCGTTCGACGAGGCCGCAGCAAACCGCGTACCGGACGTATCGTTCCTCATCGACGAGATGATTCGTCGGAACCAAGACCCCGGCGACGCCTTCCACGATCGTATGGACGAAGCGCGCGTAGGCGTCCTTGGGCATTCCTTTGGCGGCATGACTTCCATCGGGATGGCCGCCGGCTGGGCGGGCGCTGCGGCGGACCCGCGGGTCGTTGCGATACTCCCGATGTCGGCA
>Ga0316191_10003519_pt1 | contig 11593 bp, 7 predicted proteins | sample Eddworburr2cm_MG_FD_204928 | JGI IMG/M metagenome (GOLD analysis project Ga0316191, IMG submission 204928) | Coastal sediment microbial communities from Maine, United States - Eddy worm burrow 2 cm | ecosystem: Environmental > Aquatic > Marine > Coastal > Sediment | place: USA: Maine | collected... | reverse complement strand
TACCTTTTTGAAAACTTTATAAAGGAAATGAAAAAATTCAATGCCTAAACGAAAAGACCTCAAACGAATTCTTGTGATTGGTTCCGGTCCGATTGTTATCGGCCAGGCTTGCGAGTTTGATTATTCGGGCACCCAGGCGTGCAAAGCGCTGAGGGAAGAGGGATTTATTGTTATTCTGATTAACAGCAATCCCGCAACCATTATGACGGATCCCGAATTTTCGGACAGAACCTATATCGAACCGTTGCACGCCGAAGCCGTGGCCCGGATCATCGAAATGGAGCGACCCGATGCTCTACTACCGACCCTGGGCGGGCAGACCAGCCTCAACCTGGCGGTCGAGCTGGCCGAAAACGGAACTCTGGAAAAATACGGTGTTGAATTGATCGGCGCCCGGCTTGAAACAATTAAATTGGCCGAAGACCGGGAGCTTTTCCGCAATGCCATGGGCGCAATCGGTTTGAATGTGCCCAATGGCGGATGCGTCCGTACTATCGAAGCAGCCCGGGATCTGGGCCATGCTATTGGTTTTCCCCTGATCATCCGGCCGGCCTTTACTCTTGGCGGTATCGGCGGCAGTGTCGTCTATAATAAAGAGGAATTTGATGAAGCCGCTAAATGGGGCCTGAGTGCCAGTCCCGTCACTGAAATATTGATTGAACAGTCGGTGCTGGGATGGAAAGAGTACGAACTGGAAGTCATGCGGGATGAAGCGGATAATTTTGTGATCGTCTGTTCGATAGAAAATTTTGATCCCATGGGCATTCACACCGGAGACAGCATCACCGTAGCGCCTGCCCAGACCCTGACCGATGTGGAATACCAGAACATGCGCGATGCCGCCAAAAAGATAGTTGCCCGGATCGGAGTGGAAACCGGCGGGGCCAACATTCAATTTGCGCTGGATCCGGCCACCGGTATGATGGTGGTGGTTGAAATGAACCCGCGCGTTTCCCGCAGCTCCGCCCTGGCCTCCAAGGCCACCGGGTTTCCCATCGCCAAGATCGCCGCCAAGCTGGCTGTGGGATACCATCTGCATGAAATCCCCAACGACATTACCCGCAAAACACCGGCCTGTTTTGAACCGGCCATTGATTACGTGGTGGTTAAGATCCCGCGCTGGGACTTTGAAAAATTCCCGGATGAAGATCCGCGGTTGACATCCCAGATGAAGTCCATCGGAGAAGCCATGGGCATTGGACGCACATTTAAGGAAGCCTTGAATAAAACCCTGCGTTCTTTAGAAAACGGGTGGTCGGGTTTTCATGCCAACGACAACCACGGCTATGACCATCTGTCCCGCGACGCGCTGCTCGATGATCTTCGCTTCGGGACACCGGATCGAATTTTAAAAATCTGGCAGGCGCTGAAAATGGGAATATCCCGGGAAGACATTTCACAAACATCCGGTATCGATTTATGGTTTCTGGAAAATCTGCATCAATTATCCGAGTTTGAAGCCAGCATTGCGGCCGAATTTAAAACCCATAATACCATCACCCCCGGGACCCTGCAACAGGCCAAACGTCTGGGATTTTCTGATAAACACCTTGCCCTGCTGACCGCTAAAAGTGAAGCCGAAATCCGCAGCTTCCGAAAGGCCTGCAGCATCAAGCCGTCATTTAAGATCGTCGACACCTGCGCAGCAGAGTTTGATTCCTTTACCCCCTATTACTACTCCACCTATGACCGGGAAAATGAATCCTTTCCCTCGGACAAAAAGAAAGTCATCATCCTCGGCGGCGGCCCCAACCGAATCGGTCAGGGAATTGAATTTGACTACTGCTGTGTTCACGGCATCCTGGCCTTAAAATCATTGGGCATCGAAGCCATTATGATCAACTGCAATCCTGAGACGGTCAGCACCGATTATGACGTAGCGGATAAACTATATTTTGAACCGCTGACCTACGAAGATGTGTTAAACGTTGCCGAACTGGAAAAGCCCGATGGTGTCATCATTCAGTTCGGCGGGCAGACGCCCTTGAAGCTGGCCCTGGCCCTGGAAAAAGCAGGGGTGCCGATATGGGGGACCTCACCGGATTCCATTGATCTGGCTGAAGACCGCGATCGCTTTGGCGCCTTGCTGGACTCGCTGGACATTCCCCACCCCCAGTACGGTACGGCCACCTCCGTTGATGGGGCTCTGGAAGTCGGCCGCCGCATCGGGTTCCCGCTGGTTGTAAGACCCTCCTATGTGCTTGGCGGCCGGGCCATGGAAATCGTTTATGACCTGGAATCGCTGCAGCACTATATGCAGAATGCCGTTACGGCATCCGAGGAACATCCCGTGCTGCTCGACCGCTTCCTTGAAGATGCCTATGAGTTCGATGTGGATGCCATCTCCGACGGACAGAATACGGAAATTTGCGGAATTATGCAGCACATCGAAGAGGCCGGTGTTCATTCAGGCGACAGTATGGCCGTAATGCCACCTTTCCTGTTAAGCCGTGATCAACACGAAGATATCAAGGAATACACAGGACTGCTTGCCCAATCCCTCAAGGTCAAGGGCCTGATTAACATCCAGTTTGCGATCATGTTTGACACTTTATACGTAATCGAGGTCAATCCGCGCGCGTCGCGAACCGTGCCCTTTGTCAGCAAGACCACGGGAATCCCCATTGCCAAACTGGCCGTAAAGGTAATGGCCGGCCAAAGACTTAATCAACTCGATTACAGATTTAAGGATCAAAGGCCGTATGTTGCCGTCAAAGAATCCGTTTTCCCTTTTGATCGCTTTGGCAAAACGGATATTTTCCTGCGGCCGGAAATGCGGTCCACCGGCGAAGTAATGGGTATCGCACCCAAATTCGGGGAAGCCGTATTTAAAGCCTTTCAGGCTGCCGGGATAACGATCCCCGAATCGGGAACCGTATTTTTAAGCGTTAACGACAACGATAAAGCCCGGGCCCTGCCCATTGCTCAAGGATTGATAAAATTCGGCTATCAGCTGGTAGCCACCAAAGGAACTGCAGAGTACATCGCCGATCACGGGCTTGCGGTGAAAACCGTTATGAAAATAAGGGAGGGCCGTCCCAATGTGGCCGATGATATCAAAAACGGCCAGATTGACCTGATCATCAACACACCCCTGGGACAGCGTTCGCGAGCTGATGAATATACCATCGGCTGGACCGCCATCATAAACAAGGTGCCTTTTATAACCACCCTTTCAGCGGCCGAAGCGATTGTGCGGGGACTCAAGGCCCGCAATAATCAGACTACCCATTACAAATGTCTGCAGGATTATTATTTGAGTTAAGCGGCCCTGGCCCGCTCCTCTTCCACTCACACCATCTTCTTCAGCGTTGCTGCCATTGCCTCCAGACCATGATCAATCTCGGGCGCACTGATGTTCAGGTGGGGTCTGAGGCGAATGCTCCTGGGTCCGCAACCCACCACCAGCACCCTGGCCGCGACACAATCGGCCGCAAACCTTGCGCGGGTATCGGGGTCCGGTAGATCAAAAGCGCAAAGCAGGCCCTGGCCGCGGACGTTGGTAACCCGGTCGGGAAAGCGGGCGTGCAAATCCTGAAGCCTGTCCAGCAGATAGGCCCCCTGTTGGTCAGCCGCTTCCACCAGGCCTTCCGACCCGATGATCTCCAGAATACGACCACAACGGACCATATCCACCAGGTTGCCCCCGAAAGTGGAGGCGATGCGGCTGGAACGCCGGAAGACATTGTCTTCCACTTGATCCAGAATCGGCCCCGCCAGGATGCCGCAGACCTGGGTCTTTTTGCCGAAACTGATAATATCGGGCAATACATCGTGGTGTTCGTGCGCCCAGAAGCGTCCCGTGAGGCCGATTCCGGTCTGCACCTCGTCGAGGATGAAAAGGATGCGGTGTTCGGTGCACAGATCCCTGAGCGCCTGCATAAACTCCGGCCGAAAGTGATTATCACCCCCCTCACTCTGGATGGGTTCAATTATCAATCCGGCTATACGATCCCCATGCTGGTCGATGGCCTGCTTGATCTGATCCAGAGCCCGGGTCTCGGCTGCGGCCACTCGTTGCAATTCGGCCTCGTCCACCGGGAAGCAGAGCTTGGGATTTTCGATGCGCGGCCAGTTAAATTTGGGGAAAAGCCTGGTTTTGTCCGGGTCAAAGGTGTTGGTCAGCGACAGGGTATAGCCGCTGCGGCCATGAAAAGCCTCCTTAAAATGGATGATCACCTCCCCCGGAATGTCATCCTTGCCGGAGGCCAGGTTCAGCCGGCTCTTCCAGTCGAAGGCAGCCTTTAATGCGTTTTCGACTGCCAGAGCCCCGCCTTCAATGAAAAAGGCGTGGGGCAGGTGGGTGGGAATGGCCACCCGTGCAAAGATCTCCATGAACCGGGCCATCTCTACGGTATAGATATCCGAGCAGATCGGTTTCTGGATAGCCACCCGGGCCAGGTCATCGCTGATTTCCAGCATCTTCGGGTGATTGTAGCCGATGGCCTGGGATGCATACATGGAGTAGAGGTCCAGATAATCCGTACCGTCCCGCCGGTCCACTATCCAGCTGCCATGGGAGCGCTCCAGATCCATGATCACATCCATGCCATCGGCCAGGATGTGCCGGCTCAGATTTTCGCGAGTATTGGCTGCGGTTATCATGCTCGCCTGGGGGAATAAGGTTTTTAGTTCACTGATTATCCACTCGGTGTAGCAACAACTGGCGGTGGATACTGCATAAACAAGTCATAAGTATTTTGCAAGCACCAAATTAGTAGCAGGCCTCGATTACAACTCTTCAAAATTTATAGGTTTGTATATCACACATGCAAATAGGCCTGTATAAAATTTTTAGGGATTCATGATCCAATACATTTATTCTGGGTGCGATATTAATTTTCAGCTAATTTTAACTTTGATGTTTGATTTTCGTGGGGATGATCCTATATTTAGATTGGTTCAACGTTCAGGGTTGAGACTGAGCTCAGCAGCAATCCTGAATCGAAATCCTTTTCTTGAATTCACTTTTAGCATAGCAGGAGTTTGCCATGGAACCGTTGAAACAAAGCAAAAAGTTCACCGGCCCTGAAGGTCCGGTGGTTCTGGCCATTCTGGATGGGGTCGGCATCGGCCAATATGAAGAAGGCGACATGGTTCGCAAGGCCAATACGCCGACATTGGATTGGCTTGCAGGCAACAGCCTGGCATCCAGGCTCAAAGCACATGGAACCGCGGTGGGCATGCCCTCTGATGATGACATGGGCAATAGTGAAATTGGCCATAATGCCATCGGGTGCGGCAGGGTTTTCGAACAGGGTGCCAGCCTTGTAAATTATGCCATTGAAGAAGGAAACCTGTTTACCGGATCGGTTTGGAAGGAATTGATCGAAAATGTTAACTCCCATAATTCCAAACTTCATTTTATGGGTCTCTTGTCAGATGGCAATGTTCACAGCCATATCGATCATCTGGAAGCGCTGGTGGCCGAAGCCAAAAAACAAGGGGTAAAACAGGCCTGCGTCCATATCCTTTTGGATGGCAGGGATGTGCCGCCGACATCGGCCCTAGAATATGTCAGCCGGCTTGAAAATTTTCTGGCAGTGTTAAATCAAGATAGTGGAATTGATTTTGCCATTGCGTCCGGAGGCGGGCGTATGAAAATAACAATGGACCGCTATAATGCCAATTGGCAATTGGTTGAACTGGGTTGGCAAACACATGTCCTCGGGCAAGGCCGAACATTTGAGAGCGCGAACGAAGCGATTGGTGTTTTGCGCCAGGAGGATCCGAAGGTCATCGATCAGGACCTTCCTCCCTTTGTCATATCTCGTGACGGCAAACCATTGGGACCGATTACGGATAACGACAGTGTTATCTTTTTTAATTTCCGGGGAGATCGAGCCATTGAGATGAGCATGGCATTCGAGAATGAGGATTTCGACAATTTCCCCCGCGGGCCAAAGCTGAAGGTAAATTATGCCGGCATGATGCAATATGACGGTGATGCGCTCATACCCAAAAAATATTTAGTGGATCCACCGGGCATTGATCGGACGATGGGGGAGTACCTCGTAAAAGCAGGAATTAAGCAATTAGCCATCAGTGAAACCCAAAAATTCGGCCATGTTACTTATTTTTTCAATGGCAATCGCTCCGGAAAGTTTGACGAATCCCTGGAGGATTATATTGAGATCCCCTCGGACATTGTCCCCTACGAGGAACGCCCGTGGATGAAGGCCGCTGAGATAACCGATAAGTTGGTTGAGGCCATTGAAGGGGGAGGTTACAGATTCATCCGGCTAAATTACCCCAACGGTGATATGGTCGGCCACACCGGTGTACCTGAGGCGGTTGAAATTGCAGTTGAGACGGTAGATTTATGTCTCGCCCGTCTGCTGGAGGCCGTCAAAAAAACGAATGGAATTCTTATAGTTACGGCAGATCATGGCAATTCTGATGACATGTTTCAGCGCAATAAAAAGTCCGGTGAAATTGTCCTCGATGAGCAAACCGGGAATCCGAGTCCCAAAACCGCCCACTCGTTGAATCCGGTTCCCGTTTACATATTTGATCCAACCGGCTCTGTGAAGATGAAACTATTGAACCATGATGATCTTGGCATCAGCAGTATAGCTGCAACCTGCCTGAAGCTCCTTGGTTTTGAACCACCGCAGGATTATACCCCGAGTATTATTGAATTCTGACACGGACTGTTTCGGGGGACTGCGTAAGCCATTCCACCATTACCATTCAACTTTTCCGCTCAAGTGCCGATACAATAAATAGCCTATACTATCGTCTGGATGTCGGAATATGCAGACGGTTCGAAATTCCCAAAAAAAACAACTAAAAAGGCATGGGACCAGACAAACTATGGCAAACCCCAATACCGCGGTAAGTATACAGAAAAAATTGCGCATTCTAGTAGCCGAGGATAATGAAATCAACCAGAAGCTGATTCAAAGAATTCTGCATACCGCCGGTTACGGCGTGGACATGGTGGACAACGGTCGTGACGCCGTGGAGTTTTCAAACCGGACCCAATATGATCTGATCTTAATGGACATTCAGATGCCGCTCATGGATGGCTATGAAGCCACAAAGAGAATTCGGAATGCGGAATGCGGAATGCGGAATTGGAATGATGAAGGCTCCGATTCAAATTCCCCATTCCCCATTCCCAATTCCCCATTCAAAAAGGTTCCAATAATTGCATTGACCGGAAACAGCCTCGCGGCCGAGATGGAAAAATGCCTCGGCCTGGGGATGAACGATTGCATCGGCAAACCGCTGTTCCGGGACCCGTTACTATCATTGATAAAAAAATGGACGGCCGCCGAACCGGTTTGCTCTGCTAATAGGTCGGCACAAAAAAATGTCAGCATACCGGTTGCAAAAGAACCGAGTACTCACCAGCCAATTGATTTGGATAGAGCATTAAACGAATTTATGGGGGAAAAGGAAGTTTTATATGGTCTGCTGAAAGAATTTACCGAAAAGGTCAGATCCCAGATCAAAGCCATCCACCAAGCAATTCCAAGCCTGGACTTTAAAGAAATTGCCAAAGAAGCCCACTCAATCAAAGGCGGTGCCGCCAATCTCACGGCAAATATGGTTGCCGGCATAGCGTCCGCGCTGGAAAAAGCAGCCGGGTTGCAACAGGTCGAGTTGGCTGCACATCTGGCCGGTGAGCTTGAAGAGAAGCTTCAGCAACTGGAAAATTATTTGCAGAATGAAAATATTGGGGCCCATGGAGTATCAAAATGAAAATTCTGGTCGTTGACGATGAAATGGTCAGCAGAACAAAATTAAAGCTGATCATGGAAAATTTCGGCGGATGTGAAGCCGTTGACAATGGCAAGGATGCTGTCGCCAGGTTTCATAAAGCCCATCGCCAAGGCAAACCCTTTGGCTTGATCATGCTGGATATTGACATGCCGGAAATGGATGGCCTGCAAGTCTTATCCGAAATAGTCACAGCCGAAATCAAACTCGAAGTATCCAAAAAACATAAGGCCAAAATCCTGATGGTCACATCCTTTACAGACAAGAATCGTGTGGTCCGCTGCATCCAATCAGGTTGTGACGATTACATTGCCAAACCGTTCGATATCAATACGATCGGCAAAAAGCTGTCAAAGCTTGGAATCCGTCTGCGAAATATCCAGCCTGCAAAGAAGGCTCCTAAAACTTCAGGCACTAAAAACAAAGCGCATTTTATTGACAGTATCATCACCGCCTTTGAGGGGAAAAAAATCACTCTGCCGACGCTTCCCAGAATCCATGCTAAATTTCGCGAATTAATCGTAACAGGGGCTGTTTCGCAACGGATTGCGGATCTGCTAAAAAAGGATGTGGCCATAGCGGCGGAACTGATCCGGATGTCCAATTCAGCCTACTACAGAGGCGTTATGGAAAACAAATCGCTGGCGCAGGCGATCTCGCGGCTGGGCGCTGCGGCTACGGAACAAGCTGTCGCCGAGCTAACCGGCCGCGAATTTATTACCATGAAAACCCGCAAATACCGTACCCTGATTGAAAAGATCTGGAAGCATTCAATTGCATGCGCATACGCATCTGAGATCACGGCTAAATTGCTTAATCTCAAATTGGCGGCCGATCCTTTTTCATTGGGCCTGTTACATGATATCGGCAAATTGGCCATGCTGCAAATCATTGCCGACATGGAGCGTAAAGGCCAATTCAACGGAGGAATTCCAACCGCCAAATTGATCGACACCATCTCCGCGCACCATTGTGTCTTTGGTGCCAAGCTGCTCGAAAAATGGAAATACGCTGACAGCTATATCAAGGGGGCATCGAATCATGAAGACCTGGGCTCGGACAATGATGAGGGCAAAGAAGAAAAGCCGCCCAAAGAAATACTGATCGTTCATTTTGCCAATATGGCTGCAAAATCCATGGGCTACAGTCTGGAGGAAAAAGATTATTCGGACCTGGATCTTGAAAATATCGAATCGGCCCACCACCTGAAGTTAAACTTGATAAAAATTACCAAATTAAAAGAAAAACTGACCGGGGAAATGAAGGGGGTACTGGAGCTTTTCTGAATTATTGCATTTTATAGACCATGGAATTGATGTTCATGCCGGCACCGACCGAAGCAAATATCGCAATATCTCCGGATTGCAACCTATTATGATTTTCGAGCTTTCCTTTTTGCAAAAGGTCGAGCATGGTGGGCAAGGTGGCCACGGAGCTGTTTCCCAGCCAGGAAATCGTCATCGGCATGATGTTCTCGGGGATATTATCTGTTTTGTAAAGCTTAAACAGCCTTTCTAAAATAGCCTCATCCATTTTCTGATTGGCCTGGTGGATCAAGACCTTTTTCACATCGCTTAAAGTTAACCCGGCCTTATCGAGACTCTGTTTCACGACCTGAGGGACGGTTCTAACGGCATATTTATAAATGTCATGCCCCTGCATTTTTATGAATAATTCACTGCCATTGCGGCTGGGACCATATGATTTGCCGAGGGTCAGCAGATAGGCATCATCATAGGTATCGGATCTTGTGACGTGGGACAAAACACCACCGCCATTTTCGGAAGCTTCCATCACCGTGGCGCCGGCGCCGTCCGAATATATCATGCCGTCAACGTCATGGGGATCGGATACCCTTGATAACGTCTCAGCGCCGATAACCACAACTTTCCTGGCATCACCGGATTTTATATAATAGTCAGCCGTTATCATACCTTGCAGCCACCCCGGACAGCCAAAGGGGATATCATAGGCCACGGTGTAGGGATTCTTTATTCTCAGTTTGTGCTTTACTCTGGCGGCGATGGTTGGGACCATATCGGGTGTGATGTTGTCTGCTTTAACATCTCCGAAATTTTGCCCGACAATGATATAATCAAGGCTTTCTCTGTCGATGCCCTTCAGCGCATTTTCAGCGGCCAGATAAGCCATGTCGGAAGTGGTAAGATCGTCTTCGACATAACGCCGTTCACGGATACAGGTTATTTCTTGAAGCTTGTTAACGATATCTTCATTGGCTTTGGGTATTTTTGTCCCATCAGCCTGATAGAATTCATTTTCAAGAAATTGCCGGTTAGACACCGTTACGGAGGGTATATAGCTGCCGGTTCCGGTTATAATTGAAGTTGTCATAATGGACTCAATATAATAATAAAAAGCCTATCATCAAGATGATAGGCTATATTTTTGGATAATATATACACAATACACCCTATCAAAAAAGGTTAATCAATTATTTGATTAACCTTTGGATAAAGTCTGGCGGGAGCGACGAGACTTGAACTCGCGACCTCCGGCTTGACAGGCTTAATTTAGCTTCAATTATTTCAATAAGTTGCCTCATTTCAAGGGGTTACATTTAATGGATTGTAATGAATTTTATCGAATCATAAGAGCAAAATGCACCCTATACGCACCCTGTGAAGTACAAAAATATAACACATTCTGAAATCATTTCAAGAACCAAATTGGGAGCGGGGGGTAAAGGTTACTGATTGACTTGAATATTGATTAAAATTACATTGCTTTTAGGGGATAGGTTCTGCAGACCGATAAGGTCGGAGCCTCCGCGCCGACTTTCCCCTAATACCTCAAAAGTGGAGCCTACGTTTTGTGGAGGGCGTCATGAGTCTAAATAATACAGATGGTTCCATAGAGCACAAAATTACAAAAAGCGGCATTTTAAAGCTAAACAGCAGATTAATTCCAATAGGAATATTTAGATTAACCGCCAAGGATAAGTCCTTAACAAAAAAGCCCGAAAACTTCATTAAATTTTCTACACACCAGTTACGAGAGGTGGTTGAGTGTCTGGCATTAGAAATAAAGGATTATTTGCAGGGCCCTCGGAATTACAAGTCACTTGAAAATGTAATGAATTATTTTGAAAATGAATTTATTTCTTTTTTAGATGAGTGGGATTTTAGACCAGCAGACTTAAATCCTTATTCTGCAGATCTTGTGAAGAAAGCAAAAAAAAGTATTAAAAAGAATTTGTCCCAGCATGAAAACGCTATGACTCGCTTTGATAAAAAACCGACGCTTCGTAGAAAAAAAATGGTAGAAAATATTCATGGCATTTTCGAACAGTATACAAAGTTTAGCGCTACTGATATTAATCACTATATAGCTCATTTGCTAATTGAATGTGGAGTTGAAACCGGCACACATATATCAGTTTTCAACAAAATCGACCGGCAGCATTATCGATACAAAACGCAACCTGCCAAAGACCTCGCTTAACAATTATTTTTTACTTTCTCATACCTCTCCAAAGCAATTAGAATCCTTGTCCTAATAATTTCAAAGCAGCTTGAACTCTAAAAAGTTCATCTTTCTAAAACCGATCGCCGGGATGCGATCAACCTGGTGCGATTGTTTCGTGCAGGAGAGTTAACCAGCATTTATGTACCAACGGTCGAGGATGAGGCGATACGGGATTTGGTTCGATGCCGGGACGATATCAAACGCTTTGAAAAAAAAGCACGTCAGCGCTTACTATCATTTTTGTTGCGCCATGGGTATCGACCATACTTGTTAAGCGGCAGCAAGGATTACCTAAAAGTGTTTGTGATATATCCTGGAAGGCACAAACCCGACTTTGCGCGAGGTATCGGCGGCTTATGGCAAGAGGTAAAACCAAACA
>Ga0316191_10003518_pt1 | contig 11594 bp, 10 predicted proteins | sample Eddworburr2cm_MG_FD_204928 | JGI IMG/M metagenome (GOLD analysis project Ga0316191, IMG submission 204928) | Coastal sediment microbial communities from Maine, United States - Eddy worm burrow 2 cm | ecosystem: Environmental > Aquatic > Marine > Coastal > Sediment | place: USA: Maine... | reverse complement strand
ATCTCCTCGGCCTCCTCACCTCCCGGCTCTTCTTCAGGCTCCGGCGGTGGTGGATCGTCCGGTGGCGGTGGTGGCGGTGGTGGCGGTGGCGGCTGGTAAAAGCAGCAAACAATATGAATAAACAACCCAACTCGGACCATTGTTTTGTCTGCGGCAGGAAGAACCCCAGCGGGCTTTACATGCATTTCTACGATAACGGCAAAGATGAAGTTCGCAGTGATTACACAGTGGCCAGCCGTTACCAGAGCTACCCCGGTATCGTCCACGGCGGCATACTCGCATCCATGCTTGATGAGGTGGTTGGGCGTGTTGCAATCATCGGTGACCATCACCATTTCATGGTATCCGTCAGATTGCAGGTACTTTACCGCCACCCCGTTCCAGTAGAAACACCTCTCAAGATCAGGGGCCGGATCGTGCGTTTACGCGGCAGGCTCGGCAAGGCCCAGGGTGAGATCATTCTGCCCGATGGAAAAGTAGCCTGCGAAGCCTCGATCACACTGGCCGACGTACCGCCGGAAATTCTGTCTACAAGCAACTTTGCCTTACTTGATTGGCACGTGGATGAACAACACGGAGTTTAGTCCATGCACCTGGGTCTGACCGCGTTACTTAAGTTTTACCGCGAACACCAAGCAGATGATGCCCTGGTGCTGGGTACGATCATCGCCACCGAGGGCTCCACCTACCGGAAACCCGGAGCAATGATGCTTATCGCCGCCGACAACAGCTACTGCGGTCTTATTTCAGGCGGCTGTCTCGAAGCAGACCTGGCCGCACGGGCAAGAGATGTATTCGCGGATGGAACCCCCCGCAATATCTGCTATGACATGAGCCATGGTGATGATTTTGCCTGGGGCCTCGGCCTGGGTTGCGACGGTATCATTCACCTGATGTTGCAGCGCCTGGACGGCAATGCGGGATTCGGGTTCCTGGAAACACTTGACCAGGCCTGGCAGGCTAAAAGCAGCGGTCTGCTAAGCCTCATTACAAGCAGCGACGACCCCGCTCATCCAGCCGGTGGCTTCGCTCTTCATTGCGGCGCAGATTTTTCCATTGGTGACCCTTTGTTAATGGAAAGCTTCCACTCACAGGGAAGGTCCCTTTACTCCAGCGGACACGATATGTCCCGGCGCTTTTGGCAGGATGCTATCGACACAGCACGTGGCAAACTGGAAGTATTGCTGATACCAATCATGCCGCCACCCGCCATCCTGATATGCGGCGCAGGTCATGATGCTGTACCGGTTGCAAGGCTGGCGACTGAGATGGGTTGGAATTGCACAATTGTGGATCACAGGTCCGGGTTTGCATGCGCAGATCGGTTCCCGGCCGGTTGTGATGTGCTGGTTCTTCAGCCGGCCGAGATCAATGCACAGGTGGCTCTGGATCGTCTGGACGCGGCAGTCCTGATGACCCATCACCTCGGACACGACCGTCAATACCTGTCACAGGTCGTGAGCGCCAATGTGCCGTATATCGGTTTGCTAGGCCCCCGTGCCCGCCGCGACCGTCTGCTTGGCGAAATAGGCGCTGAAGATGTACATGTATATGGACCGGCCGGTCTGGACATCGGCGCGGAGATGCCCGAATCCATTGCACTGGCCATCGTCGCTGAAATTCACGCCTTTCTGAACCGCCGGGATGGCAACATGCTGACCTCGGCATGAGGCCAGGGATAGCTGTATGAACCGCTCCACACTCAGCGTGCTGATTCCTGCGGCTGGTGCCAGCACCCGCTTGGGACAGGTGAAGCAATTGGTGCGATTCAAGGGTAGTTCATTAATTAGCAACGCGGTGAATACCGCCCACTCCGTGGCACCACGGGAAATCATCGTGGTCACAGGCGCACATTCAAAAGCGGTAAGAAATGCCGTTCAGCACCTGTCAGTTCGGTGGATAGATCACCCACATTGGTCCACCGGCCTGGGTGGCTCTATCGCGCTTGGAAGCGCAGCCATCAACCCGGAATCAACCGGTCTCATGATCCTTCTCTGTGATCAATGGTGTATCAATGCGAAAGACATTGAAACACTGGTTAATACTTGGCAGTCTGCTCCGGAACGAATCGTTGTCGCAGAAGCGAATGGCAGATTCACGCCGCCAGTGATTTTTCCTTCCACTTGTTTTGCCGGTTTACAGGCACTTAAAGGTGATCAGGGTGCACGAAGCCTGTTTAAGACTCACCCTGATCTGATCTCTGCAGTACCAATGGAAAATGCCGCCTTTGATCTGGATACACCAGCCCATTTAGAGTTACTAAAGCGTTCTGAATTGGGCATAAGTCCTTATCATTGCTGATATTGCAGCATTGTCCACGCAAGATCATTTATGAATTTTAAGCTCCATCATTGACAATTTTGGTCAGTTTTTCTGACGTATTTACACGTTTGAAAACAATTTTTCGGTAAAAAGGTTTTTACAAAACCCTGTATGTGATTGTATTAATATGTTATTTATTTCTTCGTTTGATTTCGGTACGTTTCTTGCATATATCAATATGCAGTAAAAAATTGATAGACAACACGGTGCAAGGATGCGTCATTATGAAAACTAAACTTATATTAGGTATAGCGTCTACACTTTTCCTGTCCGCTTGTGGGCAACCAGAGCCCATAACCTATGAATCCCTGGCCTGGGTCAACAACTACTATATAGAACACCCGGCTGCGAGCAAGAGTGCAATTGCCGGTGGATGGTTATTCAGAGGGGCTAAAGAGAATGGAACTGAAATAAGGGTTGATTTCCTTATTACGGGACCCATGAATCCGGACCCGGCTAAAAGACAGGCAACACTGAAAAAGATCTGCCCGAGCAAATCAGAACCCATCTGGCAGGTGTTACCCAAGGACAACAAACTTGTTATCAACGTCCGGACAGAAGACCACAAATTCAAAGACGAAAGAATTTGCTAGTCGACCCTGACTGGCATCTGTGGGAAGCGCGTCTCGCGGCGATTTACTAATTTATTGAAATCACGACCGGCGATGCCGGTCGCGATCGATAGATCGGGTGAGACCGGGAACTGGTCGACAAGCTGCCCCGGGCCAATCGCCTCTTACCCACAGTTTAAATCAATATAAAATCCTCAGCCGCAACCACCACTGGTGGGTGCACGCTTTAATTCCAGGATTATCTTGGGCTCGTATTTCAAGTCCAGGAAATGCGGATCTGGCTCTGCGGCCTCGTGCCGGGAACCGGTGGCCGCGTTAAACCTGTAAGCCAGTTGATCCGGTTGGGGATTCGAAACCCGGTTCTCCTCGCTGATGCTGTGACCCGCATAGGTTTCAAGCCAGGCATTGATCCCACCTTCAAGAATATAGAGATTCGGTACACTTTCAGCCCTCAGTATTTTCCAGGCTTCGGTCGCAGCTTCTTCGTCATTACTCATTAACACGAATACTGTATTCGCGAGTTCCAGTTGCAGTTCACTGGCTTTTTCCTGAACTTTATCCAATGGCAAATGAACTGCCCCACGAAGGTGGAACTGGTTGTAGTAGGTTTCATCACGGACGTCCAGTGGGATGACCTTGATTTTTGAATCGTTCATGTACGTTAACAGCTCTGCAGGAGCGATTTGCACCTGGCGCTGATCCAGTTTTGCCTGGCTTTCTACGGAAATTGCCTGCCAGCGGTCTTCGTTGCTGGGCTGGCCAATCACGAGGGCAACCGCCGCCAGTGCAACCAGCGCGCCTGCGGCCGGCTTGGTCCAGCCAGGCAGCTTTGGTTGAGGGGTCTTATTGACCGCAGCTTCGACTTTCTCCGAAACCAGAAACAGTGCCAGCGCTACAACGACAATACTGATTACAACGGCGCCATAGCTGACATTGAACAACTGCGGCAACGTAAAGCGACCCATGTAAGAGCTTTCAAAGAACACCGCGTAATCACCAATCGTTTCTCCGAACAGGTAAATACCAAACAGAACACCGAAGACAAAAACAATCGCGTCAAGTTTGCCGGTGGCCATGCCTACCAGTGATGTACCGGGACAAAACCCGCCAATGATAAAACCAACACCCATGATCAGACCGCCTACAATACCCGGCCACAGGTAGGTGGGTGGAACCCAGATCAGGTTGTAATCCAGCAGGCCAATCGCAGATGACAGGAATACCAGGGTCATCGCCACGATGATGGCGGTAAACATGACCTTGAATACCCGCATATCTTTAAAGTAGAACTGTGCAGCCAGTAATTTTGAATTACCGAAACCGGCGCTCTCAAGGGTCATGCCAAAAGCAATACCGACCAGCGCGTAAATTCCGTAAGAACCCCAATGACCCAAAAGGTCAGCAAGCGGAAGAGGAAAAGACATCATGATAATTCTCCTTAATTCCAGAACTTACGGAAGAAGTAAGCCAGCGCGTAAGCACCGGCAAACACCGCAAACATGAAAGCCCAACTGCCCACCGACAGCACGGCACCACCCGATAAGGCCTGTCCAGATGTACAGCCCCTGGCCAGGCGTGCGCCATAACCCATGAAGGCGCCACCGATAAAAGCCATGATCCAGCGGGTGCCGCTGCTGATCTGTGGTCCCTTGTTGGTTTCAATCTTGATGCGTTTTCCAAGCATGCCGGAAATAAAGCCACCAAAGACCGTTCCAATGGTCAGGAATACGATCCAGCTATCCAGCGGGTTGGAATTGCCGCCCGCCATCTTCAGCAGGTAGGCTACCTGGTCAATATGCTCAGGGTTGATCGCGTTCTGCACATAAACCAGCAAACGGTTCAGGCCGCCTGATGCGCCCAGGCCGGAGCCCGTGATAAAAAACGCCAGGAACAATACGATACCCAGTAGCGTTCCGGACAGGTAGGGGTTCAGATAGGGCTTTGCCCCGCTATGTTGACTCATTTTGACTCTCCTTGTGGGCTGCCGGAATTCTGGCCGCCCGTGTGTTTCTCTACATCATCCCAACCACCGATCATGGCCTTGATGCCCGCGGTCGGTGAATGGCCGGTTGTAGTCAGGTAAACATGCATAACGATAAAGGTGGCAAACGCCCAGGCCACCAGCGTATGAACCAGCGCCAGCACCGGTAATCCACCCAGTTCTGCAGCGATATGGGGCCAGCGTTGCAACCCCCATATCAGCACACCGGTAATAATCTGTGCCGGTAATAACACATTCAGAATCGCCAGGTAGGTGATCTGTTGCAGTGGATTAAGCTTGTTGGTCTTGGTTTTTTCCAATGGATGGGCAGCGCCGGCAAAAATTCCCTTGCTGTAATACATCGCCTGGCTCATCGCACGCCTGAAGAAATTCTTGGGCTCAGGCAGGAACTGCCGTATTTGACCACTGGCGAGATGATAAAACAGCGCCATGGCAGCATTGATCAACAGGATAAAGCCAAGCACGTTATGTACGTTGACAACGTAAGGGAAACTGAACATTCCAAAGAAGTGCGGTTTATGGATGATCAAACCCGTAAACAGCAGTGTCAAGATGGCAGTTGCTTGTAACCAGTGCCAGAGACGTTCATACGCGTCATACATATGAACACGTTCATATTCACGTGCAACCGGCCCCCTGCGGCGGGAAGCCACGTAACGGGCTACCGCATGACCGCTGACGCCCAGGGTGATACCCAAAAACATCAACAGACCAAGAATGTCCGCCCAGGATTCGCCATGCAGACCGATGATATAAAATCCCGCACTGCGGTTATCGGCAACAAAGCTGGCACCACCCCCTGATCCATTTTCGATTTCGCCGGAGAACTCAACACCCGGAAAGGAAATCTTCTGTGGCTGTACACCTCCCGGCGAGTAGTCAGAAAGCGTGAAAGATGTGGCAAGAATGGAATCATCCCTGTGACAGTTGGAACAGTCCTTGATGGCCCGCTGGCCATTGACGACATTGTGGTCGATTGAAAACGGGGTGACATCACCCTGTATCTGTAAACCGGTCAAACCAGTTGCAGCAAGACGTGCCTTAACCGTGTTGACACTGGCCTCATTATCCAGGCGTAATTCATGACCGCTAAGTTGGCCATCATTGTTTTCATCCAGTGCAGACATAAGATCCGGGTGGTAGCTACCATCTGCAAACAGCGCATTTTCAAGTTGCTCCCGTGAAACGGGCATGGCCGGATCACCTGTGGTCCAGTACCAGGCTGTCACCAGGTTAAATGGCGTCAACTGCAAGTCCCCCCTGGCATTGGCCTTGGGCATAATCAGCGGCCTGAATCCTTCAATCAGGCTGTCGATAGCCACCGGGTCGCCTTCGACGTTGCGGTATTTTTTTAAAGGTTGTGCCTCGCTATCCAGCATGGTCCAGTCAACAGACTGCAGTCCGGGTCCGAACAACTTGGGTATATGACAGGTTTCGCAGGCCAGCGAAGTGAAATGGCGCTGCTTGTAAGGAAGCCAGTCATGCACATTGCCGGCCTCGTGACAGGTTTCGCAATTCCTCAGGCTGTTGGTGGTATAGGCCGCTAATCCCAGCGCGGACTGGCCCTTGGCAAACTGGTGCAGAGGCCGGACCAGGTAGGCTGAATTGGTCAAACGGCGGGGATCAAAATCAAGGTGTGGCGGGCGGCTTTCTTCGCGCTGCCTGAAATACACCGGGTTGTTCAAAGAGTAGTGGCAATTCACACAACCGACTACGCGATCAGAATGAACATCAAACGGGAAGTTAAGATCCTCTTTGCCGGAGATATTCAAACCGCTATTGAGTAATTTCTGTGGTGAAATGATTTGGCCGGTGCGGTCCGTGTTGTGCCGCGTGGACATATCCGCCGAAATCGTCAGGGGTTCATCGAGGCTGTTTTCCACCATACCGTGGCACTGTGAACAGTTCTCGTCACGTGGTTTGCGGATATCGAGCAATCCCGCCTGGAGCGCCCCGTTGGCCTGAAATTTTGAACCATCCCATTGCCACTGGCCGTCTTCCTGTACAAGTATATCCAGCGAGGACAATGAAGCCGAATTGGCCCAGGCAAAATCACCACTCTTAATCGCTGATTCCCGTGCTGAATGGTCATCAATAGCCGTATGGCAAAGCAGGCAGTCCATTTCGACCAGTCCCGCAACCGGCCCACCGCCTACATGTCTTGAACCATAACGTTTCAGCCAGGCTTCCAGATCCATTTCACCGGACGCTGTCAGACCATCTGTATCATAAGCCAGTGGATTCCAGCCACCAAAGTAACCGGGGCCCTGCTGCCAATCGTGTGCATTGTCGCCTTGCCCCAACTTGCTTGCGCCGGCATCGGCATGGTCACTATTGGCCATGATGAAGGCAGTTTCGTGACAGTCAGCACCGCAACTGGCCATGGTTGACATCGGCAGACCGCTTTCAATAACGGGACTGCCTTGCGCATCCAGGATCGGTACTTCCGGGTGTAGCCCGTTGGCGGCAACCGGCAGGCTGAATAAAGCCAACAGGACTCCGCCGAAAAATTTTCTCATGTTCTTGCTCTGATTATTCATGATCGACACCCGGCTTTAAGTCCGTGATGCGTTTGCGGTTCTGGCTGCCAAGCAGGATAGGATCGCCTTCAAAACCCAGCGCTACCCAATCCATCCGGCCATTTTCGGAATGACAGGCCTGGCACTGCAGTGCTTTTTCTTTAACGGCTACCATGTGGGTTGATGGCCAGTACATTTCAGTTGCAGCAAAATCGTAATTTCCGCTATAAGGTCTTCCGGACACTTCCTCTCCAAGACGGAAGGCCTGGTCCCAGTTGAATTCCTTCCAGAATCCACCCTGGCCCGAGGTCACCGGTTGCAACAGGTATTCGTATTCCACGTCATAGGGTTGTTTGGCACGATGAATCTTGAATGGCCAGATACGCGCATTTGGATCACGGATGTCACCTCTTGGCGCATTCAGTGCGGTCGTGCCATTGACATTGATCTTGTCACCCATCAGGTAGCGGTTGGCAAGTCCATTGGACCAGCGATATTCCGGCTTCAGGTTCTTCTCGTAGATAAAACTACCCTTGATCTTCAGGTATTCGTGCGTATCTTCTTCGCGCGTGTCATCACCGGCTGTTGACCAGTCCCAATGGGTCTTGGTGGCCTGTTTGACTGCGATTTCCGGAACATGACAGGTCTGACATGCCAGCGTGTCGGTGTGTGCATTGATACGATCATCGGTGTGTAGTTTCGGGTTATGGCAATCCCTGCAGGCAATCTGGTTTTCGTTATCCAGGCTTACGGTTGTAGAACGGCCGCCAATCACGTGGTTCTTGGTCTGGTGGCAATCAACGCACTGGAAGTTGTAACGTCCCATGTGGACATCAATGCCTTCCGTTGGGAAATACAGGCTCTCATCCAGGTCGCCGTGTTTGACCGCGTTACCACCGCCACCACGGAAGTGGCAGCCACCACAATTCTGACGGGTTGGAACACCCACACTTTTTGCTGAATCCAGCAAATCAATACCTTCCAGCGGCAAACCGGCCAATCCCTTGCGATAGCCGCCCGAATTGTCGTGGCAGGCCAGGCAATCAATATTGGATTGTTCTTCAAAATCAAAGTCCGCATCATCCCATCCGTAACCCGCATGGCAGGCCGTACAGGACGCCCAGTTACCCTGGATACCGATACAGAAATTGTTGATGGATTTTTTCTTTCCGGTGGTAAAAAGACCTTCACGGCCTTCAACTTCCACCGGTTCAGATTCCCAGCGCCAGTGCGCCGTATGTAACACCTGTTCACCGGCATCCTGATGGCAACTGAGACAGGCCCTGGTTACATCCTGACCAGTTTTAAGTTCGCCAAAGCCATCAAACAGATCCTTGTGATCTACATGGGCCGGGCGTCGTGGCATATGTTCCCAGGGGGTATCGATATTTGCTTCAGGGGTTCCGGTGAAGTACCAGACCGGGACTGCGATCAGCAAAATAATCGCTATAAATCCGGGTAACCAATTACGTTTTCGTGTTTTCATTTTGTTCCATAACTCGGGATTAATTCGGTGCACATACAATATTAGAAAGCTCTAATATTAGTATTTTATAATATAAAGGTTGGGGTCGGAACCGAGGCTGCGGAATTAATCAACAGGAACTTGATCTAGCTCAAGTAGAATAGACTTAAAATAGCAATTACATACGTATACAAACCTGTTCGGCCTGACACCAAAACATCAGGCCGTAAGGGAATGGTTTTTAGTCCATTTCCCCATGCAATCCTTTCATGACGATATCCGTGTAGCTCACCAATCCGATGATCTTATGGTTCTCCAGCACGGGTGCCCTAGACAGGCCAAAATTGTCAAATAAGCGGGTGCAATAACGTATATCCATTTCCGGATCTACTGATATGACTGGTTTGGACATGATTTCATACATATTGACGCGATCGGGTGAGTGATCACGGGCCAGCACCTTTTTCGCCATATCCCGAAACATGACCACGCCGTATTCGTCGTCTTCATGTCGCTTATTAACAATAAATGTACGGGTGTCGGGGTATTTCATCGATCTTAATGCTTCACCCACAGTCATCATGCCATCCACGACATCCACTTCTGACTTCATGACGTCACGCACGCGAATGATTTTTTCCAGCCGTTTCATAATCTGTCCTCCACAGCCTCGGTTAGTGCCTCAATCTGGTGACGTACGCCAATGGCGTCCTCAACATCGACCTGGAAAGCAATACCGGTTCCGGGTGTTTCGTCAAACTCCCCGGCGATGGCCACCTGTTCCATAATTTCTCTGCTCATATGTTCCTCTGCCAGCATCATGACGACATCCACCTGGCTATCGATACTCAGGCCTAGAAAAGTCTTGGTGGGTTTAATCCCCTCCCCGCGCGCCTGGTTGAGTACTGTACAACCGGTTGCACCGGCCTCCCGGGCGGCATCCAGAATTTTCTGGGTGCGCAACTCCTCTGACATGATAATTATAAGTTTAAAGTGCATGTTGATACCTCACTCTCAGTAGTTTTTACTCTTCGTTTCGACGCTTCGAGCGCCGTGCTTTCCATTCGCCCAGCTGTGCATAAGCCATAACCGCCATGATCGGAAACAGGCTGGCAAAAGCGATCAAGCCAAAACCGTCAAGGATCGGGCTGCGGCCGGGAATTGTTTCTGCCAGGCCCAGGCCCAGCGCTGCCACCAACGGTACGGTCACAGTGGATGTGGTCACACCACCAGAGTCATAGGCCAGTGGGATAATGAGTTTTGGTGCAAACGCAGTCTGGATGATGACCACGATATAACCACTGATGATGTACCAGTGAAGCGGAGTGCCGGTGACAATGCGAAAGACGCCCAGCGCCACACCCACCGCAACACCAATGGCAACCGCATATCGCAGGCCCTTGACCGTAATCGTGCCACCCGAAACCTGGTTGGCCTTGATGGCCACAGCCAGCAGTGCCGGTTCGGCAACGGTAGTTGCAAAACCTATGGCCGCAGCAAAAGCATAGACCCACAGGTAATCCAGCCAATGCACAGCGGCGATGACACCCGTCGGTGAATCATAAATAAACCCGGGAGCGGTCAGTTGCTCAGCCATCAGACGTCCCAATGGAAACAGGGCCATTTCAAGGCCTTCGAGAAACAGGGTAAGACCGAGCAGCACAAAAACCATTCCCATCGCAACCCGTGCAGGGTTCTTGATGGGGCGACGCAGGACCAGGATCTGAAAACCGAATAAAATCGCAGCAATCGGTACAACGTCCCGCAGCATCGTCAGTAGCGTATATCCGAAACTGACCACGCCGTCCATTAGGTGGCCCAACCAGACTGTATTGATGGATTCAGCGAGTCGTGAAGCTGTTGACCGCTAGGCGCGCCTCGCCGGTAATGGCACGCCCTTGCCAAGAGGCGCAACAACGTGGACGACTGCTTCACGACTCGCCCGAAGGGAGCTATCCAGATGATCCAATTCGGCGTTGCAGCCCTTGAAAAGGACTTGCCATTTCCTGCGGACTGCGCCTTATCCTGGATCATCTGGATAACTCTGAACTCATCAATACAGTCTGGTTGGGCCACTAGTACAGCATCCCGTATGCCATGACAAAAATCATGGGTGTCAGTGAAGCGAAGGCGATAAGACCAAAACCATCGATCATCGGATCGCGCCCGTGAATGGTATGTGCAAGGCCTATACCAAGGGCTGCAACCAGCGGCACCGTTACAGTAGAGGTGGTCACGCCGCCAGAATCATAGGCTATGCCGATGATTTCCGGCGGTGCGAAAAATGTCATGATCACTACACCGAAATAACCACCGATGATCAGGTACTGTACGGGCCAGCCCTTGAGTATCCTGAATACACCGACGACCAGGGCAATTCCCACGGCCAGTGCGACAGTCAGACGCAGACCGATGGCATATCTGCTTTGTTCGGCAGCAGAGTTCCCGATTACTTGCCCCGAAGCAGCAATCCGTGCGGCTTCATCCGAGATGGCAATCAGGGCCGGCTCTGCCACTGTCGTTCCGAAACCAAGCGTGAACGCGAATATCAATAACCACCAAAGGTTACCTTTTCGCACGAAGTTGTAAGCCATTTCCTCCCCAATGGGGAAAAGGGCCATCTGTAATCCGCGCACAAAAAGGGCCAGGCCCAGCAATACCAATAGTCCACCCCACAACATCTGACCCATCCGGGGAATAGGCTGCTGGAGTAC
>Ga0316191_10003517_pt1 | contig 11595 bp, 12 predicted proteins | sample Eddworburr2cm_MG_FD_204928 | JGI IMG/M metagenome (GOLD analysis project Ga0316191, IMG submission 204928) | Coastal sediment microbial communities from Maine, United States - Eddy worm burrow 2 cm | ecosystem: Environmental > Aquatic > Marine > Coastal > Sediment | place: USA: Maine... | reverse complement strand
CTGGCCGGTCAACGGCGGCATCACCCAGGTGCACAAACGTGTGCCTGTTGCCCAGAGTGACCCGGAAACTCAGGTTGCGAACATCAGCCATCCTCGCGCCGCCGGCGTGAGGCAGCGCCACAACGTCGATTTCAAGATCACCACTGTGCAGCTGTTCGGGGGCATCGCCCGGCGCCAGATCAATCGCCGTGACCCGCTCCAGAATGTCCAGGCCGGCCCCAGCCTGCTGAAGTTTGTCGAATACCTGTTGCGGACAGAAGACGCGCACCTGCGGCTGCGCGCGCAGATAAGCGAGCATCGGCGCTGGACTGAAATGGTCGCCGTGGACATGAGACACCAGCACCGCTGCGACATTGTCAAAGGGTGGACGTCCGCTGATCATGTCAGTCACCAGGTGCTCAGGCACCAGCGTGTAGGTGGAAAAGCTCTGCGCATAAAACGCGTCGACCAGCACCTTGTGTCCAGCCAGGGCAACCATGATCCCTTCATTACCCAGATACCGCGCTTCGCCCACAGGCTGCTCGTGAGCCCGAACGTCGATTGCAGCCGCAACGGCGGCAATCGACAGGGTCATCGCAACAAACGCGCTCACCGAGGTATTTAAAAGCTTTTCAATCATCGTTTGGACCGGTTCGGGTCAAGGTGCGCAAGATGCGCTAGGTGCGCTAGGTGCGCAAAATGCGCCAGGTATACAAAGTCTGGATCAGCTGTAGCGGGTGGGATCAACAACACCGGCATCAGTAAAACCCTGTTTTCGTAATCTGCAGCTATCGCAGACGCCGCAGGCGGCACCTTCTTCATTCGCCTGATAACAGGAGACGGTGAGCGCATAGTCGACACCAAGCCGCTGACCGCTGGTAATGATCTGACCTTTGCTCATGTCCACCAGCGGAGTGTGGATGACAAAGCGTTCGCCCTCAACGCCGGCTTTGGTGGCCAGATTGGCCAGCTGCTCAAAGGCGCTAATGAATTCCGGTCGACAATCCGGATAACCGGAATAGTCGACGGCATTTACGCCGATGAAAATATCCCGGGCTTTCAGAACTTCCGCCCAGGCCAGCGCCAGCGACAGAAACACGGTATTTCGCGCTGGCACGTAGGTGATCGGGATTTCATCAGTCACCACACCGTCTACAGGCACCGCCAGGGACATATCCGTCAGCGCAGAACCGCCAAACGCACTCAGATCGATAGGTACAGTGCGGTGGACGACTGCGCCCAGATGACCGGCGATGAGCTGCGCTGCGTCCAGTTCAGCACGATGGCGCTGGCCATAGTCGAAAGACAGCGCGTGGCACGCAAACCCATCTGTACGCGCCATGGCCAGTACGGTTGCAGAGTCCAGGCCACCGGAAAGCAGCACGATTGCCGGCTTATCCGCCATCAGCGACCGGGCTCATCGCCCCACAACAGCTTGTGCAGTTGCACCTGCATGCGCACCGGCAATCTGTCAGCGACCACCCAGTCCGCCAGATCGGAGGCGGGCAGTTCGCTCGCACTGGGCGAGAACAGAATCTCCACCCCCAGATCCCACAGCTTCAGTTCGTCACACTTGAGCCGGGCCCAGTCATAGTCCTGGCGGGAACAGATCACAAACTTCAGCTCGTCGCCGGGCTGCAGGTGCGGAAGGTTCTGCCACAGATTGCGCTGAACTTCTCCCGAGCCCGGTGTTTTGATATCCATAACTCGGCGGACCCGCTCATCGACCGCGCTGATGTCCATTGCCCCACTGGTCTCCAGACTGACTTCCAGACCCAGATCGCACAATTGCCGCATCAAGGGCAGAGCGCCCGGCTGAGCAAGCGGTTCCCCGCCGGTCACCGTGACATGCCGGACACCGAATGCCCTCACCTGGTCAACGGTATCAGCAAGCGAGGTGACGCTACCGCCGTGAAACGCATACTCAGTGTCACAGTACTGACAGCGCAGCGGACAGCCGGTCAGGCGGACAAACACTGTGGGCAGACCCACCGAAGTGGATTCGCCCTGAAGAGAAAGAAAGATTTCGGTGAGTCGGACCTGGTCTGAGACCGGCCCATTCACTTCAGCTCAGCCATATACCTGGTTGCCAGACCTGCCGCAGAGCTGTTCGGATACTCACGGGCGACGCGCTCGAAGTATTCGATGGCGCCTGGGTTATCGCCTAGCCGATGATGGACAACGCCCATTTTATAGAGCGAGTCCGGCACTTTGGGATGGTCCGGATAGAGATTCAGAACCTGGGCGAAAGACTGACGCGCCTGCTCTGAATCAGACTGGGCAAGATAGAGTTCACCAAGCCAGTAAAACGCATTTGGCGTGTACTGACCATTCGGATAAGAGACGATCAGCTGGTCGAAAGCACGGGCTGATTCATCAAACTGTCGGGCCTTCATCAGATCGAACGCGCGAGTATAGACTTCCCGCTCCGATTCAGAACTGCCGCTGGTAACAGGCGCTCCCACTACGGTGCCAGTGCTGGCGCCAGAACCCGTGCTGCCGCCTGTCACCCCATTGCTGGCGCCGGAAGGCATCGCAGCGCTGCCACCGGATGGCCTGGCGCGACCGTTAGTCATCCCGGCAATCCGGCCGTCGAGGTCGATGTACTGTTCCTGCTGGTCGCGGGCCAACCGGTTCAGCTGATACGACTGCTCTTCAACCAGCCCCCTCAGTTCCTGCACTTCCTGCTGCAGCACCTGCAGCTGATAGAAAAGTTGGCTCAAACGCTGAGGCTCAGCAGCCGCCTGCGCTGCGGGCTCCTGTGCTGCAGGCGCCACAGTTTGAGGCGCCGTCTGCAGGGAAGTCTGGTTCGAATCCGGCAGCGGTTCCAGCAGACTCTGGCCCTGCTGTGCAAAGCCGGCGCCACTGCTGACGGCCAGCAGTGCCGGGATCACGATCAGTCCTGTACGTCTGATCAAGTCCCTGGCGGTACTGTGTTTGTGTTGAAGATCGCAACCCATCTGCCAATCACCTGACATCGTGTTATCGGTAGATCATGATCGCGCGTCGATTGCGCGCCCATGCCGCTTCATTGTGGCCGGGATCTTCCGGCCGTTCTTCACCGTAGCTGACCGTTTCAATCTGAGCGGGCGACACGCCGGCTGAGATCAGAAACTTGCGGACCTCGTCCCCACGACGCTCACCTAGGGCGAGGTTGTATTCGCGGGTACCACGTTCATCGCAATGACCTTCAATGAATACCGAGCGGGTGCGATTGTTGCGCAGAATGGTCGCATGCATCTCCAGTGCAGCCAGGTCGTCCGGACTGATCACAGTACGGTCATAGGCGAAATAGAAGGTGCGGGCCAGTAGCCGGGTGGTACCAGGAACATAGGGATTAAGGTTTTCATCAAACGCTGACGGTTCTGCGGGCGGCGCTGGCGGTGCCGGTGTTGTGTCTGCAGTGGCAGCCGGTTCCGGAGCAGGTTCAGACGGCTCAGGAGCGCTGCTCTGACAGCCCGTCAGTACGGTTGCCGTGAGCACCATTGCCAGGCAGGTACGCAGCCACTGGCGAAGTCGCTGCTGGATAACTTGTTGTCCGCCTAGTTGCATCGCAGATGCAGCCATAGTGTTCTCCTTCTCGGAAATCTCGAATGTTCTGGGGTCAGTGTGTCAATATGCGAATGATCGGGTTCGCTAATCCTGAACGGAGGCTCTTCAAACAAACTCGTTTAAAGAGCTTCGATGAACGGCGACCATGCTGGCTCCCGGACATCACCCGCCGAGGACGGCAGTCGGTACTTGACTCGGCCGTCGATCGAAACGACGGCGAGTATACCTCTACCCTGATCTTGAGTCGCATAAATCAACATGGTCCCGTTTGGTGCCAGTGACGGTGACTCGTCCAGCGACGTAGCCGTCAGCACCCGCACATCATCCCGCTCCAGATCCTGCCAGGCTATGTGAAAGATGCCGTTGTTCCGATGCACAAAGACCAGATGTTTGCCGCCAGGCAACAATCTTGCTCGAGCGTTGTAGTCACCCTGGAAAGTGAGTCTCTCAACAATGTTATTGCCGAGATCCTGGCGATAGATCTGCGGCCGACCACCGCGGTCCGAGGTGTAGATGATGCTGCGGCCGTCTTCGCTCCAGCTCGGTTCGGTGTCAATCACCTGATTACGCGTCAATCGGCGCAGCGACCTATCAGCAAGATTCATGACATAAATTTCCGGGTTACCGTCTCGGGATAACACCATCGCCATACGCTGGCCATCCGGTGAAAACGCTGGCGAGCCGTTAATTCCGGAAAACTGCGTCAGCAGTTCCCGTGCGCCGGTAGCGACATCCTGAAGCACGATCGCGGGTCGACCGGTCTCGAAGGAGACATAGGCCACCCGCTTTGCGTCGGGACCCCAGCTCGCTGACATGATCGGTTCATTAGAGCTGAACAGGGTACGCGCCCGCTCTCCGTCCACATCCGCCATTTCGAGGCGAAAGCTGGCATCCGGCGATCCGGCGTTGAGCGCCAGCACATAAAGAATCCGGGTCGAGAAAGCGCCCGGAATACCGGTGACTGCCTCAAAGATCTGATCCGATATCCGGTGAGCGGCATCGCGCCACTTGTCGCGACTGGTGGAGACCACATCCGCAACCATTTCGCGCTCATTGAAGACATCAAACAGTCGGAAATCCACACTCAGGTTACCCAGCATGTCAGTCTTGGTATTGCCTATGACAAGATACTCAACACCTAAAATCCGCCAGTCGCGAAAGAAAACTTCTTCTTTGGTCCGCGGATAAGACAGCATGTTCTCATCGTCCGCAGGTGCAAACTGCCCGCTGCGCGCCAGATCGAAGCTGACAATGTCCGATATCGGCTGCAGATGAGCCAGTTCGGGGCCCTGCTGAAACGGCACAATGGCAATCTTGGTCTGCTTGTCATAACCGGCATCGATGATGATCGTATCGAGGCTCTGCTCAGCACGGGCATATCCAGCCGCCAACAGGGTTAACGTCCACAGCAATATCAAACGCCAGCTACTACTCACCGCAACAGATCCTCCGGTCGGAACAACAGAATAAATCGACGGAACCGCTGCTCGAACAGCCGCGATTCTTTCGGAACTTCAAAACGCCGGGCTTTGCGCACAGCGGATTCAGCAGATTGATCAAACGCAAGATTACCGCTGCCTCTCAATACGGTTACGGCCACCACATCGCCGGTGGGCACCAGCTCCACCTGCAGTTCCACCTCCATGCCATTGCGGGCACTCGGCGGCCGCGACCAGTTGTCGACGATGCGCTGATAGATGCCCGCCCGATAAGTCTGGGCCGCGGCATTGTCTGCCTCACCGGCGTTGGCGGCGAGCTCCTGATCTTCACTGATCAGGGCGTCTTCGAATGCGCGATTGCTCAGCGCAGCCAGGCTCGCGTCTCTTTCGGCAGCTTCCCGATCCCGTTCCTGCTGCGCTGCCAGGCGCGCGGCCTCCTCAGCGCGGGGATCCGGCTTCGCCTCGACGGGCTTGGGCTTCGGTTCGGGCGCAGGTTTAGGTTTAGCCGGTGCGGGTCTGGAGGCGGCAGGCTTCGGCGCAGCGGGTTTGGGCCGAGCTTTCGGCGCTGGTTTCGGCTCCATCACGATCAGCTTGGACATAACAATCTGCGGTTTGATCTCCCGGACCTTGGTGCTGTCAGGCTGCCAGCCGACCCGCAGCGCCGTCACCGCCAGCGCATGCAGCAGCAGGGCAAACAGCAGCGGCAGCATGTATTGCCGGGCAGTCTCAATCATCCAGCACTCGCGCTGAGGTCGGGTGGGTCTGTGATCAGTCCAACACTCTGAGCACCCGCCTGCTGCAGTACCGTCATGACCCGGACAACTTCTCCATACTCGAGCGTCTGATCAGCCTTCACATACACGGGCACTTCCGGTCGGGCACGGATGATTTTTCCGGCCTGATCACCCAGTGAGTAAATGGATACCCGGGTGTCGTCGTCGTCGGCATTCTGTATGCCGAGATTGACAAAAATTGCACCGTCAGCGCGTACCGAAATGACCAGCGGATCCGTTTCGGTGTCGGCGATGGCTTCCGAGGGTGCGTTCGGTAGATCCACCTGCACACCCTGGGTGAGCATGGGTGCGGTTGCCATGAAGATGACCAGCAGCACCAGCATCACGTCGATGTAGGGAACAACGTTGATCTCCGACATCGGTTTGCGTTTTCGTGCAGCCATGGGCGCCTCCGTCAGCGTTTGGCGTGTGCAGCGCGATGCAGCACGCTGGAAAATTCATCACAGAACGCGTCGTAGCGCTTCATCAGCACCTCGACCCGGGCAGAAAAACGGTTGTAACCGATGACCGCTGGAATCGCTGCGAACAGACCCATCGCCGTCGCCACCAGCGCTTCGGAGATTCCGGGCGCAACCGAAGCCAGCGTCGCCTGACTCATATTGGCCAGACTACGGAAAGAATTCATGATCCCCCAGACCGTGCCGAACAGTCCGACATACGGGCTTGTCGAACCTACCGTCGCTAGAAAGGCAAGATGCTTTTCCAGTTTCTCTTCTTCCCGATTCAATGCCACCCGCATGACCCGCTGCACACCCTGCATGATCGATTCCGGCTCTGCGCCAGACTGTTCAGAGAGTCTGGTGTACTCTTTGAAACCGGCGACAAACATGCCTTCTATACCGGTGAGTTCATCGTGGCCTTCGAGTTCGGTGTAAAACGCCCGCAGGTCGATGCCGGACCAGAAATACTCCTCGAATTCATCCACCGAGTTCTGCACCCGGCGCAGATAAAACCAGCGCTGAAAAATCATCACCCAGGAGAAGACCGAAGCCAGCAGCAGGGATACCATGACCAGCTGCACCAGAAGGCTTGCGTTGGCCACCAGTTCAAAAACGGACAGTTGTTCCGGCAAGAGACGAACTCCTATGGGTCGTTGCGTAGTTGAGGTTGCACATTCGGAGCAGGCTCCGGCGCTGTGAGTCCAAAATGCAGATAAGCTTTGGTCGTGGCGACTCGTCCGCGCGGAGTGCGCATCAGAAAGCCCTGTTGAATCAGAAACGGTTCCAGCACATCTTCGATGGTGTCGCGTTCTTCGCTGATTGCCGCAGCCATCGAATCCACCCCGACCGGTCCACCATCAAACTTGTTGATAATCGTGTCCAGCAGTCGTCGATCCATATTGTCGAAACCCTGATGATCAACACTGAGCATGTTCAGCGCCGCATCTGCAACCAGCTTATCGATGATGCCATCTGCTTTCACCTCGGCGTAGTCCCTGGCGCGGCGCAGCAGCCGATTGGCGATTCGCGGGGTGCCTCGGGAACGGGCGGCAACTTCGGCAGCCCCTTCACTGGTGACCTCCAGCTTCAGCTTTCCAGCTGAGCGCATCACAATCTCAGTCAATTCCACTGCTGAATAAAATTCCAGCCGCTGCACAATCCCGAAGCGATCCCGCAGCGGCGATGTCAGCAACCCGGCCCTGGTGGTTGCTCCCACCAGTGTGAAGCGGGGCAGATCCAGCTTCAACGAGCGCGCGGCCGGGCCTTCGCCAATCAGAATATCCAGCTGAAAATCTTCCATAGCCGGATAGAGAATTTCTTCAACAACCGGGCTCAAACGATGGATCTCATCGACAAACAGAACATCGCCTGGCTCAAGGTTGGTAAGCATCGCCGCCAGTTCCGCCGGCCGCTCGAGTACCGGACCTGACGTGGATTTAATTGCCACACCCATCTCATTGGCAATAATGTTGGCCAGCGTGGTTTTGCCAAGGCCGGGCGGACCAAAAATCAGGGTGTGATCAAGCGCTTCCGCCCGGTTACGGGCAGCGGCGACAAATATTTCCATCTGCTCACAGACGGCCTCCTGGCCAATGTATTCAGCCAGCGAACCCGGGCGAAGGGCATGGTCCAAGCGTTGTTCTTCGACATTGCCGGCAGCCGTGACCAGCCGATCGGGTTCGATGCTCATCGGGTCACCTCTGAGGGCCGGGTAATCTGTTTCAGCGCCAGCCGAATCAGCGCTTCAGACCCGACATCTGAATGATCCGCAGCAGCTCGAGCCTGCGCAATTGCCCGCTGGGCTTCTGCGGGACGATAGCCAAGCGCCTCTAAAGCAGCTTCGGCTTCACCCACCGCTGAAGAGCTTACTGGCCGCGGCGCAGCTTCAGGGACGACAAAGTTGGCCAGCCGGCCTTTCAGCTCAACCAGCAGACGTTCCGCAGTCTTCTTACCGACCCCGGGTACCCGGGTAAGCATTGCCACATCGTTGTGCTGCACGCAGTGAGCGAGCTGTTCGAGACTGATCGCGGAGATGAGATTCTGACCCAGCTTCGGGCCTACGCCGCTGATCCGGATCAGATCCCGGAAAACGTCGCGTTCGAGCCTCGAGATGAAACCATAAAGCAGCTGAGCGTCTTCGCGGACCACAAAGTGGGTGTAAAGCAGCACCTTGGTTCCGGCTTCGGTACCAAAGCTCTGCAAGGCCCCCGGAGTTATCTCCACCTCATAGGCGAGACCTCCCACGTCCACCAGGATCTGGGTATCCGTATGTTCTACCAGTTGACCCTGGATTCGGCCGATCATTGTGCCCTGACTACTTTAAATCCAGGCCGGAAGTATTGACGTGACAAATGGCAATCGCAAGCGCGTCTGCAGCGTCAGCCTGTGGTGATGCGGGAAGATCCAGGAGCATGCGTACCATGTGCTGCACCTGGTCTTTGCCGGCCCGGCCGGTGCCGACAACCGCACGTTTTACTTTTGTGGCAGCGTATTCGTGTACGCTCAAGCCATGCGCCACTCCGGCGGCAATGGCCACCCCGCGGGCCTGCCCCAGCTTCAGCGCGGAATCGACATTCCGGGCCAGGAAAACCTCTTCAATCGCCAGCGCCTGGGGCTGATGTTCCTCAATGAGCTCGCAGATCGAACGATAGATCACCCCCAAACGCTCAGCAAAACTGCCGTTACCGGTACGAATACAGCCACTGGCGACATACCCCAACTTGGCGCGCGCATCTATCACGCCATAACCGGTGATCCGAGATCCAGGATCTATGCCCAGGATCCGCCTGGAGGCACTCAACTGCACACGATCGGCTAGGATTGCATTAACTCGTCTGGGAAGTCGGCGTTACTGTACACGTTTTGCACGTCGTCGAGTTCTTCAAGCGCATCGATAAGCCGCAGCACCTTCTCCGCCTGCTCGCTGTCACAAGGGCTGCTGTTCGAGGGCATCATCGTGACTTCGGCCATTTCCGGTTCCAGCTCCCCGGCTTTCAGCGCAGCGACCACATCGCTCAGATTCTCCCACGGAGTGACCACGGAGACTGATCCATCTTCTTCAGTATCAATATCTTCAGCACCAGCTTCCAGCACCACTTCCATGATCTGCTCTTCATCAACGCCGGGCGCAAAATTGATCATGCCCTGGCGGCTGAAAAGATACGCCACAGAGCCATCGGTACCCAGATTGCCACCATATTTACTGAACGCATGCCGCACCTCGGCAACCGTGCGATTGCGGTTATCGGTCATCGCTTCGACCAGAATAGCCACACCGGCAGGACCATAACCTTCGTACACCAGCTCTTCGACATCGTTACCGTCCTGCCCGCCGGCGCCGCGGGAGATCGCCCGGTCGATGGTATCTCGCGGCATGTTGGCGCCAAGGGCTTTGTCCACAGCCGCCCGCAATCGCGGATTGTCAGCAGGATCACCGCCGCCCAGCCGCGCGGCAACGGTGATCTCGCGGATGATTTTGGTGTAGAGCTTGCCGCGCTTTTTATCCTGCGCCGCTTTGCGGTGTTTGATGTTTGCCCATTTGCTGTGTCCAGCCATCGCAACCTCCTTTCCGGCCTCCTCTGTTCGGCCTGCTCGCCTGTCTACGTATTTGATCTGCGCCGCTGCACAGCAATTTCATCGCACGCGGATATGCAGATCCCGAAGTTGATGATCGTCGACAGGGCCAGGTGCCGCAGTGAGCAGACAGGATGCCGACTGAGTCTTCGGAAACGCAATCACATCGCGAATATTGCTGGTTTCCGCCATCAACATCACCAGTCTGTCCAGACCCAGCGCAATACCCCCGTGTGGAGGGCAGCCAAGTTTCAGCGCATCGAGCAGAAACCCGAATTTGATCTCTGCCTCCTGACCGATGTTCAGCGCTTCAAAGACCGCCTGCTGCATTTCCTGACGATGAATACGCAGTGATCCACCACCAACCTCGTGACCGTTCAGAACAACGTCATAGGCGATGGCTTTTGCACCGAGCGGATCAGCGGTCAGCTCATCAGGAGAGCACTTCGGCAGTGTGAACGGATGATGTACCGGAGTCAGAGTGCCATCACGGCCGCGCTCAAACATCGGCCAATCAACCACCCAGCACGGCGCCCACTTGCCTGCGCCCTGCGTCACCGTAAGCTCCAGATCGCGTCCCAGCTCGTTGCGCAGCGCACCCATGGAGTCACAGACCACGGCAAACTTATCCGCGCCGAAGAACACGACGTCCCCGTCCTGTGCACCAACTCGATCCAGCACTTCCATCACGGTGGCTTCAGGCAGGAACTTGATGATCGGTGACTGCATGCCTGCAACGCCGGCGCTGAGATCATTGATCTTTATATAGGCGAGACCTTTCGCGCCATAGCGGCCGACAAACTCGGTGTAGCCATCAATCACCCGACGCGGCAGCCTCGCACCACCCGGCGCGCGCATCGCCACTACGCGACCTTCCGGATCCGTCGCCGGCCCCTGAAAGACTTTAAATTCAACAGCTTCCATCAGATCAGCAATGTCGGTCAGCTCAAGCGGATTGCGCAGATCCGGTTTATCGCTGCCATAACGGGTCATGGCTTCAGTCCAGGTCAGCACCGGGAACTCGGGCAGTTCCACATCGATGACCTGTTTGAACACACTGCGCAACATGCCCTCAGTCAGATCCATCACCTGCTGGTCGCTGGTGAACGACGCCTCGATGTCTATCTGGGTGAATTCAGGCTGTCGGTCTGCACGGAGGTCTTCATCACGATAACAGCGGGCAATCTGATAGTACTTATCCATGCCCGAGATCATCAGCAGTTGCTTGAAGACCTGAGGTGACTGCGGCAACGCGAAAAAATTACCCGGATGGGTACGGCTGGGGACCAGATAGTCTCTGGCGCCTTCCGGTGTCGCCTTGGTCAGAGTGGGTGTTTCAACTTCCCAGTACCCGTCAGTTTCCAGATAAGCACGCACCGCACTGGTAATCCGAGCCCGCTTGCGCAGACGCTCCTGCATCTCGGGACGACGAAGATCGATGTAGCGATAGCGCAACCGCACATCCTCACCGGCGTCAGAATACTCATCGAGCTGAAACGGCGGAGTTGCTGAAGCATTGAGAATTTCCAGCGTCTTGCCTAGTACCTCAATTTCCCCGGTAATCATGTCCGCGTTTACTGTCCCTTCAGGGCGCGGCCGCACTTTTCCGGTCATTTTCAGCACAAATTCGTTACGAACACTGTCGGCGGCCGCAAAGCTGTCTTCGATGTCCGGGTCGTAGACCACCTGAACAATGCCGGTACGATCGCGCACATCGAGAAAAATCACGCCACCATGATCGCGGCGACGATGCACCCAGCCATAGAGTTCCACCTGCTCATCAATGTGAGCGGCGTTGAGATCGCCACAATAATGACT
>Ga0316191_10003516_pt1 | contig 11595 bp, 13 predicted proteins | sample Eddworburr2cm_MG_FD_204928 | JGI IMG/M metagenome (GOLD analysis project Ga0316191, IMG submission 204928) | Coastal sediment microbial communities from Maine, United States - Eddy worm burrow 2 cm | ecosystem: Environmental > Aquatic > Marine > Coastal > Sediment | place: USA: Maine... | reverse complement strand
TTGATCTACGATTTTGTTGATCCAAGTCATCATACGCGATTTTTTTTTCACCTGTTACTACGATTGGATATGTAGCGTTATAGAGCTATAAGATTCAAATAAAAAAGGCGACCCGTGGGTCGCCTTTCCCTTATCATCGTGAGGAAGATAACTTTTATAGGCCTTTCAGGAATGCGATAACTTCATCTTGATCTGCTGCTTTACAAACTTTTTGGTTGGCCATTTTGGTTTTTGCTTTTGCATTACCAGAAAGATCTTTGATAGCGCCTTTAGAGTCACACATCCACGCACGTAGATTTGCTTCATCCCAGTTCCAGCCACCAGCTTTCACATCTTTACCATATTTTGCGAAGTCAGTAGCGCCTGCTGCACGGCCAACAACGCCTGCAAGACCTGGGCCTACTTTATGGCTTGCATCAAAATTATGACATGCAGCACATTTCTTTTCTTTACCAGAAGCATAAGCTTCAGTTACGGCCATGCCGCTTATTACTGTTGCAGCAGCAGCTGCAATCATTAGATATTTTTTCATAGAGTCTCCCTCCATTTTAGGATGTGGTGGCATTTTCCTCCCTTCGATTTAACCGTGTCAACACAATTAAGTGACGCCGCAAAAAATGTTATATTTTGCTTTATTATTGTTATAAGGAAATTAGAAAAAGCTGTCCTAGCTCAGGATAGCAAAAATCGTTTTTTTGATTTGGAAGTCATTTTTTTACATTTTTAAGACAGGTGAATCCGAGGTGGAAAAATATACCTGAAGCCGCTTGTACATTGGCCTCAGAGCTTTTTGAAAAATAATAAAAGCAGGTGTTTGGATAAAAAAAAGGCTCCCGCTGTTGCCAGGGGAGCCTTTGTTGTTACAGGTAGAAAAATCTTAGTTTTTAGATTGATCTACGATTTTGTTGATCCATGGCATCATAGCGCGAAGTTTTTCGCCTGTGACTTCGATTGGATGTGCTGCGTTGTTACGACGTGCTGCAGTCATTGAAGCGTAGTTAGTAGCACCTTCAAGGATGAATTGTTTTGCATACTCACCAGTTTGGATGTTGTGCAAGCATTCTTTCATTGCTTTACGTGATTCATCGTTGATTACACGGGGGCCAGTTACATACTCACCATACTCTGCATTGTTAGAGATAGAGTAGTTCATGTTGGCGATGCCACCTTCATACATCAAATCAACAATCAACTTCAATTCGTGAAGACATTCGAAGTATGCCATTTCAGGTGCGTAACCAGCTTCAGTCAAAGTTTCAAAACCAGCTTTCACCAACTCAACTGCGCCACCACAAAGTACTGCTTGTTCACCGAACAAGTCAGTTTCAGTTTCATCTTTGAAAGTTGTTTCGATGATACCAGTACGACCACCACCTATAGCTGATGCGTATGACAAACAAATTGCTTTAGCATCGCCAGTTGCGTCTTGGTGAATCGCGATAAGGTCAGGAATACCACCGCCACGCACGAATTCAGAGCGAACAGTGTGACCAGGCGCTTTAGGTGCAATCATCACAACATTCAAATCAGCACGAGGTGTAACTTGGTTATAATGAATCGCGAAGCCATGTGCGAAAGCCAATGTTGCGCCATTTTTAATGTTTGGCTCGATTTCTTCTTTATACAATACTGATTGGAACTCATCAGGTGTAAGAATCATCACAACGTCAGAAGCAGCAACTGCATCTGCAACACCGCTTACTTTCAAGCCATGAGCTTCAGCTTTAGCGATGGATGAAGAACCAGCGCGAAGACCAACCACAACGTCAACACCTGAATCTTTTAGGTTGGTTGCATGTGCGTGTCCTTGAGAACCATATCCTATAATAGCAACTTTCTTGCCCTTGATGATGGAAAGGTCAGCGTCCTTATCATAATAAACATTTAAAGCCATGAGGTCGATCTCCTACGTAAAATATATCAAATTGGGTGCGCACACTAATCAAGGTTAAACAAAACATCACCTATTAATATTGCCTTAACCCTGATTCGTAAAGTTTGTCGAATCGTGGCTTTATTGTAGAGTGCGACACTATTGAATTTGAGAAGAGGTTTGTTACCCATGGAAATGAATTATGACCACGCTTTTTGGGGCGTATTTTTTGCAGGAATCTTTTATGTGGTTGGTAATGCTGCATGGGTAAACCAATGGGCTCGCAAGAGCAGGTTTATAGGCACACTTATCTGGGCTGCCCTTGGCGTTGTAATTCTTATGTTTGCAGCTGTTTTTGATATGAGGCTTGATCCAAGTTTGGATGGGGCAGTATTTGATCGGATGAGTGCGGTGGATGGTGAAAACCATTGGATCGCTATGACCCTGTATGCTTTATTGTCTGCGCCGGGTATTGCTGCAAATTTATTTGGTTTAGACCTTAGGCTGACACGGTTGGCTTTGATGATACCAGCTTTGGTTGTTTTTATTCCTATGGGTAAACAATTGGAACATCCTGAAGGTTCATTGTTGTTGTTTTCTGTTGGCGCAGCGGTTGTGGTGCTAGTAGTTCTAATTGCATTCCAAATGCTATTGGATGCAGAACCTGAAAAGAAAACCAAAACTAAGGAAGCTGTAGCATGAAACACATGAATTCACGCGCCTCCACGCTGATTGAGGCGCTACCTTATTTACAGAAGTTTGCCGATCAAACCATCGTCATCAAATACGGTGGCAATGCCATGGTGGAAGAAAGCCTCAAAGAAAGTTTTGCTATGGATATCACGCTGATGAAACAAGTGGGTATCAACCCAGTTGTGATTCATGGTGGTGGACCTCAGATTGGTAATGTTCTGAAGAAAATCGGTAAACAAGCTGAGTTTATCGATGGCATGCGTGTGACTGACACTGAAACCATGGACATTGTCGAAATGGTATTGGCAGGCCTTGTAAACAAAGAAATTGTCGCCAACATCAATAGAGCAGGTGGCAGAGCTGTAGGCTTATCGGGTAAAGACGCGGGTTTGATTTGTGCACGGAAAATGGAATATAAGCGGCACTCTCCAGAATTGGATGTACCTGAAATTATTGATCTTGGTCATGTGGGTAAAGTGCACTCCATCAACACTGAAATTCTGAAAGTGCTTGAGGCAGATAAGTTTATCCCTGTGATTGCGCCAGTCGGATACCACAAAGACGAAGCCCAAAGCCTGAACATCAATGCAGATTTGGTCGCAGGCGCGGTTGCACAAGCCTTGGGTGCGGCAAAATTGATATTGCTTACAGATGTGCAGGGTGTGTTGGATAATGACAAGAAATTACGTTCAAAACTCACGTCCAGTGAGGCCAAATCTTGGATTGCCGAAGGCACTATTGCTGGTGGGATGATTCCTAAAGTTACATGTTGTTTGGATGCCGTTGAACATGGTGTTGGTCATGCGCACATTATCGATGGCAGGGTTCCTCATGCAATATTGTTGGAAATGTTTACTGATGAAGGTGTAGGCACCGTTTTCTCCGCCTAAGGTCATTGTTTATATCACCACTTATTTGCACAATACCTGCGTCAAGCATGCTCACTTACAACAGTAAGTTCCGCGTGTTTTACTTGCACTTGCACAAATAAATAGCAACCTAAATCAATGATGGTTTCTCATCTTCGTATCATTAAACTCTGTGCCCTTTGTGTTTTCTTCGGCTCATTATTATTTATTTCAAAATACGCGGAAGCAGAGCGATTCACGACCCTACCAAAAGCAGAACAAACACGCATTGCAGATTTGATTTTTCGCAATGAGTGCAATAGCAAATTGGAATGTCTTGTGTCATGGAATGATGGTGAAGACTTTGCTTCTCTGGGTATTGGCCACTTTATTTGGTTCCCCAGAAACTCTAAGGCACCATTTCAAGAAAGTTTCCCAGATTTGTTGCGATGGTTTGAGGCACACGATGTTGAAATCCCGCAAACACTTCAACCATGGCTACAGCCAAACAAGCCATGCCCATGGCAAACCAAAAAAGACTTTCTTAGCCCTAAGAACCAAAGTGACATTCAGGCTTTAAGAACCTACTTATCCGAAACAAAAGCGGAGCAAAGCGCATTTATCATGTTTCGCTTAAATCAGGCATTACCCAAGATGCTGGAATCTGTGGAAAGTGCATCAGATAAAGCCCACATTAAGCAGCAGTTCGAACGTGTAGCAGCTTCCCCATCGGGCTGGTATGTCTTGGTTGATTATGTGAATTTTAAGGGTGAGGGCATCAAACCTAGCGAACGTTATCAAGGCCAAGGCTGGGGTTTGGCGCAGGTGTTACTGCACATGGAAGGTAATTCATCTGGAGCAGGGGCTATTCAGTCATTTATTGATGCTGCAAGTTTTATTTTAGAACGCCGTGTACAACTTTCACCGCCAAAACGAGGCGAGCAACGGTGGCTTCCTGGCTGGGTAAAACGGGTAAACACGTATAAAATACAAGGTCTTTAGAAGGGGTTCCTACCCCATAGTTGCCAATGCCAAATTTCGAAACTAATCTTTTTAGTGTGAAAAAGATTAATCCACCGGAATTTACAAAAACACTTGAAGACTGCCCTCTGCGAGCAGGTGATGGAGAGTGTTGCAACGCTCTAAATTATTTACGCCCACACAAATGCAATAAATATTGTGTTGTTAAGGTGGATTCATGGTTGCGTGAAGAACATCCTCATTTAAGCGAAGAAGAAAAAATTGCATTGGTGACCAAGTTTACCCATCACAAAGCTGAATAACTTAAGCTTATTTAAAGCTATGATTTATAGAGAGACCATGGGTGTATAAGCCATGGTCTCTCTTATGTGCACTTATAAAGCCAATTTATCTGCTACGAAATCAGCATCTTTGTCGCCACGACCTGAAAGGTTCACAAGGATTGTTTCATCGCTAGACATGGTTTTAGCAATCTTCATCGCATGCGCCACAGCATGTGCGCTTTCTAGGGCAGGAATAATGCCTTCAAGCTTGGATAGGGTCATAAATGCATCCAAGCATTCATTATCAGTTATCGTTTCGTACTTTACGCGTTTGATATCTTTTAAATGGCAATGTTGTGGACCAACGCCAGGATAGTCCAAACCTGAAGCGATGGAATACACGGGAAGTGGGTTTCCTTCAGCATCTTGAAGTGTGTAACACTCAAAACCATGAATTGCGCCTTTGGTTCCTTTGGTCATGGTGGCAGCGTGATCATCGGTGTCTAAGCCGCGACCTGCTGGCTCTACACCGATCATTTTCACATCTTTGTCATCTAAGAATGCCGTGAATAATCCAATAGCATTACAACCACCACCTACGCATGCAACCAAAGTACCGGGTAGTTTACCTTCTTTGGCTAAAAACTGTTCGCGTGCTTCTTTACCAACAATGCTTTGGAAATCACGCACGATTTTAGGAAATGGGTGAGGGCCTACGACTGAGCCAATCGCATAGAAGAAATTTACGGGGTCTTTTAAATATTCTTCAAAGGCTGAATCAACCGCGTCTTTTAGCGTGCGTGTGCCACGGCTTACGGGGACAAGTTTGCAGCCTAAAATTTTCATTTTTGTCACATTGGGATGTTCTTTTTCAATGTCGATTTCACCCATATGTATTTCACATTCAATGCCCACTAAGGCACATGCTGTGGCTAATGCAACACCATGCTGACCAGCACCTGTTTCAGCCAACACCTTGGTTTTTCCCATGTATTTGGCAAGCAGCGCTTCACCAATACAATGATTGATTTTATGTGCGCCGGTATGATTTAAGTCTTCGCGCTTTAAGAAGATGCGTGCTCCGCCAACCGCTTTGGTTAAACGGCGAGCAAAATATATGGGGCTTGGTCGACCAATAAAGTCGGCATTAAGCTCAGCAAGCTCTTCTTGGAATGCTTTGGTATGAATAATCTCATCATAAGCATCATTAATTTGGTTCATGATTTCAATCAGTGGCGGTGGCAAAACTTGTCCGCCGTATTCACCAAAATAGCCCTTCTCATCAGGCATTGCAGAATTTTGTGTTGTCATAGTGCTGAGTTCCTCCCTTAAAAAACTAAAAAGGAGGTTAGATGAGTTTTAAAAAAATATCATTCCTTTTATAGTGGGGGTGGTCGACACCCGACCACTGCGTGGTACCCTTTAGCCAGATGGGAATAAGGATCTCAGTGTTGGTTTGCGTTTTCGTCCAACATTTTTTGTGCTTGGTTAGCCATATCTTGTGCTTGTTTTGCTGTAGCATCAGCAGCCTCTTGAGCTGCATTTAGGGTGTGTTTGGCTTGGGCTACAGGGCGCTCGCTTTCAGTACATGCTAAAAGAGAGGTAAGTGATATGACTAATGCGATAAGATTTTTAATGGTGACTTCCTTTTGAAACTTTTAACATTTATTTGTTATTGAGATATGTAGGTTCAAGTGAGAGCTGCCTATAAGTTTTAAAACGCTCGCGAGAAGCTTGTTTTAAATCCTCATCCCAAGCATCCACGAAATCCACAATATGTGAAAATGCTGAAAGCTCCGTGGGCACTTCAAGCCCACCATTGATGAGTACTTGCGGTTGATTGTCTCGATTGATGGATGTTGCCAATAGAATTGGTTGTTTTGCATTGGTTTCTTTATCGCTGCCTGCAATGCTATGTGGAATAAAAGCTTCAGGGTGAATGGTCCACAATGCCTCATCCAATTGCTGCATAAAATCTTCATCTGGGCATATCACCAACACATGTGGTTTCAAGCGATTACGCCGAAGCAATAGCTTGGAGATGCCCATGATACGATCAGGATTTTCCAGCGATTCAAAGTGTACTTTTGTATCCAAGTTAGCCACCTGAAATTTTTGCTTTAAAACCAGCTTGTTCCAACAGTGTCAAAAGTTTTTCGCGGTGGTCACCTTGAATTTCGATATTGCCATCTTTAATTGCGCCACCTGTCCCTAATTGTGCTTTGAGCTTTTTACCAAGTGTTTTGAGCTCAGGAGCAGGTAAAGTCAGGCCGGTGATAACACTGACAGATTTGCCACCGCGGCCCTTACTTTCCCGCTGTATGCGCACGCCCTGTTTAGCAGGGTTTTTAATGTTGGTTGCAGGAGAAGGGCTGCGCTGCTTTTTATTTTTTTTACTGCTTGGTTGAGAAGACTTGTTGATCAAGCCTGATTCAGATGAATAAACCAGAACCCGCTCAGTAGAATCCTTAGACATTCGCTAACCAGTTTTTATGATCGATACTGCGTCCATGAACAACATCAAAGTATTTGGTTTGTAATACTTCTGTGATTGGTCCACGAGAGCCAGAGCCAATGACGCGGCGATCAAGTTCGCGAATCGGTGTCACTTCAGCTGCAGTTCCTGTGAAAAAGGCTTCATCAGCAATATATACTTCATCGCGGGTGATACGCTTTTCAACAACTTGATACCCAGCTTCTTGAGCCAGTTGAATGACTGTAGCACGGGTAATGCCGTCCAAAGCACTGGTCAGTTCAGGGGTGTAAATGATGCCATCGCGTACCATAAAAAAGTTTTCGCCACTGCCTTCAGCTACGAAACCGTCTACGTCCAATAACAATGCTTCGTCATAACCATCTTTGAGTGCATCTGATAGCGCGAGCATGGAGTTGATATAATTACCATTCGCTTTGGCTTTGCACATAGCGATATTAGGGTGATGGCGGGTAAAGGAAGAAGTGCGAATACGAATGCCGTTTTCCAATGCATCTTTACCTAAATATGCGCCCCAATTCCAAGCGGCAACAATCACATGGGTTTTCAGGCCGTCGGCTCTTAAGCCCATACCTTCAGAACCATAAAATGCCATCGGGCGCAAGTATGCAGAGTCCAAGTTATTCAACCTTACAGCGTCTAGCTGAGCCTGATTAATGTCATCTTTGGAGTAGGGCATGTCCATGTTCATGATTTTCGCTGAGTTAAACAACCTGTCTGTATGTTCCTGCAAGCGGAAAATTGCTGTGCCACCTACTGCATCGTAGGCGCGAACACCTTCAAATACACCCATGCCATAATGTAGGGTATGCGTAAGAACGTGAATTTTGGCATCGCGCCAAGGCACCATTTCCCCGTCAAACCAAATCAGTCCTTCTCGATCTGCAAAATTAACCATATCTCTAATCCTGTCCTAACTATTCTTTTAATAAAACTTCAAAAATTTCACGTACTTTTAGCATGCGCTCTTGCAGTGCTTTGGTATTTTGAATGGGCGTATGCCTGCGCAGTGTTTCCCACTCAGAGGCATGATCATTGGCCGGTAATCGCCCAACAGATGCCCACAATTGCACGCGTAATGCATTTTCCATTTGCCTGTACACCAAAAATGATTCGGTCAAAAAAGGTGCATAATCATGCCAGACTTGTGGTGCCTGGCTAGGCAAATTTTGTAATGTCGCGACAGTGCTTGTTTCACCAATGGCAAAACATAGGCGCGCATACTGTGCGAGAAATTCAATATCAACAAGACCGCCTTCATCATGTTTAAGGTTGATGATCTCACTTGATTTACTTGAAAGGTGTTCAAGCATCTTTTGACGCATGCTTTTCACTTCAGTTTTTAGCAGATGTTCATCTCGTGCTTGTTTAAGCACGCGCTCAATCACAGCGTTTACTTTGTGGATAGGTGCTTCAGTAAAGGCAAGGGCTCTGGCTCGACATAAAGCTTGATGTTCCCACGTATGTGCTTCTGTGAGTTGGTATTCCTCAAATGCTTGAAGGGTAGTAACCAACACGCCAGAATGTCCGGAAGGACGTAACCTGGCATCAAACTCAAAACCCGCACCGAAGGGTGGTTGCAGACTTAAATGTTGAATCATTCTTCTGCCAACGCGCTGTGCCCATTCGCGATAATTTTTATCTTTAGGACCCAGTGCAAAAGGATCTTCATGTACCAACACAAATACCATATCCAAATCAGATACCAACCCCATGGCCTGACTACCGTGTTTACCCATAGCCAACGCAACCATGGGGAAGTCGGCAGGCAGTTTATTCTGGAACAACGCCAGCTTCATCGCGGCCAGTACAGTTTGATCAGCTACATCGGATAACCAACGCCCAACAACTTCAGGGTTAGCATCATCGTTGGAGGCAATATGAATAGCCGTGGTTAAACGAGATTCATCTACTAAACGGCCAAGGTTTGCTAAAAATGTATCATCTTCATTTTCAATTGTTTCAAGTGCTGCGATTTTTTTACAAATTTTCTGGATGCGAATTTCATCGGTAAACGTTGCAAGTGGCCATTCTAGCCACGTTGGATTATGGGCAATGTTTTTGGCGATAAAACCACTGGATGCCAACATATTAGCTAGCCATTGCAATGCCTGCTCATGATTGGCAAGCAAATCAATCCAGGTGGCACGCCCGCCAATGGTAAACAGTAAATCACTCCAGGATTGAAGCGCATTTACGGCATTGGCATCACCTTGCCAATGATTTAAACAAAATGAGGTGATTTGTTCCACTTGAGACAAGCAGCGCTCTGGTAAGACTTCTCGTTTGATATGCGTCTGAATATTTTGTAATACATGAACCATTTTCTGCTGTTCTTCTTCAGAATTCTTAGGGTAAAGATCAGTGATTGATTCGAGTAGCTTTGCAGGTGTGGATTCAAGCCAGGTATGGTCATGCTCGAAATCAGCTTCTGCAATATTGTTGAAATGTTGTTGGAATAAATTGTGCACAGCATCGCTTATTTGCTGCATCTCAATTTTGATGTCTTCGAGATCCAAGGCCAGATTCAGCCAGTTCTCCCAATCTTGGGGGAGTTTGTGGGTATGCTGCCCTCGTTGAGCCTGAATGGCGTGCTCAACCCTGCGCCAAAAACAATAGGCAGAGCGCAATAAATCAGCATGCTTAACACTGATGTATTCGTGTTCTTTTAAGCTTTCTAGTGCCAGTAAACTTGGTGTTTTTGCTAAATCGTGTTCTCTACCTGCGTAAAGCAATTGCAGCGATTGAATCATAAATTCAATCTCACGAATACCACCGCGTCCGCGTTTGACATCAAAGCCAACATCCAAAACCTGATTTTCAGCTTGTTTATCAATGCGCTGTTTCATTTCGGAAAGAGCTTGGACTGTGGTGAAGTCCATGTATTGACGCCAAATAAATGGCCGCAATCCTTCAATAAGCTTTAGCCCGAGTTTTTGACTGCCTGCAACCACTGATGCTTTGCTTAACATGGCCCTTTCCCATGTCTGACCATAATCCTGGTAGTGGTTGAGTGTCGCTTCTAGATTCAGGCAAATAGGGGAGCCATCACCATTGGGGCGCAAGCGCATATCTGTGAGCCATGCTTGCCCCTGGATGGTATGTTCATCCATCAGGCGGATGAACATACGCGAAAAATGTTGGAAGTATTCTTTGGCAGGTACACTGTTTCTACCGCCATGCGTCACTGTTCCATCCATTGCATCCCAGACAAACAACAAGTCTACATCTGAACCAAGATTGAGCTCCCATCCACCTAGCTTCCCTAAACCAATCACAGCAAATTCAGCTTCTCCCTCATTAAATCGGCCAAAACGAGGGACCATAAGGAATTCGGCCATTTTATAAGCGGATTGCAGTAAACCAGATGCCCAAAGGGCAAGGTGTCTGGCAGATGTTTCGATGTCTCCGTGAATACCAAGCTCCCACCATAAGAAATATGGGATGCCAGTCATTTTTGCCTGACGAAGGGAAGCTTGTGCAGCTTCGAGATTTTGTGTGTCATCAATGCTAGGCACCCACGGTTTTTCTTGCGTTGGTAATAATGAGGTCGAATGCGCGTTCATTGATAATAAAGTCGCCACATCCTGTTCATCATAGTTCTGGGTGCGAGCAGCAAACAAAGTACTTTGTTCACGCAGCCATTCATAGCGTTCTCTGAGACTCGAAGTCGGCTGGTTACTCATGAAATGGTAGAACGCTCCTGCTCCCATAAAACGCGCTGATCCAAGGCGCGGGAGAGTGTGTATTCATCCAGATACTCAAGCTCACCACCTTCAGGCACGCCACGGGCAATGCGCGATACCTTAATTTGATGGTGCGCATATCGCCTTGAAATAAAATGGGCTGTGGCTTCACCATCTACAGTAGCGCTGGTAGCCAAAATAAGTTCACGAATGTCACCCTCTGCTATACGTTTATCTAGGGAAGAGAATCGAAGTTTTTCTGGCCCTACACCATCTACTGGGCTTAATCGCCCGTGCAGTACATGATAACTACCTTGGAAATGACCACGCTCTAACATGAGTACATCTACCGGCTGTTCAACGATGCAAACAAGCTCATGATGACGTTTAACATTGTCACAAATATTGCAATGCGTGGACGAGGAAAAGCCGCCACATTTTTGGCAGAACTTCACTTCAGAATGCAAGTGGTTCAGGGAATTGGCTAAAGTTTTCACTTCGTTTTCTGACTGCTCCAGCATATTTAAGGCTAGACGCATAGCTGTTTTAGGGCCAATGCCTTGAAAAGCGCTTAGTTGCTCTACCAAACGTGCCAATGGCTCTGGCATTCCTGAAAGATGATGCATCAAAGTGAGAACCCCGGAGGCAAAGACATGCCGCCCATCATATCTTTTTGTTTGGCTTTAATGGTGTCTTCAACCTCTTGCATGCCAGCATTGATGGCTGCTGCTACCAAGTCTTCCAGTAATGACTTGTC
>Ga0316191_10003515_pt1 | contig 11598 bp, 10 predicted proteins | sample Eddworburr2cm_MG_FD_204928 | JGI IMG/M metagenome (GOLD analysis project Ga0316191, IMG submission 204928) | Coastal sediment microbial communities from Maine, United States - Eddy worm burrow 2 cm | ecosystem: Environmental > Aquatic > Marine > Coastal > Sediment | place: USA: Maine... | reverse complement strand
GCTGATCGCCAACCAGATCGTAGCCGCTTGATCCGGGTCACCTTCGTACATGTCGATGACAACATCCATGCCGATGTTAGCGATCATTCCGCTACCAATGACCAGGCCTGCCCAAATCAGCCCTAAGGCGGTTGCCGTTTGCACCACTGCCGGTGAGCCGACCTTCAATCGCTCGTGGAGCGCGAGGGCTAGAACAACTAGAAACACACCAAAAACCACATAGATCAATAGGTTTGCTGTGTACAAGATTGCCTTGTGGTCGGCGAGAAAAGCCACCTGCTGAACGGAACCGACATAGCCTGAGGAATCCAATAGAAAGACAAACACGGCAAATCCCACGACGTACACGGCCGCCTCTATCAGTGCGGAAATGCCACCCATCTTTTGTAGATCATTGATCACTTATTGGTTCCTTCGGGTCCAGGCGTCGCTGGGAGGCCCGACACTAACATGCAGGCTTTCGAGCGTCGCCTTCGGGTCGGAAGCGGACCTTCACTGGGTCCCAGGTTCGAGTCCTGGCGGGCCCACCACTTTTTCTTGTCGGACAAGCGGATACGTCGCTGACTAGGGCGATGAGACCAGGGGATTGCGGTCCCTTGGTCGGTGTATAGAGTGGCCGCCCCTGGGATCTGTTCCAGGGCCCCTGTCCGTATGTCCGCCCAAAAAAGAACCCCGCACTAGGCGGGGCTCATAATCACTTCTTCTTGTTGTCTGGTCTTCTGCTTGGAGCGTAGGTAGGAGGTCTGCTTTCGGCCAAAACCGGCCGTCTAAAGCGGCATGATCAGTGCTTTATTAGATGGTTTCTTGCCCCGTTTTTTCATTGCTGAATCCCATAAATTGTCTGACAGACATCACCATTAACCAAAGAAATAGAACACCTAGATACAATCTTTGATAAATACCGGTTCCCTCTCGTGATGCTTCCGATTGCACCATCGCCACCAACAAGATGAGTGACAGAACAGCTGTCACCAACGAATAGATGCCGAAGCGACGCCAACTGGCAGTGCGAGACAACGACAGCCCACAGGTAAATACCCCTGCGGTAAATGCCGGAAAGGCGAGAATGGAGAACAGATCATGGAGTTCTTGATTGAAAGATCGCTCGGTTAACGGGCACCCTACGTCACAGGAGAATACGCCGGCGAAGAACATGCTGATTGCAAAAACAACTAGCAAAGATGTCCCGACTAAGTTGAGCAAGGTGCGCGGCAAGCGGGTACGGAAAGCCAAGACGAATATCAAAATAAGCCCAGCTGAAAGCATGAATCCGAAGTAGTTCATCACCCAGGCCAAATGGCCACCGGTTTCGCCGAGCTCGCTCATGAACTGATTCACGTGGCTATAGCTCGGGCGCAGGGAGGCGACGAGTACAACTGTGATGGCAAAGACAAGTGGCCCGACAAATCCGGTCAGGAGCAGCGGTCGAATGGACAAATGAGAGTGCATGATGACCTCCTAGCAACAAATTATTACGCAGAAATGCTGCATTAGGTGCCTTTGTCGATAAAAAGCCGGCCGGCCGGTATGGGTCATTAGCAGCCGTCCACAACTCTCCCAGGTTCGAGTCCTGGCGGGCCCACCACTTTTCCTTGTCGGACAACCGGATACGTCGCTGCCGCCTGTGGTTGATGATAACTGGCGGCATCCTCTGTGCGGTGGTGGGGAGCTGAGGTGTCACCAATTCCCGGACTGCTGTCCATCGGCGCTGCAACTAATTCGTAGATTCGGACTTCAGGCGCCGCACATACCGCAACGTCAAGACATTTATCAGCGACATCAATATCGCGATCTCATAACGATCGAACGCGACCGCCATACCGATCAAGCCGGTGTTCCAGATGCTGGCCGCGGTGGCGGTCCCGTGCACGTTCCCCTTGCTTTTCAGGATCGCACCGCCGCCGATGAAGCCGATCCCGGTAATAAGACCTTGCAGCACCCGCGACTCTGCTTCGGTCGAGGTGAGCACGGATACGCCTACCAGCGTGTAGCCACATGCCGCTACCGCGACCAGCGGAAAGGTTCGCAGCCCAACCCCCCGACTCTCATACTCACGATCCAGGGCGACCGGAAACGCCAGCAGATAGGCGATCGTCAGGTGCAGCAGGTTGAACCAGATCTGTGGCCAGGCAATGTCCAGTCCCAGCATATCGTTACCTCCGGAAAACTCCCCAGATATCGCGACCTTGAACTCAAGTATTCAAGACTGCGTGGCGTCTAGTTTAGGCATGATTCGCGGCGAGTTGAAACCGCGGGGGTGTGGCGGAGAGTCGCATGGATGCTCGACCACAGGGTTCCAGACCAGGGGAGTGCCTGGCCGATCGTCCGTGATCGGCCACACACCACCCTGATCCATCGTCGCTGGCAAGCTGGAGATCAGGTGCAGCCATTCGGCCGCATAGATCAGCCATAGATCCGCCGGGCTGGTTTTACATAATCCATTGGTCCAGCGTCTTCCCCATCGACGTACCGCCATTGCGGGAACGCGCGGACGACATCGCACCGCTGGCCGCACACTTCCTGAAAGTAATTGGCGAGGAACTCGGACGCCAAAAGCTGAAGCTCACGCGGGAGCAGCTCGGGTTGCTGGAGCACCACGACTGGCCGGGCAACATCCGAGAGCTGAAGAACGTGATCGAGCGGGCGGCGATCTCCTCGAAGGGGTCGCGGGTGCGGATCGACCTCGCGCTGCCCGAGACGGCGGACCTGCCGCTTGCGGCGACAGCAACGCCCAACGACGCCGATTTCGTTACGGAGGCGGAGTTCCGGCTGTTGGAGAAGGCCAATATCATCGCCGCGCTGCGTCACGCAAACTGGCGGGTCTGGGGCGAGGATGGGGCGGCGGATTTGCTGGGGTTGAATCCGTCGACGCTGAAGTATCGGATGAAGCAGTTGGGGATCGAGAAGCCTGCCTGACGAAAGATTGGAGGCTAAGCCTCGCCTTACTTGCGCAACGCCTTGCGTATGACCAGCTTCAGTCCGGACCACGTCTCATCCACGGCGCAAACCTTGACGTCCACCAGCCCCATCGGCAGCGCGAATTCCCGCACGACGTCCTCGGTGACGTCCGTCTCGACACCCGATGCCTTCTTCGGCCAGGAGACCAACAGTGCTCCTGCCTGGCGGATCTCCTGCAGACCGCGCTATCAGATTGCTCGCCTCGTCATAGGTTCCGCCGGTCAGATCCATGACCCGGAGACCATGATATCCTGCTGAAAATAGACCTGACACCATCTTCACACTGGTGCCGGATCTGCGCCGCAATAACACACATAGCGGTTCGATCATGCAGGCGGTGTGGTTTGTGACCGTGCTCTACTCGGGGCTCCTGGGCCTGTTAATTTATTATTATTCCGGGCGCAAGTTTGTTCGTTCCGTGGCGCACTGCTAGTCCGGTTGTGGTGCAGGTGAAGTGACAGGCGTATTTTTAGCCGCAGGCTTATTTGCACATGGCTGACAAAAACGATAGCAAACTCACCCCCAGCGAACATAAGGAAGCGAAACGCCGCAGCGCTCCCGGCGTCGCGGTAGTCTTCGAGGCGATCCGCCGGGAAGCCGAGGAGGAACTGGGCCGCCCCAACCAGGCCCTGTTCTGGTCAGGCCTCGCGGCAGGACTGTCCATGGGCTTTTCATTCCTGGCCCAGGCCCTGTTGCAATCCGGACTGCCCGATGCGTCATGGCAACCACTGATTTCAAAGCTGGGATACGCCGTGGGATTTCTTATTGTCATCCTCGGCCGTCAACAGCTTTTTACCGAAAACACATTAACCCCTGTGCTGCATGTGTTAGAGAAAAAAACCCGCAGTGATCTGGTCAATACCGCTCGCCTTTGGGGAATCGTGCTCTGCGCAAATCTCCTCGGCACACTGGCTTTTGCGCTGGCCCTGTCAAGCGCCTCGCTGGTCGATGCCGATTCCATATCGGCCCTGGGGTCGATTGCAGTCCATGCAATGGACGGCGGCTTCTGGAACACCTTGCTACGCGCTATTTTTGCCGGCTGGCTCATTGCACTGATGGTCTGGTTATTACCCGTTGCCGAATCAGGACGGGTGATCGTGATTATCATCATCACCTATCTGGTCGGCATCGCCGGTTTCCCGCATATCATTGCCGGCTCCACCGAAATGTTTTATGCCTTGTTCAGTAGTGCGACAACACCCGCTGTTGCCGTCGGACAGTTTTTTATACCGACTCTGATCGGTAACACTATCGGTGGCGTCGCCCTGGTTGCCGCGATTAACTATGCGCAGGTCTATGCACAAACCGATTAACTCATCGTGACTTATCAACGATAAAAAAGATCACCCGGGAAACCCGCGCGCACTCCCGGTCTCCTCTTTGTCCTGCTTATCCGCCAGCCGCTGGCGGCGGTTCCGTCGTTGTTCACCTGCAGGCGCCTGTGCTACCAGCTGTTGCGCAGGTCGCGCAGTTTGAGAAACACCTCTTTCGGCGTGGGCTTATCGGGCAGCTCGGGAAAGGCCTGCCGCAGGCCGGCGATGACGCCGGGGCTGTCCAGGCGCAGAAAGGTATTGATGCGCTTCTCCAGTGCCAGGTCGGTCACCAGCGCTTGCTCCGGATCCTGTTGTCTGGCGCGCTCCAGCAGGTTGGTGGCCTCGGCGTTGTCAGGCTCCCGGTCCAGGGTGAAGGCCAGGTTATTGGCCAGGTAGTCGTGTCCCGGATAGATCCGGGTGTCCTCGGGGAGTTGCGCCAGTTGCTGCGAGAACGTGGTGTACAGTTCGCTGGGATGGCCGCCGTGGTGGCAGTTGCCGGCCCCGGCGTTGAACAGGGTGTCGCCCGAGAACAGGGCCGGTGTGTCGGTGTGTGACAGCAGGCAGATATGGCACATCGTGTGGCCCGGCGTATCCAACGCCTCTAGTTCCACCGTTTTGCCTACCCTGATCACGTCGCCGGCCGCCAGACCACGGTCAATCCCGGCAATCGACTTGCCGGCGTCTGCGTGCGCCAGCAAGCTGGCACCGGTCGCGGCGATCACCGCGCGGTTGCCCCCCGTGTGGTCGGGGTGCTCATGGGTATTCAGGACCTGAGTGATCTGCCAGCCGCGTTCCCGGGCCCGCGCCAGGCACTTTTCGTGGTCCAGAGGGTCGATCGCCAGAGCCTCGCCCGTCTCGGGACAGGCGATCAGGTAGTTGAAGTTGCGGTAGGCGTTACCGGTCCAGATCTGCTCGACAATCACGAATGCGCTCCTGTTGGCTGTAGAAATAGAATTCTCAGAATGAGTGCGTTCAATCAGTGGAGCTGGGTAGTGGCATGATTGCGCCGGGGGCTTCTGCAGGTCAGGCTGGATTAACCTGTCACAAACCTGAGACTGGGTGCAAAATTTTTACCGACTCCGACAAGTTACCGTGACTGAATCCGCCGTGCGGTTTTCGGCGGTCGCTTTTTTTAGCCAATCACCGAGTGGCCCGGCAAGTACGCAAGGTACTTGCCGAGTCATTGCTAACGTCAACTGACGTCAAAGCGGTCGGCGTTCATCACTTTGTTCCAGGCGGCAACAAAATCCCTGACGAACTTCTCCTGGTTGTCATCCTGGGCATAGACCTCGGAATAGGCACGCAGTATCGAGTTCGACCCAAACATCAGGTCGATACGAGTCGCGGTCCACTTGACCGCGTCCGTGTTGCGATCGCGGATCTCATAAAGGTTATCGCCTGCCGGCCTCCACACGTAGGCCATGTCGGTCAGGTTGGCGAAGAAGTCGTTGGTCAGCGCACCCTCGCGGTCGGTGAACACGCCATGGCTGGTCCCGCCGTGATTGGTCCCAAGCACCCGCATGCCGCCGACGAGGACTGTCATTTGCGGCGCGGTCAGGCCCATCAGTTGTGTTCGGTCAAGCATCAGTTCCTCGGGTACGACGTCGTAGTCTGAACTGAACCAGTTGCGGTAGCCGTCCGCGATCGGCTCCAGGACCCTGAACGAGTCCGAATCGGTCATTTCGTCGGTCGCGTCGCCGCGGCCGGGTACGAACGGTACGATGACCTCCAGACCTGCGGCCTTGATTGCCTTCTCGATGCCGGCGTTGCCGGCCAGCACAATGACGTCCGCAACGCTGGCGCCAGCCTCCATGGCGATAGGCTCAAGCACGTCAAGTACCTTCTTCAGACGCTTCGGTTCGTTGCCTTTCCAGTCCTTTTGCGGGGACAGGCGGATACGGGCACCGTTGGCGCCGCCGCGCATGTCTGAGCCGCGGTAGGTGCGCGCACTGTCCCACGCCGTCGAAACCATGTCGGCGATCGAGAGGCCGCTGTCCGCGATTTTGGCTTTGACCGCGTCGACGTCGTAGTTGGTGGGGCCGGCCGGGACCGGATCCTGCCAGACCAGGTCCTCCTTTGGCACATCTGGCCCGGCGTAACGAACCTTTGGCCCCATATCGCGGTGAGTGAGCTTGAACCAGGCCCGCGCGAAGGTGTCCTGGAAGTAGTCCGGATCGCTTCGGAACTTTTCCATGTACTTGCGGTAGATCGGGTCCATCTTCATGGCCATGTCGGCATCGGTCATGATTGGGTTTTGGCGGATCGACGGGTCGCTGGCGTCGACCGGCCTGTCCTCCTCCTTGATGTCGACCGGCTCCCACTGCCAGTGTCCGGCGGGACTCTTACTTAACTCCCACTCGTGGTCGAGGAGCATGTCGAAGTAGCCCATGTCGAACTTTGTCGGCTCTTTCGTCCAGGCCCCTTCAAGGCCCGAAGTCACCGCGTTGCTGGCAAGGCCGCCCATGTCGGGGTTCATCCAGCCCATGCCCTGGTTCTCAAGGTCGGCCGCTTCGGGCGGGAGACCCAGCCTGGACTCGAGCCCGTTACCGTGGGCCTTGCCGACAGTGTGACCGCCCGCGGTCAGCGCTGCGGTCTCTTCGTCGTTCATCGCCATGCGCGCAAAGGTGACCCGCACGTCATGCGCCGATTTCAGCGGATCCGGTTTTCCGTCGCGACCTTCCGGGTTGACGTAAATCAGACCCATATGTACGGCGCCGAGCGGCTCTTCCAGGGACTCCGGATCCTCTTCGTTGGCATAGCGCAGAATGCTCTCGGCCAGCCATTCCTTCTCCGAGCCCCAGTAGACGTCCTTTTCCGGCGCCCAGATGTCCTCACGGCCGAATCCAAAGCCGAAGGTTTTCAGGCCCATGGACTCATAGGCCATGTTGCCTGCGAGAATTATCAGGTCGGCCCAGCTGATCTTGTTGCCGTATTTCTTTTTGATCGGCCAGAGCAGGCGACGGGCTTTGTCGAGGTTGCCATTGTCCGGCCAGGAGTTCAGCGGTGCGAAGCGCTGGTTACCGGTGCCGCCGCCACCGCGGCCGTCGAACAGTCGGTAGGAGCCCGCAGCGTGCCAGGCCATGCGGATCATCAGGCCGCCGTAGTGGCCCCAGTCGGCCGGCCACCACGCCTGGCTGTCCGTCATTAAGTCGAGCAGGTCTTGTTTGAGCGCCGGGACATCGAGCTTCTCCAGTTCCTCACGATAGTGGAAGTCCTGCCCCATGGGGTCGGTCTTGGTGTCGTGCTGGTGAAGGATCTCGAGGTTTAGTGCGTTAGGCCACCAGTCCGTCACTGAGCGTTCGGAGGTTGTCATAGAGCCATGCATCACCGGGCATTTAGACGTAGTCATTGCTCTCCTTCTCTCATGTTAACGATGTTTTTCAGGGACAGTTAAAAAGTATAGAGCACGAGCAGCAATTGCTCCATTTAGCAAGAGAGAACAAAAAAGGCTGACCTATGTCCCCCAAGGTGCTGACAAATTAGCTGTTTAAGCCGTGCAAAACTCTGGATCGATCCTTGTCACTCTGCGGTGGCACATTCCCAGGATGCAAAGACACTCTGTCTGACCATTCGGTGGTGCTTGGCCGACATCAAGCGCCGACCCGGGTTGAATAGATTGTGGACGGCCGAGTGGACACGCAGGAAGCGCTGGGCCTGACGGATTGATTTGAATCGACGCATGCCCCGCGCTCAGCCAATCAATCCTCGATGTCGCGGGCACTCAGATTGAACCGATGGTAGAGCCAAACGGCATGGTGAATGATCTTGGGAGGAAATCGGTGGCGTATTTGAAGCGATGCGGATCTACTGATCTGGCGATTGCCGCTTTACCACCGTCAACTTGTCCGTACCCTTCGAACAGATGCAAGCAGCTACTATCAGCGTTCTTGCGCCGGGGTCGTATTCGATGAGCTCTTCGATTCCCTGACAATCATCAGCGAATTGTCGCCGTCGTCATCATGAGTGTCTTTAGGTGAGATGGCCGCAAGGCGCGCAAAGAGCGCGCTGGCGACCAGTCCCAGTGCGGCGAAACCACTGACGATCTGGAAGACCTGTTGATGACCGGTTGCGCCCGGCGATGCGTCCAGCAGATAGCCCATTAACGGTCCCATGAAAACGTCCGGCGTGTAGCCAACCAGCGAAACGAGTCCGACGGCGCTGCCTGTATAAACCAGCGGAACCCGGCCTTCTTTCATGATTGCGAAATACAGGCCTCGCAGCGCGAAGATGCCTGTGCTGGTGGTAACGATCGTCATCAGGAACAGTGTTGTCATATTGGTGCCGATAACGCCTGAGGCAAGCAACAGGCTGCCGCCGGCAAGCAAAACGAAACTCAGCATGGTCAGTTTCACTGCGCCAAACCGGTCGGCAATGAAACCGGCGCTGACTGCCGCGAAGGGCCTGACCCAGAGTGACACCGTGCCAGTCACCGCTGCATCGACTTCATTGATCCCGAGGACCTCGTTGGCATAGAGAGAGAAATCGTCAGTCGCCTTGAAGCCGACGTACGCGCAAAGGATGATCAATGCCTGCAGCCAGACGGTCGGCATACGGTAGACGTGCATAATATCTGCCAGGCTGAACCGGCGGCCGGAATGCTGTTCCGCAGCCGAATGCGCTGGCAATCCAAGATAAACCAGCACCGCTGCCGCCGCCGTGATGGCGCAAAGCAATGCGACCAGAAAACTGAGCGCGCTCGCGCGCTGCTCGAGAGTTGCCGCATCGGGGTCTGCCGGTAACAGGGACCCCAGAATCGCGACGAGGACTGATGCGGCCAGGGCGGCCAGCAGTCCCCGGCCGCCATCCAGCAGGCCGAACGCTGCGCCCTGGGTATCCGTGCCGCCCCAATCGCGGGTGGCCTTGATCAATGGTGCCCAGAACAGAGCGATCGTGGTGACACCCCAGCCTGCGTAGAGTAAGACCAGTAATTCAACAGTGGGCCTCAGCAGCAATACCAGGCCACCGATGGCGGTCGTCAGGAGAGCCAGCGATAACATTTTGCGCGGACTGAAACGATCTGCGAGTGGCCCGCCCAGAAAATAGGCTGCCATCGCAACGATGCCGTAGACCGAGTACGCGACCCCAAGTTCAAGATTGGTCAGGCCGAAGACATCAAGCAGGGTGGGCCGGAAGATGCGCGGCAAAATAAATGGCAGCAGAAATGCCGACTCTCCCGCGATAATAAGCGTGAACAGTGTCAGCTTGCGGCGGGAGGAGGGCAACAGTTTCAGGAAACCAGCACAGGCGACATGGCAGGCTTGATTGCTTTGACTAGCTGCCTGATGTCCAGCAAGGGTTCACTGAGCTGCATTTGCGCATTGATCTGTGCCCAGCCCAGCGCGTCGACCATCTGTGCCATGAGCAGATCATGCGCGGATAATTCCGCGCTGGTCTCGCCGCTTATGAGTGTTGCTACGCGCTGCAAATAGGATTGATGAATGCGCGTCAAATGACCCGGTTCGCCGATCTCCTCCCGGAAATAACCCGTCATGCGCAGCCAGAACCGTGCAGCGGCCGGGTGTTCGCGCACGAACCGGAGAAGAGCGGTGACTGTCGCCTCCAGACGCCCCGGCTGGGACCGGTATTCGACAGCCATGGACCGGGCCGAGTCAAGCAAGTGCGCCTAACGGATCGCGTAGCCGCCGTCTACGCGGAGTGTCTCCCCGGTGACGAAGTCTGACGCGGATGACGCGAGAAACACCGCCGGACCGGCCATTTCTTCGGGGAGACCAAAGCGACCGGTGGGCGTTCGGGTGATGATCTCATCGTTCATCTCCTTCATTTCTTCGCTACGGATCGGCGCGGTCATGTCGGTCTCGATCCAGCCGGGCGCGATAGCATTTACCTGTATGCCGTGCGGGGCAAGCTCCACCGCCATCGATTTTGTGAGCTGGACGATGGCGCCTTTTGCGGCACTGTAAGAGGGCGCCAGGCCGGAGCCGAAGTAAGAATACATGCTGGCAATGTTGATGATCTTGCCGCGTTTGCGCTCGGCCATCGCTCGGGCCGCGATTTTCGACAACAAGAAGACAGCGTTGAGCTGGATCTCCATGACGCCATCCCAGGACTCCGGGGTCTCCTGGAGAATGCCGCCGCTGATCGAAGCGATGCCGGCATTGTTGACCAGAATGTCGACCGGACCCAATGCTGTCTCGATGTTGCGAAAGGTCGGTTCCAGTGCCCCGCGGTCAGTCAGATCGACCGCGATAGCGAGAGCGCGCACGCCGGCGGCCTCCAGTTCAGCGAGGACCCGGGAATTCTTGTCTTCATTGCGCCCAAGTATCGCCACAGCGGCGCCGGCCTGGGCGAGGCCCATGGCGATCCCGCGGCCGATACCGCCGTTGCCTCCGGTGACCACGGCCACCCGGCCGGTCAGATCGAAAGATGCAGAGTTGAGCATGTGCGTGGACCTCATAGCAGCAGAATCGTGACTCACCCATAGACCAGGCAGGTTCGAGCACCGCCCTTCATTACGGTACCGGCGTGATTCACTTGGCAGCCGCAAACCAGAGTTGCTGGTCGGAATGGCTTCGAAGTGACGGCCGCCTCCAGCGTGCGGTCCCCCGGCGTCGGGTCGCTTAACCGGTGCAGAAACTGACTGGTAAGCAGTATACGGGAGATGGGGCTTCGGCAAGCCTGCTGGCGAATTCCCCGTGGGCTTCCCTGCAGAGGCGGGCTCGGTTTGATTACACTAGCCGGAATTGGCCTATCCCGGTCAGAAATGTTTAGATTCGCGACGGTCCTGTCCCTATCCCTGAATCGGCAGAGTGGTGCTGTTCGATGTCGTTAGCGGGGCCGCGATCCCGGTAGCAAGTGGAAGATCTGATGCTATGTCGAGAGTAGTTCTCCCCAGTCTGATGGCCAGTCGGCGTCTCCGCCTGTTCGCCTTCACTTCCTTCTATGTCGCCCAGGGCCTGCCGATCGGCATGATCACGGTCGCAATGCCGGCCTGGCTCGCCGGCGCTGGCGCGAGCGCTGGTGAGGTCGCCGGGTTCGTTGCGATGTCGACATTGCCATGGGGATTCAAGCTCTTCGCTGGCCCGATGATGGACCGATTCCGCTTCCCCACGCTGGGTGGACGGAGGCCCTGGGTCATGCTCGCGCAGATGGGACTACTGGTCGCTCTCCTGGGACTCGCGATGATCGGCGGGACGACGGAGGATCTCGCGTTTCTTACCTGGAGTTGCTTCGTGATCAACAGCTTCGCCGCGGTCCAGGACGTGGCGGTGGACGGCATGGCAATCGATGTATTGCCGGAGGACGAGCGCGGGCGCGCCAACGCCCTGATGGCCTTCGGGCAGGTCGCCGGTTACGCAGGATCGGGCGC
>Ga0316191_10003514_pt1 | contig 11598 bp, 8 predicted proteins | sample Eddworburr2cm_MG_FD_204928 | JGI IMG/M metagenome (GOLD analysis project Ga0316191, IMG submission 204928) | Coastal sediment microbial communities from Maine, United States - Eddy worm burrow 2 cm | ecosystem: Environmental > Aquatic > Marine > Coastal > Sediment | place: USA: Maine | collected... | reverse complement strand
CGTCTGGGATAAAAAGGACGGTGTTGTTTTTGTGCGTTTTTAATTTTCAATGAACCTAATCTTCGAATCTGTGGCAATTTTCATATTTTAATCCGAAGCGTCAAATTTAATTCCCCGACATCCCGTTGATCAAGGCCAGGGCATTGGCACCTAAAACCGCGTGATTGTAACCCCCTTCCAGGATGGCAAAATATCCTCCACCTATCCTGCGGGCCGCTTCCCGAACCATATGCCCTATTTCAAAGTAATCTTCGGTTGCAAGCAAGCCGCCCCAATCTTCCTGATGGTAATCGAACCCCGCTGATATACCGATTATGTCCGCCTCACAGGCCGACATTTCATTTGAAACCTGATCTAAATACAAAATTCGATTGCCGGCCTCGACATTGTGAACCTCGAAGCCGTCACGACCGCCCAAAATATTGACGGTGCCGTCTCCGAAGTGAAGATCGACATCCAGCACATACGCGGTCTTGATCGCGCCTTGCTCTTTTAAAACCGCCACTGCTACCGCCATGTTGTTGAAATAGCAAAATCCCCAGCACGAATCGGCCGAGGCATGATGGCCAGGCGGTCGAATCAGTCCGAAGCAGGGCTCGCTCAATCCAATGGTCGCCGCCTGGATCGCACCACCGGCAGCCAAAGCAGCGATATCGTATAGCCCGGAGTTGCGCACCGACTCGATATGCCGGGCACCATGGGCCAGGGCAATCTGCTCTTCAGTGGCCGGCTCTGCGCTGATATACTCCGCCCGGGGCTCGATCTCCTCTACGATAGCCTCCATGCGACCGGCGGCTGCCGCCGGATCGGATGTGTATACCCGGTAGAAATCTTCGTGAAATATGACTTTCATGGCAGTCCTCGCTAAATGGCCAGATTAGAGAGACGTAGTTGACCATGTTGACTTACCGCTAAACTTTTAAACCACTTTAATGGGCGACCCCAGATTCCCCAGTTTTTTATCTACCGCCGGGCTCGCAATAAAGTGGAAGCGGCCGGCTATCGGTTTTCGCAGATCCAAATTTTTGAGTTGCCGGTCGGTGTCCGCATTTTTACTGCTGTTCGAAAATAGTTCAGCAGAAGCGCTTGTTCATGTTTCAGGATCTGGAAGGCCCGCGCACTGCCCATCGAAAACATCCGCACATAAAACAGGAACCTGATCAACGGCCGCGACGGCACTTCGTGCTCCATCATCAGAAAGGGCCTGGCCGGCTTCAGCGTCCGGCCGATTTCCTTCAGGCAGGCCTCCTGGCTTGGACCCTTCAGCTCGTAGAATGCATGGGTGCAGGTCACCGCATCGAAGGCCGCTTCGCGAAACGGGAGACGGCCGGCATCGCACCGGACCAGATAGATGTTCGGCGATGCCCCCGTCTTTTTTCCGGCAGCGCTTAGCATCCCCCCCGAAAAATCGATGCCGACCACCATACCGCCGGTTCCGGTTTTGTTCTTAAGGTTTAACAGCAGCGAGCCGGTGCCGGTGCAGATATCCAGCACCCGGCCACCGTCAGCAAGGCCGGTCTGATCTGCCAGGTACGCTCTGAGGCTGCCACCGGGATCGGAGGAATGCATCGCAACGAAGCGATCGTAGAATTTCGAAAACCAGTCGTAGTATTTTCGACGCCAGCTTGGCATGCTTAACCTTTCGGAAGGAAGGCGGCCACCGGTAATAAAAAAAGGTTATCTGAACGCCCCGTACCATACCCCGGTAAGATGAGCCATGGTACATTAAACGTGGTCCATAATCAAGATTTCCGATAGGCAACAATTCTTTTAAATGGAACTGGGGCGGACCACAGTAAAGGGCTGACCTGGAAGATATCAGACAATTTTAGCTATGAGCTCGCGGTTTGCGCGGCAAGGTAATGCGGAACTTGGCGCCCTCGTCCGGGCTGGAATCAACGGTGATGGTGCCGCCGTGCTTGAGGATGGCCTTGCGGGTTACGAAGAGCCCTATACCTGTACCCCTATTGCCTTTAGAGGAGCTGAAAAGCCGGAAAATCTCGCTTGCCTGTTCTTTTTCGATCCCGGGCCCATTATCCGATATTTCAAAATATACCTTGGCCTCATCGACACTTGCAGAAAAATGTATCCAATGGGCTATGTCCCGGTTGTCTTCGATGCAGGCCTCCATGGCGTTTTCGAGTATGTTTATTAGTCCGGCGCGGATTATTTCAGGATCAACTACAAAATACCCGGAGTCATAGGAAAAGTCAGTTTTAAATCGAATATTGGCGGCTTTAATACGCCTTTCAATCAGAATTGCAACTTCTTTGGCAAATTGCCAGACCTCAACTTTCTCAATTGCCAGATCCCGGTCTTTTGAGTAGTAAAGGATATCCAAAACCAGCTTCCGGATGCGGTCCGCCATGAGTTTGGTAACGTCCAGGCCTTCTTCGATCTGGGCGGGCCGGTTGCGGTAAAAGCCTGTTTCTATCAGGTAAAGGCTTGCATCCAGCCCTGATAAGCATCCTCTTAAACTATGTGATATGGTTCCAACCATTAATCCCAGAGTAGACAGGTTGTCTTTCATTTGATGAAGTGTGGTAATATCCATAAAATAAGCCAGAACAGCACGCCTGCCCTGATAAACAACCGAAGTTACCGTTTCCATCACCCAGTGGGTCGAACCGTTTTTGTCGAGAACGCAGAACTCATAGGGCGTGAGGTTTACACCTTTGAGCATGGCCACAGCGCTCTTGCGCACGTGTTCACGATAATCTTCATGGACAATCGACATCGAGTTTTTATCTATCAGTTCATCTTCATTGTAGCCGGTGATGTTGATAAATTGAGGATTGACATATTTGAACTTGCCTTGCTGAACAATATAACTGCCAATCAGGGCGTTTTGCTTGCTCTCGATAAATTGAAGTTCGGAAATTTGGCGTTGGGTGTTGTCACGAATGAATCCCTGGACTGCGAGGGGCTTGCCATCTTGATCCCGTAAAACGATCCAGCGATCGTGCATCCAGCGAATGGAGCCATCCGGGTATAAAACGCGGTATTCAGCCTCACCCTCCGTACGCCCGGCATCAAATGATTCGTTTAAAGCGTTGAGTGCCTGTTCGCGATCTTCGGGATGGATGGATTTGACCATTTTATGCGAGGGTGTCGCACTTTCAGATTCATTTTCCAGCCGAAAAAAGAATCGAAATTTTTGATTGTGGAAAAGAAACCGTTGTGAGCCGATATCAAAATGATAAATGGCATCCTGCGAACAGTCGGCAAGGCGCTTGAAATCATCAAATAATTCGGGCTTAAAACCGCGGTTCTCCGATTTTGATGCTGTGGGTGTTTCAGTCATTGCCCCTAAGAATTCGGTCCGGGAAAGTAAATTTCATTTTTTCATTTTTACCGTGGGCTAATTATCAAAACAATGTCTGAATGTCAAAGGCTGTGCCCAAACGGCCTTTGCCCTGGTGTTGCCCCGGTTTTGTTTCCCGGCTTGCTGATATCTATTTTTTATTCATTGACAGAAACTGTTTTGTTGGGATAGGGGGTTCATGTTGGCTTTGCCAACATGGCTGCTGTCCAACAGCCTGATAAATATCCGCACTGATTGACATGTGCGGTAAGAAGAAGATGCGAGGAGGACCCCCTATGCTGTTCAATCCGAAAAAGGCGCAGTTCGAACACCTGGATGAGCGATCCAGGGAAATCATGAAAAAGACCATCGATTTTTTTGAAACCAAGGGCAAGAAACGGCTCAAGGAAGACCACCACGAACGGGTCTGGTACGAGGATTTTCTTCAGTTCCTCAAAAAAGAAGGTATCTTCTCCACCCTGCTGACCCCGACCCAATACGGTCGTAAGGGGTGCCGGTGGGACACCTTCCGGAATATGGACTTCAACGAAATCCTCAGCTTTTACAGCCTGGCCTACTGGTACGCCTGGCAGGTAACCATTCTGGGGCTGGGACCCATCTGGATGGGAAAAAATGAAGCGGTCAAGCAAAAGACAGCCCGGTTGCTGGAAGAGGGCGGAATTTTTGCCTTTGGCCTGTCGGAAAAAGAGCACGGTGCGGACCTGTATGCCAGTGACATGGCTATGACCCCCCTGGGTGACGGCCAGTATCGGGCAGACGGTGGTAAATACTACATCGGCAACGGCAACGAAGCGGCTCTGGTCTCCACCTTTGCCAAGAATTCGGAAACCGACGAGTTCGTCTTCTTCGTGGTAGATTCCAAGCACGAAAACTACGATTGCGTCCAGAACGTGGTCAATTCCCAAATGTACGTTTCCGAGTATGCCCTGCACGGATACCCCCTGACCGACGACGACATCCTCACAACGGGCAGCGAGGCGTGGGACTCCTCCCTGAATACTATCAATGTGGGCAAGTATAACCTGGGCTGGGCCTCCATCGGCATCTGCACCCACGCCTTTTATGAAGCCATCAACCACGCGGCCGGCCGTTTTCTTTTCAAGCATTATGTGATCGATTTTCCCCATATCCGTCAACTGTTCGTGGATGCCTATGCCCGGCTGTGCGCCATGCGCATGTTTGCCTCGCGGGCGGCGGACTATATGCGCAGCGCTTCGGCCGACGACCGGCGCTATCTGCTATACAACCCCATGGTAAAGATGAAAGTGACCACCCAGGGCGAGGAGGTGATCAACCTGCTGTGGGACGTGATCGCGGCCAAAGGCTTTGAAAAGGACACCTATTTCGAGATGGCGGCCCATCACATCCGCGCCCTGCCAAAACTGGAGGGCACCGTCCACGTGAACATGGCCCTTATCGTCAAGTTCATGGCCAACTACTTCTTCAATCCCGGCGAGTTCCCGGAGATCGGGAAAGTGGATGCACCGGTCCATGACGATTTCCTATTTAACCAAGGGCCGACCAAGGGGCTGGGCAAAATCCAGTTTCACGACTACCATATTGCCTATAACAGTTTAGATCTTCCCAATATCCGGATATTCAAGGAACAGATCACCCTGCTGGTGGAACTGCTGATGACCGCCGCACCGAATAAGGACCAGGTCAAGGATATCGATTTTCTGCTCAATCTGGGGGAACTGTTCACCCTGGTGGCCTACGGCCAGTTGCTCATCGAAAATGCCAAGATCGATGCGGTGGAGGACGACCTGATGGACCAGATCTTCGATTTCATGGTTCGGGATTTTTCCAAGTTCGCCCTTCAGCTCTATTGCAAAACCAGCAGCACGCCCGGGCAGATGGAAATCTGCATGAAGATAATCAAGAAACCGGTCGTGAACCCGGAGCGCTTCAACCGGATCTGGGAAAAGCATGTTCACAGCCTTAAAGAAACTTACATAATGAACGACTAGCTTTTCCGATGAACCGAAAACCACTATGGAATAGGGGTCGAGCCACGGAGACTGTCTGGAAAATAATTACCTCCTAAATTTTGCTTCGGGCAACAGCCCGTTAAGGTGTGGCCCGAATAACTTCCTTAAATTAATTCTTGATTATGGCTCATCATACAATTAAATCCGGTTATTCCCAATTGATTGATCGTTTGAACCGCTTTCCTCAAGGCGCCCCTCCATCCAAATTGCTCAACCAAATATTGAAAATGCTTTTTAGTGAGAAAGCAGCTGGATTGGTTTCACTCTTGCCCATCAAACCGTTTACCGTAGAGAAAGCCAGCCGTATCTGGAAAATGGATATGACCAGCGCTCAAAATGCGCTGAACGAGTTTGCCGGACGGGCCATTCTTGTTGATATTCAGCAGAATGGAAAATCTGTTTACGTGTTGCCGCCCCCCATGGCTGGGTTTTTTGAGTTTTCGTTGATGCGCGTGCGCAATGATATTGATCAGAAGTTATTAAGTGAGCTTTTTTACCAGTACCTGAATGTGGAAGAAGATTTTATTCGGGAGCTTTTTACCAGAGGGGAAACCCAACTTGGGCGTGTCTTTATCCACGAACCGGTTTTGTCCAATGAAAATGCGCTGCATGTTTTAGATTACGAAAGAGCGACAGAGGTCATCAAAACTGCTTCTCATATGGCGATCGGCACCTGTTACTGCCGTCATAAAATGTACCATATGGACACCGCATGTGATGCGCCCCTGGAAATATGCATGACGTTTAACACGACGGCCGCATCGTTAATTAAACATGGTCACGCCCGCAGGGTTGATGAAGGGGAAGGCCTGGAGCTTTTGCACCAGGCTTATGAGAACAATCTTGTTCAGTTCGGCGAAAATGTAAGGGAGAAAGTGAATTTTATTTGCAATTGTTGCGGATGCTGCTGTGAAGCCATGATCGCTGCCAGGCGCTTTGCTATTATGAATCCTGTTCATACAACCAATTTTATTCCTGAAATCGAAGGTGAAAGTTGCAATGGTTGCGGCAAATGCGTGATAATCTGCCCTGTTGAGGCCATGTCCCTGATTTCCGCTAATGATCCCCATCGACCGAAAATGAAACTGGCCCGACTGGCGGAAGATCTGTGTTTAGGATGTGGCCTTTGTGTCCGGTCGTGTCCGAAAGAGTGTATTGAATTGAAAGCCCGGCCGCAGAGAGTGCTAACGCCCCTTAATGGAACGCACCGGGCAGTGGTTATGGCCATCGAACGTGGGAAACTGCAGCACCTGATTTTTGATAACCGTGTTTTATTGAGTCATCGTGCCCTGGCTGCTGTACTCGGTGTTATTCTAAAACTTCCGCCATTAAAACAAGCCTTAGCTAGTCAACAGGTTAAATCCCGTTATCTTGAAGCGCTGATTAACCATTTGGAAGATTAGTCGTGTATAGGGGGCCAAAGCTTGAATTGTGAATTAAAGTTCAAATCTTTTTAATATTATCCACTAATCAAGCTTTGATAATCTTATAATCATAACGGAGGTCCACATGTTTGAGGCCGTTGAAAGTTCATATCTTGTAAACTACGATGGCGCATTTCGCGTCGACCGCGCAGCTTGCGCACCGCCTGGGGGGGCTCCGGGCAAGCAGTCATGTAAGCAACGACTTGCCGAGCGTATCGATGAAATTGCCGAGTTACAGCGGATCCTTTATGCGCATGATAAGCACGCCATGCTCCTGATTTTCCAGGCCATGGACGCAGCGGGAAAGGACAGCACCATCCGAGCGGTTATGAGCGGGATTAACCCGGCCGGGTGTCAGGTATTTTCGTTCAAACAGCCTACCCCGGAGGAGTTGGATCACGACTTTCTGTGGCGAACCACCAAATGCCTTCCTGAACGAGGCCGTATTGGTATCTTTAACCGCAGCTATTACGAGGAAGTGCTTGCCGTTCGCGTGCACCCTGAATATCTAAAGGGGCAAAAACTCCCCGATACCATCGACCTTAAAAATATCTGGCAGCAGCGCTGTGAATCAATCCGTGATCAGGAAAAGCATCTGGCCCGCAACGGGACAGTTATATTAAAGTTTTGGCTTAACGTCTCCAGGGAGGAGCAAAAGCAGCGTTTTCTTTCGCGTATCGACAAGCCTAGAAAAAACTGGAAATTCTCCTCCGGCGATGTCCATGAACGCGGGTTCTGGAAGGATTATATGAAAGCTTACGAATATGCCGTCAATGCCACCTCAAAACCATGGGCGCCATGGTATGCCGTCCCCGCTGATGACAAGCCCTTTATGCGCCTGAGTGTGGCGGAAATCATCGTAAAAAGCCTTAAAAAGCTTGAGTTGAAGTATCCAACCGTTGGGGACAGACAACGCGCTGAATTTTCGGAAATGCGCAAAATGCTTGAAAATGAGGGGGCTTAGTCAAGCACCATTGTCGAAAGCAGATTTTCTGCCGCTGCCATTGGGATTTAGTGTGAAACAAGGAGACGGTGTTGCTTTAGTGCGTTTCTAGTTTTTAATAAGCCGGCGTTTTATAATTATATACAAATGGAGATCCACTAGTATTTTCGTTTGATTCGGTAAATAAAAAACTAGTTTAAAATCTGGTATAATCTGGTTACAGGCAAACTCGAAATAGGAAATATTGACCATGTCCGGTAAAACAGAAAAAATTTCAAGAAGAAATTTTATTAAAACCGCTGGTGCGGCAGGTGCAGGTGCAGCTCTTATACCATTTGGCTCTGCGATAGAGTCCCATGCCAGTTCTTCAACCAAGACGCCCGATCATATGACTGTGCCGGCGCGACCGTTTGGGAAAACAGGGGTGGATGTCTCCATGCTTGCACTGGGCGCGGAGTTAAAAAGTTCTGACCTGTTGATATTCCGGCAAGCCGTGAAAATGGGCGTAACCTACTGGGATACAGCCGATTCATATGGGTGGGGGAAAAATGAAAAGGCCATCGGCAAATACTTTGCCAAGTTCCCAGAGGATCGCGCAAAAGTATTCCTGGTAACTAAAGGCGCCCATTCTGACCCCAAAAAACTAACGGAGAAATTAGACCAATCACTTCAACGGATGAATACATCATACGTCGATATGTATTTCATTCACTATGTTAGTGATGTAAAAAAGGAGCTGACACCGGCAGTCAAAGCCTGGGCAGAAAAAGCCAAGTCTGAAAAAAAGATCCGCTTTTTCGGGTTTAGCGCCCATAAAAATATGGCAAACAGTTTACTTTCTGCGGCCAAACTTAGATGGATCGATGGGGTAATGTTTAGCTATAATTACAGGCTAATGGTAATAAGCGAAATGAAAAGAGCAGTTGATGCCTGTGTAAAGGCCGGCATAGGGTTGACAGCTATGAAAACACAGGCTGCTTTTTCTGCTAACTTTTATGCTTCGATTGGCTCTGAAACAGATGATGCCTTGAAAATGACCGAAAATTTTCTGAAAAAAGGCTACACCGCTGAACAGGCCAAGCTTAAGGCAGTATGGGAAAATCCCAATATTGCCAGCATCTGCTCGGCTATGCCGAATATGACCATCCTGCAGGCAAATGCTGCCGCGGCCATGAATAAGGAAAGCCTGTCCGGGAGTGACAAACAGCGCCTGGAACAATATGCCCAATGCACAGCTCCCGGGTACTGTGCCGGATGTGCCGATATTTGCGAATCAGCAGTCAAGCTTGATATTCCGATCTGCGATATTTTGCGTTATTCCATGTACCATCACAGCTATGCAGATCGAGAAAGGGCCTTCACGTCATTCAAGGCGCTGCCGGCAGATATTAAGGCCAATATTTTTAAGGCCGACTATACTGATGCTGAAAAATTTTGCCCCCAAAAAATTCAAATCGGCAAAGTATTGAAAAAGGCATATGAGGATCTATCTTAAGCCGCGGCGTTGTGCGTGCCTGGGGAGAAGAACAAATCGGGGAAACTCTGGGACGTTGTTGACTGAGTTGCCTAACTAAGCCTCAACCGGTGTGATGAAGCGACGCCATATAGGACCATAGGAAATGTCATAATTCGCCAAGGAGACAGCTATGATTACCGTAATTGTTGAATTCAAACTCCCACAACCGATCTCCAATTTGCAGGCCCGGGAGATATTTTTGAGCACAGCACCCAAATACCAAGGCGTACCCGGATTAATTCGAAAGTACTATTTTCTTGTCCCGGACGGCACTAAAGCCGGTGGCGTCTATTTATGGCAATCGCGCGAAGATGCAGATCGTTTGTACACCAAGGAGTGGAAATCGTTTGTGAATGGGAAATATGGCTCCGACCCCTTGTTGACTTACCTTGAAACCCCAGTTGTTGTGGACAACGTGTTAAATGAAATCATTTCAGCAAGAGTTTAGCTCAGTTAGAAAAATTTTAGGGCCAAAGTTTGATTGGTGATTAATTATTTTTCATTTAGTCACCCATCAAGATGCGACCCCAATTTCTTTCAGATCCGGATAGTCACTCTAATAAATACGCAAAAAAAAGGGTAAAAAGTAAGATTCTTATGATAGCTGTACTGAAGAAAAATTAGGGGGTGATATGGCTGACAATAAAAATAAAGCTTTAAATTCTTTAAGCTACGGTTGGTGTGGAAAAATTTTAAAGGTTGATCTTTCTTCAGAAGTGATCGCCGAGATTGACACCCATCCGTATGCAGATCGGTTTTTGGGTGGACGAGGAATCGCCACACGCCTTTATTGGGAATATGTCCCTGCCACTGCCAGGGCTTTTGATCCGGAAAATCATTTGATTTTTATGACAGGGCCATTGACAGCAACAGGCGTACAAGGTGCATCACGGTTTGAAGTCGTGGGGAAATCACCGATGTTGATGCCGGAAGGCTTTTGTTATGGCAACATGGGGGGATATTGGGGATCCGCATTAAAAAGAGCTGGTTTCGATGGACTGATGGTCTCTGGAAAAGCGAATCGACCTGTTTATTTATTCATTTCAGATGGAAAAGCAAGGCTCGAAGACGCAGGCAGCATTCATCTTGAGGGAGTTAACCGGGTCCGGGAGTATTTAATACAAAAACATGGCAAAAAAACGCATTATATTTCCACTGGTCCGGCCGGAATGAATCTATGCCGCAGTGCTAACCTGATGACGGACAATGAGGGTAGTGCAACCGGTGGTTTTGGCGCAGTTTTGGGGGCTAAAAATCTAAAAGCCATTGCCGTGATAGGGACTCAATCTCCTCTGGTAAGCGATCCTGCGGCATTAGCTGAACTCAATCGCTTGACAATAAAGTTAAATAAGCGGGACACGTCGTTCAATCCATACCCGCCGGATCAGATTTCCCGTACAGGCAAGGCGTCCTGTTTTCAGTGTGGTTTGGACTGTATCATGCGATCCACTTTCCGAACCCAGTCGAACAAGGAAGTTGTTAGAAAGTGCCAAGCCATGTTTGTGTACTTTCCCTGGGTGATGGGACGTCCGGGGGAACCTGCTGAAACTGCCCTGGATGCAACCGGGATTTGTAACGATCTATCCTTATGTACCATGGAGATGGCCAATATTGTTCAATGGATCAGTGAGGGTTACAAGGCAGGTTTTTTGAACGACTCCCAAACCGGTCTTGAAATAGAGAAGCTGGGTAAGTGGGAGTTCTTTGAAAAGCTTTGTAATATGATCGCTTATCGAAAAGGTTTGGGTGATGTCCTTGCAGAAGGGCTTTTGAGAGCCGGCGAATCCTTAGGCTTGGACGCCAAACTACTTTTTGCAAATGAAGTTGCAGGTGTGGGTGACGGTGCCACCTATTCGGCAAGAGAATATCCAATGAATGGTTTGCTTTATGCCTTTGAGCCCCGGCAGCCCATTGCCATGCTTCATGAGGTCAGCAGGATCGTCGGCATGTGGGTTATGAATTTACAATATCCCGGATCAACTCCGGTATCTGCGGATGTATATCGAGCTGCTGCTGCCAAATTCTGGCGCCATGATAAGGCCTGGGACTTGAATACCCATGAGGGCAAAGCCATGGCGGCCACATGCATTATTGATCGCACTTATGTTAAGGACAGCCTTGGGCTTTGTGATTCCTGTTGGCCATTGATGTATTCACACCATACAGACGATAAGGTGGGCGATTCAACCCTGGAAGCCCGCACATTCAATGCAGTCACCGGAAAAGAACTGGATGAAGATGCTTTGTTGAAATTCGGTGAAATCATTTTTAATCAACAGCGCGCCATCCTTATACGGGAAGGTTGGAATCCAAAGGAAGATGATACGATTGCAGACTTCAATTTCACCGATCCGGTCCAATCTGTTTTTATGAACGCTGATGTGCTTGTCCCTGGTGAG
>Ga0316191_10003513_pt1 | contig 11599 bp, 12 predicted proteins | sample Eddworburr2cm_MG_FD_204928 | JGI IMG/M metagenome (GOLD analysis project Ga0316191, IMG submission 204928) | Coastal sediment microbial communities from Maine, United States - Eddy worm burrow 2 cm | ecosystem: Environmental > Aquatic > Marine > Coastal > Sediment | place: USA: Maine... | reverse complement strand
TTGCCAAGCAGTCTTCGCTGTTTGGTGGTTCACGCGGCGGTCGTACTGTTGACATGGATATCCAGGGGCGTGATCTGGATCGATTGCTGCAGGCGGCCAGTGCTGGCTTTGCTGCCTTGCAGAGGCAATGGCCGGAAGCAAACGTGACGCCCTCGCCGGGGCTGGAACTGGCTGAGCCCGAGTTACGGCTGGTGCCAAATGAGCGTCGCATTGCCGAGGCCGGCTGGAACAGGGAAATAGTTGCACAGGTATCACGTGCGATTGGCGATGGCCTGTATGTGGGCGATTACTTTGACGGTGAAGAGCGGCTTGACATCATTGTGCGTGCCGATGCCTGGGAGTCGCCCGAGGACATGGCGGCTATTCCGCTGGCTACACCACGGGCCGGCATCTTGCCGTATGGTGAGCTGGTTGATGTTATGCGCACTGCCGGTCCGGACAAGTTGCGCCGGCTAGACCGGCGGCGCACGGTGTCTTTGCGTGTCACGCCACCCGAGGGTGTCTCGCTGGAAGAGACGATTGCCTATCTGAAAGAGAATATTGAGCCGGTGGTCAGGGAGTATCTGCCGCAAGGCAGCGGGGTTCGTTACGGTGGTGCGGCAGACAAGCTTGATGAGGCGCTGATTAACCTGAGCAGCAGTTTTGTACTGGCGCTGATTATTTTGTATCTGCTGATGAGCGCCCTGTTTCATTCCTTTCGTGACAGTTTGCTGGTACTGCTGGTGTTGCCTCTGGCGACGGTGGGAGGTGTCGTTGCACTGCGTATATTGAATATTACCGGCTTTCAGCCGCTCGACCTGTTGACCATGATCGGCTTTATTATTTTACTCGGGCTGGTGGTCAATAATGCCATCCTGCTGGTCTACCAGACGCGTGCGGCGGAACGACTCGGCAGTACGCGTCGCCTGGCCGTTGAGCAGGCAGTGCGTTTGCGTCTGCGTCCGATCCTGATGACAACGCTGACCAGTGTGTTTGGCATGTTGCCCTTGTTGCTGATGCCGGGTGCCGGTACCGAGTTGTATCGGGGGCTTGCGGGCGTGATCGTTGGCGGTATGCTGGTGAGCACGGTGTTTACCCTGCTGCTGTTGCCGGCAATGTTGCGGGTCGGTGAATCAGCGCCGGCGGCGTGACAGTTTGTAGCTGAGCATATCCTCGCAAAGCGACTTGCAGGGAATGGCATCGACGCAGGTAAACCGGGTGATGGCCGTCTCAACCAGTGCAGCAATGTCGGTGACAGCTCCCGTCGTTGTATCGCTGTCAGTGGTGATTCGCTGTAGTCCCAGCAGGCCGCCAAACTGAATCTTCACCAGCGTGCTGTGCGGCATCTCGGTGAGATCGTCCTGTACGCCGAATTCAGGTAGTGCGACTTCTTTAAGGCGCTGCAGCAAGCGGCTGCACTCAATGTGCATGTCAGCAGCATCACAGGCAAATTCCGCGCCGCCGCGCCGGACAATCATTGTTGCATTTTGGCAGCCAAAGTCTGCTTTTGCCTGGGTGGCGCCAAACGGGCATATCAGGTCTTGCATGATGAGATATCATCGTTGAATACGTTAAACATTCTGCAGTATATTACGAAGCTCGGGAAAACCAAATTGTACTTTTCAGGCGGATCGGTAATGATATTGGTCTGCGCAAACTGAATATCTGGACTATAGTGTGAATAAACCTGCAATTCAGACAGCCATTCCGGTACGTCGCTACAGCTATGGTGAGTTCACCCTGACTGTACTGGGCGAAATAGAAAGCAGCGATGATGCCCGCTATGCCTACGTCATGGCGGTTATCCAGGGACAGGATCCCGAACCAGGCCTGTATCTTACCGCTGAACAGGCAGCTGATTCAGGTTATGACATGCGCATTATCATGCAGGATGGAGAGCAGGTGATCGGGCACTCGGAACAATGGTCGGATCTCGATGCGTTTGTCGAGCAGGCCATCAGGGTTGTTTCGCAGGTGCTGAACCTGTCGGATGAGGCGCCTTATCAACTGATGTAACGGGAGAGAGTCATGCATGACAGGGGCAAGGGTCTGAGCGTGAAATTTCCGATACTGGTGTTGGTTGTCGCCATTGTGCCGGCTACTGCATCTGCTTTTTGTTTTTCTTTCGGCAGTAAAACGAATCACAATTCGCGTTACAGTTCCTACCCGCCCGTTTATCCGGGTGTGTTGGCTCCGGTCTATTCAGGTTATGGCTACAGCCCGGTAATGCCAGCGTATAATTATGGCGGCAACTATTATCCGCAATCATTGCCTTATGTGGCAGTGCCACCTGAATTCATAAGGAAATAATTCCAGCTTTGTCGTTACCTGATCAGGTTGATCCTGCCGGGTATGGATTGTTCGATCAGCATGCGGGAAATGTCTTCGGCCTCAACCGGTTTGCTGAACAGAAAACCCTGTACGATGTCACAGCCCTGTTGTTTGAAGAAGTTAAGTTGCCTGATATTTTCCACGCCCTCAACGATAAGTGACAGTTTCAGGCTTTTTGCCATGGCGATAATGGCCTGTGCAATCAGGACGTCTTCGTTACTGTCAGGTATTTCACGGACAAAGGAACGGTCAATCTTGACGACATCGATGGGCAGTTGCCGCAGGTAGCTGAGCGAGGAGTATCCGGTGCCGAAATCATCCATGGCAATGGAGATACCAAGATTCTTGAGTTTTTCCAGGACAGCGATCGCGGATTCGAGGTTTTCCATGGCTGCGTGCTCGGTTATCTCAAGCTCGGTCATGCAGGCATCCAGCTCCGCGAATTGCAGTGCCTTCTCGACGATACCTTCAAACCCTGGCCTGGAAAGCTGGGCAGATGACAGGTTGACGGCGACAGTCAGGTCCGCATGGCCAGCAAGGTGCCATTTCTTCAGCTGCATGAATGCGGTTTTCAGGACCCATTCACCAATCGGCATGATCAGGCCGCTGTCTTCAGCAACCGGGATAAACTCCATCGGGCTGATCATGCCTATGCCTGGATGTTCCCAGCGCAGCAAAGCCTCTACGCCAACGATACTGTTGTTGGTGATGTCGATTTTTGGCTGATACAGGAGCTTCAACTGGTTCCTGTCGATGGCCTGTCTCAGGTTGGTTTCCAGTGCCAGCTGTTTCCTTGATCCGGCATTCATTTCAGCTGTGAAATACACGGCCTTGTTACGCCCCAGTTCCTTGGCGCGATACATGCTGATGTCAGCATGTTTGATCAGTGTTTCCGAGTCGGTGCCGTCACAGGGGTAAATGCTGATACCGATGCTGGTCGTTATGTGTAACTCGTGACCGTTGCATGAAATCGGATCAACCAGGCAGTCAATCACCTTTTTGGCAATACGGCCGGCATCGGATGCACCGCTGATATTTGGTAACAGCACCATGAACTCGTCGCCGCCGAGTCGTGCAACGGTGTCTTCTTCGCGAACACAGCTGCCGAGGCGTCGGGCGATGATGCGTAACAACTGGTCGCCTACAGCATGCCCAAGTGAGTCATTGATAATCTTGAAGCGGTCAAGGTCGAGGAACAGCACGGCAATCATGCCCTGTTTGCGGCGCGCGTGTGCCAGCTCCCTGGTGATGCGATCGTGCAGCAGTATGCGGTTGGGCAGGCCGGTCAAGGCATCATGGTGAGCGTGGTATTCCATACGCCTGGCAACATTCTCGGCGTGTTCCTTGGATGCGGCCAGCTCTGAGTTGGCAACCTCCAGCTCGCGGGTGCGCTGCATGACGCGTTCTTCAAGCTGGCTGCGATTCTCCCGGAGTTCATTATCGCGCGACTGGATCTCGTCCAGCATGGTGTTGAAGTCGGTGATCAGGTTGCCAAGCTCGTCCCTGCCTTCACCGATGACACGCAGCGAATAATTCTTTTCATTTTTTATCTGGCGGGCAATGGCCGACAGTTTCAGCAGAGGGTCGGTAATGATGCGCTGCAGACGGGTGCTGAGAGTAAAGGTGACCAGCAGTGACGCCAGCAGCACAACAACCACGATACCGAGAAACCACACAAGGCGGTCGTGAACCGCCTTCATATCCGAACGCAGGTAAACGACGCCGATTTGCTCTCCTGCATAGTCTATGTTGATGAACAGTTCGACGTAGTCTTCCCAGAACAGGGTGTTCTCCGGTTGTATGCCGGTTTCAGGGAGCGTTATGGCAATAGCTGATTTTTGGTAGCTTGCGAATACCGAATTATTCATCTCGTAAATGGCAGCAGCCTGGATGTGTTTTTGTGCTTTCAGGAATCCAAGTGTTTCCTGTGCGGCTACAGGATCTCCAAACAGTAATGCAGCGCTGCTGTTGGCGGCGATTATTTCTGCCATGGTAGTCAGGTTGTTGGTCACGGTCTGCTGGGTATTGATGCGGTCACTGGTGATAAATGCCAGGCTGGCGAGCAATAGTGACACTGAACTGATGACGACAATCAGTGCCGTCAGTTTCCAGCGAATCGATATATGTCTGAGGCTGTCCATGTGCATCGCTACCTGCCCCCGGTAACGTCGATGGCCAGCGACAGCAGTTTTGAGCTGACGGTTAGTCCGGCCTCTCTTGCAGCGTCCGGATTGATGCGAAAGCGGATCTTGTTGTCAATCAACTTGAACTGAATGATGCCACCTTTTTCCGTGAAACCCGTGATATTACTGACTGTCAGTATCGGCTGACCGCGCAGTGTCCAGAGGGTTTCTGTCAGGTTCTGCTGGTCACCGATGAATACCAGGTGGCAGTCGAGGGTATCTTCCGGCTGGCGGTAGCGTTTTACTGCGATCACCCTGTGGTGTACTGTTTTGCCAACGAGTGTATCCAGTTGATCTTCAAACAGCGTTTCACCAAGTGTGCACAGTGAAAATTCGTTGCGCGCCTGCAAGGCTGCCTGCGGCCAGACAACAAACCGTGAAAAGTTGAACAGAAAGGCAGCTTTTATCCGGTATTCGGTTTGCTGTGTTTCATCTGCGATACCTGGCGCAGGCATAAATACCAGCAACAGCAGCATCACTGCAGCAGTCAGCTTGCGTCTAAAGATATTGACTGCGTATTTTTGCATCGGGATCTTCTAAAAATGCCAGCTAATACGGCCGTAAATGCTGCGTTCGACTTCAGTTGGCTGGGTGTTGATAAATTCCGGCAGAAATTCGGCATGATGATTGTCAAGCAGGTTCTGACCGATGATAGATAACTCCAGGCCAGGGCTGGCTTGCCAGCCAAGTCGCAGGTCTGCTTCTACATAGCCATCGATATCAACGCCGTTAACTTCTATGTCTCCGACATAGCGCAGCGCGGCATCAAGCTGCAGCTTGTGACCGAGATCCAGCGCAGACCAGATGGCCGCCTTGCTGGACGGGCTGGCATCCTCTGTGCTTCTGGATGTGGTATCCGTGCTGTTGTTATCCAGGCGCAGTTTCATATCCAGCCAGGAGTAGCTCGCATTCAGACGCCAACCGGTCCGTACCTGCCACTGTGTGGCAAGTTCCAGTCCGTATGTTTCGCCACTCATATTATTGTCGAAGGGAAAGCGAACACTTGGTGGAGGACCCGCATCTGGAGACGGGTCCAGTGTCCGCAGCCTGTCATAATCGTTATAGAAAATGGCTGTGTCGGTTGACCAGACGTTGTTGTGGCTGAAGCGGTAACCAAGTTCATAGGCGGTCAGAATTTCTGAGTCGTAATTATCATCACCTTCGGCATAGACGGGTATGCCGGGATCTTCCGCCGGTGGAGGCACCAGGCGTAATATGACGTCATGTTCACCGCGTGCCGGCGTTCGGACGGCGCGGGATACAGATCCCCACAGGGTCTGCGAGTCAGTGAATCCCCAGGCAAGACGAATGCTGGGTTGGTATTCGAAGCCGCTGAAATCGTTATGTTCCAGCTTGGTGCCGAGCGTCAGGCGCAGATTGTCCCGCAGGCTGATCTCATCCTGCAAAAACGTGCTGTACAGGTTAACGCTGCGGGATGACGGCTCCAGCACGAAGGTCTGGTTGTTGTGCGTGTTGTCGTGCGTAAAGCGGTAATCAAAGCCCCATACCACGTCATGATCCTCACGCCACTGGAAGCGGTGCTGGAATTCAAGGTCAAAGGTGTCGCGATCTTCGTAGAGAACCTCGCCGTCCATGCCGACATGGTCGTAATAAATCTGCAAGGCGAAATCGGATGTCTTGTCGATCAGGTGTGACCAGCGAAACAGCAGGTTGCCGCCTGTGGTTTCTGTATCATCGACCACCTGGTTGACGCTGGTTGGCGACGCGCCGCCTGCTCCGGTGGCGATGCCGACCTGCTGGCCGGCCTTGCCACGGTAGTAGTCACCTTGCAGGGTGATAGCGTCGCGGTCTGTCTGCATCCAGTCGGAACGGAAACCGAGTTGCGCGGTACGCCAGTCATCGTGTGCGCCTGCAGAACTGTAGGCTTCATCGTAATCGGAGTACTTTGCATACACGCGGTAGTCGATAGCATTTTTCAGCGTGCCGCCGTGACGGGCAACGCCGATACCCCTGACTTCATTACCGGCAGTGACGGACACCATGTCACCCCGGGTGTCGGACGCAGATTTTGTGATGATGTTAATGACACCGTTGACGGCATTGGCACCCCACAGAGTACCGCCGGGACCGCGAATCACCTCGATGCGTTCCACGTCCTGTAGAACCACGTCCTGGTTGTCCCAGTAAACGCCGGCAAACAGCGGTGTATATACGCTGCGGCCATCGATGAGTACCAGCAGCTTGTTGGCAAAGCGACTGTTAAATCCACGAGAGGTGATAGCCCACTTGCTGGCATCTATCTTTGCGACATCAATACCCGGTACGCGTCGCAGTGCCTCGGGGATATTGGTGACACCCCAGCGTCGCAGGTCTTCATTGGTGATGACGAAAACGGCAGCGGCCGCATCGGATTGTTTCTGGGGTTTCTTGGCGACCGAGGTTATCTCAATATCCATGAGCGCTTCCATGCTCATGTCGGTGAGGTCATCCGGCAAGCTGTTATCCAGCGTGGCTGATTGCACAGACAGTGCCGCCAGCATTCCGCAAGCTATGCCTGCACAGCTGCGCCGCAATCGCGCCGCTAATGTAGCCGGGTTTAACCGGCCGGCTGTCCTTCGGGCGCGGACGGGTTGTCCGTTATATTTTATTGCCTGCATCCCGGGTGCTCCACGCAGCGCTGAACCTGTAACAACTAATTGAAAAATATAAATATATTTATCAATGACGGGCTGCAGGCGCAGAAAACTGCTACCCGAGACCTGTCTGGTAGTCTATCGGCGTGCCAGCAAGCAACCTTAGCTATTGATTTTAGTGAAAAATATGACTTTTACGACGGCCCGGGCAACTGCCGGTGTGTGGTGACGAGAAGGGGTTATAAAGCAGTGTCAGCTTTTGTCTTTGTCTTTTGAACCCGGAATGGTCAGTGGTACCACCACCGAGCTTTGTGGTTCGTCAATGAAGCGTGGCCGCTGGTCCATGCTGCGGCCAGCCGCCTTGTTCAGCTCTACCTCGCGTGCAGTAATCAGCGACAGGCAATGACGAATGTCTTTCACCGTATTATCCGAGAGAGGGTGGCGATGACCGGGTCGGGTGTAGGTATCCTTGGCAATGTCAGTCAATACACGTTTCATGACGCGCAGTATGCGTTCTTCCTTGTTGTTATCTTCGTCGCTCATGGTGATTTGCCGGTTGTTTGCGGATACAGGGCGTTATTGTTACACAAATTGTGCCGCGAATTCGCTACTCCTTGATATAAATGGTCCGCCAGGGGCCGCCGCTTATGCGCGCCAGCCGGTTTAGCAAACCATCGGTGGGTACCGCTTCTGAAGGGTATATCCCCCTGATTTCTATGAACGTATGCCCAATGCCGGCGGCCTTTCGGAATGACAGGTCGGTAAGCTGGCTGTCAAAGCCACAGCTGGCACAGTGACAGCCTGCCAAGGTCGGGTTGTGTTGCAACGCGTTGAAGGCGCTTCTCCACTCGGTGAGCGGCTGCCGGCATTCAGGGCAGCGCGGCGGCGGACACTGCGGGTCTGCATGCAGGCTTAGTGATCTACTGCAGTGGAGAAACACGTGACAAAACTTGCCGGCAGCACTGGCCGCGGGCAGGGTCGCCGGATCTGCGGGTGGTTCCAGTTCGATCATCGGTGAGCAGCCAAGGAAGCTGATGTGTTGCAGGAAGTGCTCTCCGGTTGGATAGAACTCGTCGTTGTCCAGCGTGACCGGTTCCCCGATCAGTTGTATGGCCTGCAGTTCCGTCGCCAGCCGTTCACAATCAAGCGGCGGGCACAGCGGGTCGATCGGAAGCATGAGTAGTTTGCAGGCAGCCACTGGTTTTACCGGTGATAAAGAGGGTGATGATACTACGGCTGTTCCTGCCGTGTTATATCTTCCATACTAGGGGTGTCTCATCATGATTTTGTTTCGATAATTTAGCGAGGTGCCTGTGATGTCATCAGACCAGCCGTTTACCATCCATACCCTGGAACTGGGACCGATGGAGAATTTCGTTTACCTGGTTCATGACCACGCTACTGATCGTGCGGCAGTGGTTGATCCGGCCTGGGATGTGCCGGCGATATTGGCTCTGGCTGACAAACAGGGCATGAAAATCACCGATATTTTGCTGACGCACAGTCATCACGATCATATCAATGGTATCAGCGACGTGCTCGACAGGTACGATGCGCAGCTGCACCTGATGAAGGCTGAGGCGCAGTTTTGGGAGGGCTGTATCGATATGCCAACGCAGCATCATGGCGGCGATACTATTGCGCTCGGTGATACGCCGATCAAGACCCTGCTTACACCCGGGCATACGCCGGGTTCTGCGTGTTATCACGTTGGCAATGACCTGATCACCGGTGACACCTTGTTTGTGTTCGGTTGCGGACGCTGCGATTTGCGTGGCGGTGATCCGGAGCAAATGTATGCGACCTTGAATACCATGGCTGAACGCTTGCCGCCCGGCACACTGATTCGTCCGGGGCATAACTATGCCGAGAAAACCACGGCATCCATGCAAGAGCAGCTGGAGGGTAACCCTTTCATGCACTTCGATAACAGCGATGACTTCAGCCACTACCGCATGCACTATCACGACGGACATCGGCATTCGCCTTATGGGCCGGTGCGCAAGGGCGAGGAAATGAAATCATGATAACCCGCTATCTGCCTGTTCCCCTGGTTTTGTTCGTGCTTGTTTTGCTCGGTGCCTGCGCTACTCTCAGTCCCTACAAGGAGTCGCCACGCGTTTCGCTGGTGAGTATTCAGCCGCAGAAGATGGGCGTGCTGGAACAACGCTTTGGGTTGCAGCTGCGAATACTGAATCCGAATGACACGGCGATACCGGTAGAAGGGCTGAGTTATGTTGTTGAGATAAACAACCGTGAATTTGCCTACGGTGCCAGTCGCCAGGCAGTGGATATTCCGGCTTTTGGCGAAGCGCTGCTGGATGTCGAAGTCGTTAGCAACCTGTTAAACGTGGTGCAACAGCTGCAGGCGTTAAACGCTGAAACCGGCAGCAGCCTGCGCTACCGACTGAGCGGAAAGATCGGTTTGTCGAATAGTGTGGCAAGCCTGCCATTCGACTACAGCGGCGTACTGGAATATCAGCCACCAGCAGAGGTGCAGTAAAGATGCAGTCGTTTCCCGCCTTGCGAGTGCATGAGAACACTGATGGTACAGTGCGTGCAGCAATCGAAGAGCTGACGCTCGATGATCTCTGCGCTGGCGAGGTGGTTATTCGCAGTCGCTATTCCAGTGTCAATTACAAGGACGCGCTGGCCGTAACCGGCAAGGGAAAAATCCTGCGGCGTTTTCCACTGGTGGCGGGCATTGATGTCGCCGGTGAGGTTATTTCATCGTTTGATAATCGTTTTCGTGAAGGTGACCAGGTGCTGGTAACCGGTTGTGGCCTGGGTGAAAGTCATGATGGTGGATTTTCCCGGGTGGTGCGGGTACCGGCCGACTGGGTCGTGCCGCTGCCGCGGGGTATGACGCTATTTGATGCCATGGTGCTGGGGACGGCCGGTTTTACCGCGGGCCTGGCGATAGACCGTTTGGAGCAGAATGGCCTGGCGCCGGGGCAGGGGGCGGTTGTTGTCACCGGCGCGAGTGGCGGGGTTGGCAGTGTCGCTATCGACCTGCTGAATGCGCGCGGTTATGACGTGGTCGCATTGAGCCGCAAGCCGGAGTCAGCAGACTATTTGCAATCACTGGGTGCCGGTGAGGTGCTGGATGCAAAGGCAATCACTGCCAGCGGCAGGCCGCTGGAGGCCGCGCGCTGGGCCGGTGCCGTTGATAATGTCGGTGGCGAGGTGCTTGGATGGTTGATGCGAACAGCGCAACCATGGGGCAGTATTGCCAGTATCGGCCTGGCCGGTGGCGCGGAATTACATGCCACGGTGATGCCGTTTATCCTGCGCGGTGTCAGTATTCTTGGTATTACCTCGGCCAACTGTCCGATGCCACGCCGCCTGCAAGTGTGGCAACGGCTGGTGACGGATCTGCAGCCGCAACACCTTGAAAGTGTTGTTGCCGGACAGGTGACACTGGAACAGTTACCCGGTGTTTGTGATGCAGTGCTTTCGGGCCGGCATCATGGTCGCTATGTTGTCGATCTGCAGTGAGGTGTTGTGATTGCCGGGCTGTGTCAGCTAGCCGGCGATCATGGCAATAGCCAGCAACAGGGGGGTCAGTATTGCTGCGGCTACGTTCGCGGCCATATAACGCGGGTGCTCGCCAATCCGTGATGAATGCACAATGGCGCCGCCCAGCGCAAACAGTGAAAGTGTCATGGGCAGCAGTGCAATTATGCCCATGCCGGGTATCTCTCTTTTTACAACCAGCAGCACAATAGTTGCGTAAGCCGCGGCCATAAATAACCCGTAAACAATATTGCTGTTGCTTGTCCCGAATGCGATCGGGAAGGTTTTTCTGCCAACACGGGCGTCTGCATCAATATCAGGGTACTGGTTTAATAACAGCAAATTGTTGGTTAGAAAGAACGGCACCAGCGATACCTGCCATACTGGCGAGGCGTAGTTGCCGGTCAATGCCAGCTGAGTACCGACAACCATCAGTGTGCCAAATCCGAGTCCCGGTGCGATGAGACACAACAGCGGTGAACGGTTAACCCATTGCGTATAGGTTACAACCAGTGCGATGCCCGCAATGCCGACAGGCAGAATTGAAAGGCCGCTTATGATCATAAAATAGCAACCAATAGTGATGGTTAGCAGCAACGATAACAGACCTGCCAGCAGCACAGCGGTAGCCGCTTCAGGGTTGCCAGGCAGTGCGCCGCTGCCGCCACTGAACGGGGTGCGGTTGGTCGCCAGGTCCAGACCGCTATTAAAATCGTGGTACTCATTCAGTGCGTTGACACTTATGTGCGCGGCAACAGCGCCGACCAGGACAAGCGCTATCACGAGCCCGTCGACAGGCGCATGAGATGCGAGCGTGGTGCTTAAGCCGAGAAATACACAAACAGGCGTTAATACCAGGAATGGCAAGCGAAACGTTTGCAGAACAGTTTTTAGTTGCATGGGGCTTGCTGGTTGCTCATTGTTTTGTGCGGGCAGAGTGAATCATAGCGGGTACTCCGTTTGCTGCAGTTGCTTTACACAATCCTGGGTCAAGGG
>Ga0316191_10003510_pt1 | contig 11601 bp, 13 predicted proteins | sample Eddworburr2cm_MG_FD_204928 | JGI IMG/M metagenome (GOLD analysis project Ga0316191, IMG submission 204928) | Coastal sediment microbial communities from Maine, United States - Eddy worm burrow 2 cm | ecosystem: Environmental > Aquatic > Marine > Coastal > Sediment | place: USA: Maine... | reverse complement strand
AGCTCGACACCGACAGCGCCCTTTGGATGGTCTGCGTGTAGTGGAAGTGGGACAGCTTCTGGCTGGCCCATTTGCCGGTACCTTGCTCGCTTACTTTGGGGCCGAAGTGATCAAGGTTGAACCACCCGGTGCTGGGGACGCGGTGCGGGGTTGGCGGGTGGTGCATGACGGCACCTCCCTGTGGTGGCGCAGCCTGGCGAGAAATAAGAAATGCATAACCGTTGATCTCAGAAAGGATGAGGGGCGCGCGCTGGTCCGGCGCATCGCGGAGCGTTCAGACGTGCTGATCGAGAACTTTCGTCCCGGCACCATGGAATCCTGGGAGCTGGGCCCGGCATCGTTCGGCCAGAGCAATCCGGGTCTGGTGTACGCCCGCATCTCCGGGTATGGGCAAACCGGGCCATATTCCGGAAAACCCGGCTATGCCTCGGTCTGCGAAGGCATCGGTGGGCTACGCTATGTAAACGGCGTGCCGGGCGAGCGGCCGGTACGACCCAACTTGAGCCTGGGTGACTCATTGGCCGGACTGCACGCAGCGCTGGGGATCATCATGGCTCTGTACCAGAGAGACACGAAGAAGGAGGGCGCCGGCCAGGTGGTGGACGTGGCGTTGTACGAAGCCATATTCAACATGCTTGAGGCGGTTGTGCCCGAATATGACGGCGCCGGCGTCATCCGCGAGCCTTCCGGCTCCACCGTAACCGGCATCGTACCCACCAACACTTACCGCTGCAGCGACGGCCGCTATGTGATCATTGGGGGGAACGGCGATTCCATCTACAAGCGTCTCATGGTGGCGGCGGGCCGGGTCGATCTGGCCCACGACCCGCGGTTGGCGTCCAACAGCGGCCGGGTGGCGCATGAAGCGGAAATCGACGCTGCCCTGTCCGAATGGACGGCGACACTGACGGTTGAGGACGTGCTGGATCGGCTGGAAACAGCCCGTGTTCCGGCCGGCCCCATCTACAGCGTAGCCGACATGATGGTGGACCCGCATTTTCAGGCCCGGGGATTGTTTGAGTCGGTGGAGATCAATGGTCAGCCGCTGAAAATTCCGGCCATGAGCCCACGGCTGACCGAGACACCCGGGCGAACCGACTGGCCCGGTGCGGAGGTGGGTGCCCACAATAACGAAGTTCTGGGCGATCTTCTCGGACTGGCCTCGGAGGATATCGAACGCCTGCGGGACAGTGGCATCATCTGATGCAATCCCGACTGCAGTGGACTGGTTGATCAGCATCCAGGGCAACACATGGCGGCGCAAGACCCGGTTTCCGCGGCATTTCGGAATCAGGTGAGGGTACAAGATGGAAGACCTTAAAATCTGGGAAATTCTCGGCATTTGCGCGCTTGCGGCGCTGGGCATTTATCTGTTCCGCCCCAACTGGCGCGAGACCCTGCGCCAGAGCCGCGAGGCCAAGTCTTCGGACTGGACCGGATTGCTGCTGCCGATTGGTGGTGTGGTGTTGTTCGTGGTACTGCTGATCGCCATGGTGCGCGGATAATGCCAGGCTGCAGAGACACTCGGTCTGCCTCACGACCACCCGTCTGGACGCGTCTCTTACTTGCCCTGGCCGCGCTGATGCTCGTCTCAACCGGATCCGCAGCGACTGTTTTACTGGTCCACGGTTACCTGTCCAATCCCAATGACTGGCGGCGGGCCGGCGTGGTGGCGGAACTGGGCCGGTCCGGATGGACAGACGCCGGTACCGTGAGTCCGTCTGAAAGTGGCGTCGTCCGTGCCCCAGAGACAACAGGAGGGGCAGAGAGACGGCTGTACACGGTTGCGCTTCCGGACCACGCGCCGTTGCAGGTGCAGGCCGGACTGCTGGCGGATGCGGTGTATTGGGTTCACAAACGCCATCCAAACGAAGCCCTGGCCGTAGTGGGCCACTCCGCCGGCGGCGTGGTGGCCCGCCTTATGATGGTGCAGCAGCCGCAAACCCGTATCTCGGAGCTCATCTCCATCGCCTCTCCGCATCTGGGCACCGAGAGCGCGAATCTGGGTGTACTGGCCGGTGAAAGCCCACTTGCGGAGTTGGCCCCTCTACTGGGTGCCGGCAAGTTCACACAGTCACTCGGACTGTATCAGGACTTGGTTCTGGAACATCCCGGCAGCCTGCTCTACTGGTTGAATCGACAGGATCACCCGCCGGCGCGCTACGTTTGCGCTGTTCGTGAAAACGATGGCATGGATCTGGGCGAGCTGGTGGTTCCGGCCTGGAGCCAGGATCTGAATCAGGTGCAGGCGCTGCAGGGCCGTGCCGAGCGCCACGTACTGTCCGGCTACCACGGTCTGAGCGAAACCGACGGCAAGTGGTTGGCCGATATCCTCGGAAGCGGCGGCATCTGACCAAACGGTAACGCCGTCCCGCAGCTACCACGGCCTCTCAGCCACGCCCGTTTCGCTAGCCGTTTCGGGGTATGATGCGCTGCCACTCAATGCGCCCGGAGCAGGCTTTCCCCGATGCAGGATCTTTTTATAAGCGACGACGCGTCGCTGGCGGCCTTGACTGGGACGCTGTCCGCCAGTCGTTGGCTGGCCGTCGACACTGAGTTTGTGCGAGAACGGACCTACTTTCCTGAACCCTGCCTGCTGCAACTGGCCAATGAGAACACGGTGGCCTGCGTAGATCTGCTTGCCGTATCGGAACTGGATCCGCTGGTGGCATTGCTGACCGACCCCGACATCGTAAAAGTGTTTCACGATGCGTCGCAGGATTTGGAATTGTTGTACAGGCTCATTGGCAGCGTGCCGACCCCGATCTTCGACACCCAGGTCGCCGCGACGCTACTGGGCCATGGCGACCAGGTCGGCTACGCGGCGCTGGCCAAAGACATGCTGGACGTGGATCTGGACAAGTCCCACAGCCGAACCGATTGGCGCCAACGACCCCTGACCGATGCCCAGATACAGTATGCGGGTGACGACGTCCGCTATCTGCGGGAAATCTACCGCAGGCAGTACCAGACCCTGCATGAACTTAACCGCCTGGACTGGCTGGAGGCGGATTTCACCGCCGCCACCGATCCGAATCGATATCGGCCAGACCCGGACAACGTCTGGAAACGTCTGAAACGCATGCACACCCTCAAAGGTGCGCAACTGGCAGTCGCCAGAGAGCTCGCCGCCTGGCGCGAACGCGAGGCGATTGAGTCAAACCAACCCCGGCGCTGGGTGCTGGCAGACGATGCGCTCCTGGACATGGCCCGCCGCGGCCCGAACAGTGAGGCCGATCTCAAGCGCATCCGGGGTCTCAATCACGCGCAGATTGATCGCTGTGGCGAAAGTTGGCTTGCTTGCATCCGCCGGGGGCGGGAAACACCCCGTGAAGAATGGCCAAAGCCGGATATCAGGATCCGACTGGACCCTTCGCAGGAGGCCCTGGTGGATGCGGCCATGGCCATAGTCAAATTGTGTGGCCATGAACACTCGGTCAGTCCCGGTTCCTTGGCTTCGAAACGTGAGTTGGAGGCACTGGTCGCCGGCCAAAGCAACGACTCGCCGCTGCTGAACGGCTGGCGTCACCAAATCGTCGGATCATCCATCGAGCGGTTTCTGGACGGGAAAACCTGCCTGTCGGTGCGAAATGGGCACCTGGTCCAGCGCCCAATCAACCTCGAATGAAATCCCCTTGGCCCAGCCATTGGTCCAGGAAGCGATCCAGCCAGTCGCCCAGCGGCGCATCGTGGCGACGGTAGCCGATGCGCTGAGAATCCGGACATTGGGCGCCGGGCAGAGCAAGACGATGGCTGCTGGCGGCGATCCAACTTTCCATGATTTCCCGGGTCACTTCCGGGTGAAACTGGATTCCGAATGCATTCCGGTAGCGGAAAGCCTGATTGGGGAAAGTTTCACCACGTGCCAGGCGGACCGCTTCCGGGGGCACGGTGAAACCATCGCGATGCCAATGGTAGACGCACAGTCCAGGATCGAATAACGCCTCGCCGTCTGCATCCGCAAACACAGGATAGTAGCCCATTTCAGCACGCCCTTCCGGGTGTGGCGCGACGGTGCCGCCCAGGGCCCGGGCCAGCAATTGCGCACCCAGACAAATCCCAAAAAATGGCGTACCCGAGTCCACCGCCTTGGGAATCCAATCCAACTCTGCCCTGATTCCGCTCAGGTGGTCGTCATTTGCGCTCATGGGGCCACCGAGGACGGCTACGGCGTCGTACCCGCCCGGACATTCAGGCAACCCATCCCCTTCCATCGGGCAACGAACGTCCAGTTCCCAGCCGCGGGCACGCAGCTTACTCCCAAGCCTGCCGACGCGGCTTTGTCTACGGTGGACGATGATCATCGCGGTTTGAGGCATTCGGCTACTTTATCACTGGCTGGGTCACAGCCGGCAGCGGCGTAGTTGCCGGTAAAACTAAGAAATTGACCCATCAACACAAGATTTTTGCGCATTTCCGCGACCACGACCACCATGCTAGGTTGCAGAAATTACCATGGACTTGCGAGGGTATAGGGCTGAACGTCCGGTGCGTGTGCGTTTCATCGCCGTCTCGGCGGAAATCGAATCTTCCGCGCCAATGTTACAGATGCCGCGGACGTCAGGTTCGGGCAGGACGGTTCAGTCTGATTACACATGCGACCAGTTCCGCCGCATCACACCCCGGCCGCCTGGGCGAACATCACTGACCGGGTACGCCGCACAGCACACGGATTGGCGCAACGGTCGAATGAAGCTCAATGCGTTTTGCCGAACGGGTCCGCATGGCCATTGCGGCTCAGCCCTGAGCAATGCCGCCTGATTGTGGGCACGATCCGACACCCATTGAGCTACTGAGGCAAGCCCTGCCGGGCGCGGGCTGGATTCGAGGACCTTTCGCTTGGACACCCTACCCTATGTCGCAGTGGTCATCGCAATCGCCTACGTGGTCAGGGGTATTGCCGGGTTTGGATCTGCTCTGATCGCGGTTCCCTTGCTGGCCCTGACACAGCCGATCACCGTTGTGGTCCCTTTGGTGGTATTGCTCGACTACCTGTGTTCGGCCACCCAGGGCATTAAGAACCGTCAGCACATCCAATGGCAGGAATTGCTGCCACTGCTGCCCTTTACCTTCACCGGCGTGATTTCAGCCCTTTACCTGTTTCGGCATCTCGATGCCGCTTCGCTGGCACAGGCATTGGGTATATTCATTGTCATTTATGCCGTTTATCAGTTGCTCCCGCTCAAGCATCTGAACGGTTCTCGGCTGCTGGCAGCGCCGGCCGGCGTTCTGGGCGGCATGGTCGGCACCCTGTTCGGAACCGGCGGCCCGTTCTACGTGATCTATTTCACCTTGAGAAATCTGGACAAAGGGGCTTTTCGCGCCACCTTTGCAACCAACTTTCTGATCGATGGGTCGATTCGACTGGTGGGCTACGCCACTGCAGGCTTTTTTCTGGGCGACACACTGGATCTGCTGGCTATCGCGATCCCAACAGCTCTTTTGGGTTTGTATCTTGGGGGGCAAATCCACACCAACCTGCCCCAGGTGCTGTTCACGCGATTGGTGAGCGTCCTGCTGCTCGGCAGCGGCACCGCACTGTTGGTGAAGTAGCACACCCCATCGCTAAACAATGGCGCGGCTCTTGCTATATCTTGTTCGACACAGATCATAATAAGAGGCTTAAGCCCATGCTGCGTTTAACAATTCCACTTCTTTTCGCCATCATGACGGGGACCACCGGCTGCAGCGATTCATTCGCTACCGCCGACGCCAATGACTATTCACGGGCGTATAAATGCGAAGCAATCGTGCTGCACGAAACCTTCGGCAACGACCATTTCGCCAAGTCATCCGAACACCTGCGCGAAACCCTACGCGATAACCTGGTAAATACCTGCCGCCAATCCGGCGACATGGTCATCGATCGGCTGTACAGCCGCTACGAGCTTGGATGACCCCGTCCAGTGTGGAGCACATGGCGGGCAGACCGTCCCAGATACCCGTCGAAAGGCAGCCCGGCTGAGAACCGGGCTGCAGCCTCAGTGGCGCCGATCGCAGGAAACCCGACAAAGCTAACGGGAGCCGCTGCCCATTGAGGTCCGAACCGCAGCAAAATTCAGGCGAACGCCTGGCCGGTGGGAACACCCATGGCCTTTAGAATCTTGGCAAGAGGACAAAAACCGGTAAAAGCCGACTGGAACAAATTAAAGCCGACGAACGCGGTGAAATATAGCCAGTACACGCTGTGCACTTGGGACAACACCACGCTTAAAACCACGAACATGCCGGCGACGGCCAGCACCATACGATCGATCGACATTGCCTGATCCCTCCTAACAGCGAGCCCTGTCACGCCCGGTCATCGGGCATTCGAAGTCTGTATATTAGTTTTTACTAATATAATATTCAAGCGCGCTCAGGTCTCTTGAGCCAGTCTCCCGTTGGTCAGGGCGAGCGTTTTGATGGTCAGTTAGGGAGTCTCGTAAGAGCGACGACTCCGAGCACGCGGATCAAGCGTCGCGGGAAATCGGAGCAGACGGTTCAGCGTCATCGAGTACTGCACGAACCATGTCATCGGTAATGGGTATTTCGCGACCCTGCTCGTCGATCAGAGCCGCGCCGTGAAAATCAATCTCGCCATCGGGTGGGCGCTTGTGGTTCTGGTCGGGCGCTTTCTTATTCATGTTAGATCTCCAGCCATATTTTTTGATCGCATCCTGGCTTCGATCACCACCGACTGCGCACGCCTGGCCAGGGCCAGACGCAGAACTGAACCATGGCAAAGGATCTCTGCCGGCAGCTGCTGGCGCCGGCATCCTCCCAACACACGTTCAGATCAACCCGGTTGGATCAAACCGTTCCATCGCAAGGCTGTGCAAACTCCGTTCCCGCACGGATCAGGCGGCGGGCTCCACCCGTGGACGGGCAAAACCCTCCCACACCACCTCGTTGCCCGGTTCCGGGCGCCTCGGAACATTGAGGGACAAAAGCAACGACACGCCGGCCATGACCGCGCCACTGAGAAAAACCGCTGCCGGGGAAACCAACCAGATGAGACCGAACACCACGGGTATGAACACCGCCGCAATGTGACTGATGGTAAATCCAACCCCTGCGCTGGAGGCGATGTCACCGGCGTCCGCAATCTTCTGGAAGTAGGTCTTGATGGCGATTGCCAGGGCAAAGAACAGATGGTCAATCACGTACAGTCCCGCCGCCACTGTTGCGTTCTCAACAAGCGCATAGGCCACAAACACAAGAATCAAACCGGCATACTCAAACACCAGCGCCCTGCGTTCTCCCCAGATTCCGATCAAGCGCCCAATACGAGGGGCAAGATAGACGTTGGCGGCAGCATTGATCAGAAATAGAAGCGCGATGTCTTCAACCGAATAGCCAAACTTCTCCACCAGCAAAAAACCGGCGAACACGACAAAAATCTGGCGGCGCGCTCCGGACATGAAAGTCAGCGCGTAATACAGCCAGTAGCGGCGTCTGAATACAAGATGCTTGCGCTGAGGGACGTACCCGTCAAGGCGCGGAAATGCAAACGCACAGTACAGGGCGATGAGCACGGTCGCCCCACCCATGGCCAGATACACCCATTGATAGTCCAAACCCAGCCACTCGAACGCGAGCCAGACCAGGGCGAAGGTGACAATGCCGGCCAAAGAACGCACGGCCACCAGACGGCCCAGGATTTCGGGTGCCCGCCGCCGATCCACCCACTGCAGCGACAAAGAGGTTTGCACTGTCTCAAAGTAGTGAAAACCAATCGACATCAAAACCGTCGTCACATACAGGCCGAGGGCATTGGGGAAGAATCCGGTAATCGCAGTACCCAGACCCAGGATCAGCAACGATACCCAGGCCAGGGTCTGCTCTCGCATCAACAACAGCAGAAAAATCACCGCAAAGGAGAGAAACCCCGGAATCTCCCGGAGGCTCTGCAGTACACCCATCTCGGCACCGGTAAACTGCGCCCGCTCGACCGCGAAGTTGTTCAGCAATGCCTGCCAGGTGGCAAAGCTCAGCGGCACGCCAGCCACCATCAGTGCGAGCAACGCCGTGGGGGTCTTGCGCTCCGATGCTGTGCTCACGGCCACCCCCGCCTTAGCTCTGCGCGAAGTAAGTCGCCAGGTAGGTATCGAAGGGCACCTGATCTGCTGCTTCCATTTGCGCCTGTCGGACACGGGATTGCTCCGCCTCCCGATCCAGCTCCGCCAACCGCTCCGGGCTGAGCGTCTGGCCATCGAAATAGGTCCGATGTGCCTGGGTAAGCGCCATCGAGTACTCAAAAAAGCCCTGCTCCCGGTTCATCATCTCCCGCAACATTCGGGCCGAGGGCGTCAATTCCGGATCGGCAACCTTGGCCTGTTGCCTGACCACGGCATCCGTTGTAGCCGATCCACCCCGGTGAGCATCCATGTGCTCGGCGATGGCTGCAACGCCCTCGAGAATCTCGTCGGCCCACGCAGTAAACGAGACAGCACCGGTGCCACACTCAAGGGTCAACCCCGGTTCGCGCCCACGGCTGGCCACAGTATCCAGGTTGCGGTCAATACGCAGCCGCTCATCGGCATCGATGGTCGGGCTGGGCTGCAACAAACAGTGCAGCAGAAACACCTCCAGAAAGCGCAACTGGGTCTCGTTGACACCAACCGGCTCGAACGCGCATACGTCCAGTGAGCGCAGCTCAACGTAGCGGACGCCACGCTTCTGCAGCGCCAGGCTTGGTTTCTCGTCGGCTCCGGTTATCTGCTTGGGACGAATCGAACTGTAGTACTCATTCTCAATCTGCAGCACGTTGCCATTCAGTTGCTCGTAGCGCCCGTCCACCACGACCCCCAGCGCCTGATACTCGGGAGACGGCGTGTCGATGGCCCAGGTCAGGCATTCGACGTAGCGGTCCAGATTGTCATAGCTGACCTGCAAACCGCCCTTTTTCTCCTTCTTGTTCTGATAACCGATGTCACTGACCCGTAACGACGTGGCATGAGGCAGATAGTAGGTATCATCGTCAAAGTCATCGAGATCACAATCCTGATCACCGAAAAATGACTTGCAAACTGCCGGTGAAGCGCCAAACAAATACGGAACGATCCAACCCCAACGTTGCAGATTGCGTATCAGGCCGAAATAGGCCTCTGACACGAAAGCCTGCAGCGGCTGCCGGTCTCCACGAAGGCGCTGCAGCACCGGCCACAAAGCGGGATTGACCGAATAATTGAAATGCACGCCGGCGATGACCTGCATGGTGCGTCCATAGCGGCGCCCAAGACCACGCCGGTAGACATGCTTCATCAGACCGGCGTTGGATGAACCATACTCAGCGATCGGGATCTCGGTTTCCCCATCCACTATGCAGGGCATGCTCGTGGCCCAGATGATTTCATCCCCTATGCGATGTGCCGCATAGGTTTGAAGGTCACGCAGGAAGGTCAGGCACTGCCGCAGATCCCCATACGGCGGCGTGATGAACTCCAGCAGCGCTTCCGAGTAATCGGTGGTGATAAATGGATGGGTGAGCGGAGAACCCAGTGCATCGGGATGTTTGCGATGCGAGATGTGCCCGTCCCGTGACACCCGTAAGCATTCCTTTTCCAAGCCAATCAGTCCGCCGCTCAGAAGGGACGACTCACCGCTGCTCACCAGTCGGTCCAGTGTGTGTTCGAGCGCGTTATTCAAGATTTGGGTTTCCCAGTCAGGTCTCCGGCGATGCGCATCGGCGGACCATCACCGTGCGTAGGCCCTAGACGAAGCGTGCGATGCCGCGAAGTCTGCTACAGGTTGCAACACAAATGATAGACCCATGCGTGAGCGTCACACTGCATAGAGCAGCCCCTCCCGGGACAAACGTCTGCTGTTGTCCATGCGCCAAATTGCCAATTGAAGGTTCGGACTCCGCCCAAACTGAATGTGGGCCAACTGGGTTGCCATCGCACGGAATCAGCATTTTCTGGCGACCGACATGCCACGGGTAACTCGCGCAAGCGCTGGGCTGCGCGTGCCGACGGCGATCGCGCTGCTGCTGTGCGCGCTAAGCGCCCTGTTGCTGCCATCGCCAGCGGCCATGGCCCTGATTCGGACGCCGGGCGGACAGGGCCCACCGCATCCGCAGGCGTCGCATCACCCTCGCTGACCACTGAATACACGCCGGAAGAAGTGGACGATCTGGTGGCCCCGATGGACGAACGGGAAGTGCGCGCGCTGTTCATCGAACAGCTCAAAGCTGACGCCGGCGGCTGGCCAGCCATGGTGCGAGGCATCGGTGTGTTGCTGATGCTGGCAACCGCCGGATTGATCGCACAACGGTCCATTTCCCGCCAACTCCCGGCCATCACGGCAAAACTGAGTGCGGCAGCCATGGATCACTGGCTGGGCCGGGCCGGATGTCTGTTGGCCAGGTTGCTGATGGAAGCCGCTTCGGTGGGCGTTTTCGCGCCGCCGGCGCGAGTATCGTCGGCCTCGCCATCGGCTTTGGCTCTCAAAAACTGGTCCAGGATATCGTCGCGGGAATCTTTTTCCTGATCGATGATGCATTTCGGGTTGGTGAATACATCGAAGCAGGTGGCATGAAGGGCGCCGTCGAATCTATCTCGATTCGGTCCATGCGCCTGCGACATCACCTGGGCGCCGTCCAGACCCTGCCCTACGGGGAAATTCAGGCGGTGAGCAACCACAGCCGCGACTGGGCCACCATGAAGCTGGAAATACGGGTGCCGTACGACACCGACATCGAGAAGGTGCGTAAACTGATCAAAAGAACCGGCCAGGCCATGCGGACAGATCCGGTGCTGGGTTCACACTTTCTGCAACCGCTGAAATCCCAGGGCGTGTTCCGGGTTGAAGAATCGGCGCTTATCATACGCATGAAGTTCACCGCGGTGCCGGGCGAACAATGGGTCATTCGACGGGAGGCATATCGCCGTGTCCGAGACGCCCTGGCGGCCGAGGGCATCGTATTCGCCCATCGCGAGGTCACGGTGCGCCTGCCGGCCTCGGAGGAAGCTGAAAAGCGCCCCACCTTGGCGGCGGCTGCCGCTGCGGCAGCCGGCTCGCTTGCGGCGGACGGTCCCGATACCGTGGGCACGGGCGATCCCGCCTGAGGCAAGAGCCAATGCCGGCGCGGATCGCGGGCAACAGTGAGTCTAATGCCAAGTTCTGCAGCGATGAAACTGCGCATTTCAGTCCCAAGATGCACGTCCACGAGTAGATGAGAGGCACCCAAGGAGACCCCATGACCATCGAAGCGCGATACGACTACGATGCCAAGTTTGAGACGCTCTATGAGATGCTGACCGACGAAGATTTTCTCCGCGCCAAGTACGAAGGCATCGGATCGAGAAATGTGGCGTTCGAATCCTGCGAACAGGACGGGGACGTGTTTCGAATCGAGTGGACCCGAGAGATACGGGCAAACCCGCCCGCATTTGCCAGGAAGTTCCTCAGCGAGTGGAATCAAACCAAGGAGATTCTGGAGTGGACCCGGGAATCTGACGGGCAGGCCTACGGGGAGTATCTCTGCAAAGTGTCGGGCGTGCCCGGTAAGCTGGAAGGGGAGTTCGAACTGCTGGCGGACGGGAAAGTCTGCTATGAAGAGATTGTGATGAAAGCCAGCATCGGCATTCCGCTGGTGGGCGGCAAGATCGCTTCATT
>Ga0316191_10003505_pt1 | contig 11615 bp, 9 predicted proteins | sample Eddworburr2cm_MG_FD_204928 | JGI IMG/M metagenome (GOLD analysis project Ga0316191, IMG submission 204928) | Coastal sediment microbial communities from Maine, United States - Eddy worm burrow 2 cm | ecosystem: Environmental > Aquatic > Marine > Coastal > Sediment | place: USA: Maine | collected... | reverse complement strand
GCGTGTGACGAGTCTCGATACATCACCGGCCAGGCAATTGCTGTTGATGGTGGCATGACGATCGGGATGAGCTACGGGACGTTGCGGGCCCTTGGAGCGCCGAGCGACCTGATGTCGCCGGCAGAACGAAAGAAGAGGCAATCGAGTGACTGATCGACCCCTCGATGGCAAGGTGGCCTTCGTCACAGGTGCCGGGCGACCACGTGGGATCGGGCGCGCGGCGGCCATCGAACTAGCGAGAGCCGGAGCAGATGTGGTCGTCAGTGACCTCGCCCGCCCCGGTCCGAGGATTGGCGGCTTGGCCACGGTCGCCGAGGACGACACGGGGCTCCACGAAGCCGTCTCCGAGATTGAGGACCTCGGACAGCGAGGCCTTGCAGTCGTGCTTGATGTGACCAATGTCGCAGAGGTCGGCGCCGCGGTTGCGGAGGCGCTCGCATTCTTCGGTCGCATCGATGTGCTCTTCAACAATGCCGGCACCCCGGTTGGCGTCAAACCGTTCCTGGAGCTGAGCGCCGACGACTGGATGCACTCCTGGAACGTGCACGTCATGGGGTGCGTGTTCATGTGCCGGGCGGTGGTACCGACGATGCAGGCCAATGGTGGCGGCGTGATTATCAACAACTCGTCGGCCTCGGGCCTGCGGGCCCTGCCGGATTACGGCGCCTACACCGCGACGAAACATGCCTTGATCGGGCTGACCAAGACGCTTGCACTCGAGTTTGGACCCGACGGGATCCGTGCGGTCGCGATCTGCCCAGGCGACATCGCCACCGACATGGCCGATCTCGGGATGCAAATCGCGGTCGCCCAATCGGGAGTTGCGATGAGTGAGTTGGAGTCGCTCGCACCGCTCGAGACTATTGCGCTGCGACGCCGTGGGGAGGCTGCCGAAGTCGGTCGCACCGTTGCATGGCTTGCGTCGAGCGGCGCTTCGTACATCAGCGGGAACGCGCTCCTGATCGACGGTGCGCTTATGGAAGGCATATGAGGGCGATTGCGAAGAAAATCGCTATATTTTGTATTGGACAAACGAAATCGTGGCCATGTATACTATGAAGACTGTCGAAAGCTGAAAGGGGCCTCGCATGCAACGGACCCTCGACGAGCAAGGAATCCTGGTCGGCAGCGCTCCGACGCTCAACGATTCGCAACTCCTTGACCTGTACCGAGCCATGATCACCGCTCGCGAATTCGACGAGCGGGTGCTCCTCCTGCAACGCACCGGCCGTGTCCCGGCCTACTACCAGTCGTCGGGTCAGGAAGCCTCGGCCGCTGCCGGCCTCGTGCTCCAGCCACAGGATTGGATCGTCACCGCCTACCGGGAGCAACCGATTCGCCTCGCAAGGGGAGTGCCGATCGATGAGGAACTGGCCGTGTTCTTCAACGCCGTCGATCTGACCTGGGATCCGCTCGCACGTCGCATCACGCCGTTGAACGCCACGATCGGCAGCCACATCCCGCATGCCACGGGTCTTGGATACGCGATGCGATACCTCGACGAAGACGCCGTCGCTCTCGCCGTATTCGGTGATGGGGCGACCTCCGAAGGCGACTTTCACGCGGGTCTCAACTTCGCTGGTGTCTGGAACGCGCCCGTTGTGTTCTACTGCCAGAACAACCAATATGCCCAGTCGACACCGCTTGCCAGACAGACGCGGTCTGAGACCATCGCGCAGAAGGCCATCGCCTATGGCTTTGAAGGGGTGCAGGTCGACGGCATGGATGCGCTTGCCGTTCACTCGGTCCTGACAGAGGCTGTCGAGAAGGCACGGGCGGGTGGCGGCCCGACGCTCGTCGAAGCTGTCATGTATCGGTATTCGGCTCACTCGACCTACGACGGAGAACCCGTCTACCGAACCCGCGACGAAGAGGCGGAATGGCTGACGAAGGATCCGCTGGTTCGGATGAGTACCTATCTCTCCGAACGAGGGCTGGTCGACGAGGAGTTCGAAACAGCTGTGCGCTCTGAGACCGCGGCCGCGGTCGAAGTCGCGATCGATACCCTTGAGGCTCGCGGACTTCCCGGTCGTGACGCACCGTTCCGGTACGTGTATTCGGTGATGCCGGCGCACCTTGAGGAACAACTGAGGGACGCCGAGCGGAAGGCCGGAGAGCCGGAGACTGTCATCGCTCTCGCCGATCGCCTCGTGGTTGAAGAGCCGCTCGCGCCCAGCGGTGAGGAGACGAAGATGACCATGGTCGAGGCGCTGCGTGCGTCCATCGACCGGGCCCTCCGGACCGACGAACGCGTCGTCGTCCTCGGGGAGGACGTCGGCGTCGAAGGCGGCGTATTCCGGGTGACTTCCGGTCTGTATGAGGAGTACGGCCCTGATCGCCTCATCGACACGCCTCTCTCAGAGGTCGGCATTCTTGGTAGCGCCGTCGGCATGGCCATGGGCGGCATGCGCCCGGTCGCTGAACTGGAGTTCGCGGGACTCGGCTACACGGCATTCGACCAGATCATCTTCCATGCTGCCCGCTACCGCTGGCGAACCCGGGGCAAGCTGACCATGCCAATGGTGATCCGACTCCCGGGTGGAGGTGGTCACGAGGGATACGAGGGACACTCCGACAACCCGGAGAACTTCTTCGTCCACGCGCCTGGCCTGTTCGTCGTGTACCCGTCGAATCCGCGCGATGCCAAAGGTCTCATGGCTGCAGCACTCGAATCTGATGACCCGGTGGTGTTCTTCGAGCCGGTTGTGCAGTACTTCGTCAAACAGGACGGTGTACCGGTGGACCACTACACGATTCCCATCGGGAAGGCGCGCATCGCTCGCGTGGGTTCGGACGTGACGATCGTCGCATACGGCAACGCAGTGGGGGTAGCCGAACGAGCGGCTGAGGAACTCTCGGCAGATCGCATCGACGCCGAAGTGGTCGACCTGCGCACGCTCAAGCCGTGGGATCGCCCGGCAGTGCTCGAGAGCGTTGCGAAAACCGGCCGACTCGTCGTTGCCCACGAGGCGCCGGTGATCGGCGGCTTTGGGTCCGAAGTGGTGGCGACCGTGGCAGAACTCGCCGGTGACCGACTCGAGACGCCACCAGTTCGGGTCGGTCACCCGGACATGGTGTGGGGACAGGCCAAGCTCGAGGCGTACTCGAAGATCGCGCCGAGGGACATCGTCGACGCGGTCCGCAGGGTGATGGAGGACTGATGAGTAGAGAATTCCGACTCCCCGATATCGGCTCCGGTCTCCAGGAGGCGGAGATCATCGAATGGCATGTGGCGGTTGGGGACACCGTTGATGCCGATCAAGTGCTGTGTGAGGTCGAGACCGAGAAGTCGGTTGTCGAGATACCGGTGCCGTTTGGTGGGACCGTTCTTTCGCTCGCGGGTCCGGTGGGATCCAGCGTCAATGTTGGTGAGATGCTCGTCGTGATCGGCGAGGTCGGAGAGGCAGCGGTTGGGGGCGCAGCAGCGGAGCCTCCCGCTGCGCCCGAGGAGTCCGCACCAGTGGCGAGCGAGGCGGAACCCGCCGCGGCCCCGGCTCAGGTTCAACCGGCAGCGGCGACAATGTCCGTGCGGATGGAGCGACCGATCGCCATGCCGCTCGTTCGCCGCCTGGCGAAGACAAACGACATCGACCTGGCCACCCTCTCCGGCACGGGTGTCGGCGGTCGCATCACGCGCAAGGACATCGAAGGCGCCATCGCGGCGGCGGCCGCCTCACCGTCGATCTCGCCGGCATCGGTCGCCGCATCTCCGGCACGATCGGCGGATCGCGTTCCACTGTCGAAGCTGCGCAAGGCCATTGGCAATCACATGACCGCGCAGTGGCAGTCGGTGCCACACATCTCTGCCCACGTCGAAGCCGATGCCTCGCGATTCATATCGGGTCGCACGATGTTGTCGGAGCGACTCGGCATCAAGCTGCCAGTGGATGCGCTCCTCGTGGCTGCGGTCATCCCGGCGCTCCGGCAGTTCCCGGTCGCGAACGCAGCGATCGTCGACGACGACCTGATCGTGAAGCACTACTTCGACATCGGTGTCGCAGTGGGTTCAGATGAAGGCCTGTTGGTGCCGATCGTGCGAGATGCGGATGAGATGAACATCGCGGAACTTGCATCGGCCGTCATGGACCTCACGGCTCGTGCGAAGGACCGCAAGGTCCTCCCCGACGAGATGGGCAACCAGACATTCACGATCTCGAATCTTGGCGCGCTTCGCGGCCGGCATACGACCCAGGTCATTCCGGCAGGAACAACCGGAATCGTCTCGTTTGGGCGGGCGATCGAGGAACCGGTGGTCAGGGATGGCGAGATCGTGGCTGCGCCGGTAATGGCGATCTCCGGGACATTCGACCACCGGGCAATGGACGGCGTCGAAGTGATGGGCGTGCTCAACGCCATTGTTGAAGTAATCGAAGAGCCCGCATTGATGCTGCTCTGATCGAAATCGAAAGGGATACGACATGATCAACATTGGTGCCGGCGGAGTCGCCGTCATTACGGGAGCCGCGGGTGGAATTGGCCTCGGCATGTGCCGTGCAGCGGCTGCTCGGGGGATGTCCGTGATGATGGTGGATGTCGATGCAGACCGGATGTCGGCTTCCGCGGAAGAGTTGCGAGCCGGCGGCGCATCCATCGCATGTCGGACGGTCGACGTGACTGATCCCGCGGCACTCGAAGTCCTGGCTGCCGAGACGATCGCGGAGTTCGGCCGCGTCGACCTCGTCTGCAACAACGCCGGAATCACGCTGGTCACCCCGATCCACGAACTCTCGCTCGACGATTGGCATCGGGTGATAGATATCGATCTCAACGCGGTGTTCTACGGTGTTCGAGCGTTCCTCCCCATCATGTTGGAACAAGGGTTCGGCCATCTCAACGCGACGGCGTCGGCGAACGCATGGCGGAGCGATCCGCTTCAGGCGCCGTACAACGCTGCGAAGCATGGCGTGGCTGCCCTGATGGAGAGCGTGGCGCTCGACCTTCGCGAGATCGGTGCCGATATCACGGCCTCAGTCCTGAACCCCGGTCCGATCGCCACCGACCTGATGCTCCGGTCGCTCGGCGACGACGACGAGATCAGGACCGACGTCCATGGGCTGCTCAATGCCGGTATGGATCCCGACAAGGCCGGTCGTATCACGATCGACGCCATCGCCGAAGGGCGGTTCTGGATATTCACGCACCCGCTCATCTTCGGGACGATTCGCGCGCGTCTCGATGCGGCCACAACCGACGGCAGCCTGCCGCCGGAGCTCGACTGGCCGTGGGAGGAGCTCTTCGCTTCATCATGAACACACATGCCACCGCACCACCTGCACGCGAACCATCGCCCATGCTCGGCATCGCTGGTTTTCACCACGTCGGGATCTCGACGCTCGACCTCGACCGACTGGTGGCTTTCTACACAGAGACGTTTGGCTTCGAAGAGGTGGCCGGGTTCGCCTGGGAGCCCGGGCTGGATGACGTAGACGCCGCCCTGGCGCTCAAGGACTCGAGCGGGAACATGGCGATGCTCCGCCTCGGCAACGTCCATCTCGAAGTATTCGAGTTCTTCAGCCCGCGAGCCGAAGCCGTGGATCCGGCACGACCGATCACGGGTGTCGGGATCAACCATCTCTGTCTGCTCGTCGACGACATCGACCGCGTCGTTCGGCGCCTCGCGGAGCGCGGCGTGGTCATGCACACGTCGGCGCGTGACATCGGAGACGGGCCATTCATCTACTGCCGTGATCCCGACGGCAACGCGATCGAGTTCTGGCAACTTGAAACCCGTGAACAAGAGGAGAAGACATGACGGCACCGACCTATCGCCTGCACCACGTATGCATCTATGACGGCGAACCGCGCACCAACATGTGGACGTGGTTGAAGTGGTACCACGCCATCCCGCAGTACTACTGGGGCGGGGAGGAGTTCCATCTCACCGACGAAGGCCACGTCGACTACACGTTTCTCGCATGTGGTTCTGCGTTCCAGGTGCAGCTCGAGTCGCCGCCGTTCCAGTTCGAGTACGAGCGCAATTGGGCCGAACGGCACGGTAGCGGTCTCAACCACATCTGTTGGATCGTGGACAACGCGAGAGCTTCCTACGACCACCTGCTCGCCAGTGGGTGTGAGCCGGCCCAGGAGTACACGGAGTTCGGTGTCTACAACGGGTTCGTCGCGATGGATCCCGAGGGTCGATGGATCGAGATCATGGAGTACGTCGGCGACTTCAAGACGCCTGATGTCGAGTTCCGCCCGTTTGGCATTCCCGGCCTTCAGATGTTCGGCGTCACGCAGTTCACTGAGGATCTCGTTGGTCAAGTCGACTGGTACTGCCGGGTCATGGACCTACGGCCGATCCACGGTTCGGTCGAATCGGGGGTCGTGTATCTCGCCGATCGCGAGTACGACGCCGAGTCGAGGAACGTCGTCATGATCCTCGCCGAGCCGAGGACCGACGCCGAGCGCACGGAGTACGAGAAGCACGGTCCGCTCATTGGAGCGATCGACTACCAGGCCGTCGACTTCGATCGAGCGTACCCGGACGCACTCGCTGCTGGCTTCGGTGAAGTCTCGGCGCCGGCGATTGATCCCCGCACGGGATTCGCCACGGCCGTCCTCCGGGAGCCGAGCGGCAACCTGGTGCACCTGCGGGAGGTGTTTGGCCCATCTGCCTGACCTCAGTGCGGAACAGCGCAGTCAGCGAAACTCCCCACAAGAACACTAGATCGAAGGAATCTACAGAAAATTGATGAAATTCTATGAAATCATCCGCCAAACGAGTGGACAGACCAACCTATCGGTCGATAGAATCAAATGAGCTCGATGCCCGGGCTCACACAGGAGGAAACACATGAAGACGATCGCACAGCTCCGATGGCTGGCGGTTCTCGCGGTGTTCGCCCTGCTTGTTGCGGCATGCAGCAGCAGCGACGACAGCAGCGACGACACGTCGGCGACCGAGACGACGGCCGCGACCACGACGACCGTGGCGGCCAAGGATCCCATCCGCGTTCCAGCCATCAACCAAGAGGATGGCGTCACGGCATTCCCGGACGAAGGTCAGGCCGTCAAGGCCATCTTCGACTGGTACAACGCACAGGGTGGACTGGACGGACACCCACTCCAGCTCGATCTGTGCACGGCCGGCGATGATCCAGAGTCAACGCAGTCGTGTGCTCAGCAGTTCGCAAACGATGACGCCGCTGCGTTCGTTCACTCGATCATGGTGCCGAACAGTGCCACGCTGTTCGACGTGATGGCGAATGCCGAGAAGCCGATCCTTGCCCACAACCAGTTCGACATCCCCGATGCGCTGCAGCCCGATGTGTACGCGAGTGACCCGGGTCTTCTGCCGATGGCAACGACCCTGATGCTGTACACACTCGAGGATCTCGGCCTCCGCAACGTCGGCATCGTCGTCTCCGACGATGAGGTGGGGCGCGGCACCGGTGAGTTCCTCGGGTTCCTCGTCGAGGAGTACGGGGGAGTCCCCGCAATCATTTCGTACGACGCCAGTGTCGCCGACCTATTGCCCGTGTTCTCGGCCGCCGATCTCGATGCAATCGACGGAATCATCTTCGTGCCAACGTCGGTGGAGGACTGTGGCCCGGCGTCCCAGGCGCTGAAGTCCCTCGGGTTCGACAAGCCGATCTTGGGCGGCGATGCCTGCACGGCGCAGACGTATGTCGACTCTGGCAACGTTGAAGGCTGGATCTTCGTGGTCGGAACCACGCTGCTCATTGAGGGCGACGCTGGTCGCGATCAGACGATCGGCATCTTCAATGACTACAACGGTCCGCCAATCGGCGGTCTTGTGGCTCCTGCCGCCATGGGGACCTACTACGTGATCGATCTGCTCGAAGCCGCATATGCAGCTGCCGGTGGTGACATCGCTGCCATGACGTCCGACGTAGTCCGCCAAGCGGCACTCGACTACAAGGGGCCCTTCACACTGGGTCCCGAAGTCTTCGCCTGCCCGGGCGTGGATCCCTTCGTCGGACTGTGCAACACGTCGGCAACCGTCGTGCAACTCGAGGACGACAAGTTCAATCAGCTGACGGATTGGTATGTCGTTGACGTTGCACCGTACGCGGCGCTCCTCGAAGGCTGAATCCCTATGCTGTTTTGGGGGTGTCGCCGACACCCCCAAAACAGCCCCATTCAATCGACCGGCGACAGGGAGTAGACGGTGGAGATTTACCTCCAGTTCATGCTTCTCGGCCTCGGATCCGGCGTGATCTTCGCCGGACTCGCACTGGGATTGGTGCTGACCTATCGGGCCTCGGGGGTTGTGAACTTCGCCCATGGCGCGATCGCCATGTACGCCACGTACATTTTCTCGTCGCTCGTCGACGACGGCCAGTATCCGATACCGCCGTTGCCGAACGTTCTCTCAATGATCGAGGCGGTCCTTGGATGGTTCGGTCTCACGGTCGACCTCCCGGACATCCCACCCTTCGTTCAGTTGGGAGATCCCTGGGCGTGGCCCCTTGCACTGCTGGGCGCTCTCGCGACGGCTGGGCTTCTTGGATTCCTCTTCCACTATCTGGTCTTCCGTCCCCTGCGCTACCAACCGCCGCTCTCAAAGGTGGTTGCGTCCGTCGGGCTCATGTTGATGCTCCAGGCAGCGATCGTGGTCCGCTTCAGCAATCGGCCCCGCAACGTTGTCAGCCTGCTGCCTCAGGACGGTATTGACATTGTCGGTACCACGGTGCCCGCTGATCGTTTCTACCTCTTGGCTGCGATTCTGGTCACCACAGCCCTGCTCTACCTGGTGTTCCAGCGGACGAAGTTCGGCATCAAGACCAGAGCCGCCGCGGAGAACGAGCAGCACGCCACCTTGCTCGGCATCTCGGCCGATCGCATCGCTGCCATCAACTGGATCCTCGCGGGAATCCTCGCGGGCCTCGTTGGCATCCTCGCTGCCCCAATTACGGGTCTGAATCCGCTCAACATGACGCTGTTCATCATTCCGGCGCTCGGCGCCGCGTTGGTTGCCCGCTTCCAGTCGTTCTGGATTGCCGTCTGGGTCGGGTTGGCGATCGGCGCCGGTCAGAGCGTTCTGCAGATCATGGAGATTCGGCTCGCGTGGATCCCCGACATCAACTTGAGCCAGGGCCTACCGCTGCTGGTGATTGCCATCGCAATGATGGCTCGCGGTCAGGTGCTGCCGAGCCGCGGAGCGATCGAGCGCGGCCGTCTTCCGATGGCTCTGCCAACGCGCGTCCGTCCGAAGCTGATGATCTTCTGGTTGCTGTTCGCCGCCGCCGTTCTCATCTGGTCGCCGTTCGTGTGGCGTCAGGCGACCATCAACACCCTGATAGGTGCGATTCTGGCGCTGTCGCTCATCGTCGTCACAGGCTTCAGCGGACACATCTCGCTCGCCCAGTTGTCGCTGGCCGGCATAGCGGCCTTCATGCTGTCGAGCCTGGCCACGGATGCTGGCTGGCCGTTTCCGATCGCTCCGATCTTCGCCGCCCTTGTGGCGACCGGGTTCGGACTCGTCATCGGCATACCTGCGCTTCGCGTGCGCGGCGCCAGCCTGGCGATCATCACCCTTGCTGCCGGAGTCGCGATCGAGGTGTTCTTGTTCAAGAGTGACGGGTGGTTCGCCGGGGATTCCACGCGTCGCGTTGCGGAACCGAGCCTGTTCGGCATCGATTTCGGACCGAACTCACCCTTCTTCCTCGGCGACGGGAAGGTGCCATCGCCCGCCTTCGGACTCTTCGTACTCGTGGTGTTCGCCCTGCTCTTCGTGGGCGTCATCCGGCTCCGGCAGAGCATGCTCGGCGAGCAGATGCTGGCGCTGCGCGCCAATGAGCGGGCGGCTGCGGCAGCGGGAGTGAACGTGACCTCGATCAAGCTCGCGGCGTTCGGCATTGCCTCATTCCTCGCCGGTATCGGTGGAACGCTGACGGCATACAAGTTCGGTACGTTCAACATGGCGAGCTTCGGGGTCCTCGGCTCCCTCTCGGTGTTCGCGTTCTCCTACCTGGGAGGTATTGCGACGGTGTCGGGCTCGCTGTACGCCGGTTCGCTCTTTCCAGAGTCCATCGGAACGCTCGCGTTCGAGAAGCTGTTCTTCCCGTTGGGTCGCTACGAGGCGTACCTTGCCGGCCTGTTCCTCATCGTGACCGCGCTGGTGCAACCGGAGGGCATCGACGTCTTCGATCGTCGTGAACGGAGGCGTATCGGGTGGGGCATCGTGCTGCTCTGGCGGAAGGTGACGCGAAACCCGGATCGCGTGAAACCCGGTTGGGTCGATCGGATCTATCCGTTGCCCAAGTCGGCGAAGGGCGAGGTGTCGGTTTCGCCTACAAGCGCGTCGGATGCCGAAGCCAAGATCGGCGGAGGTGAATCGTGACTGCCTTGCTTCACACCGAGGGCCTCACTGTTGCTTTCGGCGGCGTCAAGGCCTGCGACGGGATCTCGCTCGACGTCCACAAGGGCGAACTTCTCGGTCTGATCGGTCCGAACGGCGCCGGCAAGACCACGTTCATCAACGCGGTCACTGGCTTTGTCCCATGGTCGGGAGAGATCCATTTCGACGGCGAGTCGCTGAACGGGCTGCCTCCGCACCGCATCGCCCACCGTGGCTTGAGCCGTACGTGGCAGTCGCTCGAGTTGTTCGGCGACATCTCGGTACGCGCGAATCTCGAGGTGGCGGCCACGAAGCTGACTCCGACAATGGCGATCAGGGACTACTTCGGCAAGAGCCAGCGCGTCGCGGAGCGTGTCGATCAGACGATCGAGGCGCTTGAGATGGAAGACATCGTCAATCAGCGGCCCGATGATCTCTCGATGGGGTACCGCAAGCTCGTCGGTGTTGCGCGAGCGTTGGTGGCTCAAACGAAGCTGGTGCTGCTCGACGAACCGGCCGCCGGTCTCGATCGAACGGAGACGACCTGGCTGGCCGAGAAGCTGCGCCAGGTCATCGACTATGGCATTTCGGTCCTCCTCGTGGACCACGACATGGGACTCGTCCTCAATGTCAGCGACCGCATTCACGTGATCGACTTCGGCAAGACGATTGCGGTGGGCAGTCCGGATGAGATCCGTGACAATCCGGCGGTTATCGGGGCCTACCTCGGGACGGGGGGAGGTGGCGAATGACCGATCGCGTCTTGACCCTCGACGGTATGTACGCCGGGTACGACAACGTCGCGGTGGTACGTGATCTCAGCCTGCATGTCGATCGCGGCGAGGTTGTGGCCCTCCTTGGGCCGAACGGCGCGGGAAAGACCACCACGCTCGGCGCCATCTCCGGCATCGTCCGCCTCCTCGAAGGATCGATCGACATTCTCGGCCATGCTGTGCCGAAGCTGCGGTCGGCGTATCTCGTCGCCCAGTGGGGCGTCGTTCACGTTCCGGAGAAGCGCGGCCTGTTCTTCCAGCTCACGGTCGAGGAGAATCTCAAGCTTGCTCCGCGGCTCGAAGCTGGGAACACGGATGAGGCCTACGAGTTGTTCCCGGCCCTCAAGCCGCTGCGGAACCGAATGGCTGGGACGATGTCCGGCGGCGAACAGCAGATGCTGGCGCTCGCTCGGGGACTGCTCGCGCAACCGGACCTCCTGATGGTCGACGAGATGAGTCTCGGGCTGGCACCAGTCATCTATGAGGAACTCATGCCCATGGTTCGGGATGTTGCCGATCGGACCAACGCCGGTGTC
>Ga0316191_10003504_pt1 | contig 11615 bp, 13 predicted proteins | sample Eddworburr2cm_MG_FD_204928 | JGI IMG/M metagenome (GOLD analysis project Ga0316191, IMG submission 204928) | Coastal sediment microbial communities from Maine, United States - Eddy worm burrow 2 cm | ecosystem: Environmental > Aquatic > Marine > Coastal > Sediment | place: USA: Maine... | reverse complement strand
GGGCAGTCGATCTATGCCGAGGCAATACAAACACCGGTCATGAAGAAATTTGATGCGGGTGAAATTACTCCCTACATAGCCATTGCCAGGTTGATTACCGACGACCCGGACAAGCTCCTCAAGCCAGTTGCCGAGGCTCACCAGGAGGTTGCCAACGTTATTCAGCAGGCACTCCTGGATGCGGAAAGTGAGATCATCCTCATATCCCCTTACTTCATCCCCCACGGTGGTGGCATCGAACTGATCAGAAAAATTCGCGATAAAGGTGTTCGTATCACCGTGCTGACGAATTCACTGGCAACAAATAATCACATTCCGGTGCATTCCGCTTACGCTGGTTATCGTAGACGCCTGCTGGACGCAGGAGTTGAGCTCTGGGAAATGCGTGTTGATGCAGCAAAGATTATCGTGCCAACTGGTGAAACCTTGCTCGAAAAACTCACGCTGCATACCAAGGGCATCCTGTTCGACCGCAAGCGTGTATTCGTCGGCTCGCTCAATCTGGACCCCCGATCCATCGATATCAACACGGAAATGGGCTTGCTAATTGATTCTGTGGAAATGGGGGAGTGGATGACAGACGAGGTGCGTGAGCAGATTCCAGAAGTCGCTTACCAGGTGAAAATGGATGAGGATAGAAAACTGAGCTGGCACGCGAAGATTGATGGTGAAGAAGTTGTCGAAACCCGGGAGCCGCAAACAACGGCTTGGCAGCGATTCCTGGCCTGGTTCCTGAAGATAGTGCCGGAAAGCCAGCTATAGGTCCTGTTCGTTAAGCAGCGATATTAGGATTAAATACTATTTGCAGTGTGCTCAAACGATGAAAAGCAGGACCGGGCGCTGCCTGTTAATTGCCTGATTTTTGCCGAATATGGTTATACGCTGTTATGAACAGTAGTGATAATAGCAACGGGCATCATCACCAGTAATCATATAAAAACAATAACTTATGTTTAAAAGTTCAAGCTACGAACCAGGCGGTTGGGCGTTCGAATCGCTCCGGGCGCGCCAAACAAAACAAGGCTCAGCAAGTATGCTGGGCTTTTTTTAATGTCTGCTAACGACTGCGATCTCAACCGGTCGATGCAACATCTAAACTCTAAGTACATAGAGGAGGATGTTGAAGATGAAGTATCGCACGAGGACTTATTACACCGAAGAACAAAAGGCGTTGATGTGGGATCGCTGGCAGAAAGGTGAATCCCTCGAGTCAATCGCCCAGCTTTTTGATCGTCACCATTCATCAGTCCAACGTATCCTGGCAGAAACCGGTGGGATACGTCCGGCACCCCGTCGACGATCAAGCCGATCGCTGACCTTAGCAGAACGCGAGGAAATCTCACGCGGTCTAGCGAGTTACCGCTCCCTGCGGGCGATTGCACTACAGTTAGGCCGCGCTCCGTCGACGATCAGTCGGGAAGTAAATCGCAATGGTGGTGTTAAACAGTATCGGGCCAGTCAGGCTGATCAGGCTGCGTGGGATCGTGCCCACCGGCCGAAGACGTGTAAACTGGTCGTGAACCGTGCGCTGGCCCGAGTGGTGGCCAGGAAGCTCCAGCTGGAGTGGGCGCCCGAACAGATAGCGGGCTGGCTCAAGCACACCTACCCGGGCGATGAGAACTACCAGGTGTCACACGAAACGATCTATAAGAGCCTGTTTATTCAGGCCCGCGGGGCCTTGAAGAAAGAGCTGTTACAGCATCTCAGGCGAACGCGAGCGATGCGCCGCTCGCGCCATCACACACAGAAAAAGCCAGACCACGGCAGGATCACCGATACGGTATCGATCCGTGAACGACCCGCCTCGGCTGAAGATCGTGCCGTACCCGGACACTGGGAGGGTGACCTGGTGTTCGGCAGCAATAACAGCCAGATTGCCACCCTGGTGGAACGTCACACGCGCTATGTGATGCTGGCGAGAGTAAAGAGCAAGGATACCGAGACGGTGATCAATGCCCTGATCAAGCAAGCGCATAAGTTACCACGGGAACTGTATAAGTCGCTGACCTGGGATCGGGGTAAAGAGATGGCTGATCACAAACGTTTTACGCTTGCGACCGACATTGATGTTTACTTTTGTGATCCTCATAACCCCTGGCAGCGGGGTTCCAATGAGAACACGAACGGATTGTTGAGACAGTACTTCCCGAAAGGTATGGATCTATCGGAAGTATCACAGGCCAAGTTGAATGCCATCGCAAGACGACTTAACGAGCGACCTCGTGAGACATTACAGTTTGAAACACCAGCAGAACGTTTCAACACATGTGTTGCATCGACCGGTTGAAGTCACCACCCATATCGGACATTAATTTAACACGATATTATCGGCCACATACGAAATCAATAAACATTGTTTGTAGGTCATAAATTAACATTTTTTTAAAACTTATATTTATTACCATACACTTTTAAGCGGCTATCATAATGCCATTCAATAAGCCTTCCAATGTGGCTTGACGTTTCATATACTGCATTCATGGCCTCATCTGTTTTTTTAAAATATTTTTTTTTCTCACAGAGACTTAATATATTGGATGTGGATGATACTATGATAGATAACATCTAACTGTGATTAACGAAGTATGCGAACAGAAAACGTATACATAGGGATTTTATTGCAAGCACTATTATTATTGCTATTACTTACTTGCTGTAACCCATTTTCCTTCGCACAAGCGGAAGATAGATTCCATTCATCGATAGAAACAGCGGCACCAGAGGAGCCTTACATAGCTGAGATTGGTGTTCAGATTGATCAAATAGTCAAAATAGACCAGAAATCTGAGAATTTTCAGGTTGTCGGTAACTTACGAATAGAGTGGGACGAACCGAAACTGGCCTTTGATAGTACCCAGCATGACCGCGAATATAAAATTTTTACACGTGCTTCATTTACCAAGTATGTAGATGAACAGGGCATATTTGCTCCCAGTTTCTTGATATATAATCAGCAGGGTCGCAGACACACGCAGGACTCCAAGATAAGCGTATTCAAAGACGGCCACGCAATTTATCTTGAACGTTTTACAGCAACACTACAGTCACCCGAGTTTGAGTTTGTTCAGTATCCATTCGATACACAGAAGTTTTTCTTTCGCGTGGTTGCTGATATGCCCGACAACTTCGTTAAATTCAAACCTTTGGAAGGTTATAGCCAGCTTGGGGATCAGCTCGGCGAGGAAGAATGGACATTCGAAAGTAGCTGGACTACTACAGATGTAATTGCAGGAATCACTGGTAGGCCTACATCACGCTTTTCCTTTGGCTTCGAAGCAAACCGCCATTTGAATTATTATTTACTTCGTATCTTCCTGCCGCTTATCATTATCATCCTGGTGTCTTGGTTCACATTTTTTCTGAATGATTATAGTAAGCGCGTGGATATAGCCATTGCCAACTTGTTGGTTTTTGTTGCATTCAATTTCACCATATCAAACGACCTTCCTCGACTGGGTTATCTAACTTTTATCGATACGATTATGTTTGCAACCTTCGTGTTTGCTGGTTTAGTCATTCTCGTGAATGTAATATATCGGCGGTTGGAGGTTCTTGGTCGAGAAGCGACAGCTCGACATCTCGATAACCTGACCATCTGGATTTATCCCTTCACTCTGGTCGTGATTGTTGGTACCAGTTGGTATTGGCTTGTAGTTGAAAAAACCCATATCTGAGTTTCAATCATTAAGATTGTAGCAATTTTTGTTTGCTGAAGACGCTTTACTACTGATGCGAAGGCCTGCAAATGGCCGCAAGCGGCGGTTCAAACTTTCACCGAAAATGTCCGCTTAGGAGAAATCTAAGCGGCATGGAGATGATTCTGTTTTTGACCGCCATGTCTCGATAGCTGCCAAATGACAATTATGTTTTGAGTTTGCATCTTTGTTTTGGGATACTGAATCACAGGGAAATGGTACAAACTGGGTGGAAGGATAAAAACTCAGGTAAATATAGTTATCCATGCTCACCCCGACCCATCTTGTTGCTGGTCAAACTACCTTCCTCCTGGCATCAGTTATTGCTGGCCACCAGCCAACGCTATCTGAGTCATTTCTGGCCGCAGCCGCTTCAGTCATACCTGACCTCGATTCGAAGCAATCCTATATAGGTCGTATTGCCACATTCCTCAGTGGGCCACTGGAAAGCTACTTCGGTCATCGTACGATTACGCACTCGCTAGTAGTACAGACTGTTATGGGATTACTGGCATACACTTTTCTCCCTTTCGGATATTTCCTCGCACTCATGGCAGGATGGCTGAGTCACAGCATGGCTGACATGATGACGCCGGCAGGTGTGTGCTGGTTCTGGCCTAGCAGGGTGAGGTGTGTCTTGCCTGGCAATGCCCGCTACCGGATGGAATCGATGGGGAAGGGAGAGCTGTGGTTTCTGTTGATCATGGCGGTATCTGCTATACCTCTTCTATCTTTGGCGCAGACAGGGAAAGGGACTACCGGCCTGATCCGTTCTGCTATTGGCGACATTAACTCAGCACGTGAAGAGTATGATGCACTGAAAGGATCACATGCCTGGTCGCTGGAGGTTAAAGGACGCAATAACCTGACCTATGAAGATGTTGTGGGTTCCTACCCGGTGATTGGGCCCTACGGGGAATCCGGGTTTATTGTTGATACACCGGAAGGCCCTCGATCCATATGCAGGAGTAGTTCCTGTGATTGGTACTCTGAACATTCAGGATTACTGCAAGGTGATCTGCAGCAGACAACTACTGCCTCTGTACACGTTAAGCGTATCACCGCTGATTCACTGCTTGATTCATTCGCACCGTTACACACTAATGGGACTGTGTTCTTGCTTGGAGATCTTATAGCCGCAGGGGTAACAGCCATTCCACCGACGGTTGAAGTATCAGGTGAAAGTATCCGACTCAGTTATGCCTCGCCTGAGGTTATAAGGAAATGGGGGAAGTTACTGCTTGAGGATGTCGCTTTAACGATACAGGTCCGCCATGCCCAGGGTGTTCAGGTGAGCGAAATTGAAGCTATTGCACCTGCTGCTGAGATTACTCTGAATCCGCTGTTGCAGAAATGGGTGGATGTTTCCCAGGAATGAGTTATCGGTTATGCAGCCATTAGATTATGCAGAAAGTGTCATGATCATTCGTATGTGGGTATATGAACATAAATAAAAAATTGATGATTAAACGAATTACCCGACACGTTAAATTTTCGAATGGCCATAGCCGGCTTTCCCTATTCTGGCTTGTCGCTATTATTGGTTTGATCGCTCCCTGGGCGATTCAGTTATATCAATCCGAAATCACCACCACGAGAGAGTGCATCGTCAGCAGTACTTATGATGGGGACACTATGCGTGTGCAGTGCGGTGGTGAGCAGATGAAAGTGCGTCTGCATTGTATCGATGCCCCGGAGATGGGGCAGAAGCCGTGGGGCAGGGAGTCGCGTGATTATCTGCGTGAACTGGTTCCTCGTGGCTCTAGTGTCCAGGTCAGAGGTAAAGAGAAAGACAAGTACGGGCGATTGATTGCTGAAGTGTACTTGGATGGGAAGAACCTGAACCTGGCCATGGTCAGAGCGGGGCAGGCAGCGGTATATCGGCAATATTGTGAAGTTAGTGAGTATTACACTACAGAGAAAGAGGCCAAGAAGTCTGCTGCTGGCATCTGGAGCAAGCCCGGTGAGCATCAACGTCCATGGAGATGGCGGCATCATTGACAAAATGTAATCCATTGGATTACACTGCACGATATGCAAACCGTAGTTGAATTACCTGAATTTCAGAAGAAATCAGATAAATGGCTCACTAAATCTGAGCGTTTAAGTGTCATCAACTACCTGGCTGCGCATCCTGCAGCCGGTGACCTTATCCAGGGTACTGGCGGCATACGGAAATTACGGTGGTCAGCAAAAGGTAAGGGAAAAAGCGGTGGAGTGCGTGTTATCTATTTCTACCACAATGAATCGATACCAGTATTTTTGTTAACCTTATTCGGTAAAGGCGAAAAAGCCAATTTATCTAAAGCTGAACGTAACGATCTGGCTAAGCTGACTTCGTTACTTGTTAAAAACTATGGAGGCCAATATGAGTAAAGCATTTGATAGCATTAAACAGGGCCTTGATGAAGCTCTGGAATTTTCAACGGGTAAGAAAGGGAAAGCAGTCGTCCATGAATTTACACCCGTTGACGTGAAGAACATACGCGCCCAGGTTGGTATGACGCAAAATGAGTTCGCCTCGGCATTTGGTATCAGTGTTAGCACGCTGCGCCACTGGGAGCGCGGTGATCGCACACCTCATGGTCCGGCATTGGTGTTGCTTAATGTTGTGGCAAAAGAGCCGAAAGCTGTGCTTAAAGCGTTAAGCCACTAAACCTTAAACGGATGCACCTCAATGGACGCGAGAAAGTGCCGAAATTGTGAATGACGAAGATTATCATTGAGGTATAAATATGCAGATGCACAACCCCCCACATCCCGGAGAAATCATTAAGGAACTTTGTCTTGAACCGCTGGGTTTAACCGTGACAGAGGCAGCGAAAGGTCTAGATGTCAGTCGCAAGACGTTATCAAGCATCATTAACGGTAAGGCAGGTATCAGCCCGGAAATGGCTGTTCGCTTATCGATTGCCTTCAACACTTCATCAGAAAGCTGGATTAACCAGCAGTCGCAGTACGATCTCTGGCAGGCAGAACAACACCGGAATGAACTACATGTTAGCCGTCTTTCAGCAGCATAAGACACATAAAAAAGCCCGACCGCCCGTCACGCTGCTTGCAATCAACCCCGCAAGCATCGCGCCGGGCTGCATCGTGCCAGACCCCAACCCCGCCAGACTGCCTCCGCAAGCTCAGGCAGACTGGCTACATGGTTTCGCTAAACTCCGTCACCACCGTTTCCGCCCGCACTCCGCCACGGCGCCCATCGCACCTGAACAACAGGCGCCATGTGCTTGCGGCTACGCTGCGGGCTGCCGCATCTTGGCCTGACAGTCCGCTTGCGCAACCGGCCTCTTCGCAGAGCCTCGCACACACCACTCGCCACTGCTCAGCCCCGACTGCACGGCGCTACGTGGTCTTCGGATAGTTAGGGAAGGCGGCCTCCGGACTGCTCGGTGGCCATAGCAGCCTGTCACAGCACTTGCATTGCCATCCTTCGGTTCGTGGCTGCGCCACCAGACTCAGTCTGGCGCAAGGGCAGCGCCAGGCTGCGTTTTAGTCTGTGCCCTTGCATTCATGACAAGCTGAGAATTAGCTGTGAGACTTGATTTTCCTGGTGATCAGACATATTGTTACCAAATATAAATAAATGGTGACATCATGTCTGATCATAAAAGCAAGCAAACACCGGCGGAGATATTCCACCAGCACGGTGGTCAGCTGAGAATGAGCGAGGCCATTCGATACGGAATATCTCGCTATATGCTTTATAAAATGCGGGATGATGGGCAGCTGGAACAGATATCCAGGGGGATTTATCGCCTGCTGGATATGCCGCCGATCAGTAATCCTGACCTGGTTACCGTGAGCCTGCGTTTTCCAAATGCGGTCATCTGCCTGATCTCTGCGCTGTCATACCACGGCATCACCACCCAAATTCCCCACGTCGTATCCGTGGCTATTTCGAGAGAAGCGCGTATACCGAAACTCGATTCACCACCCATACAGGCCTACAAGTTCTCTAAAGACGCATTTCAGGCAGGTATCGAGACTCACCTGATTGATAGTGTACCAGTGCGGATCTACTGCCCGGAAAAGACACTGGCTGACTGCTTTAAATACCGCAACAAGCTGGGCATGGATGTGGTTCTGGAGGCCCTGAAACTCTACAAATCTGAAAAGAAATTCCAACTGGATAAACTGATCAAGTACGCCAGAGTGTGCCGTGTTGAAAAGGTGATGCGGCCCTATCTGGAGGCGACCCTGTGAGTAGCGGTAAACCAGGTAATGTCGCCGCCTCGGTTCGCCAGCGCCTGCTGAATCTGGCAAGAAGTGATAAACGGCCTTTTAACGAGTTGCTCCAATACTATGCGATGGAGCGTTTCCTGTATCGCCTGTCACTGTCAGCGCATGCAGAACGCTTTATTCTCAAGGGAGCCTTGATGCTGAGAGCATGGAAGTCACCAGAAATACGGCCAACAATGGATATCGATATGCTGGGGATGACAAGTAATGAGGAAGGCAGCATTGTTGCTCAAATCAGGGACATAATTTCAGTAGACTCAGGCGAAGACGGGTTAGTTTTTGATGTTGCGTCAGTTAGAGCGGAACGTATCACCGAAGATGCCGATTACGAAGGTATTCGGGTGCGATTTTCGGGTAGTCTGGATGGTGCGCGTGTGCATATGCAAATTGATATCGGTTTTGGTGATGTTGTGCATCCAGGCGCTGTTGAAACTGAGCTGCCGACGATACTGGGCTCACCGCCTCCGAAGCTGCTTTGTTATAGCCGGGAGAGTGCCATAGCCGAGAAATTCGAAGCCATGCTGAAGCTGGGCGAGCTGAACAGCCGGATGAAGGACTTTTACGACATCTGGCTGTTGTCCAGGCAATTTGAATTTAATGGCAGGGATCTGGCAGAAGCGATTCGGCTGACCCTGCAACAGCGGGGAACAGAATTGCCTGACGAAATTGTAATCTTCAGTCATGCATTCATTAAATCTAAACAGGGCCAGTGGACGGCATTCAGGAAACGATTGGCACAGGATCATATTCCGGCTGATTTTGGTGAGGTCATACTTGAAATCGAGACTTTTCTTAAACCAGTTATCAGTGCACTGTGTTCCGATACTGTTTTACGAAATCATTGGTCGCCAGCGGGAGCCTGGGAATAACATTTCATCTACGTAATTCTGAAGTTCTCTATTTATGAGTCACAGGGATTAATTTCTCCTCAATTCAGCAAACGAAGACAACTCCCAGTTACGGATAGCCAGCACCATACTGGCACCTGGCCGCTCATTTATCGGCGCGACGACATCCTGTTTCTGCAGATCAATAAACTCACTGGCCAGTGCCTTCATGCGCCTGATCAAAAGACTTATCGAGGTATCGGTCAGGTTGCCATTCATATAGAGGCGGAGTTCATTGTCCTGGTCGAAATGGCTGCGCAGGAATTCATGCTGTATCTGTTCTTCGTAGAACCGTGCGATCGGGCCATCCTGGATCCAGTGGAAGTCCTGCGCGATAAGCAGCTTGGTGCGGTTATTCGGCAGCAGTTCGATCAGTTTGAGTTTGTCCAGGCGGGCCAGGTATTTAATGCACTCGGCTTTGGTCAGCGCATACTGCCCGATGATCTCATCAAAACTTAGACGGCTGCGCACACATACAGCCACCAGCATCAGCTTCTGGTCGGCGATGAGTTCCTCTTCCTGCTCTAGTGTCAGGTGGCTGATGCGCTCCTGATTCTCATCCATCATTCGCACAAGGTCTGCGAAACTCATCCCCATCATCTGGCAGATGGAGTCCAGCCGTTTCAGTGAGATGTTGCAGGTTGAGAACATGTTCTTGATGCTGGCTTCGCTCAGTTCAAGTGTTTGGGCAATGTCCCTGTAAGTGATCCTCTGCGCTCTAAGTGCGTGCTTCAATGTATCAATCAAATTTGTCGACTGCGGCATCTACTCTCTCCTGATTATTTTTCTTCAAACATCAGTTTATCGTCAAAAGGTATAAATAAACTATACCAATAAGCAAATAATATTCAACTATCTCCATATTGGTTTAAATAATTTCTACGAAAGGTATGGTGTTAGCACGCCATCAATTGGCAAGGAGGGAACGGGAAAGATTGAAGCCCCAATCCCAAACAAGAATAAAAGAATGAATAAGACAAGGAGTTTAGGAGTATGGATTTATTAGATCTTAAAGACAGGTTGAGTGAAATATCCCGTTGCGTCAGTTGTGTATCGGGCCTACTGGTCTTCAATGACCAGGTGCCGGTAACCGGCGGTGAACTGGCTGCAGTGTTAAGCAAGTTTCAACGGGAGATCGAGGACATAGAGCAGAACGTCATCAACCTGCGCTTACCTGAAAGGTAGCGGTGTCAGAAATAAAAAGGGTGTTTTCATCCTCTAAATATCAATATTTTCATTAGAAAAAATGTGATTATTTTATGTCAGAATTTGCACTCCCAATACTTTATCTATTTGCAGCGGTCTTGTTCGCCTGGGAACATCTGCACCCGGCTCACCCCATCGATGCGCAGTATCAATGGTACGTTAGGGCCATCGCCATCAATACTCTACAGCTTGTTGTGTTCTATGCTGTTGATGCCTTCTGGATGGGATGGTCTGAGGGGTTTTCTCTGTTTCATCTCAGCAATACACGGCCACCCGTTGCCGGGGCATTGCTTGCGTATTTTATTTTTACCTTCGTTATCTACTGGTGGCACCGGCTACGCCATAGTTCTGATTTCATCTGGCGGTATTTCCATCAGTTTCATCATAGCCCGAAGCGTATCCAGACCTTGACCGCCTATTACATCCATCCGTTGGATATGACCGTTACCCTGTTTATTAGCAACACCATTGTGTTTGTCCTGTTGGGGCTAAATTTCGAAGCCGCTGCCTGGTACACATTGATCACAGGCTTTGCTGGGTTCTTTATACACGCAAACATTCGTGTACCACGCCAGGTGGGTTACGTTTTTCAAACACCTGAGATGCATCGTTTGCATCACAAAGTCAATCATCATGCCAATAACTACAGCGATATTGTCTGCTGGGACATGTTGTTTGGTACCTACCGCAACCCGCGTGAAGACATAGATCAATGTGGTTTTGACGAAGAAACAGAAACTAAGGTCTTTCAATTGCTGGCCGGTAGAAGGCTTGTTTAGAAATAGTTCTTTATCAATATCTATCAATAGCTGTTCATAGCTTACAAAAGGAGTTTTCTTCCAATGAAATGTGAAACAATTAATGTCTCGATTCAGCATGGTTCAGTGATGTCACCGAATCTGCAATATCATAATTTCTCAAGTTATGCAGAATTGATTATGCAGAAAACATCACTGCTTCAACTGATAAATTCTTATAGAACAATATTCAGTGAGCCGGGTGTATGGTCGGAAAGTTATTCGGCAGAAGATGTCTCTCATAAACTTCAACTGGATCTTGATGGAATTGCGGATCTCCGTCTTTGTGTAGATGGAGGGTACAAAAATGAAATGCTGGGTTTTTGCTGGGCGCAGTGTCTCGATGCCACAGGAATAGAGAACTCAATCAACACCATAAAGTACTACCATATGATCGGTGCGCCTGCAGTTAAACAACATTTAGTTAACCTAATAGGGCAGGGTGAAGTGATTTATGTCCATGACCTGGGAGTGAACCCTTCTCATCGAGGGAAAGTACCGCTGCATCGCCTGATATATCCGATGCTCCATGACCTTGCTTCCCGGTCACAGGTAAACACGGTCATGTTTTGGAGTATCCCGGATAGTCATATATCAAGACTGGCCCGCAGGGCTGGTTTTGAAATGGTGCTTGAGATAGCGGGTATGGAATTCTATCTGGGTGAGATTTGAATCTATTAATATCTGATGTATGTTTTGAAGATTGACCAGTAACTATTATTTGTAAGAGTCGGGAAATGGGTTTTACTTTGTGGATATCTCTGTCAGGCCACATCTGGCTT
>Ga0316191_10003502_pt1 | contig 11619 bp, 5 predicted proteins | sample Eddworburr2cm_MG_FD_204928 | JGI IMG/M metagenome (GOLD analysis project Ga0316191, IMG submission 204928) | Coastal sediment microbial communities from Maine, United States - Eddy worm burrow 2 cm | ecosystem: Environmental > Aquatic > Marine > Coastal > Sediment | place: USA: Maine | collected... | reverse complement strand
CTTGGCACCGGTAGCCAATTGCTCGTTGGAAGCGCCACGCCGGCGAGATTTCGTGGCCTCCACCGGCCGCTCTTGTTGGGTTTGCGGACTTTCGCTTTTCAGAGCGCAAAGGTCCGGAATCGACCCTTTGCGGACATAACCGCGGTTCTCGAGAGGTGTATGGTTTTCGCCACGCCAAACCGAGAGGGGCGGCTCATCGCGACCGGCATTCTCCTTCCCCGGATGATCATCGACTGGCCATGGTGACGGACCGTTGAGTCCCAGGTGCGGCCACCCTATGTTCTGACGCCCGAAAATGAACGCGTCGTAACTCGGCACTTGGATTTCGCGACAACGAAGTCGGCAGTACCTCACAAACCAGCCGCTCACGTTGCTTCAGCACAACCTTACAGACACCGTCAATTCAATTAGTCGCTAACTTAAAATCCCCAAAGGCCCCGATCGGTTGTAGAGAAAATCAACGTAGACTTTGTCTCGCGCTGTGGATTGGAAAACCCGATGGAATCTGGTCACGAACCACGAAACGCGATATGTGCATCCAATTCGGAATCGTGAAGGCGCAGTAGGCTGTCGAAGCCGGAGGTTTCCAGCACGTCTCGCACGACCTCGTTAGCCTCGCACAAACGCATCTCGCCGCGGGCGGTCTTCAGAAGCTTGGAGGCTGTGAGTATGACCCGGAGCCCGGCGCTGCTGATGTACTCCACCCCCTTGAGACTTACGAGCACTTTGGGGCGGCCGCTCTGGGCGATTCTTACCATCTCGTCGTAAGCGTCCCCGGATGTGGACGTGTCCAGGCTTCCGATCATGTCCACCACGAGCACGTCGTTGGCGTCGCGCGTTGTTATCTGCATAGGTTTCTCCGTTCGGAAATAGGGTTCGGTCACCAGCGCGCCGATCCGATTCAGACCGCATTCAGGGCGTCATCCAGGGTGGCGCTATGGGTGATTACAGAGAGAAATCCGCTCACCTCCAGGACCTCCAAGATATGGTCGTTCGCTTGGCAGATCACCAGATTGCCGCCGCCCTTCTTGGCCGCCTTCGCCGCCTTGAGTATGACCCTCAGGCCCGCACTCGACACATAATCGGTGCGCTGAAAATCGAACACGATGCGGTTTGCTCCGCCGTCGATCCGCTCCATGACCCCATTCTCGACGTCCGCTGCGTTGCTCGTGTCCAGGTGCCCCCTGGTGACCACGACCACGGCTCCGCCCATCTCGCTGAACATCGCTTCCACGACTCACCTCTTCAATTGATACAAATTTGTGAGATTGATTCTTTACCTTAGGCGCTCTGGAGAACGCCCTACTATTGCAGCTCCAGTTCGAATACCGACCTGGTCTTACGCAGAACAGTCGATTTTCAATGCCATCTCAATGACTGAACTCGAGCCGAAGCTCGGCGGTCTCGCCCGCGCTGGCGCTGTCGACTTTGTCCGCAAGGTTCTTCACCAAAACGCTGGACATGGTGGCCATGGCCGCATCCAGGGCAGTGTCGTCGTCCTCCTCGAAAAAGGCGCTCAGATCCGCCTGCGCCTGGTCAGCCAGGGGAAAGGCACGCCCCTTGTAGATCAAGGACAGCAGCAGCTTGTACTCGTCGAACTTGGCCTTGAGGATCACCGGACCCTCGAGCATCTTCTCGCTGTGCAGTACCTCCAAGGCCTCGCCCACCGATAGCCCGGCGCGGGAGATCACGTCCCGGCGCGCACCCCAGGCCGAACCGTTGTCTTCGAGAAAGCGCGTCGCCTTGCTGGCCGCGCCGAAACCCGCGAGCTCGACCTCCCCGGTCTGGGAGACACCGATACGAAAAATCTGGTTAAGGACGATAGCGGTAACAGTGCCCATGGTCAGGGCCGAGCCCAGAATGGGCTTGAGGTCGTCCGGTGCGTTCGCGCTCAATTCCGGCATGACCAGGATTCCCAGACCCACCGTGATACTCAAGCCGACCATGAAGGAACGGCGATGATTCATCAAACGCGACAGGATCAGCTCCATGCCCACCACGACCATGTAGCCCGCCGCATAGACGATGATGGCCCCTACCACGGGCTGGGGGAGCTGAATCAGGAAGGATGAGACTTGGGGGATAAAGGCCGAGGCGGCTAGAACGATGCCCGCCGCGGTTCCCACCAGGCGGGCGGCCACGCCGGTCATGTGCGCAAGACCCAGGGCCGCCGAAGATGTTCCCCCGGACATAGTGCCGGTCAGGCCATGGAGCAGGACGCCGATGCCGTGGCAGGCGACGGTGCGGCTCACAGTGGGCATGTGGGCGCGGTGCCACTTGGCGTTGTTCATCCGATCGATGGCCACACCGGTGCCGATGCTGTCCACCGCGGAGATGATCTCGATGAGCAGAATGGGAACCAAAGCGGCGAGCACCAACTCGGGTGTCGGAATCTCGAAGGCCCCCAGGGGAAGCGCGACCAGGGGCTGCTCGGCGACTACGTTGAGCTGCTCCTGCCCGAACATGCCGGTAAGTACGGCCATGATCAGTCCGGCGACCAGACCGGCGAACATGGCGAAGGCGCGGACCTTGCCCGATGTCCAGATGGAGACCGCGATGATGGTGATCAGGGTCGCCGATGCCACCATCACAGAGTCGATCTGAATCGAGCCCGTCTCGATGCCCGTGAATCTGCGCACGCCGCCCTCGACCATGCTGGCGCCCAGCAGAACCAGCAGGATGCCGGTCACCTCGGCGGGGAACAGTGTCTGAAACCGCGGTAGCAGATTGGATAGAAAAATAACGATCAGACCGGAAATAACCAGCGCGCCCGCGGCAGCCCCAATTCCGAAGGTCGTCGCCACGGCGATGAACACACCCATGCCGATAATGTTCGGGCTGTGGACCACGAGGTGCCCGGCGCCGAAGCGGGTCGGAAGGCTCTGGATCAGGGTCGCGATCCCCAACACTACGATCCCCAGGGAGACGAAGCCCCTGAGTTCCGCATCCGACAGCCCCACCTCCCGGCCGGCGATGACCACGTAAACGACCGTCGTCAGAATCAGCAGGGCGTGCTGGGCGCCGATCAGAAAGGCGGTGGGCAGCCCTGGGTTCTCCTGGGCGATGAACAGCATGTCCCGCGGCTTCTCCCGCTTCGGCTCGGAGAAAGGCGGGAACACCGCGTCGAGGATATTCTTGGGATTCATAATGGAGTCTGTTGCCAATCGGCGCCACGGCGACGACGCCGTCCTAAGGTTTATGCTTGTTATCTAACCCGCCGAATCCTCGGGGGTCGAATGGAAGTGACTATTCTATACCCTCCAGGTTCTTGATCAGGGTAACGATGTTCTTGTCCACGCCCCGCTTGTAGGAAACCTCGTCCATCAGGTTGCGCACCAGGTGGATCCCGAGGCCGCCAACCTCCCTGTCCTCCAGGGAAGATTCCAGCTCCGGCGACTCCTGCTGGAAGGGATTGAAGGGCACGCCCTCGTCGGTGATGCTGATCATCAGGCGCTCGTCCAGCAGGTCCACCATCACCTCGATCTCGTGCTCGCCGCCGTCCGGGAAGCCATAGGAGACGATGTTGTTCAGCAGCTCGTCGAAGGCGACCTTGACTCGCTTGCGTGCCTGGTCCGGTATCCCGCTCTGTTGGGCGAAGGCCTCGAACTCGCCCAGGACGCCGCCCACGGCGCCGAGGTCGTTCTTCATGCTGGTGGTCAGGCGCTGCGCCCGTGCCCCTCCCGAGGACTTGAGGAAATCCAGCGCGAGCATGGTGATATCGTCCGACTGCTCCGCCCCTGCGGCGAAGTCGCGCACGTCCGTTATGACCGCTTCGATGGTCTGGGTGGGATCGGCGAAGGCCCCGGATCCGAGTAGATTCACCAGCCGATCATCGCCGTAAAGGGCGCGGTCGGGATTCATGGCCTCAGTCACGCCGTCGGTGTAGATCAGCAGGCTGTCGCCTTCCCTCAACCGATCCTTACCCTCCTTGAACGCAACGCCGCCGATGGGTCCGAGGCCGGGGCCGTGGCGCTGATCAAGGGCCTGTACCTCTCCGGACGCGCGCTTGATGTAGGGCGGATTGTGTCCCGCGTTAGTATAGAGCAAGCCGCCGTTTCGCACATCGACAATGGCCAGAAACACCGTGACGAACATCATGGCCTCGTTGTTGGCCTCCAGCTCGTCGTTCACGTGGGTCAGAACGCTCGCCGTGGAGAGGTCGTCCGCCGCACGGGACTTGATCAGGGCCTTGGCGATGGCCATGAACAGGGCCGCCGGCACGCCCTTGCCCGAGACATCCCCCACGCACAGGCACAGGTGATCCTCGTCGATGAAGAAGTAGTCGTAGAAATCGCCGCCCACTTCCCGAGCCGCTTCCATGAAGGCGTGCAGCTCGAAGGATTCGCGCTCGGGGAAGGGTGGGAACACCTGGGGCAGCAGGCTGAGCTGAATGTCCTTGCCGACGTTGAGCTCCTCCTGCATCCGGTCTTTCTGGGCGTTGATGATGGCGTAGGCCTTACGCAACTCGTCCAGGTGCTGCTTGCGCTCGATCTGGGTGCGTACCCGGGCCTCGACAATGGCCGGCGAGATGGGCTTGGTGATGTAGTCCGCGGCGCCCAGCTCCAGGCCCTTGGTTTCGTCGCTCTCCTGACCCATGGCGGTGACGAAGATGATGGGAATCTCCCGGGTCGCATCGTCCGCCTTGAGCTGGCGGCAGACCTCGTAGCCGTCGATCTCCGGCATCATCACGTCCAGCAGGATCAGATCCGGGGGACTGGCGGAGCGCGCCGCCTTGAGCGCCTGCTGGCCGTTGATCGCCGCCATGATCTTGTAACTGGGCTTGAGCAGGTCGGCAAGCACGTTGATGTTGAAGCGCTCGTCGTCGACGACGAGGATCTTGTTCAGCTCTTCCATACTCTCTCTCGGTAACCTTGGGGTAGCTGATGCATCGCATTCGGTTGGAACATGTTCACATAGCAGAACGGCGATGAATATACCCGTACCGGTGAGAATGGCAATCATCGGTGGGCTGGGAATCAGCGCCAGATCCTGAAAGCAGCTCCCGAATTCTTCCTACATCGTTATCCAGAAATCCAATCCCCCGCGAGGCCCTTTTCCCGAATTTGCGAGAGGGTCTGTTCCGCTTCCTCGAACTCGAAACCGCCCACCTGTCGCGCCAACTTTGAGGCCAACGAAGCGCCGTCGGTACGCGCGAGTATCCGGCGCAAGTCCTCCGCCTTGGCCTCGGCGTCCGGGTCCATCTCCTCGATCAGGGTCTCAAGCTCGTCGAGCAGGGCGGCGATCTGCTCGGGATCAGCGGTGTCCGCGGGTCCCGCGTCCGCCGCCAAGTCTTCCCCAAGGGCGGCGAGCCCCTGGATCACGGGCGTCATCACCAGCTCCATCTGCTCCACCAGCTTGCCGTAGCCGTCACCTTTTCCGCCTTTGATCGCCGCCTCCAAGTCCTTGGCCCGATTGTTCAAGTCCGCGGCGCCGATGGTCGCGGCCACGCCCTTGATAGTGTGTGCCAGACGCTGGGCAAGATCGGTCTCGCCACTGGCCAGGGCTTGCCGGATCTCGGCGATGTCCTCGCCGTGGTCCTCCCGAAATTCCACCAGCAGTTTGCGGAACAATGTGGGGTTGCCGCCGACCCGCTTCAGCCCGGCCTTGAGGTCGATCCCCGGGAGTCGTTCCGGCAGCGCGCGATCGTCGTCGCCGCCGACTGCGGCCGGTTCCTCCGACACGTCGTCGGGCAGATCCCGTTCCCCCGGCTCGATCCACTCGCGCAGCGCTCCGAACAGCTCGCCGGGATCGATAGGCTTGGCGATATGGTCGTTCATACCCACGGCCTTCGCCTCCTCACGGTCCTCGGCCATGGCGTTGGCGGTCATGGCCAGCACCGGCAGTTCGCTGAACCTTTCCTGGGCGCGGATCCGGCGCGTGGTCTCGTAGCCGTCCATGACCGGCATCTGCACGTCCATCAGCACGCAGTCGTATGCCCTCTCCGCGAGCATCTCCAGCGCCTCTGCGCCATGATTCGCCACCTCGATCCGAAAGCGGGCCTGCTCCAACAGCTCGGTTGCCACCTGCTGGTTAATGAGATTGTCTTCCACAAGCAGGATGCGCGCGCCCTGGATCGGCCGCAGCTCGTCGGCGTCGAGCGCCTGTATGTGACGACCTTTGCGGGCCGCGCCTGTCACCTCATGACCGAAGGCCTCCATGATCACGTCGAGCAACAGAGAGGGATTCACCGGCTTGGAGAGGATATTGTCCAGGAGACCGACATCGCCGGCCTCCGCAACCTCGGTCTGATTGTGCGCGGTCACGAGGATGACCTTGGGAATGATTCTCAGCCCGAGGTCCGTCTTGATGTGGCGCGTGGCTGTGAGTCCGTCCATGCCCGGCATGCGGAAGTCCATCAGCACGAGCCGGAAGGGATCTTTGCCGCTCTGTTCCTTGAGCAGGTCCAGCGCCTTTTGGGCGTTGGGCACGGCGACTACCCGGAAGGAGAACTGCTCCAGGTAGTCCGTGAAGATAGTCCGCGCGTGGGGATTGTCGTCCACCACCAGCACGTGCAGGTCCTTGAGATCCGTGCTCATCATGGAGGAAAGGCTGGTGCGCTCCTCGCCGATGCCCAGCCGGACTTCGAAGGCGAAGGTGCTGCCCACACCCGGTTCGCTCTCTACCCAGATGCGACCGTCCATCATCTCCACCAGCTGCTTGGAGATGGCCAGACCGAGCCCGGTACCCCCGTACTTGCGGGTCGTGGATGTGTCGGCCTGAGAGAAGGACTGGAAAAGCCGGGCCACCTGCTCTTCGTTCATGCCGATGCCGGTGTCGCGCACGGCAAAGCGCAGGATTGTCGCGTCGTCGTCGCGGTCCGCGACCTCGATGGCGACCATGATGTCCCCCTCATCGGTGAACTTGACGGCATTGTTGGCCAGATTGGTCAGGACCTGACCCAGGCGCAACGGATCGCCCACCAGGCGCGGCGGCACGTCCGGCGCGCGGGAGAAAAGCAGCTCCAGGCCCTTCTCCTCGGTCTTGACGCTGATGACGGTGGCCAAGTTGTCCAGCACCTGATCCAGATCGAAGGGGATAGACTCCATGTCCAGCTTGCCGGCCTCGATCTTGGAGAAGTCCAGGATGTCGTTGATGATGCCCAGCAGTGATCCGGCAGAGGCATGCACCTTGTGCAGATAGTCTTGCTGCTTGGGGTTGAGCTCGGTGCGCAGGCACAGCTCCGAGAGGCCGATGATGGCGTTCATCGGCGTGCGGATCTCGTGGCTCATGTTGGCCAGAAAGTCGCTCTTGGCCTTGGTCGCCGCCTCCGCCGTCTCCTTGGACTTGGCCAGATCGCGCTCCATCTGCTTGCGAGCCGTGATGTCGAGGATGGTGCCGATCAGGCTCTCTGGCGCCCCCTCGCTGTCGTAGACGGCCTGCCCGCGCTCGTAGACATGCCTCTGGTCGCCGTCGGCGCTCAGGAGCCGGTACTCCAAGGAATAGGGCTCGCGCCGGCTGACCGCTCCGGCCACCGCCTCGCCGACATATTGCCGGTCCTTCTCGTGGATGATGCCGGTGAAGCTGCGTTCCGCGTTCTGAAGAAAGTCCTCCGGCGGATAGCCGGACAGGCGCTCCACTTCCGGGCTTAGGTACAACATGTTGCGCTGCTCGTCGGGGAGACAACGATAAACGGTGCCCGGAATGGTGGCGACCATGGTCCGGAACTCCCGCTCGCTCTCCTTGATCTTGCGTTCACTGGCCTTGCGCTCTCGGATGTCCCGAACTATACCGGTGAAGAAACGGGCATTTGCGACGATTGCCTCGGCCACCGACAAGTCCATCGGGAACACTTGTCCATCCTTGCGCAGGCCGACCATCTCCAGCTGTTTGCCCAGGATCTTGGGCTCCCCCCCGCTCAGATAGTCACCCAATCCCCGGTCGTGCCTGCCGCGAAAATCCTCCGGTACCAACCGGTTCACGTTGCCGCCAACGACTTCGTCCCTGGCGTAGCCGAACATACGCTCGGCAGCGGGGCTGAATTCCTGAATCGTACCCGACTCGTCGATGACGATGATCCCGTCCACAGCCGTATCGATAATGCTCCGCACCCGCTGCTCGCTGGCGCTGAGCTGCTCGTGGGCCATGGCGGTACGGATGCGGCCCCAGACGAAGATGCCCGTCAGCGCCAGCAGCAGGGCGACACTGAACAGGATGGTGGAGACCACCTGCTGGTGGATCTTCTCGATGGTCGTGTAACCCTCGTTCACGTCCATCTCGGTAGTCACGCCGAATCCGTAGTCCGCGTTCCAGATCCAGGCCCCCACTACCGGGACGCCGCGGTAGTCGTTGTAGCCTGCCAGGTTCGAGTCGTTATCCCCGGCGATGGCGCTGGCAGCCATCAGGGTCAAGGGCTGCCGATCGCGCTCCAGGGTTGGGTGGAAACCCTCGGTCATGTTGCCGCCGGGGTCGCGGATTTCGATATTTAGGATGCCACGCTCGCCCGGCGCCACCAGGCCGATTTCCCGCAGGTCGTCGTCGAAGCGGCTCTCGCTGATCAGCTCGCCGGCGTCGTTGAAGGCGTAGCTCTCCCCGGAGATGCCGATGCGCCCACGTTGAAGTATCTCGGTGAGCTGCTTCTCCGGATCGACGAGCAGGATAAGACTGCCGACGGCTTCCTGCTCCTTGTTCACCGCTCCCGCCGCCACCATCAGCTGGGGACGCCTTCCAAGTATCCGCTGGCCTGCGTCCGCCGAGGAATGGGGCAAGGCGACAGCGCTGAAGTCCGGTCCCTCCATGCTGCGCCGAACAAGGGCGAGCGCCGCTTGATCGCGCAGGCGTTTGCCCCGAAGAACTGGTGAGCTGCTCGCGGTGATGAGGCCGTCCGACCGAACGACCAGGAAGCCCTCGAAGTCGCGCTCCTGCAGCAGATGGCCGAGCTGCTCCTCCAGCTCGAAGTTCTCCTGCCTGAGCGCGTCGAGATCCCGGCCGCCGGTGTTGAGCGTGGCGATCAATTGCTGGACGTCCGTGTGCTGTGCCCAGATTCGCGCGTCTTCCTCGAGCCCCTGGAGGTAGATGCGCACCGCCTTGTTGGTGCTGTCCAACACAGTGGTGAGAGAGGCTTCAAGGTCTTGAAGCTGCGTTCGCTCCAGCCGCAGCATGTTGCGCCACTGCAATCCGGCGATCAGTGCGGCAACCAGAACCGCCATCAGGAACAGGGGCCAGCTCTTGACCAGGGCGGTCCCGATCATGCGCCGCATGAACACCGCGGAGTCCCGGGCGATAACGGATTCCCGCTCGGACGCCTCCTGCGCCGGCCTCATCCAGATGGCGGCCAGCAGCAACAGCAGACCCACCACCAGCAGGCCGCCGAGTCCGAGCAGCGAAGCGACCTGGACCAGCTCCGCACCGCTGTGCTTCAGATCCTCAACGTCGCAGCCTGTTCGCACGTCCACCTGTCTGCTCACCCGTTCCACCAGCGCCATGATCTCGGCCTTGGTACGGTGATACTCGTTCCCGTGCAGCACCTCCCGCGCCAGCGCAAGGTCCGGCTCGCCTCTGAGATTGTAGCTTCCGGACCGATCTTGGAAGAGGCCCTTGACCGCGTTCATGGCCTTCTTCTCGAGCGCGGCCAACCGGTCGGAACGACGCTTCGCCTCGCCGAGCAGATCGAGCTCATCGGGGGCGAATCCGGCTCTCTCCATCAGAGCCACCAGCGCGATGGCCTCGCCGTCCTCCCGCGGCTTGCGGCCGGTCGCAGCCACATGGTCCCAGTAGATCTCGCCGTAACCGACGGGACGCGGCGCTTCCCCATTGCGGATGGCGAGGATCTGATTGAAGTAGTCCTCGAACCTCTGCTCGCCCGTAACCGCATAGGTCCGCGCCATGCGGGTCAGGTCGTCGGAGGTCTGACGCAGGTGGTCCACAAGCCGCAGGGACTCCAGGCGCCGCTCCTTTGCCTCGGCGACCGCCTCATTGTTGGCAACGTAGAGGCTAAAGGTGTAGAGCGCCGCACCGATCAGCGCGAGCAGCATCAGGATCAGTAGAATCAGGATCGCCTTCTTCTCTCCCTGGCCCCGCCACAGGCGCACGAAGACCACGGCGACGATCACTGCGAAGATCAGAGAGGCGCCGATGAGCAGTTGCCCGAAAGTCCCATCGGGCTCGCTGCTGGCCCCTGGCGACGCGCCGGGTGCGCCTTGCACGGGCTCCGTCGGAGTGGCAGCGGGTGCTTCCTCGCCCAGCCACTTCTGGCGCAGCGCCGTTATCTCCTCCGGTCCGAGCGCGTCCATGCCCTTCTGAATGATATCTCGGAGAATCGGCGCATCGCTGCGGGTTGCGATGTTCAGGATGGACTCCATTCCGGGCTCCCTGGTGATGTGAGCAATACGCAGCCCGATCAAGGTATGCTCGCGCAGAAGCGTGCGCATGATCGGATAGTCGTCCAACGCTCCGTCGGCTCGTGACTCCAGCACCGCATAGAGGCACTCCAGCGCGTCGTCCAGCAACACGAGCTCGATCTGCGGATGGGCGCGCTCCAGATAACTCTGTGTGAAGAAGCCGCGGGGCACGCAGACGCGCTTGCCGTGCATGTCCTCGATGACATTCACCGCCGCCTCGCCGCTGCGGACCACCAGCACGGACGGGGTCTCCGAGTAAGGCTCGGTGAAGTGTAGGTAGGTGTCGCGCTCGGGCGTGCGCACAATGTTGAGCATCACGTCCAACTCCCCGGAGCGCATCATTTCGAGAAACTGGTTCCAGCTCGGCCCGCTGACGTATTCCACCTCCAGTCCTACCTTGGAGGCCACGAGATTCATGTAGTCGATGGAGAAGCCGGCAGGTTTGCCGTCCTGATTGTAGTTGAAGGGGCGCCAGTTGGTCTCGTTGTGAACCCTGACGGTCGGGTGCCCAGTAATCCAGGCTCGCTCCTCTGAAGTCAAAGAGATGCCGAGCTCGAGCACTTCCCCTGGGGCCTATGGATTTTTCTCATCAGACGCTGATTGGATCGTCGGGACCGCGGCGTTTAAGCCTCCAAAAGTCAAAACCAAGACCATCGAGAGCATCGCCGAAGCGAAGAATCTGGCGAGGAAGCTTCTTTCAGGTAGATTTTCCGGCACGGTAAGCATCTCTTTGTATTCCGTCTGCCAAGCGCGAGAGCATCGTCGCATCAGCGCCGCATACTTAACGAATCGAGGTCTCGTCCCCCGAAATGCATCACAGGCTAACAGATGTTTAGCGGGAACCCCGCTGTCAAAATGGCTTGACCGGGATCCTGATTGTTCTTGTCTCCGTCTTAAGTACTACACAAATGCCCACCGGAAATCGCCGACGATGCGCCTCGGCGGGAGACGCTCGATAGTCCGTTATGTAGGATTATTTGGACGCCGCTCAATCCACTAGTCGTAAGCAGACGGTTCGCACAACACCACACTGCGTTGAGAATCGCCGGTGACCGCTACCAGCGTCTATGTGAAGATCCAACATATGTGAAGATATTGCCGGCGCGCCAGCTGTTCCAAGCACTTGAGACGATCATGCTTCACATAGTTTTCCAACGCTGCAATTCCTCGAGTTGGCCCACCAGCAGGCCTGATCGACTGAAAGTGCGTGCCGAGGCAACGAGAAACGCCGTCTTCACGGGCTGGTTGGCGCGAACTTGCACGACTGATCCTTGTAGATGAC
>Ga0316191_10003501_pt1 | contig 11619 bp, 8 predicted proteins | sample Eddworburr2cm_MG_FD_204928 | JGI IMG/M metagenome (GOLD analysis project Ga0316191, IMG submission 204928) | Coastal sediment microbial communities from Maine, United States - Eddy worm burrow 2 cm | ecosystem: Environmental > Aquatic > Marine > Coastal > Sediment | place: USA: Maine | collected... | reverse complement strand
CGGAGAGCCCTTTGCCTGTAATCAGGATGTCCGGTTCCACACTCCAGTTGTCGACGCCCCACATGCGTCCGGTGCGTCCAAGGCCGGTCTGCACTTCGTCGGCAATGTACAGCGCGCCATATTCTTCACAAAGCGCCTTGACGCCCGGCAGGTAGTCGTCGTCCGGCACAGGGAACCCGCAGGTTGCCGGAATCGTCTCCAGGAGAACCGCAGCAATGCCATTACTTCGCAGTGCTGCACGCATCGCATTGAGATCGTTGAATGGAACCTTTGTGAACTCTTCAGGACGGTCGGAAAGAAAGAACTGCGCAACCTCATCATTCCCGGCAGCGCCAGACAGTCCCGTGCGCCCATGAAATCCGGCGTCGATCGACACAATGCGCCTGCGTCCCGTCGCCCACCGCGCCGACTTGATTGCGACTTCGACCGCCTCGCTGCCGCCACAGGTCAGGACGGCGTACCGCATGTCCCCAGGGGCGGCTTCAACCAGCGCTTTTGCCAGCGCCACTTTGGGCTCCGATCCAAAATGGTGGTTTCCGACATCCCAGTCGGCAAGGCCTTCAGAAAGAATACGGCTCAGCTCCGGATTTCGGTGGCCGAGGCTGAACGTGCCGCCGTTCAGGTGTAGGTCCAGAAGCTCCCTGCCATCGACGTCCCACAAGCGATAGCCTTCGCGGCGACCGGGAACAAGGTCGATCCCGCCTTCCAGCAGACGCTCGACACGCCCCGGGTAAAGGTACTCACGGGTTTGCTCGAGAATCCGGGACTTTTCTTGGGTAGTAGTCAGCTGCGTCGACCCCGGCGAGAATTCAGGATCCCAGTGTCTTTATTAAGCGGCAACTGTGCAAATGTGGAAAGTACGTGGCATACCCGCATTAAGGCTGTGCCGCAGCACCATCAAAAGTCGCGGCCAGAGTAGCCAGCAGCTCCTCGTCGCTGTGCACGAGTGGATCATCAAGAGCATCAGTCACACCGCGAATCGTCATGAGACCGAGGGCTGATGTCCAGGCTGTAAATGCCAGGCGCCGCAGTCGCTCGCGTTTCGAATTGCTCATTCCGCTCGTCGTCAATCGTGCCTCGAGACTGTCAAACAGGTGCCGGGTTCGCGGATTGATGTCGTCCCGTATGGTCTGCTCATCCATGCGCTGATCGGGCGGCGAATAAAGTTGCAGCTGGCAATAGATCGCACGAAAATCATTCAGGTCATTAATGTAATGATCGTAAAAGGCCCGGATCAGTGTTCCCAGCGTCTCGTTCCCGGAGTCGACCGCGGCGATCGCCGTAACCAGGCTCTCGACTTCATCATCGATCAGGGCGGTGACCAGGCTTCTGGTCAAGGCCTCCTTTGAAGGGAAATAGTGATAGAGCGCCTGCTTGGTCATGTCGAGCGCGCCGGCAACCGAGGCCAGTGTTACCGCCTCGATCCCTCCCTCTTTCAGAAGTTCGCGTGCAACATCCAGGATTTGCCGGCGTGCCTGGTCGCGTTTCTTTTGCACGCGGGGCGAATATAAATGTCTGGTTGTGGGTGCTCGACTCATGAGATCCTTTTCTTTTAACATTGTTAGATTATTTTAACTATGTTAATGTTTTTTGCAAGTTCCCGTGGAGAATCTCTCATGCCACCAGAAACAGCATTAATCAGTCTTGATAATCCTGTGTTTCAAACATACGCGCTGGCCGCCACAATCATGATTCTCAAGCTCATGATTCAGCCCTGGATAACAGTTCAGCGAATGATGAAGGTTAGCGCGGGATTTCGGAGTCCGGAGGACGCCAGGAAGACGCCGCTCAACCCGAACCCGGTCGAAGGGCAGTTGGAAGCCAATGAGTATGTCGAGCGTTCACGGCGTATGAATCTGAACGACCTCGAGAGCATCCCGGGATTTATTGCGGCAGGTTTCTTCTTCGTTCTCGCCGCACCTCCACTGTTACTCGCACAGATTCTTCTTTGGACCTACGTCATCGCTCGCGCCTGTCATTTCATCGCTTATGCGACAGCACAGATTCATGACATTCGCGCCACGCTTTGGACATTCAGCTCGCTCTCGGTAATCGCGATGGCCGCTTACGCACTTTTCCGGATAATCTGAGCAGTGCCCGTACGGATCTAAGCGCGCAGTTCCCCGTCCAGCCGCCTGCCGATTTCGACGACCATTTCCGGAATGGCCTCGATATCACCCTGCGACGTCCGGAAATTGACGATACAGCCGCGCAGCAGATACTTGCCGTCGACAATCGCATTGGACAGGTACAACTCGCCTCCCGCCTGTACCTCCGCGAGCAGGGCCTGGTTCAACCTGTTGAGATAGGACTCGGTCTCTTCCGAGCCGTCATTGCGCATATCCACCGGCACATAGCGGAATGTGGCAATACTGAGGTTGATGCTGTGCGCCGACAATTCCTCGTGAGCATCGGCAAGGGCATACAGCAATTCAGCCAGCTGGATGTCGTCGCGTATCGACTCGCAATAGCCTTCGCGCCCTGCCTGCCGCAGCGCCAGCCAGACTTTGAGCGCCCGGAAACCTCGCGAGTTCTGCATTCCGACTTCGTAGTAATTGATTCCCGATTCGCGCTCCTCGTCGAAGAGGTAGTAATCCGGGTAGAAACCAAAAGCATCCTGTAACGCTCGTTCGTGCTTCGTGACAACACACGCGGCTTCGATCGGGCAGTACAACCATTTGTGCGGGTCCATTGCGACCGAATCCACCAACGACAAGGCGCGCAGATCATCATGTGCGTCCGGCAACACGGCGGCAGGGGCACCGTAGGCCCCATCGGCATGCAACCATAGATCCTCTTCCTGGCAGAGATCAGCCAGCGCACGAACAGGGTCGATGATACCGGTACTGACACTGCCGGCTGTTGCAACGACAAGGAATGGCAATCGTCCGGCGGCACGATCCTCGCTGAGCCGGGTACGCAGGCTGTCAATGCACATACGACCTTCGGCATCCGTGTCGATCCACCGAATGCCCTCGGCGCCCAGCCCGCATACGTCGGCTGCCTTTTGCACCCATGTATGTGTCTCCTTAGAGACATACGCCGTAAGCCTGCGCGCGTCGCCGTAATTACCCTCACCTCTGAGGTCCCACGGCGCCTTGGCCGTGCGGGCAGCGACGAAGGCAAGAAAGTTCGCCATGTTTCCACCACTGACCATGAGACCACCGCTATTGCGCTCATAGCCGATCAGGTCAGCCAGCCAGCGAATCGTCTGTGACTCTATTTCGCTTGCGACCGGCGCAAGATCCCACTTGCCCACGTTCGCATTGACGGCCGCCGCCAACAGGTCCGCAAGTGCGCCCAACGGCGCTCCCGATGACGTGATATAGCCGAGAAACTTCGGGTGACCGTTGTGCAGTGAATGGTCGAACATCAACGGCGTAATTTCGGCGAGCAGCTTGCCGGCATCGGTACCCTGCTCCGGCAGTTCATCCGTGCCCAGCAGTTGTCGAATGTCCTTCGGAGCCGATTCTCGTGTCAGCTCGCGGGTTCCGAACGATTCGTAGAACGCGGCGATTTGATCGACCAGTGTATGACCCAGCGACCTGAATTCGTCGGCAGGCATATCGAGGGCAGAGCGCCGGCTTCGCGGCGCTTGGTTTTTTTTCTCAGTCATAGTAGTTAACGCGGGTCTCAGCGATAGCGAAGATTGTGACGTCCGAGCTCGGAAACCGACCGTACGCCCATCAGCTTCATCCCTCGTTCGATTTCGATGCGCAGGTTGGCGATAGCCTGTGCGACCCCGGCCTCCCCCGCCGCGGCGAGTGCATACAGATACAGGCGACCGCCGGAGCAGGCTTTTGCGCCAACTGAAAGTGCTTTTAGCACGTGCGTACCGCGCTGAATACCGCCATCACAAATGACATCCACCTGATCGCCGACTGCATCAACGATTTCTGCAAGCTGATCGAAGGGTGACCGTGAGCCGTCAAGCTGGCGGCCGCCGTGATTCGATACCATGATGGCCGTCGCGCCAATATCGACGGCGCGGCGCGCATCATCTGCTGACATGATGCCTTTCAGGCAGAAATGCTTGCCCCAGTCCTTACGAATCTCCTCGGCAGCTTTCCAGTCCATCGACTGGTCGAGCATGGTCGAAAAATAATCCGATACGGAGACGCTGACATTGGACCCTTCGGCGACATGATCCTTCAACTGCGACAACTCGAACTTTTCTCTGAACAGGTAGTTGAGTGTCCAGCGCGGGTGCGTCGCGAAACTGAGCAGACTACCGGGTGTCAGTCGCGGTGGTGACGTGAATCCCGTCACCAGGTCGCGTTCGCGGTTGCCACCGACAATGGTATCGACGGTCAGGACCAGCGCGTCGAACTCTGCATCTTTGCAGCGCTGGATCATGCTTTTGTTCAGCCCCTTGTCCTTGTGATAGTAGAACTGGAACATCTTGGGCGTAGAAATAGCGGCGCCGATATCCTCGATGCTCGCTGTTCCCAAAGACGAGATACCAAACCAGGTGCCGTGTTTCTCCGCTGCTCTCGCCACAGCGAATTCGCCATCGTGGTGAAACAGGCGTTGCAGGGCCGTCGGAGAAAGGAAGAGTGGCAAATCGATCTTCTTGCCCATGACCTCGGTGGACATATCAATGTTCTCCACGCCAGCGAGTACATTGGGCACGAGGTCGCAGGAATCATAGGCCTCCGTATTACGGCGGTAGGTCACTTCATCGTCAGCGGCACCGTCGATATAGTGAAAGATCGGGCCCGGCAGCCGCTTCCTGGCCATGCGCCGAAATTGCTGCATGTTGTAGCAGTGTTTGAGTTTCATTTTCCCGATTCGCGATTAGCCGTTCGCCACACTCAGCTTATGGCGGAAGCCATCGGGGCGTCAATTCGCGACATTACCTAAACTGTTATCGTCTGTCGTGAGCTTCGGCTGCGTAAAGGGTGCGATGAATCGTGAGCTAATTCGATCATTCCCCTTGCGTATAGGCGCGGAAGTCTTCAGGGCGCCCGCCTAATAGCGTAGTAGTGAATCAACAACAAGTACGAGCACTCGATTGCATCGCTACGACTCAATCATTATAGGCGCGGGACACAACGGCCTCGTCTGCGCAACTTACCTGGCCCGAGGCGGCCAGCGCGTGCTGGTACTGGAAGCTGCGGACGCGCCGGGCGGACTTGCAGGAACTCGTGAGTTTCACCCCGGCTTTCATGTGGCCGCGGCACACTCGGTTAATCACTTTGCCAGCAAGATCGCTGCAGACCTCGGCCTCGCATCGCACGGATACCAGCGCTCCGGCCAGTCACTGGCCGGACTGAACGCGGACGGTGATGCAGTCGCCGTTGCACATGACGGCGTAAACGGAGCCAGCGCTGGCGATGCGGAGTCGTACTCGAAATACCTGCGCCTGATGCAACGCTGCGCCGCCGCGCTCGAACCGTCCTGGTTGAAGACGATCCCACCCATTGGGAGCCGCAGCATGTCCGACCTGCTGTCGTTTGCACAGCTTGGTTTGAAGCTGCGCCTGCTGGGCAAGGAGGATATGAGGGAGTTCATGCGGATTGCCTCGTTGCCGGCACGCGACTTGATGGACGAGTTCTTCGAGAGTGACGTACTAAAAGCAACGCTTGCCTGGGACGGGCTCATTGGGTCGAGGATGGCCCCGCGTTCCCCAAACAGCTCTGTTCTTGCGATGTTGTACCGCATGAGCGGTGAGTCGGCGAACATCACCGGGCTCGTAAGAGCATTGCAGGCAGCCGCGGAAGCTGCCGGCGTCGAAATACGATGTCGTGCCGAGGTCGACAGCCTCGTCATCGATGCAGGTGCTGACGGACTGGAAGCGACCGGTGTGCGCCTCGCAAATGGCGAAGAGATTGCTGCGGACAGGGTCGTGTCGTCTGTGGACCCAAGAACGACGTTTTTGAAACTCGCCGGAGTCCGGAATCTCAACATCGGCTTCACAAACCGAATTCGCCGGCTGCGTTGCGATGGCTACGTCGCCAAGTTGCACCTGGCCCTCGACGGATTGCCATCGTTCAACGGACTCGACCGTCCGGATGGCCGCATGATCATTGCGCCGGAACTCGATGCCATCGAATTTGCATTCGACGATGCGAAGTACGGGGAAAGCTCGGCCAACCCGGTCATGGAAATCGTCGTACCTAGCCTCCAGGAAGCAGCACTCGCGCCCGACGGCCAACATGTTCTCTCGGCACACGTCATGTATGTGCCATATGCAAGAAAAGGTGGCTGGACCAGTGATGCCCGCAAACAAATTCATGATCGCTCGATCGACACGATCGCCCGGTATGCGCCGGCCATACGTGAGCAAATCATTCACAGTGAATTCCTGACGCCCGCCGATATCGAACGAGAGTATCGGGTGACCGGCGGTCACTGGCACCACACCGAATTCGCAATGGACCAACTGCTGATGATGAGACCCACGTACGAAGCAGCCCAGTACAGCACGCCAATACCGGGTCTGTATCTCTGTGGTGCCGGGTGTCACCCCGGCGGTGACCTGACCGGTGCTGCCGGACACAACGCGGCGCAGGAGATCCTGCGATGAGCGACTACGACGCGCTTGTCATCGGCGCAGGGCACAATGGCCTGACGAACGCCGCCTACCTTGCAAAGGCGGGGCTGAACGTCGTCGTGCTCGAGAAAAACGACTACATCGGCGGCGCTGCCGTTTCCCGCGAACTGGAGAAAGGCTGGACGTACTCCAATTGCTCCTACGTCTGCAGCATGATGCGCCAGGCGATTCATCGTGACCTCGACCTCGGCAGTCATGGCCTGATACTCGTGCCCTATCTCGCAACGATCAATTTTGGTGATGGCGACGAACGCCTGATTCACTATCACGACGAAGCGGCGACACATCTCGAACTGAAGCGTCACTCGCCACACGATGCCGATGCAATGCATCGCTTCCAGACTGATCTCAGCCGTTACGCGATGCTTATCCGCAAGACGCTGATGCGCACGCCCCCCGACCCGACTTCATTCAAACCGCGGGACCTCATGGAATTCCTGTGGCTCGCAAAGCAATTCTGGAAGCTCGGCGAGAAGGAACTCTACGAATACGTGCGCTTCTTCACGATGAGCGCGTCGGAGTTTCTCGACGACTATTTCGAGAACGATATGATCAGGGCCGCAATGGCCAGCCCGGGCATTATCGGTACGGCGCTGGGCGTACAGTCACCCGGTTCATCCTACATCCTGCTGCATCACGTGATGGGCGATGTCGATGGCAGTATCGGCGCGTGGGGACTGGCGCGTGGTGGCATGGGCGCAATATCCAGGGCGATTGCATCGGCCGCGCAGGGGTTCGGCGCAGAGATCCGCACCAACGCCGGAGTCCGGCAAGTCCTCGTTAAGGATGGCAAGGCCTGCGGTGTCGCACTCGAGAACGGTGATGAGATCACGGCCAATATCGTTGTCTCCAACCTCGATGCGAAACGTACGTTCACCCGCATCATGGACAAGAATGACCTGCCCGATGGCATCTACGAGAAAGCGAAGAACTTCAAGATTCGCGGCTCATCCGGCAAGGTCAATATCGCACTGTCCGGCATGCCAACGTTCACCCATGTTCCCGATAACAAGTACGTCAACCGCGGCGGCCAGGCATTCACGGGGTCCATGGAAACGATGGAACGCGCCTATGACTGCTGGAAACGAGGTACCTGGTCTGACGATCCCTTCGTCGAATCGGTCATCCCGTCTGCCTGGGATCCGACCGTCGCACCGCCCGGCAAGCACTGGATGTCCAATTTCGTGCAGTATTGTCCGCCCACGCTGGCCGACGGGCCGTGGACTCCGGAGAAACGCGACGCATTCGGCGAGTCAGTCATCAGCAAGATCGAACGTTACAGTCCCGGCTTCCGCGATTTGATCGTGCACATGGAGGTGCGGACGCCGCACGAAATTGAGAACGAGGTTGGCCTGACCGAAGGCAACATCTTCCAGGGCGAGCTCACGATCGACCAGCTCTTCTTCAACCGTCCATTCCCGGGATACGGCCAATACCGTATGCCGGTGAAAAACATGTATATGTCCGGGTCGTCGACACATCCCGGCGGCGGCGTCTCCGCGGTATGCGGAGCCAACTCCGCGCGTGAGATTCTCATGGACTTGCGGAAACCCAACACGGTTCCCGAAGACGACTTCTACGACGAATAGACAATGAATACAGATCCCCGATTCGCCGGCGAGCGCCCGAAACCATCACCCTTCTACCCGAGGCAGAAGGAACTCAATATCCGTGAGGCCTGGTCGATCTGGAATGGCTACAAGTTCGCGGACTATTACTACGATGCCGAGTACGAGTACTTCTGCATTCGAAATCTATGCGGAACGTACGACATTACACCCATGCAAAAATACGAAATTCAGGGCCGCGACGCCGAAGCCATGCTGAATCGTATGGTGACCCGGGACGTAACCAAAATCGGCTTGAACCGCGTGGCGTATTGTCTGTGGTGCACTGACGATGGCCGCATGATCGACGACGGCACAATTTTCAAGCTGGCCGATGACCGTTTCATGCTGACCTGTGGCAGTTCATGCATAGCGTGGCTCGAAATGAGTGCATTCGGCTTTGATGACGTGACCGTCACGGACATCACTGACGACCTGGCGGCCCTTTCGCTGCAGGGTCCAACGTCGTTTGCAACGCTCAAGAGAATGGGGCTTGAAGGTATCGAAGCGGCGAGACCCTTCGACATCATGTTCTTTCCGTTTCACGGCGAAACGCTCATGGTGTCTCGTACTGGATTCACGGGCGATCTCGGTTACGAGCTCTGGATACCCCCCGCCCTGGCGCTGGACTTGTGGGACGAGCTTTACGCGGCAGGTGAGGACTACGGCATTCAGCCCTACGGAGAAGCAGCAACCAACATGGCGCGCCTGGAAGCCGGCTTTATCATGCCCGCGATGGAATTCAACGAGGCGCTGCGCACAGTCAATTTCGAACATGACCAGACACCGTTCGAACTCAATCTCGGCTGGCTCGTGGATTTCAAGAAACCGCACTTCAGCGGCCGCGCCGCATTGCTCAATGAGAAACAACGTGGATCCAGGTATACGCTGACCAAGCTCGATATCGAAGGCAACCGGCCCGCTGAAGGTGCGTGGATATACACCAACAAGCGCTGTACGAAGCACATCGGCTACGTTACTTCGGCTATGTGGTCACCCGCCGTGAAAGCCAACATCGCGCTCGCGATGATCGAGACAAAGCACCTCGATGGTGAGCTGTGGGCCGAGATCTACTACGAGAAAGAACTGCGCCATTACGGCCGCGTCGCGAAGTGCATAAAGAAGGACAAGCCGTTCTGGACACACGCGCGGGCACGCCAGACACCGCCAGCGGACTACTAGACTTAGTCTATCAGCCGATTGGCAGCACAGAATCTCTCGTGAACGATCGAATCAACCGCACATAAGGCCGGGGAGGGACAGGTAGCCGAACACGCCTCGCGTGTTCCGTCCTCACCACGTATTATCATCGAACTGCCAGCTCGGCTATAGATTCGGCTACCTGTCCCTCCCCGTCCTGATCACCGCATGGGGTCGGCGTACGAACCCTGGATGTGTGTAAGAGAGCGCAGTGGACAACATACCCGAATCTATAGCCGCAGGCGTGTGAGGGTGTGTTGTCCGCTGCGCTCTGTGTGAGGTGTGTCAACTGGTTCTTACCCGAGATAAGCAGCTCACTGAATGACTACACGTGGGTGGTGACCGGTGAGTAAGCTCTTCGGATGTATCGAATCGCGAACACCGCGACGCCGATCCAGATAACGCTCCAACTCACCATCAGCGCCATCTCCCCGGTTGCCCAGTCCAGTGAGCCGTCCGGAGACAACATGCCGGTCGCCCGTTGGTAGGGAATGACGTAGTACACCGTGAGCATCACCGGCAACAGCAAGCCATTGACAACCAGCAAGACAACGGGAGCAATCAGCGTTGTTCGTGTGCGTTTGGGTCCGATTTCATCCACAGGTCGAACATGCAGGTTAGCAAGGTAACGGCTCTCTTCAGGGCTGACTGTCGTGCGGCGCGAGACAACCATCGTGACTACAAGGCTCATCACACCGCCGATGATGACGGGATTCAGGTACGACGGAAGTTCGAGCATGCCAATAAACTCGAACAGTTTCGGAACTACGTTGAAGACCAGTCCCGTCAGCATCCCCCAGAATGCTGCTTTCTCGGTAATCCGTTTGCTCCAGATCGCCATCAGCCCGACAGGGCCCCAGGACGAAGCAAACACGGTTGCAATAAAGGTCGTCAACCAGAAGATCTGCGGCGGAAATATCAGCGCAGCGGTGAGTGCCACCGCACCAACAACGAGCATCATGATACGACTGAAGCGCAGTGTCTTCGCCTCGTCGCCTGTCTTGTGAATGCCAATATCGTTGCTGACGCTGAAGCCGACCAACGACAGGAACGTCGATGCGGATGACAATACTGCTGCCATGATTCCTGCCAGCATCAGTGCCCCGAGCATTTTCGGCAGCATGTACAAAGACGCCCAGATCGTCGCGCTTTCCGGGGGAATGATCTCGGGATTCCCGATGTTGATAACGCCTCCCATGCCGTAGACCATGACCTGCAGCAAAGCCACGAAAAGGGCTGCGAGCGTGGCCGAACGCAACACGACGTGCTCATTGCGTGCCATCTGGTGACGGCTGGATTGCCAGGGACTGACCATGTAGACGAGCATCCAGCTGACATCGATGACGATAGCCCAGATCAGGTAGTCCATCGGCGTCGGCCACTCGGTTCCCGGGCCTATCATGCCGTGCCAGGACAAGAGGTCTTTCTTCTCCTCGATGCCGACGAGGGCTTCGACGATATTCGGAACGCCGCCAAGTTCCTGTACCAGGAACACGATTGCCGCCGCACTCGCTATCGTGAACAGCAGGAACATCAGCGTATCTGTGAGAATTACTCCGCGCGACCCGGAATACATTGTGAACAGCGTGTAACTTAACCAGGCAATCACCAGGCCTTGAACGTAGGTCAGGTTGGTGAGTTCGGAAAGGAGAATTGCCGCGCCCTGGGTGACCGCGAGCAGATATCCGCCGAGTGCCAGTATGATCGTAATGCCCGCCAGAACCTGTATGCGCCCACTGTTGAAGCGCTGACCAAAGAACTCCGCGAGCGTATTGGTGCGGCTGCGGCGCAGGTAGCGCCCGAAAAACAGCGCACCCAGCACATAACCAATTGCTGCAGCCTGTGGGAACAGTACATAAGGCCCCGCCTGCGTTTCATAGGCAAACCCCGCCTCTCCGAGGAACATCGTCGAGCTCATGACACTTGCCACGAGCGTGCCAACAATCAGCAATGTCGGCGCGCGACGTCCGGCCACGTAATAATCGTCAAGGTTTCTGATACCGCGACCGGCATAGTTGCCGATTGCAATGTACACAAGGATGCTGATCGCGATCGTCGTTGTATAGATATCCATCAATCAGACGGCCGCAGCAGCCAGGATGGTGTTTCGTAGAGCTCCACCTGAACTTCGTCACCTGTGCTGATGAGACCTGGCACTTCAACGACGCCAACGATTCCACGGGTCAGTTTCGCCGCCTTTGAGAAGGCCGTCGAAGATAATGGTTTCCCCGAATGCGTCGTATGCGAACCGGCAAG
>Ga0316191_10003500_pt1 | contig 11620 bp, 14 predicted proteins | sample Eddworburr2cm_MG_FD_204928 | JGI IMG/M metagenome (GOLD analysis project Ga0316191, IMG submission 204928) | Coastal sediment microbial communities from Maine, United States - Eddy worm burrow 2 cm | ecosystem: Environmental > Aquatic > Marine > Coastal > Sediment | place: USA: Maine... | reverse complement strand
CCACATCCAGACATGCAGCGGGCCGGGGTCTTCCCGGCGCCGGCGCTGCCGATACCAGATCAGCCAGCCGAGCGCCGGACCGAGCACCGGCGCGAAAAACAGCGAGTGTGTGATGCCCCGATGACTCACAAGCTGGTCAACGAAGTCGCCATTGAGGGAGAAGAAGACGTCCACGTCGGGCAGCGCGCCCGCGAGCGCACCGTAAACGGCCGCCCGGTAACCGAGGGCACGATGCCCGACTGCCTGGCCGACCACGGCGCCCAGAGCCGCCTGCGAGAAAGGATCCATTCGGGAGCCACTACCTGAAGATGGGCCGATTCTAAGTGGCCGCGCGTTTGACTAACAGCCGGCAGGCGCCAACAATCGAAATCAGCGAGTGGGCTGGAAGCGGAGAGGGCCGGAAAGTAAATGTTCAGCTGGATTCTCTACATGACGGCCATGGGCACGCTGGCGTTCGTGTTTGCGCTCAGCGTCAGCCACAAGCTCAGAGACTATGGTCGTTTTCGTGCTTCGCTGGCTGCTTATCAGCTCGTTCCGGAGGGCCTGCTCAGCCTTTTCGCGCCGCTGGTCATCCTGCTCGAGCTGACCGCCATCGTTGCCATTCTGCTGCCGACCGGTCCTGGCGTTTCCGTCGCCTTTGCTCTGCTCCTCGTCTACACCCTGGCGCTCACCGTGAACCTTCTGCGCGGCAATACCTCCATCGATTGTGGTTGTGGCGATGCGCCGACGCCCATCAGTGGCTGGCTGCTGCTGAGAAATGGCGCGCTGCTGCTGCTGGCATTGCCGCATGAGCCGGAAAGCGGCCCACCGGATCTGCTGCACTGGGCGCTGGTGGCCACGCTGATCACTCTGCTCATCATCTTCTACCTGATCTTCGAGCAGCTGCTGGCCAATCATGCCCGGCTTGCCGATGGCTAGGAGACGGGTGTGACCAGCCTGCTGATTGCCCATGGCGCGCTCTGGTTGCTGCTGATCGGCATGGCCGTTCTGCTCATTCTGCTATCCCGGCAGATCGGTGCGCTGCACCAGCGGGTCGCACCCGCCGGTGCCCTGGCGGTGAACGCGGTGCTCGAGGTGGGGCAACAGGCCCCCCAACTGACCGTCACCAGCCTGGCCGGTAGGAAGCTGCAGGCAGGGGCTGGCCGTGACGGGAAGAGTCAACTGCTGCTGTTCCTGGCCCCGGATTGCCCGATCAGCCGCTCACTGGTGCCCGTGCTCGGCTCGCTGGCGGGCAGTGAGCCCTGGCTCGACGTGCTCCTGGTCAGTGATGGCGAGGAGGAAGCAGAGCATCGGATCTTTTCCGCGCAGAAATCGCTGACCGGACTCGACTATGTGCTGTCGGAAGCGCTCGGGCGAGCCTATGGGGTCAGCAAGCTGCCCTATGCCGTTCTGGTCGATGAATCCAGGCGGATCGCCGGGATGGGAATCGTCAACTCCAGGGAGCATCTGGAGAGCCTGTTCGAGGCCAAAGAGACCGGTGTGGCCTCCATTCAGGAATTCATGGCCGCCAGTGATCAGTTCTATCGGGCGGATGGGTCAACCTAGCACCGGCCTGGCTCTGCTGGCCTGACCGCCGATCCTACCGGTCGATTGACTATGTCAGCGGCAGGGCGGTCGTAGACTTGATTCGCTCCATGGCGAACGACGATGAGACGTCGTGCAGGGGCACCACGGAAATCAGCTTCTTGTAGACCCGGTCGTAGTCGGCAATGTCTTTCACCACGATCTTCAGCATGTAGTCGGTGTCACCGCTCATGCGGTAGAACTCCACCACCTCCGGAATACCGGCCACGCCGTCGCTGAACTTTTTCAGCCACTGGTCACTGTGCTCATTGGTGCGGATGCCGACGAAAACGGTCACATCCAGCGAGAGTTTTTCCTGGCTGAGCAGCGCAACGCGCTTTCGGATCACGCCGCGCTCCTCCAGGCGCTTCACGCGACGCCAGCAGGCGTTGGCCGACAGGCCCACCTGTTCGGCGACTTCCGCATTCGAAAGCCCCGCGTCTTCCTGCAGGAGGGAGAGTATTCTCAGATCCAGTCGGTCAAGCGACTCCATGCGCAAAATATACACAGATATGGGAGGTATCGGCGAATAATATCACACGAACTTCCCGGTTAACCCCGAAAATAGAGTAATTCTGCCGCGCGGACTGCAATAAAGTCTTACTGACGTTCCCTAAGTACAGCCTCTTAAGTACGGTGAGGGCCGTCTGCCAGACAATCAGATGAGGTAGCGCGATGAGCCTGATGGTCACTCCATTTTTTGATCCGGCAACTCACTCCTATACCTATGTGGTGGTGGAGCCCTGCAGCCGGGCCTGCGCCGTGATCGATCCGGTGCTCGACTATGACCCGGTCAGCGGCAGAACGAGCACCGAGCGGGCGGACGAGATCGTCAGCTTCGTGAAAGGCAACGATCTGATCGTGGAATGGTTGCTGGAAACCCACGTGCATGCGGACCATCTGTCTGCTGCCCACTATCTGAAGTCCCGGTTTGTCTGCGCCCAGAGCGGCATCGGTGCGGGCATCAGAGAGGTCCGTTCGCTCATCGAGCCACAGGCACCGGATCCGGAGGATTGCTTCGATCGTCTGCTGAAAGACGGTGATCGGATCGCGCTCGGACATGCCAGCGGCAGGGTTTTGGCAACACCAGGCCATACACCGGCCTGCATCAGCTATCGATTCGAGGACCTGGTGTTTGTCGGCGACGCGCTGTTCATGCCCGATTTCGGCTCAGGTCGCTGTGACTTTCCCGGTGGCGGCGCCCGGCAGCTCTATCAATCCGTGCAGCGTCTGCTGAGCCTGCCGGATCGAACCCGCCTGTTCACCGGTCACGACTACGGCCCCGGAGGCCGGGCCGTGAACTACCTGAGCACAGTGTGTGAGCAGCGGGCGTCGAATGTACATTTCGGTAACGGCGCCGACGAGCGCAGTTTCGTTGCCATGCGCAGCCGTCGGGATGCCGAGCTCGAACCGCCCGCGTTGCTGGATGTTGCCGTGACCTTTAATCTTTCCGGTGGGAAGGAACTGGTAGCGGGCGAGAACGCCTCGGCAGGGGTGGCGGCCTAGGTTGTATCCTCGGGGTACTCAGCTCGCAACAGACAGCTTGCATAGACGGATAAACGGGAATCAAAAGAATGAAAGATCGAATGGCGGCCTTGCTGGTCGGGCTCGCCTGCGCAGCCCTGCTGGCAGGTTCCGTACAGGCTGACGATGAGCTGGCCTTCAGCAAGTACATGAGCCAGGTAGACGAGAACGTCGTGCTGGCGGGCTTGCTGGACCTGGAGGCGCTGCGGGCAACACATTCGGGCAGCATTCGGGTGGTGGACCTGCGCACGGCGCCGGAAGGCGCGCCCGAGGAGGCGATGGTGGCAGAAGAGCTGGGTCTTGAGTACACGAATATCCCCGTCGCTTCTGCAGCGGTCGATGCGGCACAGGTTGCAGCGCTGCGCAGTGCCCTGGACGAGGCAGGAGAGGGCGACCTGGTGGTCGTGCACTGTGCCTCTGGCAACCGGGCCGGCATGCTCTGGGGCGCGATGCAGCTCGAAGCAGGCGTCCCGCTGGACCAGGTGAAGGAAGCGGTATCCGGCATCGTCACCAAGGCGCCCGTCACCGAAGGATTGGAAGCTTACGCCAAGACGCTGGATGCCGGGCTCTAGCCAGGTCGTTTCATCGGGTAATCACCTGGGGCTCATTCTCAGCGCGGTTGCCATAGGCCCGCTGATCTATCTCGGCAATCCGGCCGTCGCCCTGCTGGTGGCCGGTCTGATCACGCTGACCCTGGATCGGGTGCCCGTCCCGCGCGCCGGCACGTTCAGCAAATACTGCCTGCAGACGGCCATCGTGCTGCTCGGCTTCAAACTCAACCTGCAGACGGTCTGGCAACTCTCCGCCACCTACACCTGGGGCGTTGCGCTTTTCGTGCTCGGCACGCTCGCCGTCGGCTTCCTGTATGCCCGAGCGCTCAAGGCTGAGCGGATTCCGGCGGCGCTGATCGTTTCCGGTACCGCCATCTGTGGCGGCACCACCATCGCGACCTTGAGCCCGGTAATTGGCGCCCGACCTCATGAAACCGCGGTGACGCTCAGCCTGGTCTTCCTGCTGAACGTGGTGGCGCTGTTCACCTTTCCCATCATCGGCCACTGGCTGGATGTGACCGAGCTGGAGTTCGGACTCTGGTCGGCGCTCGCCATCCACGACACCAGCTCGGTGGTCGCTACGGCAGCCATCTATGGCGATGAGGCGGCCGAGGTGGCCACCACGATCAAACTGGGCAGAACGCTGTGGCTGATTCCACTGGTGCTGCTGGCCGGTATCGTCGCCTCCAGCCAGGCGGCGCCGGGTGCCGCCCGGGTGCGGGTGCCCGGCTTCATTCTCGCCTTCGTCGCTGCGGCCTCCGTCGGCACTTTCGTCTCCTTGCCGGCGGTCGTCACCACGGGTGCTGCCACGCTCTCCAAGGCGCTGCTGGTCTGCGCGTTGTTTCTGGTCGGTTGCGAGCTCACCCGCGCCACGCTCCGGGAGATTCGCGGCAAGACCTTCTGGCTCGGCATCGGCCTCTGGCTGACCGCGGCGCCGTTGACGTTGCTGGTGATCCTCTACTTTCACTGAGCGAGCCGCTCAGATGGTCCCAGGGCTTAGCGCGATCCTGAATATCCATAGAGAAAATCGGTTCTTCACCCCGGACCTGTCACGGCCTAAGGTGCCGGCATGAGCAAACTGGCATCTCTGGACAAGCTGAGCGTCTTCGCCCTCCTGGTGTTTACCGGCTATCTGCTGCTGCCTCTCTTTTCTTAAAGAGACCTCTTTTCTTAAAGAGACCTCTTTTCTTAAAGAGACCCCCTCTCGTCACTCCCATCTGCGTGACCCGGTGATCGTTTTCTCCGGTCAGTGCGAAAGCGCTTGACACCCCAGTGCTTGGGTCCTAAAAAAGTCGCCATCAGGTCAGGGATGTATCTGGTCAGGAGGTTGCGATCTAGTGGCATCAGCGCAGGGCGAAGTCGACGACGAGTTCGAGGATCAGACCGAAGACGAGCTGGATTCTGAACTCGATTCCGACGAGCAGGAACTCGGCGAGGACGAGGTGATTGAAGACCTCGAAGACGACCTGGAAGACGATCTGGACGATGAAACCCGCAGCGAGCTCAAGGCTGTGGAAGAAGTGTTGAGCCAGAAAGAACAGAACGCCAAGTCGTTGGCCATCCGGCGTGCCCTTGAAGCGCGGGCGGAAGAGAAACGCCTGCACGATGACCTGGACTATCTCGACGACTGAGCCAACCATCGCGACTGTCAGCCGACCCACCATCATCGTTGTCACCGATCCCATGTGTTCCTGGTGCTGGGGTATGTCCGGTGCTGTCGAGGCTGCTGCGCACGATCTGGCCGAAGAGGTCGACTTCGATCTGCTGCTCGGTGGCATCAACCTGCACGCATCCCACCCGATCGGTGAGTTTGGTCGGCGCCATCTGATGAAGCTCTGGGGCGAGGTGCGCGAAACCACCGGCCAGCCGTTCGGATTTGAGCTGCCGGAAGGCTTCGTCTACAACTCCCGATTGCCCTGTATCGCGGTAGAGGCGTTGCGACGTCGGGCGGGGAGAGCACCGTTCGGCTTCCTCCACCGTCTGCAGCAATGCCTGTTCGAGGAAGGACGCAACATCACCACGATTGAGGTGCTGGACTGGGTGGCACGGGAGTTCGGCTGGCAGCCGGGCGAGCTGGCTGCAGAGCTGGATGACCCTGAGCTCGCGGCACTTGCCGAGGCTCAGTTCGAAGGATCCAGACGCTATGGTACCAACGCGCTACCCAACGTGCTCATCGAGCAGGCGGGTGAACGGCGCCTGCTGTTTGGCGGCTATGCAGATTCGGAAATGATCGTCAGCCTGGTCCGGCAGGCGGTCTGAGCTTCAGAACTGGCTGGCGATCGCCGGCCTGAAGCGGTCCATGTCCACCAGGAAGGCGTCATGGCCCTGGCGGGAATCCATGCGTCGGAAGGCAACGTCCGGCACATACTCCTTCAGGCCAATGGCCAGCTCTTCCTGCTGCTCCACAGGAAACAGGAAGTCGGTTTCCACACCGATTATCAGTGCCCGGTCCAGGGCCACCCGGGAGAGTCCCTGCTGCAGGCTGCCGCCGTGGTCTGTGGCGTCGAACAGATCCATGGCCCGGGACAGATAGAGGTAGCAGTTCGGATCGAACGTGCCGATGAACTTGCTGGCGTGGGCATCAAGATAGGACTCCACCTCGAAATCGATGCCGAATGGACCTTCGTGATCGTCCGCCGTGCGTTCCCGACCGAATCGCTCTGTCCATTCCTCCGCGCTGCGGTAGGAGATCATGCCGAGCTTGCGGGCGAGCCGCATGCCGTCAACAGGGCCTTTATCGAAATCGTACTGACCGTTCTGCCAGCCCGGGTCCGTTCTGATCATCTCCCGCTGCAGGGAGCGCACGGCAATGGAAAACGGCAGGCTGCGAGCGGCCGAGGAAATGGCGATCAGACCCTCCGAGCGGCCCGGGAACAGCAGGGTGAAGGCCAGGGCCGTCATGCCGCCCATGGAAGCGCCGACCACGGTGTGCAGCTTGTCGATGCCGAGATGATCGAGCAGCAGCGCGCCGCCGGTGGCCACGTCCTCCAGGCAGAGCACGGGGAATTCGAGCCGATAATGTTTGCCCGTATCCGGGTTGATGCTCGCTGGACCCGTTGAGCCGAAGCAGCTGCCCAGCGAGTTGATGCAGATGACGAAATAGCGATTCGTGTCGATGGGCTTGTCGGGCCCGACCATGTCTTCCCACCAGCCCGAGCTCGGATCTTCAATGCAGCTTGCCACGTGGGCGGACGGCGACAGTCCGGTGAAGATGAGCACCGCATTCGAGGCCTGGTCGTTCAGTTCGCCCCAGGTCTCATAGGCGAATGTGGGCGCGGTGATCGCACCGCGCCGCATCCTGAACTCGCCTTCGTGCTGATAGTGCCTGATGGCGGACATCCGCTCTCCCATAGTCTCCTGAGGGCCCGACAGGGTGGGGGAGTCTAGCAACTACGCCGGCAGACGGCACACCGGAGGAAGCGATGGACGTCACGGAGGCGCTGGTCCTGCTGCAGGCAGGGAACTGGGAGGCGGCACATCCTATCGTTCAGGACGACGAGTCAGCGCTCGGGGGCCGCCGCAGTCAATTCAGATGCCGGCTGATCAGTAGGGTGGCGGTTTGATCTCGATGTGGGTGATTTCATCCGCATCCAGGTCCTCTGGCAGGCTGTCCGGGTTGGCTTCGATGAAGCGGACGGTGGCAAGGTACTCGGCCAGGTCTCTCCTGGCGGCTTCTTTCGAGGCGAACGGACCGCGCTGACCGTCCCGGATATGGTAGAACCATTCGAAATTTTGCCTGAACAGCCGTTCCCCCCGGCGATCATATTCCGCCGGTTCTTTGTCTGTGTGCCGCGTCGTCACTGAATACCATCCCGTCATTAGAAATCATCGACGGTCTTCTGCCGTCGTTACCTGAAAGACGCTTCCGCGCCGCGATCGGTGGCACTCCCTTTGTATGGGTGATGTAACCGCGGGAAAACAGGGCTGTTTGCCTCCGCCTTGTCCGCAGACTCAGTCTGAAATGTCATAATGGGCTGTGACGAAATCTCTTGATCCCATTCAGTTCATCGACGGCGAAACCGGCGCGCTCTGCGAGGAGCAGGTCTATGGTGCTGCCTGGATCCGCTGGCTCTACGGCACCTGGCCAGGACGGTTAATCTCCGCGCTGGTGGCACTGCCACCTTTCAGCCGCGTCTATGGCTGGCTTCAGGATCGCCCCCGTTCGCGGCAGAAGATCGCGCCGTTCATCGAGCAGTTTCACATCCAGATGGACGACTTTCTGCCGGAAGAGGGCGCCAGCGAGGATGTTCCGTACTCGAACTTCAACGCTTTCTTCACGCGACGGCTGGCGGAGGGTGCTCGACCTTTCGCCCAGGGCGACGACTTTCCGGCGCCCTGCGATGCCCGTTACTTCGCCTACGAAACTCTGAACGACCAGGTGTCCGTGCCGGTTAAGGGGGCGCTGTTCCTGGCATCCGCACTCATCGGCGACAACGAGTGGACGGCACATTTCGAGGATGGCCCGGGCTTCATCGCCCGGCTCTGCCCTGTGGATTACCACCGCTATCACTACCCGGATGACGGGGCAGTGCTGGCAAGCTGGCGGATTCCGGGTGCGCTGCATTCGGTAAACCCCTGGGCGCTGGCCGAGCGTGGCGACATCTTCATGATCAACGAGCGGCAGGTCACCGTTCTGGAGACGGCTCGCTTCGGTAAGCTTGCTTATGTGGAGGTGGGCGCCACCTGCGTGGGGAAAATCGTCCAGACGCACTTTGGCGAATCCTTTTCGCGCGGCGAAGAGAAAGGCATGTTCCTGTTCGGAGGCTCCACGGTGATCGTCATCGGCGAGAAGGGCCGCTGGCAGATCGATCCCGCTATGGTCAAACGAACCCGAGAGGGGCGAGAGACCTATCTGAAAATGGGCGCGAAGCTGGGTGCAGCGAAATGATCGAAAGCAACGGCCTGGGGAGGTGCTGGCGGAAGAGGCAGGAGTCGAACCCACCAAGCACGTAATCGCACTTCAACGGCTTTGAAGGCCGCGCGCCCCACCGGAGACGATGCTCTTCCGCGAGGGAATATATCATCCCCGGCGTCACTGTGGAGTCCCAGTGACCGACACTCTTGCGCAGATCAGCGCTTGAAGCTGATCCTCACGTTGATTGCCGTATTCGGCGCGTCGAGCCGGTTCTCGAATTGAATCTCGTGATACTGACGATCGACGTTTGCGGTGATATCGCAGACGATGTCCGTCTCACCCCGGCCCTGCAGGGCTGAGAGTCTGGTCTGATCGAACCGACCGTGAAACTCGCACTGCTCAGCCAGTGCCGCCAGGCCTCTGACGCCGATCTCCCAGCTGGTCTCCTTTGGATCCGGGCGAAAGCTCACCGTCAGCGTGCCGGGTCCGACCACGTCCTCGTGGCAGTAGGCGGTCTCCAGGCCGATGAGCAGATGACTGCAGCTGAACACCTCGACCAGCTCCGGCTGTTGCTCCGAGACAGAGGTGAGCGGCTCTCCGCATCCCGCCAGCAGCAGGACCTGGCAGGCAGCCAATGCCAGCGGCGGCCGCATTCAGATATCCAGGCTGCCGATGATCTTGCGCACCTGCTCATCCCGCCGGGTGAAGCCAACCCGGTCGAAGTACTCGAGCACCTCGATTGCAACGTTGCGTCCGATCCCGGAGGCATCCCGATACTGGCGGACGGTGAAAGGTCCGTCGGCATCCAGCCCGCGAGCCACATCCGCCATCTGTGCCAGGTGTTCCGGCAGGTAGTAGCGGGTATCGCTGATCCGTATCAGGACCTTCTTGGCCACCAGTGGGTGCAGGCGTTTCGCCAGATCGCCGACGCCGAGCCTGAACTGTTTGGCCATGTCGCCGAGGCTGGGTGGCTGCGGTTGAGCGAGAAATGGCTGAACCCGATCGAACAGGGCTTGCTCAGAGTCTGACAGATGAACTTTGTGCGCAGCGGGTTGATAGCGGCCGGCGCTGGCCTCGAGTTTGCCCTCGGCGATCAGCTCAGCGAGCAGCAGCGGCACGAACGCCTGCTCGGCTACGGCCTGCAGCTCGCTCTGCTTGAGTCCCTGCAGGGCAGCATCTGCCTGATGCCGGCGCTCGATCTCCTGGAGCTGTGCTTCGAGCCAGTTCTCCCAGGTTGTCCGGTCAATGGCGTGATTGGCTTTCACGACGGCACCGGCGGCGTCGACCAGCGCTGCCACGCTGGCCTCGTTGAGCGCCCAGTTCTGCGCGAATCGATCCAGCGGCAGAGGACCGATCTCCAGGTGTTTCTTCAGGGCGATGGCCGGCTCGCTCGCGCGGTCGGCATCCAGCTGCTTCAGGCGTGTCTCTGAACGGCGCCGGCCGCCTGCAGGCGCGGTGGATACCACCTGGCCTCCACCAATGGTCCGATCCAGACCCTGCTCCCGGATGATGAGGCGATCATTCCGGCGCAGCAGCAGCGGGTCGTCTGTAACGATCTCGGCCAGTCGCGTCTCGCCCGGGGGCAGACGCTCCGGCGTGAGCAGGGCGATGTGGCCGGTCGTGTGCGTGGTGGCATGGTAGACGTGCACGGGAAGCCAGTGCCGCACCGGGCGGGGGAAATCCGCCAGGACCTGAAGGTTCAGCGAGAACTCTTCGGTTGCCGTAGGGTTGCTTGTCAGCCACTGGCCGCGCTCGACCTGATCCGCTTCCACGCCGGCCAGATTCAGGGCTGTTCTGTCGCCAGTGCTCGCCTTGCTCGCTGCCGTATCCTGAGCCCGAAGACTCTTCACCCGGACTTCGGTCATCGTCGGGAACAGAGTCAGGTTGTCATCCTCGGCGACTTCGCCCGCGTGAACGGTTCCAGTGACCACCACACCGGCACCGCTGATGGTGAACGCGCGGTCGATCGGCATCCGGAATTCATCTTGCCCCACCCGTTCAGCGAGCCGCTCAGCAGGCTTCCCGGCAGCCTCGAGCAGTCTGGATTTCAGATCCTCGATGCCCTGGCCGGTCGGGACGGCGGTCTCGACGATCTCAGCGGCCGCCAGACAGCTGCCGCGGATGAGTGCTTCTGCGCCAGCGCGTGCGGCATCGAGCTGCTCCGGCGTCACCCGATCACATTTTGTCAGCGCCACTGTGCCTTCCGTCACGCCGATCAATTCGAGTATCTGCAGGTGTTCGCGACTCTGCGGCATGGGCCCGTCATCGGCTGCGATCACGAGCAAGGCGTGCTGATCGGCTGAGACGCCCGCGACCATGTTGTGAATGAAGCGGTGGTGGCCGGGCACGTCCACGAAGCCGAGCGTCGTGTCTCCGTCGTTCAGGTAGGCAAAGCCGAGATCAATAGTGAGCCCCCGGCGTTTTTCCTCGGCGAGCCGGTCTGTGTCCACGCCTGTCAGGGCCTGGACCAGTGAAGTCTTGCCATGATCCACATGGCCGGCCAGCGTGATGATCAAAGTCGGGGCTCGTGGTTCAGTCCGGACAGCACTTCTATGAGCGCATCCAGTCGGCTGGCGCCACGCATGTCGAGCCAGATCTGGCCCTCGCGTATCCGGCCGACCACCGGTACGGTCAGGCGGCGCATGGATTCCAGCAGGGATCGGACCTGACCTTCCTGCGCATGCCGAATAGTTACCGCGACGCTTGGTAGACGACGGTCCGGCAGCGAGCCGCTGCCGATCTGACAGTCGCTCTCGGTAACGCTGACTGTGAATCCGGGCAACAGGGGTGTGAGCGCGTCCTGCATTCGTTTGGCCCGCTCGGTGAGCGTGTCGAGGCTCGTCGTCATGGTGCGCAGCAGCGGCAGGTTATCCGCCAGCGTCTCAGGCTCGTCGTAGAGTTTCAGCGTCTGCTCGAGGAACGCCAGGGTCAGCTTGTCCGGTCGCAGCGCGCGCTTCATGGGATTCTTCTTCAGCTCCGCGATCAGCTCGGCTTTGCCCACCACGATGCCCGCCTGGGTGGCCCCAAGTAGCTTGTCGCCGCTGAAGCTCACCAGATCGGCGCCCTGCGCGAGCACCTCCTGCGGCATGGGTTCATGCGGCAGGCCGTAGCGGGTGAGGTCGACCAG
>Ga0316191_10003499_pt1 | contig 11621 bp, 8 predicted proteins | sample Eddworburr2cm_MG_FD_204928 | JGI IMG/M metagenome (GOLD analysis project Ga0316191, IMG submission 204928) | Coastal sediment microbial communities from Maine, United States - Eddy worm burrow 2 cm | ecosystem: Environmental > Aquatic > Marine > Coastal > Sediment | place: USA: Maine | collected... | reverse complement strand
CGCAGTTCAATCTCATGACGTTCCGCGGCACGACGCGCTTGTTCGATCAATTCGTCGTGGCCTTCACCGATGATGACGCCGACACGAACCAGCGTCGGGTCGATCTTCTTCCACGCGGCGATCTGGGCATCAAGTGGGGGTATGGCTGCGACACCTCGGCTGTTCTCTTTCAACAGGTCGTGGTCCTGGTGGTTGAATACCTGGCTGAAAATAACGGGCTTGTCCGCCATCGCCACGGACGACTGCGCAGCTCGCAGACCGATAGCCACGACAACGTCCGTATTCGAATCATTGATCCGGCGAAGGATACTGACCGGCGGCTGGCTGTCGTCGCCAAGATCGTATACCTCGTAGTTCTCAAGACGCTCGGCAAGCTCGACAGCCACATCCGCATAGGCCGGCTGATTGTTCGTAATAACGATTGCGACGCTCGGAAGTTCGAATTCCCAGGGCTTGCGGCTCAGAGGAGTGACGTCGATCGTTTCGAGCGGCGTCGTATCTACAACGACGACTGCGGGCGGTTCAACGGGCTGGGGCACGGCATCGGGATACAACGTGGAACATCCAGACAGCAGAATCCCCACGAGGATTACCGTATAAGCCGTTGATTTTGATACCCGCGAGCCGTTCCGTGGCATCCCGTTATCCCTTATGTTACATCGCCCTGGATCAGGCGCTGTTCAGACCGTCAGTGATCTCCTTATTTACCGCATTTGAACGCACAATACTGTGTCCCAGGTCGCTGCAATGTGCACGAACCTGAGCATGTGGAAAATTCCGACCAATTACGCCAATTGGCCGGCGATCGGCAGGCTCCGAATACGCTGGCCGGTGGCCGCGAAAATGGCGTTTGTCAGTGCCGGCGCAGCTGATGGAATGCCCATCTCACCAACCCCCGTCGGCACGTCGTCAAACGGCAGGATGTGCGTCTCGAAAAGACTCGGGACCATCGCAATTCGGGCGAGCGGATAGTCGTGGAAATTGCTCTGCTGCACCTGGCCGTCCTTCACCGTAATCTCCAGCCCGAGCGCCGTGCTCAGGCCATCGATGGTTCCACCCTGCAGTTGTGCATCGACGGCGTTCGGATGCACGGCAAGGCCACAATCAATCGCGGCAACAATGCGCTCAATTGTGAGCTTGCCATCGACCACCGTGACTTCCATGGCATGCGCAGCGTAACCGCCGAACGTGAAGTGCGTGGCGATACCAATCCCCCTGCCCTCGGGCAGGTCTTTGCCATAACCGATGCGTTCCGCAACGAACTTGACAAGAGTCGCCAGACGGCCGGGATTAAATACAGGGCCACCGTGCCCGGAATATTCAAGGTCACGCGACTCACCCAGCAAGTCGAGCCGCAGTTGCAAGGGATCCTGGCCGGTTTCATGGGCTATCTCATCGATGAAGCTCTGGATAACAAATGCATTTGCCGTGTGCGCCGGCGCTCGCCACGAACCGCGTGGCAGACCAATCGCATTATGGAAGTACTCCATACGAATGTTGTCGACAATACGGCGTGGGAAGTCATCAATGTACAGTTCAGCGCCAAACAGGTTCTCATCCGGCATATCTGGCCGGCGGTAGTACTTGCTGCCGCTCGCCAGTCGCTGCGCCCAGGCGATAAGCTTGCCGTCTCTGTCGACGCCCGCATGCATCTCGTGCAAGCCGCCAGGACGGTAGAAGTCATTCTTGATGTCGTCTTCGCGTGACCACTGCAACTTGATCGGCCAGCCTGTCTTCATAGAGATCATTGCGGCTTCTGCTACGTAGTCGTTCGTCAGCCGCCGACCAAAGCCGCCGCCTACCCGCGTCATGTCGACACGGATATTCTCACGAGGCAGGCCGGTTACGGCTGCTGCCGCGCGCGACGCCCCACTTGGCATCTGCGTAGGTGCAATGATGTGACACTCATCCGCCTTGACGTACGCGTAGCAATTTTGTGGCTCGAGCGGCGAATGGGAAACAAACGGCACGCGATATTGACGTGTCACTGTTGCCTCGGCCGCCGCTATCGCGGCATCGAAATCGCCATCGTCGAGAACAATCTGGCCAGGATTTTTGAGCATTTCTGCATTCTCTCGCCAGAATCTCACGCTGCTGTCCGTCGCGTTAGGACTCTCCTCCCAGTCGATCTTCAGCGCCGCGCGGCCTTTCATGGCAGCCCACGTCGATGTCGCAACGACTGCGATGCCGCTGGCGAGGATCAGGTAGGGCTCACCCGGACTGGGGCCGTCGATGCGCAGCACATCGAGTACACCATCCACTTCGCGTGCCGCCGTATCATCAAACGAGGCAACTTTCGCGTTGAGCACAGGCGCTCGCGCAATAACCGCGTAACGCATATGAGGCTGGTTTGTATCGACACCGTATTTGGCCTTGCCCGTGACAATATCGTGGGCATCGATCGTTTTACGATGCGTACCTATGATGCGGTAGTCGTCAACGGATTTAAGAGGTGTGGTGTCTTCCGGCATCGGCAGCGCTGCCGCATCGACGACCAGGTCGGCGTACGGAATCTCACTATTCATTGACGTGCAAACGACCACGCCCGGCTTGGTGCCGCACTGCGACTCCTCGACCCCGAGTCGTGCCGCTGCCGCTCGAATCAACTGACGACGTGCATCAGCACCGGCCTGGCGCATCAATTCCCAGTTGCTGGTAAGCCCGGTGCTGCCGCCAACACCCTGACCGCCCCCGTATTTCCAGGTATAGCCTTCAGCCGTCTTCACAATGCCCAGCGGCATTTGCCGGATGCTGACCTTATCCCAGTCGACGTCCAACTCTTCTGCAACCATCATCGGTAGCGCTGTGCGCAATCCCTGGCCAATCTCGGGTTCTTTCGCGCCGATGATGACGCTGCCATCGGCATTGATCTGCACAAAGTAGCCAATCGCACGTTCACCCTCCTCCTCCCGGGCGAACACGGGCAAGCCGACAACGAGGCTGCCTGCAATTCCGGTGCCGGCAATCAGCACCTGCCGACGAGTAACGCGGTACTTGCTGAGCACGGCGCTCACGATTCTTCTCCCGCCGTCAGTTCTGCAGCACGATGAATCGCCTTGCGAATGCGCACGTAGGTTCCGCAACGACAGATGTTGGTCACACCCTTATTGATGTCATCATCTGACGGGCTCGGGTTGTGTTTCAGAAAATCGACGGCAGCCATAATCTGCCCGGCCTGGCAGTAGCCGCATTGCGGCACATCGTTCTCAAGCCAGGCCTGCTGCACCGGATGCAGCTCATCCACAGACGGCGCTAGCCCTTCGATAGTGGTGATGTCGCGGCCGTCGATCGCCGCCACCGGCGTGATGCAGGAACGCTGCGCCGCACCATCAATGTGCACTGTGCAAGCGCCGCATTGCCCGACACCACATCCAAACTTGGTACCGGTCAAACGCAGGTGGTCACGAATGACCCACAACAGGGGCGTATCCGCGTCCCCTTCGTACGAAACTTCCTCGGAATTTATCTTGAACGACACCATGCTCTGCATCCCCTCCCGGCGTAAGGCTTCCCCGAAGGTCAATAGGACCAGATTTACGGCGAATGGTGCTAATCAATCCGATGAAAGGGTCTATTTCATCGACAAACCGTTTAGCCCTTCTGCCGTTCGATCCAGCGATCCACTTCGGCCTCGAGCACAAACAGCGGCAACGAGCCCGATGTCAGAACGAGGTCATGAAATGCACGAACGTCGAACTGGTCGCCGAGCGCTTCTTCAGCGCGATTACGCAGTTCGCGAATCTTGAGCTGGCCGATCTTGTAGGCCAGCGCTTGCGACGGGATTGCAATGTAGCGCTCAACTTCGGCGACGACATCGGTGTCCGTTATCGGCGAGTTCGATGCCATGTACTCGATGGCGTCTTCACGTGTCCAGCCGAGTGCGTGCATGCCCGTATCAACAACGAGCCGATTCGCACGCCAGATATCGCCAAACAGCGACCCAAAGTACTGCAACGGGTCGGTGTACATGCCGAGTTCCTTACCCAGTGATTCTGAATACAGGCCCCACCCTTCTACGTAAGCCGTATACCCGCCAAAACGTCGAAAGGCGGGCATGTCTTCGACTTCCTGCGCGATCGAGATCTGGAAGTGATGACCGGGATTCGCCTCGTGTATCGATAGCGACTCCATGAACCACTTTGGGCGCGCCGGCAGGTCGTAGGTGTTCACATAGAAGATGCCAGGGCGCGAGCCGTCCGGCGTACCGGGAAAGTACTGCGCGGCAGCCATGGACTGCGCTCGAAACGGCTCGACAGCCTTAATAACGTAGGGCGCTTTGGCCTTCACACCGAACAGCTTGTCGAGTGTCGGGTCGATGGTGTTTCGCAGTTCATCATAGGCAGTCAGGATTTCTTCTTCAGACTTGAAGTGATACTGCGTGTCAGTGCGCAGGTGCTCGAAGAACTCGGGCATCGTGCCTTCGAAACCGACCTCGTCCCTGACACGTTCCATCTCGGCGAAGATGCGCTCAGCTTCGCGCTTGCCAATCTCGTGGATTTCCTCAGGCGTGTAACCGGTGGTTGTCGTCTCACGCACCATGAACGCGTAGTAATCCTTACCGCCCGGACTGTCGGCCTGGCCGACTGTTTCGCGCGTGTGCTGCATGTATTCATCACTAATGTAGCCGTGCAGCTTGGCGTATGCCGGCACCAGCACATTCATGATGTGGTCCTCGTAGGCCGCCGTGATGCGCTCGCGATCCTCAGCTGAGAATGACTCCGGCATGCGGGAGACCGGACCGTAGAACGCACTTGCCTCTGCACTGTCGACGACCTGTGCCGCCAGTTGCGGCAACGCTTTCTCCATCAGGATGCGGGGCTGAACCACGCCGAGCTCGACGCCTTCCCGCATACGCGTGATTGAGAGGTCCACATGCTCGACAAACCCGCTCGAGCGCTTGATCCAGTCGTCATAGTGTTCGGGTGTCTCGAACGGCTGACCGGTAGCGCCAGAACCCATCATGACGAGGAAATTCGGCACGCTGAAGAATTGGCTCACCGGCGTCAGTGACTCGTAGTCGTTATAGCCCTGTTCCTCGCGCTCAATTGCGTTCTCACGGTCGAACTTGAAGATGTCGTAATTCAGCCGGTCCTGCCTCTCAAGCGTTGCCGGGTCAAACTCCGCGAGAGCGGCAAGATAGCGCTTGTGCATATCGAGCGAGATTTCCGCGTATTCGTCGGACAACGGATCGTGCGGGAACCACTGGTCATTGAATCGATGATCGCCGCGGAAGGTCGCGAAGACCGGATTGAGCGCCAGGTTCTCCTCGTCGTACTCGTGATAGAGCGCGTCAAGTTGGGCCACAACATCGACGGCCGTTTCTTCAATTATTTCAACAGGTTCACTGGCTTTCTCACACGCGGCCAAGCCCAGAACAGCCAGCAAAAGCAAGACACGGGAAACAGATACGCGGACCATCTTCTTATCCTTATCGATTATCTAAGGCCCCGGATACTACCCGGAGCAAGGTCCGATTGCAGTATGATTGCGGCCATGAGTGACAGAGACGTACCCATCCTGCTGTGGCCGTTTTATGCTATTTGGCGTCTGCTGACGTTTGTTCTTGAAATGGTGGGCCGTCTGATCTGTGCATTGATCGGGCTCGCGCTCATGGCAGCCGGAACCGCCATCACGATCACCGTGCTTGCAGCGCCCATCGGCATTCCAATCGCCGCAGTTGGGTTCCTGCTTTTGGTTCGGGCGGTATTTTAGGGTAGCAACGCGTAACCGTCGTTTTGCAAAACGGTTAGCATGGTCATCGCCGACAGTGCGACTTCAGCCTGGCTGGCAAGCTCGCTTTTTTCCACATCACCGAACGTCATCGACTGGCCACAAACGTAGAAGCGGACGCCGGCGTCGTGTAGCCGGGTCACCAATTCCAGGTTCGGGTTATCCCTGTCATATCGGCTTCGGTATGCCTCATGGCTGAACACGTTCTTGACCGCAGCACCATGCAGGACAACCGCAAGATCCATATTCTCAATTGGCGTGTCATTTCTGACATGCATATTGAGAAACCGCGCAACGCTCACAAGACGCGAATTCAATGCGCCCAGGTCATCCGAATAGCTGGCTGCGTCAAACACTGCGCGGTAGACGACGCCCTCCTCGAGCGGCACGTCACGATCATCTATTGGGTACGTCGGGCCGTAGCCTTCTATCACCGGTCCAAGCATCGGCTCATCGGCGAAGGTCAATTGTGTGACTGCAGTCAGCAGTACCGCGAATAAAAGTCGTGTCGTCATAGTGTCACTCCCCTGCGAAGACTCGCGCGATCTCAGTCATGACTTCCGGTGTAAAACTGTCAACAAAATCGAGTGCTTTCATATTCTCGTGTACCTGTTCAACCCGGGTGGCGCCCGTGATAACTGAACTGACATAAGGATTCTGCAGACACCAGGCCAATGAGAACTGCGCGAGCGTGGCACCCATCTCTTTCGCCAGCGGCTCGAGTGCCGCTACACGTGCGATGCGTTTCTTGTCCGTTAGTTGCTCTTCCAGCCAGTCGTACCTTGCCAATGCACCGCGGCTGCCCTCGGGGATACCCTCGTTGTACTTGCCGGTGAGCAGCCCTGAGGCAAGTGGGCTCCAGGTCGTGGAGCCATATCCATAGTCCTCGTACACCGAGTCGTACTCCGGGCCAAAACGCTCACGCTCGAACAGGTTGTAGACAGGTTGCTCGACGATCGGCTTGTGCAGGTGATGGCGATCGGCAATCTGGATTGCGGTCAGGATGTCGCCGGCCGACCATTCTGATGTCCCCCAGTACAACGCCTTGCCGCGCTCGATTATGTTGTGCATGGCCCAGACTGTCTCTTCGATCGGCGTTGTCGAATCGGAGCGATGGCAGTAAACGAGATCGACGTAGTCCGTATCGAAACGTTTTAGCGACGCGTCGATGCCCTCGAGGAGGTATTTTCGATTAAGCGTGCTCTCCTCATTCGGACCTTCATGCAGACCCCAGTAATACTTGGTTGAGATCAGGTAGCTGCCACGCCGCCAGCCGAGCTTTTTGAGGGCAGCACCCATGACCTCCTCCGATTTGCCATGCGCATATGCCTCAGCATTGTCGAAGAAGTTCACACCGGCGTCGTAGGCCGCCGCCATCAACGAGGCCGCAGTCTCCACGCCGAAGCGTGTGTCGAAGGTAATCCATGAGCCCAGCGAGAGCTCGCTGAGCCGGATTCCGGCCTTGCCAAGGTGACGATATTTCATTGAGAGTCCTTGTAGTGATGCATGCTGGCGTGAATGGTACCGCAGCTTGAATGGAATTCTCGGCTGACATCGTGGTCTGAATCAGCAGACGGTTGTGCGGGGGACTCATGAAGCAACTTCGATCAGGCTTATTGATATGGATTGCCGTTCTGTTCCTGGCGGCCTGTGGTGGCGGTTCCTCGAACAGTGGTGGCGGGATGCAGCCACCTCCCCCACCGCCACTCGCTCCGCCAACCGGCAATACTCTTCCTGGCCCACGCCCGACAACTGGCCCGCAGTCTTTCGTCGCATTCGAGTCGGGACAGGTAAGACCTATTGCTCTGTCCGCCGACGGTCAGCGATTGTTCGCCGTCAACACACCCGACAATAGACTAGAGGTTTTCTCAACCAGCGGTGGCCTACAGGCCGTGGCCACGATACCAGTCGGCCTTGAACCTGTGGCAGTCGCGCTCGATCCGTCAGGCCGTGCCTGGGTCGTCAATCATCTTTCGGACAGCATCAGTATTGTCGATGCGGATGCCCTGGTGCCGAAGGTGGTTCAGACTTTATGGGTTGGCGACGAACCTCGCGATATCGTGTTTGCCGGGACCAACCGTGAGCGCGCCTTTATTACGACCGCCAGGCGCGGCCAGAATAGCCCGGTAGACCCGGCCTTGAGCACGCCGGGAATTGGGCGCGCGAACGTATGGGTATTCGACAGCACGACGATCGATCACACTCCCGGCGGCGAGGTCGAGGCGATACTCACGCTATTTGGCGACCGACCCCGCCCACTTGCTGTCTCGGCTGACGGCTTGCGCGTGTTTGCCGGTATTTTTCTATCCGGCAATCGCACGACCGCCATTGCGCCGAGCAACTTTAACAAGAGCCCGCCGACAAACAGCGCAGACAACGTGCAGCAACCCGATACCGGACTGATCGTGCAATTCAACGGCGTTTCGTGGCTCGATGCGGACGGTAACAGCCGCAACGCCTTCGTACCGTTCTCTCTACCTGACTACGATGTTTTTGAAATTGACGCCGAGACACTGCTGGAGACCAGACGCGTCTCCGGGATCGGCACAATACTCTTCAATATGGTCGTCAACCCGGTCGATGGCACCTTGTACGTGTCCAATGTCGATTCCAACAACCAGGTTCGGTTCTCGGGTACGACGTCTCGTGGCAACACATCCGTCCGCGGCCGTGTCGTTGACCAACAGATCACCATCATTGGGTCTGGCCAGGACGTGCGCCGGCGAATGGTCAACAAACACATCGACTTCAGCAATCCGACTGGGTCTCAGGCCGAACGTGACCTAAGCCTTGCAACGCTGTTGGACATGGCAATCACGCAAGACGGTCAGACGCTCTATGCCACCGCGTTCGGCTCACAGAAAATCGGTGTGTTCGACACGGCAGAGCTCGCAGACGACAACTTCACACCAGATGCAGGGATGCAAATCGAACTGAGCGCCGGTGGCCCGAGCGGTATCGTGCTCGATGAAGCGAACGACCGCGCTTTCGTGCTGACGCGTTTCGACAATGGCATTTCGACCATCGACCTCCTGACCAACCAGGAAACTGCGCATCTGGCGATGTTCAACCCGGAACCCGCCGAAATTACCTCGGGTCGAAAGTTCCTTTACGACGCCCGCCTGACATCCGGTAACGGCAACGATGCCTGTGCCAGCTGCCATATTTTTGGAGACACCGACGGTCTCGCCTGGGATCTCGGCAATCCCGATGGAACCGTCGCACAAATACCGAACACCTTTATTCCTATTTCGCCAGCGGCGGCACCGATTCACTTTCATCCGATGAAAGGCCCGATGACCACACAGTCGATGCGTGGACTAAAGGGACATGGGCCCATGCACTGGCGTGGTGACCGAACCGGCGCCGTACGTGTAAATGGCGAATCGCTTGAAGAAGCTGCGTTCAAGGAATTCAACGAAGCCTTTGATGCACTCGCTGGCCTGGGCGCCGAGATTCCCCCAGCCGACATGCAGGCCTTTACCGACTTTGCGATGCGCATCAGTTATCCGCCAAACCCGATCCGGCAACTCGACAACAGCCTTGTCGGAATCGAGGTTGACGGCAAGCGCCTGTACGACAATGGCGTCGTCCGTATACAGACAGGTCAGTTGGAAATCTGCGCTCAATGCCACCCGCTCGATCCGGCGGCTGGCACTTTTGGAACGCGAGGCCTCAGTGCAAATAACTCGCAGGCGGGCGAGAAGAACTTCAAGATTCCGCACTTTCGGGACCAATACCAGAAAGTCGGTATGTTCGGCTGGGGATTTCGGTCGCCAACCGCTACCGGCCCCCAGGTTCGAGGTTTCTCGTTTAACCACAACGGCGCGACAAGCTCGAATTTTATCATCGCCGACCTCGGCATGCCGCAAGTCGATTTGTTGGCATTGCGGGCGTTTCTCTATGCCTTTCCGACCGAGTCACCACCAATTCTCGGCCAACAGGTCACTTTGTCCAACGAAAATTCTGCCAAGGCCCGAGCCCGCATCGATTTGCTTGTCCAACGCGGTACGGTCGATACGCCGATTCCCGAGTGCGACCTGGTTGTGACCGGCAATGTTGGAGGGGAAATGCGTGGCTGGGTAATGGATCGTAGTGGCCAGTTCCGGCCCGACCGGGCCGCCGAACCCGCCATCGACCGAACCAGCCTGGAGGCTCTGATTACTGCGCCAGACCAGTACCTGACCTTTCTTTGCACTCCGTGGGGCTCTGGCACACGCATCGGCATAGACCGCAATCTGGATGGCATTCTCAACGGCGATGAATAGCATTACGTTATGCATCAAGCATGCCATCTATTGCGGTTGAGTGAATCGCCCGTTCGTCCTAAACTGGCTACAAAATTGAGAGGAGAAAGCGATGCGACAACAACTCATTGAAGCGCTCATGTACCCCAGATTGCTGCTCCAGCAAGTCATCGAAGACCACAACTATCATCACAAGAACATGTTCGAGGCCACCGGCGAACGCTGCAATCACTGCACCGGTGACGGATGCGGTTGGGAAGCCTGCATGCAGGATTTCAAGCACATAGACGACATGACAACGGAAACCCTGAGTGTTTCATTGCGTGAAGGCGTCAAATTTGTCGAGGCATTGCACAAACATCTACGCCATGACGAAACCACCTGCACCTGCGAGACCTGCAACTGGATTCGTAACGCAGAGCACCTGACTGAGGAGGTGGAACACGAACTCCCACATGTCGATGCTGCGGCGGTTCATCCTGAGCACTAAATGATAAAAACCCCGCCTCGGCGGGGTTTTTGCTATTGGTCGAGCAATTTTCCAGCCTGTCTTGTCCGGATCACGGTCCGGAGCCGTCGGATTGGATGCAAGTTTGTTGATTTTCTTCTCTAGTATTATCAACGACTTACAAAATTTCCCTAAATTTAATTCCAAATAGCCCTTCAAACCCCTCGCCGCCTATATAAGAATAGGAAGCGCACGAGCGAGAGGACCGGCAACACGCCGGAAAATAATAATAAAACCCGGGAATCACCGCGTGGCACAAGCGCAACAGAACCCTGTAAGCGAAGCGAAGTATCTCGAGTTCTTTGGACTCGACCGGGCGCCGTTCGCGCGTCTGTTCACACCGTCGCAGATCTTCGACTCGGTGCAATATTCCCTGTTGATGTCGCACCTCGCCAGGGCAACCGAAAAGACCGACAGCCTCGTGGTCATTCGCGGCTCGGAAGGGTCCGGCAAGACCACGCTCCTCAATCGCTACCTGAGTAACCTCGACGACGGCGTCTTCTTTGCGACAATTGACGACTCCTGTCGCACAGCAACGGACTTCTACAGCACGTTTTTGCGACAACTCGGATTTAGAGACATCATGGGTACGCTGAAAGAGCTGCGCCGCATAACCACGGAGTTTCTCGTTCATCGCGCCTCGGTCGGCGACACAGTTCTATTGGTGATTGACAACGCACACCAGATTCGGCCGGTTGTTCTGGATCAGTTGAACTGGATAGCTGCAGCGCGCGTGGACGACCGGCGCGTACTTAGCGTCGTCATATCCGGAGACTCTAGCATCGCGCGCATCGTCGAATCCCCAGCACTTCAGGAGCTGAGATTCCGCAGCCATGTCGACTTTCAAATTCGTGTCTTTACCGAAGCCGAGACAGCCGAGTACATTCGCTACCGACTGGACCAGGCCGGCAATGAACACGCCGTGGAAATCAACGAAAAAGCGCAGTCACTTATTTATCGATTTACAGGTGGTTACCCGGGCACCATCAACAAGCTGTGCGACGTTCTTCTGCGCGAGTGCTGCGAGCAGGAAACGCGGACCGTCGAGCAGGAGACGGTCAGGACTGCCGCCAGCGACCTGGAACTGCTACCGCATGTCTTTCCATTGCATGGCAGGGTACGACGCGAAGCCGATA
>Ga0316191_10003497_pt1 | contig 11622 bp, 9 predicted proteins | sample Eddworburr2cm_MG_FD_204928 | JGI IMG/M metagenome (GOLD analysis project Ga0316191, IMG submission 204928) | Coastal sediment microbial communities from Maine, United States - Eddy worm burrow 2 cm | ecosystem: Environmental > Aquatic > Marine > Coastal > Sediment | place: USA: Maine | collected... | reverse complement strand
AACTGGACGAAATTCGCGAATCGTTTGTCGGTCAGCTTTCGAGCTTTGATGAGAGGCTTGATGAGAAGATTGATGACGTGCAGATGCTGGCTGGTATTCAGGACGGCATCGTTCGCTTGCTTAGAAGCAATGGCGGAAACGAGGCTGATATTCGTCGCGTGCTGCAAGATCGCTATGAGAATGGTGATCTACGCAAGGAGACTTTTCAGCTCGTTAAGTCCATGCTGGACGGCTACGTTTCAGAACAAGCGCCAACAAGCTCTCGTGTCGCTGCTTCCACTGCACCGGTTACACCGAAAATGAAGAAAACTTCAGATCCCGCACAGCCTGTCGCCGATGATGCAATGAGCTCAACGATGGTCATTCCAAAGGACCAATCGATCGAACCGGACTCGGCCGATGGACGGGTACAGGTAGGTTCGGTACTGCGGGATCGCTTCATGTTGCAGGAACGACTTGCCGGCGGCAGCATGGGCGTCGTCTATAAGGCCCTGGATCGCCGCCTCGCTGAGGCGGGTTCGGAAGATCCCTGGGTGGCGGTTAAAATTCTGTCACCTGAATTTTCGCAAAACGGTGATGCGTTGCGTGCCTTGCAGCAGGAGGCAACCAAGGGTCGCTGTCTCACACACCCGAACATTGTTCGATTCGTCGATCTCGATAGAGATGATGACCTCCATTTCATTGTGATGGAATGGCTTGAGGGAAGAACCCTTGCCGATATCCTCGATTCTCAGGATTCCAGGAGCATCGACCAGCAGCGTGCATTCAGTATTGTCCGGCAAATCGGCAAAGCGTTGGACTACGCGCACCGCTGTGGAATTGTCCACGCGGATGTCAAGCCAGGCAACATCATGATCGCACCCAATGGTGATGCGAAGCTCTTCGATTTTGGTGTTGCTCGAGTACGGCAAAAGCAATTGCAGACCGAGCCGAATTTCGATCCCGGAGTTCTGGGTCTATTCACACCTGCCTACTCAAGTATGCAAGTGCTTACGGGTGAAACACCCGTGCCCTCCGACGACGTGTTTTCGTTAGCTTGCCTGGCGTATCGCTTGATTGCAGGTTATCGCGTATTCGGGCCGCGAAATGCGGCGGAGGCGGCTGAGGAGGGAATGAAGCCACAGCAGTTGGACAGCATAAATAGTGAACAATGGCGTGCCTTGAAAAAAGCCTTGTCGTACTCGCGCGTTACCCGATTTGATTCGATGGCCGAATTTATCGACGCGCTCGATGTTGAAGTTACCGAGTCCATTACGGTCGATATTCCGGCGCCAGCCCGGTTTAGTGAAAACAAAGAAACCGGGGGTGTTGGCCGTTGGTTAATCGGCTTCGTTATTATGCTCGCCGTCGCGGGCATGGCCGCTAACCAGATGGGCTATCTCGACGAATTTAAAGCGAGTTACTTACCGGTTGATAACCCGGCTGAATTTATTGAAACAGAGGCCATTGAGTCCAGCTTGCCAGCCGTCGTGGAAGAGGCCGCGGAAGAGGCAGAACCGATGGTCGAGGAAGCTCCTCTCGAAGAAGAGGTAATCGAGGACTTTGCTGCTGACTCCGTCGCTAGTGAAATAGTCGAGCCTATTGCGCTCCCTGAACCCGAAGAATTTATCGAGCCTCTTGTGGATTTTTCGTTGCTACCAGCGCCGACGGCGGAGGTTTCCATCGCATTGAGGAGCAATTCTGTCTCGACCTCAACGGTTACATTACGTGAGGACGGCCCATCCGCGACGGTCGATCTTGTGCGCGATAATACCGAGTTTCCGCTAACGCTCCGGATCGAAGAAGTGCGGTTTAGCGGCAACCGTTCGCCCTGGGCGACCAACCAGTACGAGTTTTCGGACAATGGCTTCGTTGAATTCCCGGTTGGCCAGAACCGGGCGCGCGTAACGCTGACAATGACGTCGGATCAACTGCGAGAAGCGGATCAGCGGTCGACGCTGCGAGTACGTGAGTCTGAGAATGCAACGTCTGAACTCGCACTAATTGCTGTGATACTCGAGGACGATGACCAGCGTGTATTTGAGGCAAGTTTACCCGCCAATACGGTCGCGTTTGCGACAAGCCAGATCTCTGTCAGGGAGCAGGATCCAGCCGTCCAGATCGATATCCTTCGCTTTAACCCGGACAATACCTCGCTCGCAGTGGAATTTACTCTACGCGATATTACCGCCACGAAAGGTGAGGACTACTTTGCACCCAATGGCTATACGATCACATTTGGGCCAGGCCAACGTTCTGCTCGGTTGCTCATTCCGTTGGTACAGGATTCCGAATATGAAGATAACGAAGCGTTTAGCGTTGAGTTATCGAATGCCGCCTCCAGCAACGTTGCCGAGATCTACAGTCGCATTGCTGTAATGATCCGCGACGACGATATATAGCTCCTCGCTAACTATTCAATTTCGTGTTTCGCTGCAGCTGAAATCGTTGCTAGACTGCCCTGACGCGCCTGATGTCTTATCGGGCGATTAAGTTTGCAGGGCATAAAATGAACGAAAAGGAATTGCGGCGCTATTCACGCGTCGTTGTCGATGGCGATGAGCAGGCACCAAGTCGCGCAATGTTACGCGCTGTCGGATTTACAGATGACGATTTTCAGCGGCCGCAAATAGGAATCGCATCCACATGGGCGATGACCACGCCCTGCAATATGCATGTCAACGACCTGGCTGAGGAAGCTGCGCAGGGAGCAAACGAAGCGGGTGGCAAGGCCGTCATCTTTAACACAATAACCATTTCCGACGGCATTTCGATGGGCACTCCTGGCATGCGTTATTCCCTGGTCTCACGCGAAATTATTGCGGATTCGATAGAGGCGGTAACCAGCGGTGAAGGTTTTGACGGGCTGGTTGCAATAGGTGGTTGCGACAAGAACATGCCCGGCTGCGTAATGGCAATGGCGCGCCTGAACCGCCCCGCAGTATTCGTATATGGCGGTACGATCAAGCCGGGTGCAAAGCGGCGCGATATCGTCTCTGTCTTCGAGGCGGTCGGAGCCAGATCGAGCGGCAAAATCAGCGAGGAAGAGCTGCTGGAAGTAGAACGCACTTCTATTCCCGGTCCTGGAGCCTGCGGTGGTATGTACACCGCGAATACGATGGCTTCCGCTATCGAAGCATTGGGCATGAGCCTGGCGAACAGCTCAGCTCAGGAAGCAGTGTCTCAAGAAAAAATAAACGACTGTCACCGCGCAGGCGCGGCAGTGTTGAATCTCATCGAGAAAGACATAAAGCCTCTCGATATTATGACTCGCGACGCTTTTGAAAACGCCATCTCGGTTGTCATCGCTTTGGGCGGCTCCACCAATGCTGTGCTGCACCTTATCGCAATGGCTCGAGAGGCGAACGTTGAGCTGGCGCTCGACGACTTCACGCGTATCGGGGCGAATGTGCCATTGCTCGCTGATCTCAAACCCAGCGGCAAGTACCTGATGTCGGAGCTTATTGAAATTGGCGGCATCCAGCCTCTTATGAAACGCATGTTGGATCACGGTCTCCTGCACGGCGATTGCCTGACGGTCACAGGCAAAACGCTTGCAGAAAACCTCGCGGATGTCGATGACTATCCCGCCAATCAGGATATCGTTCGTAGTTTTGACGATCCGATTAAAGCGGATAGTCATCTTGCTATTCTCTATGGCAACCTTGCTCCTGAAGGCGCAGTTGCGAAAATCACTGGCAAAGAAGGACTGCGCTTTGAGGGTAGCGCGAGGGTTTACCATTCGGAAGAGTTAGCATTACAAGCCATATTGGATGGCGAAATCGTTGCGGGAAATGTCGTTGTAATTCGCTACGAAGGACCGAAAGGTGGTCCGGGCATGCGGGAAATGCTTAGCCCGACCGGTGCAATTATGGGCAAAGGTTTGGGTGCCGATGTGGCCCTCATTACGGATGGTCGATTCTCGGGCGGCAGCCATGGGTTTGTAGTTGGACACGTATCACCGGAGGCGGCTGTTGGTGGGCCGATTGCCCTGATCGAAGACGGAGACGCAATCGTAATTGATGCGCAAAACAAGCAGCTCAACGTCGATGTCAGTGAAGCTGAACTGGGTCGCAGGCGCAGCAACTGGCAGCGGCCCTTGTCTCCCGTCAAGACGGGCGCACTGGCCAAATATCGTGCAATTGTGTCCTCCGCGTCAGAAGGGGCGGTGACGATCCCGCCGGTTTGGGATGAGTGAATACTTGACCTTTCGGACAAGGTTCGCTTAACTTCGTCAATGCCTTTTTCCGTCACCCATGCAATGTGCCAACGCATCGAGTCAATCGATGTGAAAAAACACATAAAATATATGGCGCGCCAGAGGTGCGTGGGTGCGAATGGCGATCGTACCGACTAGTAATAAAGTCCGGACATTGTCAACAAACCCGTGAGGATCATCCTGGCGGGTTTTTTTTTGCCGCTGTGTCGAGATAAGGGCATCATTCTGAATTGCGAAGAACAAGGATTTTCGATGAAGCTCTACTGGACCCCTCAAACACGCTCGTCACGCGCCGTTTGGTTGCTTGAAGAACTTGGCGTTGATTACGATCTCGAAACGGTTGATTTACGCAGTGCTGACCGTGAAGACAGCGCAGAGTTTCGTGCAGCCAGCCCAATGGGCAAAGTACCTGCGCTGGAGGACGGCGACGTAAAGATGGCGGAGTCGGCAGCGATTTGCCTGTATCTGGCGGATCGTTACGGTGCGGGCGACCTCGCACCTGCAATTGACGATGCGGAGCGCGGCAAGTTTCTCTACTGGTTGATGTATACGCCTGCAGTTATCGAACCGGCGATGGCAGAGAAATTCAGCAAGATCGAGCCGAACCGTGGACGCAATGGTTGGGGAGACTTTGACTCAATGATCGCAACGTTTGAAGCCGGGCTACAGGGAAACACGTGGATACTCGGCGACAAGTTTACGGCGGCTGACGTAATGCTTGGATCGAGCGTTGTGTTTCTGCGTATGTTCGGGATGCTGACTGACTCGCCATTGCTGGAGTCGTATGCTGACCGATGTCTTGCCAGACCGGCATACCAAAAAGCAATGTCGCTGGAAAACAAAGAATAGTCGAATATCGCGGAGGATCCTGGAATGTCCGATCTGAATCGGCACAAAAAACTAATCGGATTAGCTCTCAGCACAGGTCTCATGGTGGCCTGTGCAAGCACGCAACCGACGCGTAGCGAGGCAACCACCGATTCGGGGCGCCCCTTATCCGAGGGACTCAAGGCCTACGATGTGGAGCACTACACACTGCGCAATGACATTCTCGTAGATACCAAGTCGATCGCAGGATCAGCGAGTATCCGCTTTCTTACCGTAGAGCCGCTCTTGACGCTGGAACTGGACTTTGACGGTTTGTTTTCGATCGACCGAATAGAAGATGCCAGTGGTGAACTGTCGTATACGCGTGACGAAGCCAAGCTGTACATCGAACTGTCAGATGAGTTGGCAGCGAATACGACGCATGAAGTCACTGTGCACTATCATGGTGTACCGATTGAAGCAGAACGCGCACCCTGGGATGGCGGTTTCGTTTGGGACACGACGCCGTCCGGAAAACCGTGGATAGCGACGGCGATGCAAGGCGAAGGCTGTGATATCTGGTTTCCGTGCAAAGACCACCCGAGTGGTGAGCCGCAAAGCCTCGATCTGTTTTTCACGGTGCCGGCTGGGCTTACTGCCGCCTCAAACGGGGTGCTGGTAGGCGTTGTAGACGAAGCCGACGGCCGCAAAACATTCCACTGGCATACAGACGTGCAAACCAATACGTATGGCATTGCGTTAAACGTCGCACCATATGTCCTGATAGAAAGCAGCTTCACGTCGTCAAATGGAACTGAAGTGCCGTTGCAGTTCTGGGCCATCGAAGACCATGAGGAAAAAGCCCGGGAGTTGTTTGACAGAGAATTCAAACCGGTCATCGAATTTTTTGAACGGAAAGTAGGCCCATACCCCTGGGGCCAGGAAAAACTGGGCATTGCTGAAACGCCGCATCTCGGTATGGAACACCAGACGATTAATGCCTACGGCAATGAATTTGCGCGCGGCCCTTATGGCTTCGACTGGTTATTTCACCACGAGCTGGCGCACGAATGGTTTGGCAATGTCATGACTCACAAGATTGTATCTGACATGTGGCTTCACGAAGGTTTCGGCGCATTCATGCAACCGGAGTACGCACGTGAAGTACTGGGTGAGGCCGCATTTCATGCCAGCATGTACCGTACTTACCAGGGCATCAAATCCTGCAATGCCATAGCACCTCGAGAGGAGTTCTCCGAGGATCAACTGTATTTTGATGACGAAGAAGGCAATGGCCCTGCAGGTGATATTTATTCCAAAGGCACCTGGTTGTTACATAGCTTGCGAAACATGATCGGTGAAGAGCCGTTTTGGCGCGCTGTGCGACGTCTTGTGTACGACACCACAAGCCCTGAGTTATTGAAGCCACCTATCGAAGCACGGTTCAGAACAACCGACGACTTTATGCGCTTCGCAAGTGAAGAAGCCGGGCAAGACCTGGCCTGGTTCTTCGAAGTTTATGCGAGGAGTGGTCCGCTGCCTGTACTGGAGATGACGGAAAATGAGGACGGTTTGCAACTCGAATGGCATGCGCCAAACGATTTGCCGTTTCCAATGCCCATCCCGGTCCGGGTCAACGGCGAACTTCGTACAGTCACTTTCGTCGACAACAAAGCGACATTAGCTGACGTTTCAAAAGGCGACGTACTTGTCGATCCCTATATGCAGGTCTTGCGAAAGCTTTCGGTAGTACCGACCTGCGAAGAGCGTCGTGCCGAAGATGCCGCCAAAGAAGCGGCGGCCAAGACGGAATAACACGTTCAGGCTACGTGTCTTGCCTCGAGCCTGGCAACGACCGTGCTTAGCTCTATACCGTGGCTACTGAGAAGAACCAGTGTGTGATAGAGCAGGTCGGCGGCTTCGTCGATGACTTCGTCACGATCGCCTGCGACCGCGGCAAGTGCCAGCTCGACTCCTTCTTCGCCGACTTTTTGCGCAACGCGCTTGGGACCTTGCGCGACCAGCGCAGAGGTGTAGCTACCTTGTGACGGGTTCTCCAATCGGCTTGCTATTGTGGTTTCGAGTATTTGGAGAAATCCCAGATCTGTATTGCTCATTCCGTGGTCCTCATAGCCGGACGTGTACATCGTTTTCGTCAAGAAAGCGTTTGAGATCACCAATATCTATCTCGGCGCTGTGGAAAACGCTCGCCGCCAGCGCACCATCGACATGTGCGCTTTGGAAAACGTCCAGAAAATGGTGCATTTTTCCTGCGCCACCGGAAGCGATCAATGGCACAAGACAATTATCCCGAAGCATGGCGAGTTGCACGCAGTCGTAGCCTTTTCTTACTCCATCCTGGTTCATGCAATTCAGTACTACCTCGCCGGCACCGCGTTCCTGAGCTTCGCGAACCCAATCCACCGTTGAGCGCTGAGCCGCCGAAGTCTTATCAGGATCCCCAGTGTTCTGGTAGACGCGATAATCGCCGTCGTGGTCACGGCTATCGACGCCAAGTACAACGCATTGAGACCCGAATCGCCTTGCGAGGTCGCCAATCAGTTCCGGATTAGCGAGTGCAGGAGAGTTAATCGATATCTTGTCAGCTCCCTTATTAAGCACTTGTTCGGCATCGGCTACGCTGCGTATACCGCCCGCCACGCAAAAAGGAATGTCTATAACCGCAGCAACGCGGTCGACCCACTCTCTGTCGACGCTGCGTCCATCAGGGCTCGCTGTAATGTCGTAAAATACGAGCTCATCGGCACCTTCTGCGCAATAGCGTTGCGCCAGTTCAATGATGTCTCCGACGATCTTGTGATTGCGAAACTGGATGCCTTTGACGACCTGCCCATCACGCACATCGAGGCACGGGATTATCCTTTTTGCTGGAATGACAACATCTCCGCGCGGCTAATGGTTCCATCCAGTAACGCGCGCCCGGTTATCGCCGCCGGGACACCAAGCCTGCGAAGTCTCTCAAGATCCTCAATATGTCGAACCCCGCCAGATGCCTGTATTTGCAGATCGGGAAAGCGTGTCGCCATGCTTGAGTACAATGCGAAATTTGGGCCAGTCATCGCCCCGTCACGACTAACATCGGTGCACAGTACGTGCCGTAAACCGACGCTGTGAAAATCCTGTATGGACTCGTAGACCGACGTGTCGGTTGTGCGAGTCCATCCGTGCGTCGTTATCATCGGTACGCCGTCTTCCTCAATTTTGACATCCAGAGCCAATACTATTTTGTCGGCACCGAAGGCGACCAGCCATGACTTGACGGCGTCTGGCTCTGTAATTGCGAGACTGCCAACAACGCATCGGGAAACACCGGCAGTCAACCAGTCTTCGACGGTTTTTTTGTCTCGAATACCGCCACCAACTTGAATCACGAGATCTGATTCGGCAGCTATGGTGCTGATGATCGAGCGATTGTCCTGAGTTCCGGACCGCGCTCCGTCGAGGTCGACAATGTGCAGGTCAGTGCTGCCAAGCTCGGAAAATTGTCGTGCTACAGCGGCGGGGTCGTCACTGTATTCGGTCGTCTGGGCAAAATCGCCCTGAAAAAGCCGCACACATTTGCCGCCCTGCAGATCTATCGCCGGAATTACCTTCATGACAGCAATCCGACGAAATTCCTGAGTAAACGGGACCCGGCTACCGAGGATCGTTCAGGATGAAATTGGGCCGCGACAAAATTTGCGTGACTGACAATCGCAGAAAACGGTTCCGCATGATCCGCCGTCGCAATCGTGTAATCAGACACGGGCAGCGCATAACTGTGCAAGAAGTAAAAATACGTTCCGTCGTCGAACGAGTTGAGTACTTCGTGCGAGGCCGTTTCAACAATAGGACACCAACCCATGTTCGGGACAGGGCAGGTCTTGTCTGCGGGCAATTTCTTGACGGTGCCTGGAATGATACCCAGGCAATCCACATCTTCTTCTTCGGAAGCATCTGCCAGTAACTGCATCCCCAGGCATATGCCAAGCACAGGCTGAGTTAGTCGGCGGATAACGTCAACCAGACCCTCTTCACGCAAACGACTCATCGCATCCCGTGCTGCTCCGACCCCTGGCAAAACTACGCGTGCAGCTGATTTGATGACGGCTGGATCGGTCGTGACATGCGCCGAAATATCCAGACGCTGAAATGCGTACAACAGTGACGCTATGTTTGCGCCACCACTATCAACAATTGCGACGTTGCTGCCAGCCATATCAGCCCAGAGTTCCTTTCGTGGATGGCATTTCAGCGCCTTCTCGATTAATCGCCAGACGCAAGGCTCGTCCCACCGACTTGAAGCAAGCCTCAACCATGTGGTGGGCGTTTTCGCCTTGCACGTCAATATGCAACGCTGCGCCGAGCGCATCCGCTAAGGTGCGGAAAAAGTGTTCGACCATCTCGGTCGCCATTTGCCCCACAGCTTCTCGTGGAAATTTGCCATTAAAGACAAAATGGCCGCGTCCGGAAAGATCGATAGACACCCTGGCTTCACTCTCGTCCATCGGCAATACGAAGCCATAACGTCCTATGCCACGCTTGTTGCCCAGCGCATCTCGCAATGCGCCGCCCAGGCAAATTGCTGTGTCTTCGACAGTGTGATGCTCGTCAACATCAAGGTCGCCGTCACATCGCAAGGTTAGACTAAAACCGCCATGTTTCGCGATCTGCTCCAGCATATGGTCATAGAAGCCGATGCCAGTACTGATTGATACAGGGCTCGCGACGTCCAGGTTCACCACAGCACGGATATTTGTTTCATTCGTTTTGCGTTCCACGGCCGCCTGTCTTTCTCCATGACAAAGCAAATTCACAATCGCCGGCCACGTCAGGCCGTCCTGGTCGTCAGGAGCCAACAGATATCCGGAGACACCGATTCGTTGCGCCAACTGCATGTCCGTTTCCCGATCGCCGATAACGGCGGATCGCTGCAGGTCGATATTGGTTTCAGCAAGGAATCGTGTGAGGAGCCCGGCGCGGGGTTTACGACATTCACAGCCATCCTCTGGGAGGTGTGGGCAGATGAATATCTCGTCGAAGCGAATGCCTTGTGAGCTAAATAGGGCCAGCATGTGGTCCTGACAAATCTGGTAATCAGGTTCCGGGAATGAATCTGTTCCGAGACCGTCCTGATTGCTGACGATGGCCAGGCGGTACCCATTTTGAGAAAGCTCGATAAGTGCCGGGATCACATCCTTGACGAGGCGAACTTTACTGAGCGCATCCACCTGGAAATCGGCCGGCTCTTCGATAAGAGTGCCATCACGATCAATAAACAAAACTGTATCGGCCATCTTATTCTCCGGCCAGCTTGGCCATAGTCTGCAGCAGCCGATCGTTCTCTGCGGGACTGCCGACCGTAATACGCACACAATCCGACAAATCGCCTCCGAAGTAACGCAACAAAATTCTGTCGTTACTGCTTCGAGTCATCAACGATTTCGCATTGTCTACCTGCATTAAAAAGAAGTTTGCTGAGCTCGGCCAGATTCTCTGCACGCAAGGAAATTCGCGAAGCGCGAGCGTCAGTCGCTTACGCTCAGACACGACCTGTTCCAGCCATTGCTCCGCCTCATTCAGACATTCAGTCTGCATCGCATTTTCAACGCACTCGACTACGGGCGTTGCGAGAGCGTAGGGCGCTTGCACTGCGTTAAGCATATCGATAACCGTTGCGGGTCCAATGACTGAACCGCAACGCGCGCCTGCGAAAGCCAGTGCCTTCGACAAAGTGCGAAGAATGATGAGATTTTCGTAGCGCTCCATTAATTCAATTGCGGATGCTTCACCAGCGAACTCAATGTAGGCCTCATCAACTACGACCGCCGAGCGGCTGCCGCGTTTCTCAAGCAGGTCGACGAGTGATTCGCGCGGGAAGAGCGTGCCTGTTGGATTGTTTGGCGAGCACACAAATATGAGCCGAGTTGACTCATCGCAGTGGCCAAGCAATGCATCAACATCTATTGCAAAGTCGTTGTCGCGAGAAGTCTGATACTCACGGACCTGCGCGCCTTGCACATCTGCGTAATGTTTATACATCGAGAATGTCGGTGAACTAATAAGCAGGTTGTCCAGCCCGGCTCGACAAAAGACCCGAACCAACAAATCTATCGCTTCGCTTGTTCCACGCGTCACCAGAAGATTTGCTTCGGCGCAACCATAGCGAGCGGCCAAAGCGGCGCGGAGTTGCGCAGGCCGGATTTCCGGGTAGCGATTGAGAGGGCGGCGGAAATGATCGCTGCTGCTTGTCCACGGCGCTTCGTTGGCGTTCAGTCGGATCGCGTCATGCACCTGGATCGCTGCTTCGTACGGTTTGAGCGCTTGAATCTCGGGCCGTGCCAATTTTGCAATGCTCATGCGTGATCTCCGAGGCGTCGGGTTACGGCCGCCGCATGTGCATCAAGTCCTTCAAGCCCGGACAACGTGACAACTGTATCGGCCAGTCCTGCCAGACCGTCCCTGGTCAGCTGCTGCACGGTCATTTGCCGCATAAACTGATCGACGCCCAACCCGCTGTAGGTAGTTGCGGCGCCGTAGGTAGGCAATACATGATTGGTGCCACTGCAGTAGTCACCGACAGATTCCGGCGACCAGGGCCCGACAAAAACGGAACC
>Ga0316191_10003496_pt1 | contig 11622 bp, 11 predicted proteins | sample Eddworburr2cm_MG_FD_204928 | JGI IMG/M metagenome (GOLD analysis project Ga0316191, IMG submission 204928) | Coastal sediment microbial communities from Maine, United States - Eddy worm burrow 2 cm | ecosystem: Environmental > Aquatic > Marine > Coastal > Sediment | place: USA: Maine... | reverse complement strand
GTGCACTTGCCCCGCCTCGACCTCGAGATTGATTCCCTTGAGAATGGGCTTGCCGTCTACCTCGACGTGCAGGTCCTCGATCTTCAACATCAGCCGACTGCTCCTTCCAAGCTAACGCCGAGAAGCTTCTGCGCCTCGACTGCAAATTCCATCGGCAGCTCTTTCAACACTTGCTTGGCAAAGCCGTTGACGATCAGGCTCACCGCATCCTCTTCGGAGAGGCCCCGCTGCCGACAGTAGAAAAGCTGATCCTCCCCAATGCGCGAGGTCGTCGCCTCGTGCTCGAGCTTCGATGAGGCGTTGCGCACGTCGACGTATGGCACGGTGTGGGCGCCGCACTTGTCGCCGATCAGCAGCGAATCGCACTGGGTGTAGTTCCGCGCATTGCTCGCGCCGCGGGAGATCTTCACCCCTCCGCGGTAGGTTTGCTGCCCGTGCCCCGCACTGATCCCCTTGGAAATGATGGTGGATTTCGTGTTCTTGCCGAGGTGGATCATCTTGGTCCCGGTGTCGGCCTGCTGGCGGTGATTGCTCAGCGCCACCGAGTAGAACTCCCCGACCGAGTCGTCGCCCTTCAGAATGCAACTCGGGTACTTCCAGGTGATCGCCGAGCCCGTTTCGACCTGGGTCCAGCTGATCTTCGAACGCGCGCCTTCGCAAAGGCCGCGCTTGGTGACGAAATTGAAGATGCCACCCTTCCCGTTCTCGTCACCCGGATACCAGTTCTGCACCGTCGAGTACTTGATCTGAGCGTCCTCGTGCGCGACCAGCTCGACAACCGCCGCGTGAAGTTGGTTCTCGTCACGCATCGGCGCGGTGCAGCCTTCGAGGTAGCTCACGTAGCTCCCCTCCTCGGCGACGATGAGTGTCCGCTCGAACTGACCGGTGTTCGCAGCATTGATTCGGAAGTACGTCGAGAGCTCCATCGGGCAGCGCACGCCCTTTGGAATGTAAACAAAGGAGCCGTCACTGAAGACCGCGCTGTTGAGCGCAGCGTAGAAGTTGTCTGAGACCGGCACGACCGAGCCGAGGTACTTCTTGATCAGCTCGGGGTGCTCGTGCACCGCCTCGGAGAACGACATGAAGATGACGCCGACCTCGGAGAGCTTGTGGCGGAACGTCGTGGCGACCGACACGCTGTCGAACACGGCATCGACCGCAACGCCGGCAAGGATTTCACGCTCGTGGAGCGGAATCCCTAGCTTCTCGTAGGTCTCGAGGAGCTGTGGATCGACTTCGTCGAGGCTCTTCGGTGCGTTCTCGTTCGTCTTGGGCGCGGCGTAGTAGCAGATGTCCTGGAAGTCGATCTTCGGATAGCTGACCTTGGCCCAGGTCGGCTCCTTCATCTCGAGCCAGCGCCGGTATGCCTTGAGCCGCCACTCGAGCAGCCAGTCCGGCTCTTCCTTCTTCTTCGAAATGAAGGCGACGATCTCTTCGCTCAAGCCGGGCGGTGCGTACTCCTGCTCGATGTCGGTGACGAAACCGGCGTCGTAGCCCTTTTTGAGAATGTCATCGATCTGTTCGGTTGATGCTGACATGAATCACTCCAACTCAGTGGACGTCGTTGCCCTGTGGGCCGGCCGCGCGCATTCGTTCGGCCTCTGTGCTCGAGCGTGCAATCGACACGAGCTCCGCGGTGCCAGGGAACGCCATGTCCGCAAGCGTGATTTCGGATAGCGCTTGCTGAACCGCGACGTTGATTCGCTGCCAGTTGGCCCTGACGCCGCAGCGGGTTTCGTACTCGCAAAACGAGTCGGTGGTGTCGTCCGAGCACTCGGTGACGGCGATCGGCCCCTCGATGGCTTCGATCACTTCGTTCACCCCGATCTGCTTGGGCGCGCGAGCGAGCGCGTAGCCGCCCTTTGCGCCACGCTGCGAAATGACGACCCCGGCCCGGGCTAGCTTCTTCAGCACCTTGCTCGCCGTCGGCTCTGGGATCTGGGTCTGCACCGCCAGGTCGCGGGCGGCATGGGGCCCCTCCGCGGCAGCCAAATGCGTCGCCAGTACCACCGCATAGTCGGTCATCTTTGAAATTCGCAACATTTTCAGTGCTTTATATACAGGACTGTTTCAGTCCTATATGGGGATCTAGAGTACCTCCTGGTGGGTGTCAAGGTTGGCCCATGGGCAAGACCTTCGACACGATCGACGACAAGCTTCGGACCTTCATCGACGAGCAGAAGATGTTCTTCGTCGCGACCGCGCCGTTGACTCCGGACGGGCATATCAACGTGTCTCCAAAAGGCCTCGGAGGCACCTTCGCCATCATCGACGACCGAACGATCGCGTACTTGGATCTCACGGGGAGTGGTGTCGAGACCATCGCTCACCTCCGAGAGAACGGCCGCATCTGCGTCATGTTCTGCGCGTTCGAGGGACGACCCCGCATCGTGCGGGTGCATGGCACCGGCGATGTGGTGGAACCCAGCGACGAGGAATTCGAAAGCCTCAGCGCGCACTTCGACGACCACTCAGGGGTCCGCTCGATCATCGTCGTCCGCGCCAGCCGCATCAGCGACTCCTGTGGCTACGGAGTGCCGCTATACGAGCACAAGGGCGAGCGCGATCAGTTGCAGCGCTGGGCCGCCAACAAAGGCGAAGACGGCATCACGCAGTACCAGCGGGACAACAACGCCGAAAGCCTGGACAGCCTACCGAGCTTGCTCGGGGACCATTAGCACCGGCACGGGCGCCATACGGATACAGCGTGACGCCGTGCTGCCGACCAGCAATCGGCCCAACAACCCTTGGCTGTGCGTACCGACGACCATGATGTCGGCATCAACGTTTTCGGCCGCTTCGCACATCGCATGCGCGGCATAATCAGGCGAAACGATCTGGTGGGCCTGTGCGCCTGGAGCGTGCTCTTCGATATACTCTGCGAGCTTCTGCCCCGCTTCGAGCTTGCTTTGGTCGCGCAAGACTTGACGCCAAGTGCGCTCCTCGTCGGGCTTGTCTTCACCGCCGGCGGGGATGACGACGTTGGCCACGTGGAGCTCGCCGTGCACGCGCGCCGCCGCACGCTTCGCCCAGGAGACCGCCGCCAACGCCGATTCGGAGAAGTCGGTGCCAACGAACCACCGGGTCCCTTGAAGGCCGTCGGGAATCGGCGCGTCGCCGGTCGCCACGAAGACGGGGCGACCTGCGCCACGGATCACACGCTGCGCGGTCGAGCCGAGCACCAGCTCGGTCGCACCCCTGCTGTCGACCGACCGCGGGCCACTCGAGCCGTAGGGGCCGATGCTGATCAGGAACGAGCCTCGCTCTTTGGCTAGCTCCGGAATGACGCGCCACGGCCGGCCACGCACCACGAACGCTTCACACTCGACGCCAGCGGCGACACAACGAGCCTGCTCCTTCAGGAGCTCGGCCTCGAGTGCGGCTTCATACCGTGTGGAGTCCTCCTTCGCCGCCTCGGCAGCGGCCGCGAGCTCGGGCGACTCGGGCCACCATGAGTCTGCGTCGTCGAGGACGTGGACGAGGTCCATCCGCACGCCAAACGCTTTGGCCGCCGCAACCGCGAGATCGACGGTTCGGGGGCCTGCAGAGGTCAGATCGGTTGCACAAAGGATGCTCGCTCCAGCCATGACAGAAGCATAGATCAACACGTTGGAGGCGCACATGGTCGGCGCTAGGATTACGAGGACCGATGAGCGAAACCCCGATTTATATGGATCATCACGCGACGACCCCCGTCGATGAGCGGGTCCTCGCCGCAATGCTTCCCTACTTCGTGGACCGCTTCGGCAACGCCGCTAGCCGAACCCACGCGCACGGAAAGGCCGCCCGGGATGCGGTAGAGCACGGACGGGCGCTGGTCGCCGAACTGGTGGACGCCAAGCCGGACGAGGTGATTTTCACCTCGGGGGCGACCGAGAGCGACAATCTAGCGATCCGCGGAGTGGCCCAGGCGCGCCTGGGGGACGGCAAGCACATCGTCACCGTTCGAACCGAGCACCGGGCCGTGCTCGATACCTGCGCTGCGCTCGAGCGAGAAGGCTGGAGCGTCACCTGGCTCGACGTGAACGCGCAGGGTCTCGTTTCACTCGATGCAGTGGCCGAAGCGCTCACCGACGACACGGTGCTGGTGAGTGTGATGCTCGCCAACAATGAAGTCGGCGTCGTTCAGGACCTCTCCACGATCGGCGCTCTCACGAAGGAGCGCGGCATCACGTTTCACTGCGACGCCGCCCAGGGCCTCGGGTACCTGCCCTTCTCGGTCGACGACATGAACATCGACCTGGCGAGCATCTCGGCACACAAGATGTACGGTCCGAAGGGAGTGGGCGCGCTCTACGTTCGCGACTCGTTGCAGACGCGTGGCATCCCCGTCGCGCAGATGCTTGGCGGCGGCCACGAGCAAGGCCTACGCTCAGGCACGCTCAACGTCCCTGGCATCGTGGGCTTCGGGGCTGCAGCCGAGATCATGCAGAGCGAAGGCAGGACAGAGGCGACGCGGCTCGGGTCGCTCCGCGACCAGTTGAAGGACCATCTTGTCGGCGCCGTCGAGGAGGTTCGGCTCAACGGCGCCGAGAACCCACGGCATCCAGGAAACCTCAACGTGTCGTTTGGGTACGTCGACGGAGCGCGGCTGCTCCTCGACCTCAGCGAAGCCGTGTCGGTTTCGAGCGGCTCGGCTTGCAGCAGCGCCGAGGTGGGGCCGAGCTATGTGCTCGAGGCCATGGGTGTTCCCAAAGACTGGAGCGCGGCCTCGGTTCGCTTCGGCCTAGGGCGGCACACGACGGCCACGGAAGTTCGGGCCGTCGCCGATGTGGTCATCGACGCCATCGGACTGCTGCGAGAACGCTCGCCGCTCTGGGCGCGAAGGGCGAGCGGAAAGCCCGTAGACTGGTGACCGAGCCGCTAACCTGGCGGAACCGGGCCTCTCGCCTTACATAGAGCAGATGAGCGAGGCGAAAGGCATCACGCTGACACCCAGAGCCGTGGAAATGGCTAAGCAAAAGGTCGCCGATCTAGACGTGCCGGTCGAGGGCCTCCGGCTCGGCGTCAAAGGAGGCGGCTGCTCGGGCTACTACTATGTCTACGATTTCGCCAAGAAAATCCGCCCCAACAAAGACGTCGTATTCGACTTCGACGGCCTCAAGGTCGTCGTCGACAACCGGAGCATCGAGTTTCTCGCAGGCGCAGTGCTCGACTGGGAGCAGAGCTTGATGAGCTACGGCTTCAAGTGGAAGAACCCGAACGCGACCGGTGACTGTGGTTGCGGCGAGTCGTTCGAAGTCGACTAGAAGCCTTCTTCGGGCGGCACGGGGATCGGGTTCGGCAAGTCCGTGTACGGCCGCAAGTCCTCGGCTGAGCACTCCGTCGGAAGCGACTGCGGACTGTCGAGCTCGACCGAGCGGCAGCACCGATCGAACGCAGGCTGTGAGCCTGTCTCCACTGCGCAGGGATCGGGAATCGGGAGCTCGAGCGGAGCGAGTCGATCGGCAATGCGGGCCCGGATCCCCTGGAAGCTGAATGAGACGCCCGAGGCTGTGCATTCATCGTCGGGGCCTCCCATTGCGGGGTCGGCGCGCAAATCGAGATTGTCGGTGAGCAGGCCGGCGACGCTCCCCCGAAGGGACTCGTCGCAGATGCCCAGCGGCGCCAGTGTGGCAACGAGCTCACCCGCAGGGAAGCGACCGGCGATGACGCCCTTGTCCAAGGTCTGCCCGTCTTCACTGATGTCCGCGATCAGGAAGCCATTGATCGAGATCGAGAAGCTGCCCGGACCCGTTAGAATGACGAAGGTGGAAGCCGTATCCAGGGGAAGCACGACGCGGCCGCTGCTGATGTACGCGTCCGTCTTCCACACCTCCGGACGGTCGATGTTCCCGGCGACCAGGCTCGACGGGTCGACGAAGAAGTAGTCCTCCCCGTCCCAATCCGGACCGGGCGCCTCTTCGGTTGCACCCGGGAGCATGAGGTTCGACCCATCGGGGCCGCCCCATTCCACGGCGGCGACATCGCCAAGAGATGTTCCGTCGACTGCGGAGAGCACCGATACATCAACCTCCGCGTCGTTGGGCGTGCCGTTCCAGTCACGCAGCCGGAGCAAGACAGTGCCCCTGCCGAGCCCCTGATGGAGCGCAATGTCGTCTTCGAGGCACGAGATCAAGCTCACCAGCGTCGGTAGAACGAACTGGCCGAAGGCGTTGTCGATTCCCTTGATTCCGTCGAGCGGCGGATTTCCATTCGCGGCCACGCATTCCGCGGCATCACCGATCGAGGCGGTGTCCATGCCGTCGAGGTCGAGACCAAGCCGGCGCCAACGATCGCCGGATTGGTCCAGAGACACGTTGCGGAGCGCGAAGACGGCCTCGACATCATCGGCGTCGGAGCTGGTGCTCGATGCCGGCCGCTCGGGAACTGTCGCAAGCCCTTTTCCCACCAGACTGGAGTCGTAGACGCTACACGCCGAAGCGGTGAGCAAGAGGGCGACAAGCAACAAATTAAGCTGAGGTTTCATCGGTCCGTGATAGTGAGCCAAGCAACCAAGATCTAGCATTACTATAACATGACAGTAACACGAGATCGCTCGATCTTGTGAGGCTCCTTACAAAACGGGCCGCCGAGACCACCAGGCCGCCAGTGCGCTGCCAAGGATGCAGTGGGTGATGGCGGAGATGGCACTTGGAATCACCGTCAGCGGGTTGGCGAAGTGGGCTTGGGCAAGCACCGCCCCCAGCCCCGAATTCTGCATGCCGACTTCGATCGAAGTCGTGCGCGCGACGCTCCCGAAGCCACCGCTCAGACCGCCGAGTAGGTAACCGAGGAAGAAGCCAAAGGTATGCGTAGTCAGCACAGCTCCGAGTAACTGCAGACCGGACTCGAGCACGGCATCTTTTCGCGCACCGAGAATCGCAGCGACGATCAACACGATCATCAGCACGGCGGCCGCGGGCGAGATCGGCAGAAGCTTTTCGGTGAGCCTTGGCAGATAGCGGCGCATGAAGAGCCCGATTGCAACCGGGAGGAGCACCACCTTCGCGGTGCTCACGAATAAGCCCAGGCCGTCAACGTCGACCCGGCTACCGACGATCCAAGTGGTGAGCAGGGGTGTGCACGCAGCCGCCAGCATCGTCGAGAACGCGGTCATCGACACCGAGAGCGCGACGTCGGCCTTGGCTAAGTAAGCGATCAGGTTGGAAGCCGTGCCGCCCGGACAGCAACAGACCAACACCAGGCCCACGGCGAACGGCGTCGGCAGTTGAAACAAATGGCCCACACCCCAGCCGAGAAGCGGCATGACCGTGTACTGCAAGAGCACCCCCCAGAGGATGGGCGCTGGAGCTCGAAAAACGCGGGAAAAGTCGGAGAGCTCGAGGGTGAGCCCCATGCCGAGCATGATGATCTGAAGCCCCGGTGTGATGAGCCCGTAGTCGAGGAACCAGGTGAACGCCGGCGGGTAGATGAGCGCGACGACACCGCCGAGGGTGACCCACAATGGAAAGAGCCGGACGAACGCAGCCACGAGGTCGCGATGTAGCACAGCAAGCCCGACCAGGAGCCATGCGGGACGGCGATGGGCTTCCATGCTAGAAATCCGGCTCTCATGTTCCGCCCACCTACCGACGACGTTCGGATCGAAGGCCTTCGGCCGCTCATCCCACCCGCCATCCTGATGGAAGAGATCCATCCTGGAGAGGAAGCGATCGGGCGGATTACGGAGGCCCGCCGGCAAATCAGCGAGATCGTGCACGGCAAGGACGACCGGCTCGTCGTGGTCGTGGGTCCTTGCTCGATTCACGACGCGCAGGCCGGTCTCGACTACGCCAAGCGCCTCAAGGCACTCCGCGACCAGCACGCCGACGATCTTTTCATCGTGATGCGTACGTACTTCGAAAAGCCACGTACGACGGTCGGCTGGAAAGGGCTGATCAACGACCCCAACCTCGATGGGAGCTTCGACATCAATCACGGGCTCCGCGTGGCGCGCGGGTTGCTGAGCGCGCTGGCCGAGCTGGATTTGCCTACTGGCACTGAGTTCCTCGATCCGATTTCGCCGCAGTTCGTGGCGGACCTGGTGTCCTGGGGAGCGATCGGGGCGCGAACCACCGAAAGTCAGGTCCATCGCGAGCTCGCAAGCGGGTTATCGATGCCGGTGGGCTTCAAGAACGGTACACGCGGCACGGTGAAGATCGCGGTGGAAGCCGTCAAAGCGGCCCGCAACCCGCATCACTTTCTTTCGGTCACCAAGCAGGGCCTCACGGCGATCGTGGCGACCAAAGGCAACCTCGATTGTCACGTCATCCTTCGCGGTGGAGCTGGCAAGCCGAACTATCAGCCTGAACACGTCGCGGAGACGGTGGAGATGCTCGACGGGGCGGGTCTCGAGGGGCGCCTCATGGTCGACTGTAGCCACGCCAACAGCGGCAAGGATCATGAAAAGCAGGCTGGCGTAGCCATGGAGCTCGGGGAGCAGGTCGCGCAGGGCGGCACCGGTGTGTTCGGTGTGATGCTCGAGAGCTTCCTCGTGGGTGGTCGGCAGAACAGCGACCCCGGCGCCGACCTCACTTACGGGCAGAGCATCACGGACGCCTGCATGGGCTGGGACGCCACCGTACCGGTGATCGAACAGCTCGCCGATTCGGTGCGACAGCGCCGAAACGCGGGCAGCTGAACGAGAACGGAGCTCCTAGAGCAAGTCCGGCGGGGGCAGCGGAATCCGAATGTTGCTCGGCAGGGCATCGAAGCGCGCAGCCTTGATCATCTTTTCTGGCGTATCGCAGGTGTCGACGCGCGTCTTGCCAGAAAGCCATTCGCTCGGGCAGCAGCGATCGGTCTCGGGTGGCTCCGCGCCGGCGCAAGGAGCCAGTGGGGGCCGCGAGACCGAGGCAAGGCCAGCGACGTGCCCGGCGACCGCGTTGAAGGTGATGCCCATGCTGAAGGCATCGCACTCCGCACCGGTCCCGTCCTTCTCCGGGGCGTTCTGAATGTCGGCGAATTGGCCCAGGAGCGACCCAATGACGGTCGCGTTGAAGGAGCACATGCCGATCCGCGGCGTCGTCTCGCCAAGCTTCTCCAGGCTGAACCGACCCGCGAAAAGCCCGCGCTCGAGGCGGGTATGGTCTTCGCTGATGTCAGCCATCATGAAGCCGCCGTTGACCGCGACGGTCATGGCCCCATCGCTCGGTACGGTGCCGTCCCCGGCGATCAACTTGAACTCCGTTCCCGGGAGGAGCCGCACTACCAGACGGCCCGAGGACACATACGCGTCGACCTGCGGAGCCTTGGGCAGATCCAGGCTAGGCCCGCCACTTTGGTCGTTCTCGAAGTCCACCGGATCGAGGAACCACGAGTCCTGATTGTCCCATTCGGGGTCTGGCGCTTCGACGTCCTGGTTGCCACTCAAGTACACGAGATTGACCGGGTCGTTGTCGCCAAAGCCGACCAGGGACGGGTCCTCGTTCGTTCCGTCGACGGCGGTCGTGAGCATCGCCGTGACGCTCGCGTCGTTCGCAAGTCCGTTCCAGCCCTGCACCCAGAGCAGGACCGTTCCGACTCCGCGCCCCTGCGTGAGGGCCAGGTTGTCCTCGAGGCACGGAAGAGCGCTCCCCGTGGTCGGCAGCAGAGCCGTGCCGATCGAGTTGTCGATTCCTTCTTCGCCGTCGACCACTGCCTGGCCGACCACCTGGCCGTCCTCGAGCCGGGGCTCGCAGGTCGCATCGTCGCGGCCGGTCGTTACCGTGGCATCCAAGTCGATCCCGATGCCGGCTGCCATCTCCGCGGTCTGGCTGAGAAAGATGTCGTTGAGCGCGAAGACGACCGAGTCGCTGTCGTCCGGAGAGCTTGTGCTGTCGGACGGCCGATTCGGAATACCGGTATTCTCACCACTCCGAATTAGGCTCGGGTCATAGACGCTGCAGCCCAGGGCGAAGAAAAGCGCACACAGACCGGCGCCCCGAATGAGCGTGCCCTCGGCTTCATGGCGTCCCCCAAACACCGCTCCAGAGTAGCAAGAGGAGCGGGCAGGCCAAAAATCCTAGGTCGAAGGCGCCATCGTCCGGATGAACATCTCGGTCATCTCCCAGGGCAGATTCGACGGAAGATTGAGGATTGGAAGGTCGATCCCGTACTCGCGGCGGCGTTTCAGCTCGGAAATGCAGTACTTTGGGTCGCCGGCAATGGTGAGCGCCTCGATCATCTGATCGGACACGGCGTCTGCCGCCTGGGACCGAGTCGTCTTGTCGCGATAGAGCTCGTCGACCCGCTTGCACTCGTCGGCGTAGCCGAAACCACTCAGCAGCTCCTTGTAGTAGTCCCCCATGCCCCCGATGTAGAAGGAGATGATCTGACGGGCCTCTTTGACTCCGGCGTCGCCCAAGGGGATGACCGTTGTGAATGGCGCAGTCGCAATGTCGCTTGGATCGCGACCGGCCTTGGCGGCTCCTTCGGCGATCCAGGCGTGCCCCTGCTCGAGCTTGGTATACGGCCAGAATGTGGGAATCCAGCCATCGGCCAGCTCGCCGATCGACGTGATCGATTTCTGCTTGAGCGCAGCGACGTAGATCGGCACATCGGGACGCAACGGGCTCATCGCAAGCTCGAAGGGACGGTAGTCGTGGAGCTTCGCGCCGCTTTCATGAAGGCGCTTACCACTGAGCAAGGTCTTGGTGACTCGGATCACGTCGCGCAGTTGGGTGAGCGGCTTGTTGAACTCGCGCGCGTGGAAGCCTTCGATCACACGCTTACCACTGGTGCCGAGTCCGAGGATCAGACGGCCTTCGCTGATCTCATCGACTGTCGCGGCGTTCATCGCCAGGAGACCCGGCGAGCGACTGAAGCAGTTGACGATGCCGGTGCCGATCTTGATCTGCTTCGTGTGAACCGCCACCTCGGTGAGCAGCGAGAAGATTTCGTAACCCCACGCTTCCGGAATCCAAAAGGAATCGTAGCCGAGCTCATCGGCGAGAATCGCTGCTTTGAGGTAGAGCTTGCGGTCGTAATTTTTCCAGAATGGGAGAAGCCCGGTTCGTGCGGTCATCGAAACCTCCGGAAGCGGGAGTAGAACGTTTGGGGGGGCGTTTCAAGGCTGTGCAGCGCTTGACAGTGTCCCGCGGTTCGTGCCACGAGCCTTTCCTCACGGGAGGTCGAGCGGATGAAGATCGACGCCGGAATGGTGGTCACCAACATGAAGCAGATCCCCGCCCGAGTTCGCGAGCTCGAGGAGGCCGGCTTCGACGGGTGCTTCACATTCGAAGGGCCGCACGAGCCGTTCATGCCGCTGGTGCTCGCGGCCGAGCACTCCAAGCTGGACGTCGGAACTGGCCTCGCGATTGCGTTCGCGCGTACACCGATGACAGTCGCCAATCTGGCCCACGACTTACAACAGTTCTCGGGGGGCCGCTTCTGGCTCGGCCTCGGCTCGCAGATCAGGCCGCACATCGAGGCGCGCTACAGCATGCCCTGGGGCAAACCCGTCACGCGCATGAAGGAGTTCGTCCGGGCGCTCCGGGCGATCTTCGCGAACTGGAACACCAACGAGAAGCTCGATTTTCGCGGCGAGTTCTACACGCACACGCTGATGCCGCCGATCTTCAACCCTGGGCCCTCGACCGGAGGACCGCCTCCGATCTACCTCGGCGGCGTTGGGCCGAAGATGACCGAGGCCGCGGGCGA
>Ga0316191_10003494_pt1 | contig 11623 bp, 8 predicted proteins | sample Eddworburr2cm_MG_FD_204928 | JGI IMG/M metagenome (GOLD analysis project Ga0316191, IMG submission 204928) | Coastal sediment microbial communities from Maine, United States - Eddy worm burrow 2 cm | ecosystem: Environmental > Aquatic > Marine > Coastal > Sediment | place: USA: Maine | collected... | reverse complement strand
AGAACATTGCGCGCAATGTATCAATATGCCGATGAGTCGTTGAGTGAAGAGTCACTGCGGCGCATGCTGGATTGGGATAGAAGCAGCCCGCGCAACAAGTACGGCAAGCATGTCTATTCACTGCAGCAATTTGGTTTGAGCGAGGCGGGAATCGCGCAGGAATTTGCTGAATACATCGCTTTTGACAAGGCGCTGGAAGAGCGCTGGTGTTAGCTGGCGCCACTCCGTAATCTGTTGATTTGCAGATATTTTACCCGGGCGGTGACCGCTGTGCTTTTGATTCAGACATGTTTTTTTGATAGTTGGCGAGTCAAAGCGAAATGCAAAATATAACGTGGGCCGTTACCAGTTTCCTGGCGCTATTGAGCACTGCACTCGCGGTGCAATGGAGTGCCCTATTCTCCTGCTATAGACAATTAACCGATGACATTGCCACCGTCGATAATCATGGGAGCACCGGTCATAAAAGAGGACTCATCTGACGCCATGAACACCGCTGCGGCGGCTATTTCCTCAACCGTGCCAGTGCGACCTATCGGGTGTGCCGCGTCAAAGCGGTGCATCGCGGCCTTCGCCTCCTCTCCTTGCAGGTCTCCACGCACCATCGGCGTATCGATCGCTCCAGGGTGCAGGGAATTGCATCGGATAGGATAGCCTTTTTCACCACAGTGCAACGCGACGGACCAGGTCAAATTCTGAACCAGTGCCTTGCTGGAGGAATACGCGGGAGTGGCACTGGTTGCCTTGAGTGCAACAGCGGACGATACATTGATAATCGAACCGGCATCGGTGTGGCTTTTCATGGTAGCGACGCCGTACTTACAACCCAGGAAGACACCGGCGCCATTCACCCTGTGAATCCGCTCCCACTGCTCCAGGCTCGCCTCCTCGATATTGCCGAACTCCATGATGCCGGCATTGTTAACCAGGATGTCCAGTTTTCCCGCCTCCGCTATCACTGCCTGCAGGCACTCCTGCCAATTCTTCTCGTCAGTCACATCCAAGCGGACAAAACTGGCTCCGGCACCGATTTCAACGGCAGCGGCCTCGCCCACTTCCCGATTGATATCCGCCATGAATACCCGGGCACCCTGGGCCACAAACTGTTTTGAGATTTCAGCGCCAAGACCGGAAGCGCCGCCAGTCACCAGAGCCACTTTATGTTGTAATCTTCCCATGATAATTTATCCACGTCTTTCTCCAGCGCATACTAAATCATACATGTTTGTTTTGTTCAACGTTCCATGCTAGATTAAAAAAATAGAAAAATTTGCCATCAGAATCGATTTGATCCGCGCAAAGTCGCGCAGGCATAGCGCGGTTTCAGTGTCCAACAGTAGCGGGTGCCCGCTGGCTCGCACCGATATGAAATCGCGCCAGGTTCCGGGAGTTATGGACATGATCAATACAGTGGAATTCGCGTCGCGTGCGGGGAAAGGTCAACTTTCACCCCTGCATTTCCAGCGCACAAGCCCAATGCCTACCTATGGCTGTTGCAGAGCCGCGACATGAAATGTCGTGTCGTAATCGACATGGCGCCCCTGGACTCCTAGTGGCAGGTTCCGCCCCATCCATCTGCGGCTGTTTGAATACGTCAACACCGCCGCCTTATATTTTTTTGTCCATATCAATGCGGTCACGGAACGATAGGTACTCATGGAAACTGGAGCGCCAATGAAAAGAATGAAGGGGGCGGATGCGCACATGATCTATGGCGAGACTGTTACCTCGCCAGCGACAACCCTCAAGATTACTATCTACGATCAAGTGGACAACGATAACCCGGCAACTGCCGCCGACCTCAGACGGGCCTGGCACAAGGTTGCGCGAATAACTCCCCGCTTGAGTATGCGCGTTATCCAGGTTCCCCTTGGTCTGAATCATCCGGTGTGGGTAGAAGACCCCTTCTACGATCCGGACAACCATATCCAGCTGATATCGCTGCCGAAACCCGGCGACAAACAGGCGCTCTGTGACTTCGTCTCATTTATCATGAGCCAACCCATGGATATGAACCGGCCCCTGTGGGAAACCTGGATTGTCGATGGTCTGGAGAATAACCAACTAGCCGCTTTTACCAAGGTTCATCACGCCCTGGCCGATGGCTCGGTTACCGCGAGGCTGATCACCGAAATTCATGAAAAACACCTGTCGGATGGCCCCGACGAGTCGCTGCCGCGAGAAAAAACTACAGCTCCCATTCCGGGAAAGCTGGCACTGGCGCGGGATGCCATCATCGATATGCTGACAAGCTACGTCACCGAACTGCCCGGGCACATCCAGCGATATGTTTCCGCAAGGCAGAGCAAACAGGAAGTCGAGCGGCTGAAAAAAGATTCTCTCGGGGCCTTTGACGCACCTTTTACCATATTGAATGAAATCGGTTCACAGCACAGGGCCTATTACTATGAAGAACTGCCGTTTACCGAATTCAAAGCGCTCTCCCGCCAATGGAACGGTACAATAAACGACCTGGTGGTCGTGATGATGTCGGAAATGTTGCGTCGCTACCTGCTTGCGCGTGACGCCTTGCCCAGGGATCCCCTGGTAATTGCCATTCCGGTTTCAACCCGGCCCAGGGAGGGGAGCGAGGGACCGGAAGTCACCAATACCAACATGTTCAACAACCGGATGGCCCTGGCTTACGTTACCCTCGATCTCGGCATTGAGGATATCAGGGAGCGTTTTAATGCCGCACAAGCCTCCTGCAGGAAGGCGGTAGAGATCGTGCGTCTTTCAGGGGGACGTCGGGTGGACGACTGGTACGAATTCCTGCCCCGGGCATTTCCCCGTTTGACGGGGGCCGTGATGAAGTGGCGGCAGCAGCGTAGATTGAGCCCCATGTTCAACACGGGGATCTCCAACGTGCCGGGGCCGAGACAGGAGCTGTTAATCTGCAATGGTAAACTGCGCCTGGATAAACTGCTGTCGTGCGGCCACCTGTTTGACTTCCTCTCACTCAATGCAACCGTCTGGAGTTACAAAGACAAGTTGTTCTTCTCGTTCTATTGCAGAAAGGAAATCATTCCCCAGCCGCAAGAATTGGGCAATTACCTGCTCGAGGCCTATTCCCTGGCTATGGCACACTGTGACGAGCAATCCACAGACTTATAACAACAGAGCAGAACCATGGCCGAAGTGACCATCTATGGCGTTATCTTTTCCCATTTTACGCGCAAGGTGCTGATGGCCTGCGAGGAAAAGGGGATCGATTACGAAAACGAGCCGATCTATCCGGCGCAACTGCCCGAGGATCTGGCCCGTCATACGCCGATGAAAAAAATTCCCTTCGCACGGATCGGCGACCGCTGGCTAGCCGACTCGCGAGTTATCAACGAATACCTTGAGGGGCTGTACCCCGAACCGGCACTGTGTCCCTCGGCCCCCTGGGATCGGGCCCGCGCCCGATGGTACGAGGAGTATATTGACGGTTGGGTAGTCCCCAACACTGGGCCAAAGCTATTTTACCAGCGTGTTGTGAAGCCGGTGTTTTTGGGCAAGACAGGCGACGAATCGATAGTACAGGAGGCGATCAATACCGACCTGCCACCTATCTTCGATTACCTAGAGGGGGAGATCAATGCGCGCGAATTCATGGTAGGTAATTCCCTGAGCTCTGCGGATATCTCGATCGGATCATGGTTTGTGAATATACGAGATATCGATATAGAGATCGACACCGAGCGCTGGCCCAATCTATCGGCTTATGTCGATCGCCTTCACCGGCGTCCGTCACTGAAGAAATTGATCGGCTCCCAGGCTGAATTTTTCCAACGCTTGCGCGAGAGTGCCGGGGCGTAGCATTAGGCGGCCTTTCGCATTAACCGGAGGGTGCCTACTGATGCAGAGCCCGACCGTAGGCGTCCAACACCGCTTCATGCATCGCCTCGGACAGGGTGGGATGGGGAAATACGGACGCCATCAGCTCCGTTTCAGTCGTTTCGAGCGTGCGGCCAATGCCGTAACCCTGAATCTGCTCGGTCACGTCCGGCCCGATCATGTGAGCACCAAGCAGTTCACCACTATCGGCATCGAATACGGTTTTGACAAAGCCATCGCTGTCGCCGATCGCCAGGGCCTTACCGTTGGCCCCATAGTGAAAACGCCCCACTCGCAGCGCATGACCGCGATCTTTGGCCTGGCTTTCCGTCAAGCCGACACTGGCGATCTGTGGCCGTGAGTAGGTGCAGCCGGGTACCTGTTCAGGCTTCAGCGGATGCGTTTCGAGGCCAGCTATCTTTTCCACGCACAGCACTCCCTCATGGCTGGCCTTGTGGGCCAGGCAGGGAGGGCCGGCGACATCGCCTATGGCGTAGAGTCCCACCAGATTGGTGCGACAGTAGTCGTCGGTCACTATAAAACCGCGCTCTGTGTTGACACCGAGCTCCTCCAAACCGAGATTTTCGATGTTGCCGGCTATGCCGGCTGCCACAATAACCCTGTCAAACACACAGGGTATCAACTGGCCCTGCCTGTCTTTCAGCGTCACCGCGACCTCACCGTTATCGATTTGCAGGCTTTCGACACCGGTGCTGGTGTGAATTGTGATCCCTCGCTTGAGAAATGCCTGCTGGGCGGCTGCGCTGATCTCGGCATCTTCCGCAGGCAGGATACGATCGAGAATTTCCACCACCATTACGTCACTGCCGAGGTCACTGTAGAGGCTGGAAAATTCGACACCAATGGCGCCTGAGCCAATGACTAACAGGCGCCCCGGCAACTCCACGGGTGTCATTGCCTCGCGGGCGCCCCAGATATACTCGCCATCGAATTCTATGCCAGGCAGCGCGCGGGCCCGGGCTCCGGTGGCGAGAATAATATGATCGGCCTGGTAGATCGATTTATTATTACCGTCATTAGTTACAGTCAGCTGACATTTATCGCTGACAACGGCCGTGCCGCTGATCACGGAAATACCGTTCTTCTTCATCAGAAAGTCGATGCCGCTGGTCAGACGTCCCGCCACATTACGGCTGTGCGCCACGAGTTTACTTAGATCGAATTGGATGTTGTCAGCACTGAAACCGAAGTTGCCCATAGCTGTCAAAGTGTGCGCAATTTCAGCGCCTTTGAGCAGTGCCTTGGTCGGTATACAGCCCCAGTTCAGGCACACACCACCCAACTGCTCGCGCTCCACCAAAGCCGTTTCAAAGCCCAGCTGTGCAGCCCTGATTGCCGCAATATAACCGCCCGGACCACCGCCTACCACAATAAGATCATATCGCTGGCTCACGCCACCTCCTCGGGCCTGTTCACACTATCTGAGCCCTGCCGCCAATGTATTTTTAGCTCAGCATGGTAGCTGGTTGCTGTATATAGCCTTTGAGCCGCTGCAGAAATTTTGCAGCCAACGCACCGTCGATGAGCCGGTGATCGCAGGACAGTGTCAGGGTCACCACATCCATGATGCACAGCTCATCCTGCTTTACCACAGGCCTTTTTTCTCCGGCACCGACGGCCAGGATCGCACCCTGGGGCGGATTAATAATGGCATCAAACTGACTGACGCCGAACATCCCCAGGTTCGATATACTGAATGTGCCTCCCTGGAACTCTTCGGGCCTGAGCTTCCCAAGCTTTGCGCGCGTTACCATATCGCGCATGTTGTTGGATATTTCAAGCAGTCCAAGACGGTTGGCATTTTTCACGATGGGGGTAATCAGACCGTTGTCGATCGCCACCGCTACAGAGATATCGGCGTCGGCAAACTGCTTTATGCTATCGCCGTCGAACTGTATATTGACCCCGGGCTCTTTAACCAGGGCCATGGCGCACGCCTTTATCAGGAAGTCGTTGACTGATACTTTGGCGTCTGTATTGGCCGCGTTGATTTGGGATCGCACTCGCAGAAGATTGTCGAGTTCAACATCGATTTTTACACGAAAGTGTGGCGCTGTCTGTTTTGAGGACTGCAGACGATCTGCAATCGTCTTGCGCATACCGGTCAGGGCAAACTCCTCGACCCGGGGAAGGCCGCTCAACACCGTTTCCGCGCTGGCTAGCGCCGACTGGTCAGGCAATTTGCCGGCCGCGCTCAACAGCGCGTGAGCCGCCTCGACATCTTCTTTGTTGACGCGCCCGTGGCGACCACTGGCACGACAATCGTGCAGGTTTACACCCAGCTTTTTCGCCACCCGCCGCGCCACAGGGGTTGCGGCGATCCCGCTGTCGTCAGGGCGCTTCCTGTCACCGCGTACCGCGGCTCCGGAATGGCGTTCGACATGGCCGCCGGCCTTTTCAATAGCGTCCTCCAGATCGCGTTTGCCGACCCGTCCATGCCGCCCCGTAGGGGTGACATTATGCAAATTTACGCCGTATTTCTTCGCCAGCTTCCTGGCCACCGGGGAAGCATGAACTGCACTGTCATCATCGCCCTGGGCGAGGGTGGAAATGGCCGGTGCAGGTGCTGCCGTCTCCTGGACCACAGGTCCAGGCGCGGCTGGCGCCGGGTTGGGACCGGGACTTGCTGGTTCATCGGCGATATCGACCACAGCATCGCTCACAGAGGCTGAGGCGATAAATTCAGCGATTTCGACATCGGTTGCCTCGCCTTCCACCAGGACACCGAGCAGTGCGCCCACCTTGTGGGTCTCACCCGGCTGGGCCAGAATGCGGCGCAGCGTACCGCTGGAGTGGGCCACCAGGGTATTGACGATCTTGCTGGTCTCGATATCCACCAGGTCATCTCCGGCGTTCACCTGATCGCCCACAGCGAAATGCCATTCGCTGACATCCCCCTCGGTCATTTCAATGCCCCACTTGGGCATGGAGATCGCTTTAATGTTTTCTGACATAAGTGTGCCTACAAAATTTCTCGAACAGCGTTTTCGATCTTGGCTTCGTCGGGCACATAAAGATCCTCCAAAGCGGGTGCAAATGGCACCGGCGTGTGTGGCGCGGTGACCTTCCTGATGGGGGCGCGCAACGAGGAAAACCCCTTCTCTGCCACGATGCTGGAAATGTCTGCCGCCAGACTGCAACGTTCACTGGCCTCGTCAACGATTACCAGACGGCCGGTGACTTCCACGCTCTCTAGAATAGCCTCTTCATCCAGCGGTGAAGTTGTGCGCGGATCGATTACCTCGACGGAAATACCCTCCGCTGCCAGTTTGTCCGCCACGGCGTTGGCCTTGTGTACCATGGAGGAGAGCGCGACAATGGTGACGTCATCCCCTTCTCGTGTGAAGGCCGCCTCCCCGAAGGGGATGGTGTACTCTTCATCCGGCACTTCCCACTTCTGATCGAGAAGCAACTTGTGCTGCAAAAACATGACCGGATCGTTATCCCGGATGGCAGTCGTGAGCAGCCCCTTGGTGTCGTAGGCGTTGGATGGCATCACCACCTTCAGACCGGGCACCGCGGTAAGCATTGGGTGCAGCATCTGCGAGTGCTGCGCGCCACAGCGCTGACCGGCACCGATCGCGCTCAAAATCACTAAAGGTGTTTCCGATTTTCCGCCAAACATATAGCGGAACTTCGCTATCTGGTTGTAGATCTGGTCAAAACAGACCCCCACGAAGTCCACGAACATCAGATCCGCAACCGGCCGCAATCCGGTACAGGCAGCACCCCCGGCCGCGCCGATAAATGCGGATTCCGAGATAGGAGTATCGATCACCCGTTCGCGGCCAAATTCACCTACCAGCCCCTTGTAGGCGCCAAAAGCACCACCCAGGGCATCGTCTTCTCCCGTACCACCGGCGCCGCCGGCAACATCCTCACCAATCAGGATTACCCTGGGATCGCGGCGCATTTCATTGCGCATGGTCTCGTTAATCACCTGTCGAATCGTTTTCATCGTCATGGCGCTCACCCTAATAGCTGCAATAAACGTCGGTGTAAAGTTCCGACAAATCCGGGGATGGTGCGGCCAGCCCCTCGGCGACGGCCTCGTCGATCAAGATGTCGATCTCGGCATCGATATCGGCCAGCTCAGTGTCGGTCAACCACTTTTCTCCGGTGACACGTTGTCGGAAAATAGGCAGACAATCCATCGTGTCGCGAAAGCGCTTTACCTCATCCTTGGCACGATACAGTTGTGCATCGCCGACAAAGTGACCGCTGAAACGGGTCGTGATCGCCTCGATCGAAGTGGGTCCACCGCCGACGCGCCCGCGCTCTACGGCTTCCCTGGCCGCCTCGTATACCGCAAAGAAATCGGTTCCATCGACTTTGGTGGCCGGCATTCCAAAGGCGGCAGCGCGGCCTGCAATATCCCCCGAGCCCACCGCGTAGCTGACACCGGTCGCTTCCCCATAACCGTTGTTCTCATAGATAAAAAGCGCCGGCAACTGTAACACGACGGCGAAGTTCATTGCTTCGAACACGGTACCCTGATTGGACGCGCCATCACCGGTGAAGGCGACCGCCACTCCCCCGTTCTTCAGAGTCTTGGCCGACAGGGCAGCACCGACGCATAGCGGAGGCGCACCGCCTACGATTGCATTGGCACCCAGCATACCCTTTTCCAGATCGGCGATATGCATCGAGCCACCTTTGCCGCGACACAGGCCTGTTGTCTTGGCCATGATCTCCTTCATCATGCTCTTCACGTCACAGCCTTTGGCAATGCAGTGACCATGCCCCCGGTGCGTACTACCTATGTAATCTTGATCCGTGAGGTTCATACACACAGCGGTGGCAATGGCCTCCTGGCCATCGTACATGTGGACAAAGCCCGGGATGTTACCGTTTTCAAATTCTTTGCACATGCGTTCCTCGAAAACCCTAATGGTTTTCATGGTGCGATAAGCGCGAAGCAACTCCTCCCTGCTCAGCGGCATTGGTGTTTTGGCTTTTGCTTTAGGCATCTCAGGCCTCCTGTTGTTATTTGTCGTCGCTTAGCGCGAGGCGTACTCATCCAGTCGTAATATCTTGTATCGCACGGAATATCAGGTAAATCCACCAGTGAACACACTATTTACCTTCCACGGTAAAGGCGAGCAGGACATTGCCGGGAATCTGGCCACCGAAGGAATACCCGGAATTGATCAGCACATGCCCCTCGACGACCAGTGGTCCATCCGACTCGATCGAACCGCCGTACCCCCGTGCTCCGTATCCGGTTTCAAACTCACGGTCGGTCGCGTACTCCCATAAAATGCTACCGTCCCGGCTGTCGAACGCTCTCAGGTAACCATCGAGTCCACCAGCGAATACCACGCCGGGAATGGCAGTGATGGCAGCGGAGAGACTGGGGTCGCAGGCCGGGTGGGCATCCGGGCCACAGCGATTGTGTGTACGGGAGTACCAGTTAATCTCGCCCGTATTCGCGTCGAGCGAAAACAGACCGGGATTCCTCTCGCCGCCGGAGTGCTTGCCCATGGGTTTATCCGCGATGGGCGCATACAGCGTGTCGCCGTACCCCGCCATACCCCAGTGCACGCCACCCAGGAACCCACCCGCGCCAATCTTGCGCCGCCACAGTAATTCGCCATTTTTTTCGGGGTCGAGCGCAAAAACGACACCCGACTTCTGTCCGGCCAACACCAGCTCCTTGCCGTTAGCCAATTGCAGCAGTATGGGCGATGCGCCAATATCGAAGTCGGGCCCATCTTCCTTCGGGCAATTGGTGCCCCCGTCGAGGTTACAGGCCAGGTTCCAGGCATCACCGCTGGTCGCCTGGTAGATCCACTGAATTTCCCCTGTAGTCAGGTCCATGGCGATCACTGCGTCGCTGGTCTTTGTGGCCGGTGACGAGTAATTCTCCCCGGTACCGACATAAAGCCGATTACGCTTGACGTCGATCGTCGGGCTATTCCATACAGGCACCCCGGAGGGAGCCCAACGGGCCTGGCCGTTGGCATTAAATTCGCCTGTACGGACGGGCTTGTCGATCGTATACGTGGTCCAAACCCTGGAGCCGTCCTCTACATTGATAGCCGCAACCCCACCACGGAACGTACAACAACTGTAGCCGGGATTGGCCGCGGTTGCCCACTCCCGTGAAGACATCGGGACATAGAGCAGCTTGTCGTGCAGGGAAGGTGAGCCCGTGATGGTCAGGTCCGGGTGGTCTTCCAGCGACATTTTCCATTGCAGAGCGCCATCTTTTGCGCTGATCGAATAGACATTGCCGCGAAAGTCCCCAAAAAACAGCCGGCCCTCGCCCTTCCCGTCGCCCGCCCCAATGACAACCGAGGATCGAACTTCAGCCTCTGCGCGGTAGGTCCACCTGACGCAACCGGTGTACAGGTCCAGGGCATATACGGTCCCATCCTGACTGCCTACGTAGACTGCACCATTGTGGACGGTCGGCTGTGAACGGGCCCGAGTTGCATTCGGGTAGACAAAGGACCATTTGAGCTTCAACCGTGAAACCTGATCCTTCTCCAGTTGCGCTGTTGGCGCATCGATGAACCGGGTATTACCCGGGGTAGCACCCCACCTGGGCACAGCACCTTCCCCTCTTTCGCGGGTCTCGGATGCCGGATCTGCGCTACAAAACCATAAGGGTTCGGATTTTCCAGCGGAGAGTTCACTCTCTCCAAGGTGTTCAGCGAGCAGTTTCTTCTCCACCGATGACAAGGCGTCGGCCTGCATCTTCATCACGCCCTCGGTTAATGCCTGGAGGACGTTGTCAGGACCCAGCATCGAGAATACTATCCTTTGAGGTGCACCGGGAATCGGACCATCGTGACACTGGGCACAGTGCTGTCTGTACAGTTGTTCCCCGGGCGCCGCTGCCGAGCTGCCGCCACTCTCTCTCTGCGGCTGCGCCGCAGGGGCGGCATCAGCTTTGACTACCAGTGACAATAGCAATACCAGCGGTAAGATCGACTTCGGCATCATTCAGTACCCTCGCCCGCCACGCTGGCATTCCACATATGTCGAAAAACTTTCCAGGTGCCGTCGCCCTGGCGCAGAAGGACATCAAAATATTTATTACTGTTGCTGCCCAACTGGTTCGGGGCACCCCTTGAATCACTCCTTCCCACGTCTCCCCGGAGCCGCCTCTCGATAATGTAATCATAACGCGCCAGCGCAACATCACCCAGTACCTCTATATCCCAATCACCCAGCACAGTAACGCTGAACTCGGAATTTTTGAACACCGGAATCAGGAATTCCGCGTAAGCGTCCCGGCCAACCACATCCGCCGCGCCGGGAGGAATCATGCGAATATTCTCATCCAACAGGGATACGTAGCTACTGCGGTCCCCGCTTTCGACAGCCGTTATCCAGGCCCTGTACAGCCCCCGTATTTCCACTATATCGCTGCCATTTTCCGTTCGCGCCTCGCTCTCCGGAGAATATGAAGAAACAAGATGTTCACTGGCCCCGGCTGCCAAGCTGCTGCCACTCTCTTTATGTGGCTGTGCCACCGAGCCGTCATCCGCATCGACTAACACTGAAAAGAGCAGCAAGGGCGCTATGATCCACCGCGCCATCATGCGAATATCCCAGCCCGACAGCGCCTCATGGCTATCGCGGTCCCCGCTTTCAACAGCCGTGTTGCAGACCCGGCCAAATTCCCGTATGCCAATTTCATCTCTACCACTTTCGACTTTTACCTCTTTCTCCAAGGGGGCATTGTGAAACAACAAAATTCGCCGGACGCTTACCCCAAAAGGCACTCCACAAGCTAAGCAGTGACTTACGATAGTACTTTTTTGAATATTAT